>JAABUS010009318.1_pt1 | contig 10398 bp, 5 predicted proteins | sample 5560161 | NCBI WGS metagenome assembly JAABUS01 (sample SAMN10711885, study PRJNA513376) | rock metagenome | isolation source: Antarctica rocks | place: Antarctica: Victoria Land, Trio Nunatak nord | collected 2016-01-04
GGTGGGAGCTCCACTTCAACTTCGGGGTGCCGGGCGCGCACCCGCTCGGGGAGCTCGGGGGCAACTTCCCCTACAACTTCCCCCGCTTCCTGCGCGAGGACCTGCTGCCGGCCACCGGGCTCTCCCTCGCCTTCGTCGCGGCGATGTGGGCCGCCGCGTGGCGCGGGTCCTCCGGCCGCAGGGGCGCCGAGCGCGACTCCCGGGGCCTCCGCGGCCTCGCGAGCGCCGTGGCGGCGCAGGCGCGCCGGCCGGCGGTGCTCACGGCCTCGGCGGCCATCACCCTCCTCGCGGCGCTCGCCTACCGCCGCGCGGGGGCGCTCAACCTCTACTTCCTCACCGCTCCCTCCGAGCGCCTCCAGCGCTTCGTCGACAGCGTGCTCACACCCGCCGTGGTGCTGGCGCTGGTGTTCGCGGGGTGCCTGCTCGCGGCTGCCCTCGCCCGCCGCGCCGGATCGGGTGCCCTGCGGCGCCGGCTCGGCGCCTTCGGGCCGTGGATGCGCGGGGCCTCCGACGAGGACCGGCTGGCCACGGTGCTGTGGGCCGTGCTCGTGGTGGGGCTCCTGACCGCGTTCTACTTCCGCCAGAAGAAGGGCGCCGACGATCACTACTACATCGGGATGGCCTGGGCGCTCGCCCTCCTCGGCGCCCTCGGCTACCGGCGCGTGCGCGCTCGAGCGGGCACGGCCGCCGTGGCCGGGACGGCCGTGGCACTTCTCTTCCTGGCCACGCTGGTCGTCGGTCCCACCCGCCAGGACGACGCGCGGCGAAACGCCGTGAACCTGCCGAGCCTCGCCCGCGTGACCGAGGACGGCAGGCACCCCGAGCACGAGGAATGGCTCACGGTCTTCTTCCCGGCGCAGGGGCTCCTTCCCGTGCGCCGCTTCAGCGACCAGGTGGATCCCGAGCTGCGCGCCTACGCACGCGCCCATCCCGTGTGGCACCTCGAGCTCGGGGACATCAACGTAGCGGCGCGCGGAGCGGTGTGGCCGAGCTTCGACAACATCTACGGGCAGGTCGCCGCGGGAGAGCAGCCGCGCCACCTGGTCGACGCGTGGCTCGACCGTCACTTCGACGCCGTGAGCTATCCCCTTCCCACCACCGAGGATCGCGAGCTCGCGAACTACAGCGAGGGGCGCCTCGAGGAGAGCTACCTGTGGAAGCTCAACCAGGTGCTGGCGGCGCGCTACGAGGCCTCGCCCGAGGTGCCCGAAGGCCTCTTCGCCCGCCGGCCGGGGCCGGATCGCGCTCCCTGGATGCGGGGCTGCTTCGGTCCCTTCGCAATGGCCGGGGCCAGCTTCTCGATCAACCACGGCGGCGGCTTCTGGTGCCGCTCGGGCACGGAGCCGAGCCTGACCCTGCGCCGGACGCCGGCCGCGTGGTCGGACGTGCGCACCGACGAGCCCGTGACCCGGGCCGCGGGCGCCCTCACCGCCACCCTTCCGCGGCGAGCGGGATCCTTGGAGGTGATGCTCGAGCCCGAGGACGGAGAGGCGGTGCGTCTGCGGATGCGGCGGGGGCAGGGCGGTGGCACTTCCCTGGAGGCCTTCCGCGGCTCGACCCTGACCGGACGGGCGGAGGTGTCGGCCGGGAGGAACGCCCCCGGTCGGGTGACGCTCACCCTGGCCGCCGGCGGGGGTGACCGGATGGAGATCAAGCCCGAGGCGCAGGGACGCGTCACCCTGCGCGTGCCCGACCTCGGCGAGGGAGCCGTGCTCCGCCTGGGCGCGAGCCGGGGGAGCGGCGCGAGCTTCGACCTGGGAGGGCTCGAGCTCGAATGACGAGCACCGCGCACCCGAGCCCCACCCCGCCTCGCCCCTGGCTCGACCGAGGGCTCTCGCTCGTGCCCGTGCCCTTTCTCCTGGCCGTGGCCGGGGGCATCCTCGTCTCGGCGCTCGGTCTGATCGGCACGGCGTACCCCGACGCCCAATTCGGCGCCACCGTGAACTCGGACGCCGCCGCCCTGTACCTCGGCCAGCCGCTCTACCAGGACCCCGAGGACGGGTACTCGGGGATCTTCTACACGCCCCTCCTTCCCTTCGTGGTCAGCCTCCTCGACCGTGTGGCGCTGTGGGCGGGATGGCCGCTGCTGCTCACCCTGCTGGCCACGCTCGGGCCGCTGACCGTGGCCTCGGTGCTGGCCCACCGCGCGCGGGGGCGGGCACCCGCGGACCGTGTCCTCGCGGTGCTCGAGGCAGCGGGAGTCGGGGCGCTCGCCTGGGTGCTCGCCAGCTGCGTGCAGCTCAACGGCATATTCGGCGGCAACGGCCTCCACGACCAGGTGGCGTGGATGCCCGCGCTCATCGGGCTGGCCCTCGTGCCGGCCGCCGCGTCCGGGTCGCGGGGCGCCCTGCTCGCGGTGGTCGTCCTGCTCTCCGCGGCGTTCTGGACCAAGCAGAACACCCTCGCCGCGAGCGCGGCCGCCACGGTGTGGATGGTGGCCGCCGCCCTCCTCGGCGCGGTTCGGTGGCGCCAGGCGCTCGGCCTCGCGGCCGCGCTGCTCGGCCTGAACGCGGCCGTCCTCGGAGCGCTCAACCTCGTCACCAGCGGGTGGGCCGCCACCTTCAACGTGCTCGTTCCCTCCCGTCATCCGCTCGGTGATCTCGGCGACGTGGGCTTCCCGACCAACCTCCCCCGCTTTCTCAACGAGGACTTCCTGCCGGCCACGGCCCTCGGGCTCGCTTTCGCGGCGGCGGTGTGGCTGGCGGTCTTGAGCGCTCGGAGGGCGGAGGCTCGCGCGTCACGCTCGCCGGATGCACTCCCCGGCCGGGCTCGACTCCTCCGCCACGCGCTCCGGCCCGCCACGCTCGCCGTGCCCCTGCTGCTCACCGTGCTGGGGGCCCTTCTCTACCGCCGTTCGGGTGCGCTGAACCTCTACTTCCTCACCGCGCCCTCGGAGCGGGGCTCGCGGTTGCTCGAGTCGGTGGTGGTGCCGGTGGCCACGCTGGCGGTCCTCTTCGCCGCCACCCTGGCCCTCGCCGCGCTGGTCAGGCGCACGCGAGCCGAGCACCTGCGGAGAGGCGCCCGTGGGCTCGGAGCATGGCTCGGCACGGCCTCCCACCGCGATCGCGCGGCGAGCGTGCTCGTGGTGTCCATCGTCGTGGGCCTGCCCCTTGCCTTCTACTTCCGCCAGAAGGTGGGTGGCGACGACAACTACTACACGGGCATGGCCTGGGCCATCGCCTTCCTCGGCGCCGTGGGCTACCGCCACGCGCGCGCCCGCGCTCGGGCCGCGCCCATCGCCGCCGCCGCGGTGGGTGCCCTCTTCGTGGCCATGCTGGTGGTGAGCCCCTCGCGCCAGACCGACGCGAAGGCCAACGCGCTGAACGTGCCGAGCCTCTCCAGGGTGACCGACGGCGGGGAGCACCCCGAGCACGAGGAGTGGCTCACGGTGTTCTTCCCCGCCCAGGGGCTCGTGCCCCTGCGCGGCGCATGGAGCGAGCTCTCGGAGGATCTCGTGAGCTACGCCGGCACCCATCTCGTCTACCACAAGGACTTCGGCGACCTGAACGTGCGCTCCCAGGGGCGGGTGTGGCCCCAGTACCAGATCTTCGCCGGCAACCTGGCCGGGGGCCTCACGCCCGGCTACCTCGTCGATGCCTGGCTGGGGCGCCGCTTCGACGCGGTGACCTACCCCTTCGAGGCGGGGGACAACAACGAGCTGTTCACCTCCGGCGCAGGACGGTGGGAGGAGAACTACCTGTGGAAGCTGAACGAGGTGCTGCGGGCGCGCTACCGGCCCTCCGGCGGGGTTCCCGGAGATCTGTGGGAGCGCCGTCCCGGCCCAGAGGCCGCGCCGTGGATGCGCGACTGCTTCGGGCCGTTCGAGATCGCCGGCGCGGCGTTTCGGATCAACCGAGGCGGCGGCTTCTGGTGCCGTCCGGGGGGCAGCGGCACCGTGCTAACCCTCCGGGGGACCCCGGCGCCGTACTCCGACGTGCGCTCCGAGCGGCCGGTGCACGAGATCGCCGGTGTGCTCGAGGCCCGGGTGCGGCCGGGTCGCGGCTTCTTCGAGGTGGCCCTCGAGCCGGTGGACGGTGAGCGCCTCAGGTTGCGCGGGGAGCGCGGCCGCGGGCGGCGCATGGTGCTGACCGCGCTCGGCGGCGAGCGGAGGACCGGGGGCGTGACGGTTCAGAGCGGTCGCGGCGGCGCGGTGGAGCTCGAGCTGAGCTCCCCCCCGGCCCGCCGCCGCCCCGGCGAGCTCGGGTTGAGTGGCTCGGGCGGGCGCACGGGCCGGGTGTGGGTCGCGGTTCCCGCGCTGACCGGGGAAGCGGTGCTGCGGCTGGGAGGGACCCGTGCGAGCGGCGCGGCCTTCGACCTTCGACGTCTGCGCCTGCGGTGAGCGCGCCTCCCGTGCCTCCGCCTTCGGGGATGAGCCGGCGGCGGGCTGCTCGGGCGCCGCGGAGTGACTCCTCGCCTCGACCGGGCATGAACCGGTGGCTCGACCGCGCGGTGTCCCTGGTCCCGCTGCTCTTCGCGATTCCAGTTCTCGGAGGAGCGGCAATCTCCCTCGGGCGCCTGATATCCACCGCCGACCCGGATGCCGAGTTCGGCAATACCGTCAACGCCGACGCCGCGGCGCTCTACCTCGGCCAGCCCCTCTACCAGGATCCCCAAGAGGGGTACACCGGCATCCTTTACACGCCGCTCCTCCCGGTCGTGGTGAGCGCGCTCTATCGCGTGAGCCTCTGGACCGGGTGGCCGTTGGTCATCGTGCTGCTCGCCGCGCTCGCCATGGCGGGGATCACCGCCCGCCTGGCCCACCGGCCCTCCGACGGGGGCTTGGGAGAGCGACTGCTGACGGGGGCGGAGGCCCTCGGGATCGGAGCGCTCGGCTTCGCTCTGGTCACCTGCGTCCAGCTCAACGGCATCTACGGGGGCAACGGGCTGCACGACCAGGTCGCGTGGGCCCTCGGCCTCGCGGGGCTCCTCGCGGTGCCGGCGGCCGCCAAGGGGTCCGGCCGCGCCACGGTCCTCGCCATCCTCCTCCTCACCGCCGCCGTCTGGACGAAGCAAAACGCGGCGCTCGCCGGCGTTGCCGCCGCGCTGTGGCTCGTGCTGGCCGGGACTGCGCGCCTGGTATCCGTTCGGCGCGCGGCGGGCCTCGTCGGCGTGCTACTCGGCCTCAACCTTGCGCTCCTCGGCCTCGCGAACGTGCTCACCTCGGGCTGGGAGGCCTACTTCAACTTCCTCGTGCCCTCGCGTCACCCCCTGGGAGATCTCGGCGACGGATCGATCCTCTCGACGCTTCCCAAGTTCCTGCGCGAGGAGCTCCTGCCGGCCACCGCCCTCGCCATCGCCTTCGGGGGGGTGCTCGGCCTCACCGTCGCCTCTCGACGCCTCCCCGACCTTGGGCGGCGCCTTCGTGCGCCGGGCCGTGGTCCGAAGGAGCGTGCGGTCAAGGTGGCGGCACGCCTGCGGGGGAACATCGGCCGGCTCGACGTGGTGCTCATACCCCTTCTGGTGACCCTGGGCGCCGCGATATGGCTCCGAGCCACCGGCGTGGTGACCCTCCACTTTCTCATTGCGCCCAACCCCGTTGCCGCCCTCCTCACGGACGTGGTCGTGCCGGCCCTCGGACTCCTTGCCCTCTTCGCGCTCGTGCTATGGCTCAGGCTGGCTGCTCCGGCGGCGCTTCGAGGGAGCGGGCGCCCATGGCGCTGGGCGGCCCGCCTTGCCGGCACGTCGCCGGAGGGCAGGCTCGCTTCGATCCTCAGCGTCTCCATCCTCGTCGGAGCACCCGCCGCCTTCTACCTCCGGCAGAAGATCGGCGCGGACGATCACTACTACACCGGAATCGCCTGGGCTCTCGTGCTGCTCGGTGCGCTCGCCTGGCGCGCAGCGCGGTCCGGCGGACGCGGAGGGTCTCTGGTGGCGGGTGGCGCAGTGCTCGCCCTCTTCGCCGCGATGGCCCTGGTCAGCCCCTACTCGGAGGAGCAGCAGGACCGGCCCAATGCGGTGAACCTCCCCTCGCTCGACAGGCCGGACGACGAGGGCGCGGAGCAGGAGGCGTGGCTCACCGTCTTCTTCCCCCGCACCGGGCTCGTGCCCGTGAACGACTGGACGAGCGTGGATCCCGGGCTCAGGCGCTACGCACGGCGCCACCTCGTCTTTCACGGCGAGTACGGCGACCTCAACTTTCGTGACCAGCGGCTGGTGTGGCCGAACTACGACAACTTCTCCGGCAACCTCGCAGGCGGCCGAGCCCCGGGGTTCTTGCTCGAAGGCTGGCTCAACAGGCGCTTTGACGCGGTCAACGCGCCGTTCGCGACGGATGAGCGCAGTGAGGAGTTCGTATCCGGCTCGGGGCTTTGGGAGGAGAACTACCTCTGGAAGCTGAACGAGGTCGTCGCGGCCGGGTACATCCGTATGGGGGGGACGCCCGAGGCGATGGTGGCCCGCCGCCCCGGCCCGCATCTCGCTCCCTGGATGAGATACTGCTTCGGGCCCTTCGAGATAGCCGGCACCGCGCTGCGCATCAACAGGGGCGGCGGCTTCTGGTGCCAAGCCCCCGGAGCCTCGACACTCGAGCTGCGCAAGACACCGGCCTTCTACTCCGACCTCCGCACCGACGAGGCCGTCCGCTCAGTGGAGGGCACGCTCGTCGGAGAGCTCCCGCGCGGCCGGGGCTTCCTCGAGCTCGGCCTCGAGGCTAGAGGCGGGGTGGCGCTGCGCCTTCGGGCGGACGCACGCCCTCGGGAAGGCGTGCGGGTGAGGGCGCTCTCCGGCGATCGGGTCCTCCAGAGCCTCCGCCTACCGGCACCGAGGGGCGGGGTGCGGGCGCGGACCGTGGCGTTGCGGCTCGAGCGGGGTCCCGCACCGGTCGCCGAGCTCGCCCTCGAGGGTCGGGGGGTGACGGTCCGACTCCCCTCGTTCGGCGAGAAGACCGTCCTTCGCCTCGGCGCGAGCGGGGACAGCGGTGCCGTACTCGATCTGTCCCGGCTTCGGATCGAATCCGAGCGTTCTCGGGGGCTCCTCCCGCAGGAGCGTCCCCGGGTCCGTTGAGCAGCGGGCTCGACACAGGCGACGGCACTCCTGGCGGCCGGCCCTGTGGCGCCGGTACTCGCCCGATCTCGTCCCTGCCTCCGCACTGCCACCCTCGCTACCGTCCTTCAACGTGACCTCGACGGCCTCGACCGAGACACCGCGAGGCGGCGAGTACGAGCGTGTGCGGGCATGGGTGGACTCGCTTGGCGGGCAGCCCTCGGGCCCAGGCGAGATCCCGCCCGGGCTCGACGCGCCGCCGGATCTCCTCGAGCAACTCCGCGGGTGCGCCGGCGTGCTCACCCGCGCCCGCCCGCCGGCCGTGGCTCCTGTGCTCCTAGTCGCGGAGGAGCGGGTGGCCGCCCTGATCGGGCTGGGAGGTCCGGAGCTGGCCGAGGCGGTGCTCGGAAGCCCCACCCCCGGCACCGCCGGCCCGCCCGACCTCGAGGCCCTCGATCACCTGGAGGCGCTCGTGGCCCTCGATCGAGGCGCCGCCGTGCTCGATGAGTTTCGGCGTGGCGGCGGGCGCCGCCTCGTGTGCGAGCTCGGCGGAGGATGGGGAGGCTTTGCGGAGCGCTTCACCCGGGTGTGCCCCAACGTGACGTACCTGCTCACCGGCCCTCCGGAGGCCTTTCTGTTCTCCGCCGCGCACCTCCTCGAGCGCCGGCCCGGGGCACGGCTGCGGCTGTGGGACCCCGAGCACCCGGAGGCGTTCCTCGACGGCTGGCGGGCGGCCGACTTCCTGCTCGCCCCCGAGGAGGCGGTGCCGGGCCTGAGGCCCGGGCGCCTGGACCTGGTGCTGAGCCTCGGAGGGCTCGAGAACCTCGACGCGGCGGCTCGCGACGCCGCGGTCGAGACCGCTCACCGGGCCGGTGCCCGCTACCTCTACGCTCTCACCGGCGCGAGCTCGGCGGCGCGGGGGGTCCGCGCCGCGATCGAGCGCCACTACTGGCTGCAGGAGGCTCCGGTGCTTCCCGCGAGCTACCTCACGCTGCTGCGCGAGAACCCCAACGCCAAGTTCAAGGGCGGCCGGCCGAGCGCCTCGATCGCCCGCAGCTTCGCGCGCGAGCACCTCGTGGGCTGGCGGAGGCTGAGGCCGTGAGCGGCGCTCCTCGCGCCGTGGTGGGCATGCTCGCCTACAACCGCGCCGAGTACGTGACCATCGCCCTCGAGTCCCTGCTCGGACAGACCTGCGGCGACTTCGTCCTGCTTGTCCAGGACGACGGCTCGAGCGACGGCACCGACGAGATCATCGAGAGCTACGCCCGCGATGACCCGCGGGTGCACTTCGAGCGCAACGCCGAGAACCTCGGGGTGGTCCAGAACTGGCGCAAGGCCTTCCGGCGCGCGGGAGAGCTCTATCCCGACGCCCCCTACTTCGCCTGGGCCACCGATCACGACGTGTGGCACCCGCGCTGGCTCGAGCGCCTCGTCGAGGAGCTCGACGATCACCCGGAGGTAGTGCTCACCTACCCCTACGCCACTCGGGTCTCGGGCGAGGGCGAGGTGATCCAGCTTCCCTGGGCCTTCGAGACGTGGGGGATCGAGCCGCGTCGCGAGCGGCTCCTGAGCGCCGTCCGGGGCATGGCCGCCGGCGACATGATCTACGGCCTCTACCGGCGCGAGGCGCTCGCCCGCGCGGGGGTCTACCGCGCCGTGGTGGGCGCCGACCGCCTCGTGCTCTCCGAGCTGTCGCTCCACGGCCAGTACAAGCAGGTGCCCGAGCTTCTCTGGTACCGGCGCTTCAAGCTCGAGGTCACCTCCGCGCGGCAGCGCAAGCTCTACTTCCCGGAGCGGATCCCCCTCTACATGTACCTGCCCTGGTGGGTCATGCACTCCGGGGCGATGCTCTACAATCTCGGAGCGCTCGGCTCGAGCCGCCCCACGGTCGGACGCGTCGAGGGCGCCGGCGTGGCCGTGCGCTACTTCGCCCACTCAGCGGTGCACCAGATCGGCCGGGGCCTCAGCCGGCGCTACCGGCGAGCCCTGCGCCGGCCGGCGGTCCGAGCCGCACGGAGGCTCGTGCTTGCTCTCACCCCCGCCCTGAGTCGCGTGACCGGGCGCTCGCTGCCGGCGGCTCCGGGACGCGAGCGCCCTGGAGGGATCCTCACCGTCAACCCCGCACCGGGGAGGGACGTGGACGGAGGGGGGCCCGACCGCGAGGCCGGCGGGGCCCTCAGCTCAAGCTAGTCTCGACGGCTGTGCCGGCGCAAGGTTGGCCCCACCCGCCGGTTGTGCCCTCGAGCCCCCGATGGCTCTTCCTTCCCCGTCCCCTCCCGCGGAGCTGTAGATGACCGAAGCAAGCAACCACGACCTGAAGCTCCCCGGGCGCGACACCCGCTCGAACGGGCTCGCCCCGGAGGCCCCCGAGCCGGGCCAGACCATCCTCGTGGCCGGTGGCGCCGGCTACATCGGCACCACGCTCGTGCCCAAGCTCCTCGAGCGCGGCTACTACGTGCGGGTGCTCGACCGCCTCTACTGGGGGGAGGGCCCGCTTCGCGCCATCCGCGACCGGATCGAGCTCGTGGACGCCGACGTACGCTCGATCCCGGCCTCTGCGCTCGACGGCGTGGACGGGGTGATCAACCTCTCGGGCCTCTCCAACGACCCCACCGCGGAGTTCGACCCGGAGGCCAACTGGCAGATGAACGCGGTGGCCACGGCCGAGATGGGCCGGGCGTGCGTCGAGCGCGGCATCGAGCGCCTGGTGTTCGCCTCGTCGTGCTCGCTCTACGACGGGCTGCCCCCCGGCATGCACGATGAGACGGCCCCGATCGAGCCGCGCGGCGCCTACGCCACATCCAAGCGCTACGGCGAGGAGCAGCTCCTCGCCCTCGTCGACGACGGCCTCGTGCCGGTGTGCCTGCGCAACGGGACCGTCTACGGCTACTCGCCGCGCATGCGCTTCGACCTCGTGGTGAACACCTTCGTCAAGGACGCCCTGCTCGGCGGGCAGCTCCTCCTGCACGGCGGCGGGTGGATGTGGCGGCCGCTGGTGGACGTGCGCGACGTCTCCGACGCGATGATCGCGGCCTTCGAGGCGCCGGCCGAGCTCGTGCGGGGGGAGATCTTCAACGTGCTTCACTCGAACTACCAGATCCGCGAGCTGGCCATGCTCGTGGCCGGCTCGGTGCAGCTCCTCGGGCGCCCGGTCACGCTCAGGGAGGTGGAGGCGCCGAAGCTCACCCGTGACTATGAGTGCTCGAACGCGAAGCTCTCGGGCGTGCTCGGCTTCAATCCCAGCCGCTCGGTGGTCGAGGCGGTGGCCGATCTGCTCGTGGCCATCGACGTGGAGGATCGGGCCATGCTCACCGATCCGCGTCACTACAACATCCGCTGGCTCGAGCTGCTCCAGGAGCTCAAGCCGCGCATGGAGCAGATGGGCTCCGTGCTGTGAGCCTCGAGCGTGTGCTCATC
>JAABUS010009319.1_pt1 | contig 10398 bp, 5 predicted proteins | sample 5560161 | NCBI WGS metagenome assembly JAABUS01 (sample SAMN10711885, study PRJNA513376) | rock metagenome | isolation source: Antarctica rocks | place: Antarctica: Victoria Land, Trio Nunatak nord | collected 2016-01-04
GGTGGCGCCCGCGGCGGCCGCGCGCCGGACCTTCTCGGCGAGGCTGCACCCGTTGTTGGCGTCGCCACCGGGCTCGACCAGCGCGATCTTGCCGTTGGGATCCTCGAGGTAGGGATCGGGCGAGCGGAGCGTGTTCTTCTCGAGGTTGGAGGCGGGGCAGCCGCGGCCGACGTAGGCGACGTCGCCCGAGACCTGCCGGCCCGGAAGCTCGAAGGGCTTCTTGCTGCCCACCCAGATGCAGCCACGGCCGCTGGCGGCGAGGGGAGCCGGGCCAGTGATGGAAACCGTCGTGAGCGCCGGGTCGTAGTCCTCCTCGGAGGCGAAGGTCAGCAGCTCTCCGTTGGGACCCGTGAAGGGCTGCACGTCGGCGATGTTGCCCTCCGCCGCGACCTCGCCGTTCGGGAGCAGTCCGGTGTCCGTGCCGACGGGATAGCCGTACGTCGGCGGGTTCGGACTGAACGTCGGCGGCGTCCCCGGGAGCTGGCCGCTCGTGAGCTGGGAAAGGTTGTCGAGGTTGAGGTTGAAGAGCGCCGCGCTGTTGGGGCCGCCGAGATTCGTGCGCTCGCTCGTGCTCGGATAGCCCGTGAAGGAGCCGGGGGCGGCGTTCGCCGGCTGGGCGCCGTCGTACCACGAGAGAATCGCGCCGCGACCGTCCGGCGTGGGGGCCGCGCCCCGGCCGGCCTGGAAGTTCCGGCACCCGTTGTTGGAGTCCTGCCCGATGCCCGTCTTGGGGAAGGTGTCGACCTGCTGGGGCGCCGCCGGGTTGGAGACGTCGAGCAGGCGGAAGTCACCGGCGAACGTGACGCCTCCCGGGTTCGTGTTCATGTTCCCGACGCTGAACGGCGACGTGGCCACCGCGAAGACCTTGCCCGGCTGGTCGGCGCGGATGAACATCCGCACCTCCTCGAAGATGCCCCACGCGCCGTTGGCCGGCAACCCGCCCGGAGTGGGATTCGGGATGTTCTCCGGGTCGAAGATGCCTATTCGCGAGGGCGATCCTCACCCGCCAGTATGTACACGCGCGCTGCGAGCATATATGGGCCGTATGCACTGGCCCTTCGGCTCGCTGAGCGGCGCGCTTACCCGGCTTGTTGTACTTCCGAGGCGTTGGGGGGATGCTCCGGGCCATGCCGAATACCCTTCCCCGGATGCCAGCAAAGGGTCAGAGAGGGCGCGCACGCTCACGCCTACAGCTCCGCGGCGGCAGGAGGCGGTGGGCGCTCGCCGCGGTCGTCGTCGCGTCGCTGACCACTGGCCTCCCGTCGCAGTCCGCCGAGGCCCAGGTACCGGCCGCGAAGGTCGTCCGGCTGCCTCTGCCGAAGTACGACGGCACGCTCACGCCCTACACGTTCGAGCTCGGCTACCCGTTGGTCACGCTCGTCTACGACACCCTGCTGTGGCGCGATGCGAAGGGCATCCCGAGACCCTGGCTCGCGCGCTCGGTGAAGCGAGGCAACGGCGGCAGGCGGGTTACGGTCAACCTCCGGAGGGGCGTCCGGTGGCACGACGGCAGGCCGCTGGGAGCAGAGGACGTGGCGTTCACGTTCGAGCTGGTCACCCGCCGGTTTCAGCCTCGCTTCACGCCTCAGCTAGAGGACATCGAGAGCGTGCGGGCGGTCGGCCCGCGGACCGTGGTGTTCGACCTACGCCGTCCTTCCCTAGGTTTCGACGACCAGCCGCTTGCGGACCTGCCGATCCTGCCGCGGCACCTGTGGCAGGGGGTCCCCGACGGCGAGGTGCCGCGCGGCCTTCCGGTCGGGAGCGGCCCCTACCGCCTCGTGCGAGCTGCGCGCGGAGGCTACTCGTTCCGCGCCAGCAAGGCCTACTTTAAGGGGCGGCCGCGAGTCGAGCGCATCGAGGTCCCCGTCATCCGTGAGGAGGATCGGACCTACAGCGCGCTGCGAGGGCGCGACGTCGACATGCTCCCCGTCAGCCTGCCCCAAGGGCCCGCGGCGGAGCTTGGGGGAGCGTTTGGCATCAACCTGCTCACCGGTCCTTCGTATTCGGGCACGGCACTCCTATTCAACCTACGGCGTGCGCCGTTCGATCGCCCTGCCGCTCGGCGCGCAGTGGCGCAGGCGCTCGACCTTGGGCGTATCGTGAGGAACGTGGGCCCGGCTGTGGCTGCGGACCGCGGATACATCCATCCGGCTTCCCGCTGGTCCTCCAAGACGGTCCTCCAGCGCTTCGAGCCTCAAGCCGCCCGGGCGGCCATCGCGAGCCTCGGGCTCCCTGACATCCGCGTGCTGGCGCCCGACAACGACCCCGTGCGCCTCGAGGCCGGCCGACAGGTCATGCTCGCCCTCCAACGCGCGGGAGCCAAGGCGACGCTGGTGAGGCGCCCGCCCGAGAGTCTGAGCCAGGCGATCGGCGAGGAGCGCTCCGCACCCGACTTCGACGCGGCCATCGTGAGTACCCCTGCGCTCGCCTCCTACGACCCTGACTTCCTGGCCAAGGTCTTCGGAATCGGATCGCGGGAGGCCCCGCTCAACCTCTCGGGCTACCGCAGCGAGAGGTTCGCAGCGCTCGCCGAGCAAGTGGCGATTGGCGGCAGTGACGTCGCGCGCCGGCGGGCAGTCGGGGAAGAGCTGGCGCTGCTCGCGAGGGATGCTCCGGAGATCCCGCTCTTCTTCTCCCGCGGCGTATTCGCCTATCGCCCAGCCAGGTACGACGGCTGGGTGTTCATAACGGGCACGGGGATCCTCGACAAGCGCTCGTTCCTTACGGGACAGGCACCCTCGGGTAGTGGGTCTCGCGTGAGGCCCGACGCGGCGGACCAGAGCGCCTCGGATTCCGACTCTGGCTCCGTCCTCGACATCCTTGCCACGGTCTCGCTCGTGCTGTTGGCCATCGCCCTCGCCGTCGGCGCCTTCGGACTTCTCCGCTTGCTTGCGGTGCGGAGGCGCTAGTCGAGCTTCGCGATCAGGCCGGCGCCGGCGCCGGCCCGGCGAGCTCCTCGATCTCGTTGGCGCTCAGCGTCTCGGTTTCGAGAAGCGCTGTGGCCAGCCGCTGGAGCGCCTCCCGAGAGTCCCGCAGCACCTCATCTGCCCGCGCCTCCGCCTGCTCGACGAGCTTGCGGGCCTCCGCGTCGATCGTGCGGGCGGTGTCCTCGGAGTAGGAGACGGCGTGACCGTTCGCCTCGGCGTCCTGGCCGTAGCCGATCGGCCCCAGCACGTCGCTCATGCCCATCTCGCGGACCATCCGGCGAGCAAGGTTCCCCACCTTCGAGAGGTCGTCCATTGCGGTGTCGCCGGCCTGTCCCAAGACGACCTTCTCCGCGCCGCGCCCGCCGAGCAGTATGGCCATCTCGTCGATCAGGCCCGAGCGGGAGAAGACGAGGCGGTCCTTGGTGTCCTTGAGCCAGGCGCGACCCAGCGTGCCGCCGGCACCGATGATGCTCACCATCTGCGGCAGCCTGCCGCCCGGAACTGCGCGCGCGACCACGGCATGACCGGCCTCGTGGACGGCGAGGACTCGCCGCTCCTCGTCTGTGAGCACGTGCGCGCGCGAGATGCCGAGGGTCACCCGCTCGACCGCCTCCTCCACGGAGGCCGTGGTGATCTCGCCCCGGCCGTGGCGGGTGCTCAGCAGGGCGGCCTCGTTCATCACGTTGGCGAGGTCGGCTCCAGACAGGCCGCGCGTGATGCCCGCCACCGCGTCGAGGTCCACGTCCTGGCCCAGCCGCTTGTCGCGGGCGTGGACGGTAAGGATGGCTCGCCGCCCTGCCTGGTCGGGCAGATCGACGGTAACGGTGCGGTCGAAGCGACCCGCTCGGATGAGCGCCTCGTCGAGGATCTCGGGCCGGTTGGTCGCGGCCATCACGATCACGCCGTCTCGCTGGCGGAAGCCGTCAAGCTCGATGAGGATCTGGTTGAGGGTCTGCTCGCGCTCGCGATGGCCGTCGAGCGAGGGCCCGCGCCTGGCGCCGATGGCGTCGATCTCGTCGATGAACACGATCGACGGCGCCACCGCGCGGGCCTGGCTGAAGAGGTCGCGCACGCGCCCCGCTCCCTCTCCCACGAAGACCTCGGTGAACTCCGTGGCCGCGACGCTCACGAAGGCGGCGTTCGACTCCCCCGCGGTCGCCCTGGCGAGTAGCGTCTTGCCGCATCCGGGCGGGCCGACGAGCAAGAAGCCCCTCGGAAACCTAGCTCCCATGGCGATGAAGCGGGTCGGGTCGTTGAGGAAGTCCCTGATCTCGCTCAGCTCGGTGAGTGCCGAGTCGGCGCCGGCCACCTGGTCGAAGGTGACCCGGTCCTCGCCCAGCGAGCTCTGACCGATCGAGCGCTCACGCATGGCCCCCCGGCGCTGGCGCTCGGGTGCTTCGAGGATGCGCTCCAAGGCCGCGTCGAGCTCGGTCTGGGAGATCTGGGCATTGCCGGCGCGGACCGAAAGGAGCGCCGCCTCGTTCATCACGGTCTCGAGATCCGCGCCGGTGAGCCCGATGGCGCGGCTGGCGGTCATGCGCAGGTCGGTTCCGCTTGCCAGCGGCTTGTCCCTTGCGTGGATCGCGAGGATTGCGACGCGACCCTCCTCGCTCGGCCGATCGACCGAGATCGCGCGATCGAAGCGCCCGGGTCGCAGGATCGCTGGATCGAGGTCGTCCGGCCGGTTGGTCGCGCCGACCACGATCACACCCTGCGCGGGTGAGAAGCCATCCATCTCGGCGAGGATCTGGTTGAGAGCCTGCCCCTGCTCCTCGCTCGATCCCTGACTGGCCCCGGGGCCAGTCCGGCGCCGCCGGGCCACGGCGTCGATCTCGTCGATGAACACGATCGCCGGAGCGCCCTCGCGCGCCTCCTTGAAGAGCTCGCGAACTCGCCCGGCCCCGACGCCCACGTACATCTCGACGAAGTCCGACCCCGAGATGGAGAAGAAGGCGGCGCCCGACTCGCCGGCCAGCGCGCGCGCGAGAAGCGTCTTGCCGCATCCGGGCGGGCCGTAGAGCAGCACCCCCTTTGGGATCCGGGCGCCGATCTGGGTGAAGCGGCCGGGGTCGGAGAGAAACTGCGAGAGCTCGCGCAGCTCGGTGACCGCCGTCTCTTGGCCCGCGACGTCGGCGAACGTGGAGAGGCTCTCCTCGCGGGTCGCCCGTTGCGCGCCGCTACCGCTGTCGAACAATCCCGTCCCGCGCCGGTAGGAGAAGATGAAGTACCCGAAGACCACGATCAAGAGCAGCGACGGCAGCAGGTACGTGGCCGGCTCGGCCAGGCTCTTCCCGAACTGCTGGTCGATCTCCAGAGGAATCTGGTTCTGCTGGATGGTGTCGACCAGAACCTCGCGGCTGTTCTGGGTCCTCAGCCACGGCGTGTTGAAGCGAGTGAGCTTGCGGTTCGCAAGCCGGTAGCTGCCAACCACATAGGAATCGACGTCGAGGATGCGCGCGTTCTCGATCCGACCCGCCTCCGCGAGGTCGACGAAGGCCGAGAAGGAGAGCTCCTTTCCACCAACCTGGGGTCGGGTGGCCGCGAGCACCTGCACGTAGGCGACGAGCAGGATGACGATGATGAGGATGGTCCAGAAGCCGAGCGAACTGAAGAGGCGCTTGGGGTCTGTGCTGGGCCGGCGCCGCCGCCGCCTCGCCGTCTTGGGCCGAGTACCCGCGGCGGCGGGCGGCCCAATAGTGGATTGTTGGTTCACCACAGCGTCAAGAGCCTACAAGGACGACAATCGGCTAACAGGACCCCGTATCGACCGGCGGGCCTGCGCGCCGCAGAGCCGTGCGGAAGAACCGATTCGGAACGCCCAGCCCGGCGTACCGGCCACCGCCACCGCCGAAGACGGTCGTTACGACACGCCCGCGCGTATCAACCAGCGGGCCGCCCGAGTTGCCCGGTTGCGGGTTGGAGGCGAACAGCGTGATCGGACGCCCGTAGAGCCGGCGCGGAAACTCGGGTCCTGGCAAAGTGCCGCCCATCCGGCCCCGGAGGCGATTCGTGGCTCTGGCAAACCGGCCGGGCCGGATGGAGATCTTCTTGCGCCCGCCAGGGAATCCGAGCATCGCAGCCGAGGTAGCAGGCTTCGGTTCGCGCACGAGCGGCAGCGCGGGCACTCCCTTGACGCCTGGGGTCCGCAGGAGCGCGAGGTCGTTCTTCGGATCCCACCAGATCACGGTGGCAGGGTGCTCCGTCCCCTCACCCCCGACCTGCAGCGTGATAGTCGGGTCCTCGCCGGCCACGACGTGAGCATTGGTGGCGACGATGCCGTCGGCGGCGATCCATCCGCTCCCCACCCCCCCTCCGCCGCAGGCCTTGCTCTCGATCCTCACCACGCTTCGCCCGGCGGTTCGAACCTCGGGGTCTCTCACGATGCGCGGATCGGGTCGGCCGACCCGGGGGATGGGGCCCTCGAAGGTCGGGAACGGATCGGAGGACGGGGCCTCGGCTGTGAGGAGGGGGCCAAAGGGAGGCAGCACCGCGTTGAGCCGTTCGAGGATCGCCGAGCGCTCGATGGGGTCCTTCAACGAGTCCACCTGGGCGGCGGCCGCGCCGACCATCCAGGTCACCATCACGCCGAGGCAGCCGGCCAGCAGTGCGCCTCCGATCGCGCTCGTTGGACCGAGCCGGTCGAGCCGGCGTCGCTGCCAGAATCCGAGTCGCTCGACTGCGGCAGCAAGGATGCCGCCGAACAGCAGCGCACCGGGAAACGCGAGAATCGGGGCGTAGGTCGAGTGCAGGCCGTCCTTGAGGACGAGCGGCGCGACACGCGAGCCGAGCACGGCCCCGACTCCGAACCCGGCCAACGCCAGCGTCCAGATCGTCAGGCCCCGCCAAAAGCCCCAGGCGACCAGGAGCGCGATCCCGACTACGATGGCCACATCAATGATGGTCACGAGAGGGTGAGGCTATCGCTCGCCCCCTATATGCATGACGCACTTATTTGGGATTCGGTATTTCGGCGAGGGCCCGCCAGTCGAGTCTCCAGGCTCGAGCGACCACACCCTTGCGGGCCCGCAGGGGCGTTTGCCCGGCCCCGCGACTCTCCCGAAGGGCGAGGCGATAAGATTCCCCCACGCAGCCGCTGGAGTTGCTAGGCTGCTGTCAACTTCTGTTAGTTCAGTCGACAAGCTCAGCCTCTGGGCGGCGAGGTGGTTTCGATGCGTGGACGAGCGCGTTTCATGTCGGTAACGGTGCTGGCGATGTTGGCGGCCAGCGTCGTAGTGGCAAGTTTGGCTTGGGCATGTACTGGTAATGGCTTCGGAACGCCCGCTACGCCTGGCGCCGAGCCTGCTCCACCGCCGCCGCCGCCGGCAGCTACCGCTCCGGTTCCGACGCCTGCTCCTGCGGGTGGCGCGGCTCCTGCGGCTGGCAGCGTTCCGCAGGCTTCGCCGCCGCCGGCCGCGCCCTCGGGCGCTGGGTCGCAGGCGAATGGCGTGGGTTCCGGCAGCAGCGTCTCCGGCTCGACCAGCGGGGGCGGCAATTCGACTAGCGGCGCTGGCGATCGCAGCCAGGGCGCCGATCGCGTTACCGAGCGTCCCAGCTCGAGTGGCCAGGGCTCGCGCGGTCGTTCCGACAGCGGCGCGGGCGCGGGAAGCGCCCCGGGCGTCGGCAGCGGTTCCTCGGACCTCGCGGCTCGTGAGAGTGGCGCTACGGCTGGCGTGACTCGAAGCGGTGGCCAAGCGGTGTTCTCCAGCTCGGTCGCGCCGGATAAGGCCTCATCTGCCTCGTCGCGTGGGTCGCGCGCTGGATCTCCCGCAGCGCGCAGCGCCGCGAGCGATCTGTGGAGCGGCTTTGGGTCGACCGCGGGCGCCGGCGTCTCGGCGGCGAAGGCTTCCTCGGCTGGACAGAGCAGTGGTGGCCTCGGGTCAGGAGCCGTGCTAGGCATCGCGATTCTCGGCCTCGGAGCAATTGGCATCCTCGGCGCGTTTGGCGTTGCCGCGGGGCGTCGGCGTGCGCAGGCCGGTAGCAGCGGCACGACCGAGATGTGAGTAGAGCTCGGCGCACGCCGCCCGAGGCGACTGCGGCCGAGCCCCCGGAGAAAGAAGCCACGAGCCCCGACCGCCACAGGCGGCGGGGCTCGTGGCTTTGGGTGCTCGCCGGGGCTGGACTCGTGCTCGTCGGGGCAGGGGCGGTGGTGCTCGCCGGCTCCTTCGACCGGCCTGCGAAGCTTCGGCTAGTCGGGCAGGATTCGCCGGTGAACGAGAGCGCGCGGAGCCTGCGCAGCATCGACGCGCACAACTCGCCGACGCTGCTGCGCAATCCTCGGCGGCCATCCAACCTGGTGGTCTCGAGCCGCATCGACACCCCCTTCTTCTCCTGCGCGCTGCACTACTCGCTGGACGGTGGGGCGAGCTGGGTCCAGAACAAGGGGATTCCCCTTCCGAAGGGCGAGGAGCCCAAGTGCTTCGCTCCTGACGTGGCCTTCTCGGCCGACGGGACGCTGTACTTGTCGTTCGTGACGTTGCAGGGCAATGGCAACGTCCCCAACGCCGCGTGGCTCTCGACGTCCAAGGATGGGGGGCGCACCCTGTCCAAGCCGGTCAGGGTCGCCGGCCCGCTGGCGTTTCAGGTTCGCTTGGCGGCCGATCCGACGCGGCCTCGACGCGTGTATATGACCTGGCTTCAGGGCAGCGACGTAGGGACCCTGAAGTTCACGACGCTGACCAATCCGATCCAGGCGGCGCGCTCTGACGATGGCGGGGCGACCTGGACTCGCCCGATGCGCGTGAGTAGCGGCTCGCGCAAGCGCGTGGTGACCCCATCGCCGACGGTGGGGCCCAAGGGCGAGCTCTACGTGCTCTACCTCGACTTGCGCGAAGACCGGCTGGACTACGAGGGCGGTCATGGCGGCCGGGGCGGTCCCGCTTACCCCGGGCGCTTCTCGCTGGTGGTCACGCGCTCGACCGACGGAGGCGTCAAATGGGCTGAGTCGGTAGTCGATGACGAGATCGTTCCCATCGGGCGCTTCGTGGTCTTCTTTCCTCCGTTCCCATCGGTGGCGGTCGACAAGAGCGGCCGCATCTACGCCGCCTTCCACGACCGTCGCCTCGGCGACCCCGACGTGTGGCTGTGGTCGCTCAAGCCCGGACGCAACAGCTGGGAGGGCCCAACGCGCATCAACGACAACACCAAGCGCGACGGCACCTCGCAGTATCTCCCCAAGCTCGGGCTCGCCCCGAACGGCCGGCTCGACGTCCTCTATTACGATCGCCGCGCCGACCGCATCGCTCCCGGAGCGAACTCGACCTCGCCGGGCCGAGCCGGCGGGAGAGCACGGCCGCGCAACGTCCTCAACGACGTCTCACTCCAGTCCTCCCTGGACGGCGGGAAGACCTTCAGCCGCTCGGCGACCTTCACGAGCCGCTCGTTTGACTCGAGAATCGGATTCGGGGCCAAGGAGGGCCTGCCCGACCTCGGCAGCCGCCTGGGGCTCGTCTCCGACAATCGGTTCGCGCTCGGCCTGTGGACCGACACCCGCGCGGGGACTTTCGCGACTCAGAAGCAGGATCTCGCACAGGCCCTCGCCACCGTCGACGACCCGCCCCGCCTCTCGGACACTACTGAGAACGCCCTGCGCTACGGCGGCTTCCTCCTTGTGCTCGCCGGCTTCGCGCTCGCCGCGCTGACGCTCGCCGGCCGCTGGCCGCCGAGGCCCCGATCGGCGGAGGGAGCGGACCGACCCGGCGAGGAGACCGATGGGTCCAAGGACTCCGAGTCGCCAGCCGCCGTGCGGGACGGTTCGTGAGTAGCCGCGAAGGGCGAAATCGCGTTTCCCCTGAGTCTCGAGCGCCCGAACCGCTAGTGTCGTGATTCGTTGATTCGGTTGCAGTAGCGGGCGATGGATTCGAGGATCTGGTCGGCGGTCTTGGTCCAGACGAAGGGTTTGGGGTTGTCGTTCCAGGTGTCGATCCAGGCGCGGAGGTCGGTGTTGACGGACGGAGCGGTGCGCGCCGCGTCTGAGTTTCTTGGTCGTCAGCTCTGAGAACCAGCGTTCGACGAGGTTGAGCCATGAGCTCGATGTTGGGGTGAAGTGCACGACGAAGCGGGGGTGGGCGGCCAGCCACTTGCGGATGGCGGGCGTCTTGTGGGTGGAGGCGTTGTCGAGGATGAGGTGGACGTCGAGGTCGGGCGGGACCTCGCGGTCGATCGTCTGGAGGAACTTCTTGAACTCGATCGCGCGGTGGCGGGCGTGCAGCGACCCGATCACCTGACCGGTGGTGATGTCCAGTGCCGCGTAGAGGCTCGAGGTGCCCTCGCGCTGGTAGTCGTGGGTCGCGCGCTCAGGTGTGCCGGGGAGCATCGGCAGGATCGGCGCGCTGCGATCTAAGGCCTGGATCTGGGACTTCTCATCGACGCAGAGCACCACCGCGCGCTCAGGCGGGTTCAAGTAGAGCCCGACGACATCGCGGACCTTGGCCACGAACTGCGGGTCCTTAGAGAGCTTCCAGACCTCCTGGCG
>JAABUS010009320.1_pt1 | contig 10397 bp, 10 predicted proteins | sample 5560161 | NCBI WGS metagenome assembly JAABUS01 (sample SAMN10711885, study PRJNA513376) | rock metagenome | isolation source: Antarctica rocks | place: Antarctica: Victoria Land, Trio Nunatak nord | collected 2016-01-04
TGGGCGCTGGCCGACGTCAGCGTGACGCCGTCGGTCTTCCCGGAGGCCTTCGGCATGGTCGCGGCGGAGGCGGCCGCGTGTGGCTCGCCGCCCCTGGTGGCCCGGCACTCGGGGCTTGCCGAGATCGCCGCGCAGATCGAGCGCAGCTATCCGCAGGGGTGCCGCCATCTCGCGTCGTTCCGCCGGGGGGACGCCGCCGACCTCGCGGGCCGGCTGGGTGAGCTGCTCGCGCTGCCGCCGGGCCGCTGGCAGGAGCTGTCGGCGGCGGCCCGCGCCACGGTGGTGCGCGAGTGGAGCTGGGAGCACGTCGCCGCACACATCCTGGCGATCGGCGCCGGCTGAGCGGACGGCACGCGAGGCGCCGGGCTGACCCGGTCTGCTACTCCGGCTTGTTGGGACGCCCGCTGCGCTCGAGCTCGCGCTGCCCGGACGGTTCTGCGTCCGGGACCGCCGTGGCCTTCTTCTTCGGTCGGAAGAAGCCGCGGGGGCGGGGGGCGTCGCTGCTGCGGGGGTGCTCCCCGTCGGCAGAGCTGCGAACACTGTCGACGCTGCCGGCGCTCACGGTGTGCTGCGCGCCGTAGCCCGGGCCGACCGGGACCTCGTCCGGGCTGCGACCGCCCCCGAGGGCGGGCCGCTCGGAGAACTCCACGCCGGTCATCGTGATCTGGTAGGGGACCGGTAGCGGCACCGTCTCCTCGACGAACTCCCCGGAGGGCAGCCGCCGGATGGTGCCCGACTCGATGCCGTGGTGCACCAGCTCGTCATCGCTGCTCTGCAGGCCGTAGCAGATCCGCTTGGTGACCACGAAGACCAGCGGCGGGAGCAGGAACAGGCCGGCCCGCAGCGTGTAGGTGATCGCGTTGATGCTCAGGCCGAACTTGCGGGCGATGATGTCGTTGCCGCCGGCGACCAGCAGGATGACGTAGAAGGTGATCGCCATCGCGCCGACGCCGGTGCGCACCGGGACATCACGCGGCCGGTCGAGCAGGTTGTGGTAGTCCCTGTCGCGGGTCAGGCGCGACTCCACCCAGGGGTAGAGCGCCAGCACCGTGAACAGGACGCCGGGCAGGATCACCGTCGGCACGAACACGTTGAACGGGATGGTGTGCCCGAGGGCGCGCAGCTCCCAGTTGGGCATCAGCCGGGTCGAGCCGTCCAGGAACCCGACGTACCAGTCCGGCTGCGAACCCGCCGAGACCTGGGAGGGGTTGTAGGTGCCGAACAGCCAGACCGGGTTGATCTGCACCAGGCCGCCGAGCGCGGCCAGCACGCCGAAGACGAGGAAGAAGAAGCCGCCCGCCTTGGCGGCGTACCCCGGGAAGATCCGGCTGCCGACGACGTTGTCCTCGGTCCGCCCCGGACCGGCGAACTGGGTGTGCTTCTGGTACCAGATCATCCCCAGGTGGAAGGTGATCAGCGCCAGGATGATGCCGGGCACCAGCAGGATGTGGATCGCATAGAGCCGGCCGATGATCTGCTCACCCGGGAACTCCCCGCCGAAGATCAGGAAGACCACCCAGGTGCCCACCACCGGGATGGACTCCGCGATCGAGTAGGCGATGCGTAGCCCGGTGCCCGAGAGCAGGTCGTCGGGCAGGGAGTAGCCGGCGAAGCCCTCGAGGATGCCGAGCACGAGCAGGCCGACGCCGATCAGCCAGTTGAGCTCGCGGGGCTTGCGGAAGGCGCCGGTGAAGAACACCCGCATGAGGTGCACCACGATGGCGGCCATGAACAGAAGCGCCGCCCAGTGGTGGATCTGGCGCATCACCAGGCCGCCGCGCACGTCGAAGGAGATGTGCAGCGTGGACTCGTAGGCTTTGGACATCGGGAGCCCGCGCAGCGGGATGTAGCTGCCGTTGTAGATGACCTCGCGGGTGCTCGAGTCGTAGAACAGCGTGAGGTAGGTGCCGGTCAGCAGCAGGATGATGAAGGAGTACAGGGCGATCTCGCCCAGCATGAACGACCAGTGGTCCGGGAAGACCTTGTTGAGGCTGCGGCGCACGAAGTTGGAGCTGCTGAGCCGGTCGTCGACCCAGCGCGCGGTGGTGTCCGCCGACTTCTCCAGCGCGCTCATCAGGCCTTCTTCCCGTACGTCGGCTTGCGCTCCCAGTAGCTGGGCCCGACCGGTTCGGCGTAGTCGCCGCCTGCCACGAAGTATCCCTCAGGGTCCACGCTGATCGCCAGTTGTGGCAGGGCGCGGGCGGCCGGCCCGAACAGCACCTTGCAGCCGTCGGCGGCGTCGAAGGTGGACTGGTGGCAGGGGCAGAACAGGTTGTGGGTCTGCTGCTCGTAGAGCTTGACGGGGCAGCCCAGGTGCGTGCAGATCACCGAGTAGGCGATGTGGCCGTCGACCGCCCAGTCGGGGTTGGTGCCCGCCTTGACCTCCTCCGGGCGCATCCGGATGAGCAGCGTGGCGGAGTCCGGGAGCTTCTCCCCCCCGGGTACGCCGGGGAAGACCGACTCGGCGCTCCCGACCTGCAGGTCGCCGAGCTTGACCGGGGTGCCGCCCGAGCGGACCAGGCGGACGCCCTTGGCCCAGCCCGTCGTCGCGAGCGCACGCTCCTTGTGCTGGTAGTCGCCCAGGCTGAACAGCAGCGGGACCGGGAGCAGGGCCAGCGAGCCACCGCCGAGCAGCAGCGTGTTGCGCAGCAGCTTGCGCCGCGGCAGGCCGCTCTGCGCCAGGCCCTGCTTGAGCGCGGCCGCGGTCGCCTCCCGCTCCTCGACCGGCGACCCCGGCGGGTGGCGCTCCTGCACCGCCTCCTCGTCGTCCATCAGCGTCTTGGCCCACTGCACGGCGCCGGCGCCGATGCCGACGAGCGCGAGCGCCATGAAGAAGCCGAGCAGCGGGGTGTAGTACTCGTTGCCCTCCTCCACCGCGAACTTGAAGGGGGCGAACCAGAACGTCCAGAAGAAGCCGACGACGCCGACCAGGGCGAGCATGAACAGCGCGGCCACGACCCGCTCGGCGGACCGGGCCGCCGACTCGTCGAGGTCGGCGGCGCGCGGCTCCTGGCCCCGCACCGCCTCGGGTGCGCGGGAGCCGCTGTGCTGAGCGTGGCCCCGGCCGCGCGCGGCCAGCTCGCCCCGGCTGTCGGACTGCACGAAGCTGTCGGAGGACACGTCGGAGGTGCGGCTGTCGTCGCCGGGAATGGCGTCGGAGCTGCCGGCCGCCGACCGCAGCCGGTCGCGGATCGAGCCGCCGGCCTCGTACGACGTCCGGCCTCCGCGCGGCTCTGTGGTCGGCTGCTGGCCACCGGTGTCCTGCAGGCCCCTGGTGTGCCGCTCCCTGTCCAGACGGTCCCTGTCCCTGCTGTCCTCGTCCTGGGGGTCGCGTGGCGTGGTCATGCGCGGGCCCCGATCCAGAGGGTCACGAGGACGAGCACCGAGATGCCGACCAGCCAGATCACCAGGCCCTCGGGCACCGGGCCGAACTTGCCGATGCTGTTGCCGCCGGGCTGCGCCGACCGGGTGATGTAGCGGACGTAGCGCGTGACCGCCTTCTTCTCGTCGACGTTGAGCTGGTTGTCGGAGAAGCGCGGCATCGACTCCGGGCCGGACTGCATCGCGCTGTAGATGACGCTGGGGCTCGCGGGCTTCAGGGCCGGCGCGTACTTGCCGTAGGTCAGCGAACCGCCGGAGCCGGCCGCGTTGTGGCAGCCCGCGCAGTTGGTCCGGAACAGGTCGCCGCCGAGCGCGAGGTCACCGTCGGTGAGCGACCCGCCCGGCAGGGTCGGTCCGCCGCCGTTGGCCTGGATGTACGCCGCCAGCTGGTCGATCTGCTCCAGGCTGTACTTCGCCTTCTTGCGCGGCGCCTGGGCCTGGCCGTTGGTCAGCGGCATCCGGCCGCTCTCCACCTGGAAGATCACCGCCGACGAGCCCACGCCGATCAGGCTGGGTCCACCTGCGCCGCCCTGCAGGTTGAGGCCGTGGCAGGTCGAGCAGCCGGTGAGGTAGAGGCTGCGCCCCTCCTTGACGGCTAGCGACTGCTCGGCCCCGCCGCCGCCTTGAGCGCTGCTGTGCGGCGCCCACACCAGCGTGTAGACGCCGCCGATGACGGTCAGGGCGAGCAGCACGACGGCGTAGCCGGACAGCCGGCTGAGCCGGCCGGCGGAGGAGGAGGCGCGGGTAGAGCGGCTCACGTGCGGTCCGTTCCTCACTGGATGATGTAGATCGTGGCGTACAGCCCGATCCACACCACGTCGACGAAGTGCCAGTAGTAGGACACGACGATGGCGGTGGTCGCCTTCTCGGGCGTGTAGCGGCCCACGGTCGAGCGCAGCAGCACGACGACGAAGGCGAAAAGCCCGGCGATCACATGCAGGCCGTGGAAGCCGGTTGTCAGGTAGAACACCGAGCCGTAGGGGCTCGAGGACAGCGTGGTGCCCTCGTTGGTGACCAGGTTGCGGTACTCGTTGCCCTGACCGAGCACGAAGGCCAGTCCCATGAGCAGCGTGAGGAAGAACCAGCGCCGCATGCCGTAGACGTCGCCCTGCTCGGCCTTGAACACCCCGATCTGGCAGGTCACCGAGGACAGCACCAGGATCGTGGTGAAGACGGCCGAGTAGCCGACCGACAGGTGCACGTCGGACGGCGGCCAGATGTCGCGACCGCCGGCGTCGATCCCGATGGACGCGCGGATCGTGAAGTACATCGCGAACAGCCCCGCGAAGAACATCAGCTCCGAGGACAGCCAGACGATCGTCCCGACCGAGACCATGTTGGGCCGGGTCAGGGACCCGTGCGCCGGAACCCTGTCCAGCACCGAAGCAGCAGCCACGTGCACATCCTGCCAGCCCTGACGGCCCGCCACCACGCGGGGGGCCGGCGCGCCGGGAGGCGCCTACCCTGGGCCCGTGACCGCCGTGCTCGCCCTGGGTGACGGGCTGCCTGCGTTCGGGCCCCTGACCGTCTTCACGCAGGCCCGGCCGTCGCCGTTCCCTGTCGCGCTGCTCGTGCTGCTCGGGGGCCTGTACCTGTTCGCCGTGAGCCGGCTGCGCGCTCGCGGCGACCACTGGGGGGCCGGCCGCACGATCTGCTTCGTCGGCCTCGGGCTCGGCACGATGGCGGTCGCGCTGGTGTCCGGTCTCGCGGCGTACGACGACAGCCTGTTCGGCGCCCACATGGTCCAGCACATGCTGCTGACGATGGTCGTGCCGGTCTTCCTCGCCATCGGGGCGCCGGTCACGCTGGCCCTGCGCACGCTGCCGCAGCGCCCGCGTGCGGGGCTGCTCGCGGCGCTGCACTCGTGGCCGGTGAAGGTGCTGACCTTCCCGCTGGTGCCGTGGCTGCTGTTCGTGGGCACCCCGTTCGCCCTCTACTTCTCCGGGTGGTACGCCGCGACGCTGGACAACGCCCTGTTGCACGACCTGCTGCACGTGCACTTCCTGCTCGTCGGGACGCTGTTCTTCTGGCCGTTGCTGGGTGTCGACCCGGTGCCGGGCCGGGTCAGCTACCCGTTCCGGCTGCTCCTGCTGGCGGCCACGCTGCCCTTCCACGCCTTCCTCGGCGTCGCCATCATGAGCGTCCCGGACAACGGGAGCGGGCTGATCGCGGGTGCCCACTACCTGGCGCTGCACCCGCTGGCGCAGGCGGTCTACCAGCAGCAGGTCGGCGGCGGGCTGCTGTGGTCCTCCGGAGACCTGGTCGGACTGCTGTTCCTCGGGGTGACTCTGACGCAGTGGATGCGCGCCAGCGAGCGCGAGGCCACCCGCGAGGACCGCCGCCTGGACCGGCTCGAGGCCGCCGGCCAGCCGCTCGGCTGAGGCACTCGAGACGCCGGTCGACGGGACCCCGACGCCGCGCCAGCCGGCCCAACGCACTGTGGCTGGTGTACCTCACCCATGTTCCGACTTGGTCGGGGATGGCGTTCACCGCGTTCGTCTCCGGCGCGTTCAGCCGCTGGATCGTCGGGTGGCGGACTGCGGCCAGCATGCCCACCGACCTGCCGCTGGACGCCTTGGAGATGGCGTTGTGGACCCGGACCCGGACCGGTGTGGCGTGACCGGGCTGGTGCATCATTCCGATGCCGGCAGGCGGCGAGGACTTGAATGCCCTGGCAGGCCCAGAACCGGCGGGAGCCGCAGACCTCGCCGCCCAGGACACGTCGGCTGATCGACGACTCCGGACCGCGCAGGAGCACGATGACCAGCACGAGGCCGACCGTGAACAGCGGCTGACAGTGGTGGTGGTGGTGATACCGGCCGGCGTCACGCCGAAGATCTGGACTGCTCTACTGGCCACGACGGTGCTTATGTCCTGCTCTTGTCGCTCGTGCGCTGCTGGACGAGGACCTCGGTCACGCGCGTGGCGGCACGGTCGAGTTGCTCGATCTCGGCGGCGTCGAAGGCGGCTCCGTCGACGGTGGCCTTCAGACGTTCAAGTTGGGACGCCACGATGCTTCGGGCGTGGGGGGTGTGTGCCAGGCGAGCTCTTCGAGCAGCCGGAACAACCGGGCCATCACCTGGGGATCTGAGGAGCCGTAGTGGCGGGGCTGGGTGATCGCCACGTCGACCAGATCAGCCAGGTCCGGGCGGCGCAGCACGACGCGTACCCGGCCGTCGTCGTCGCGTAGCACCGACGGGCCGAGGTCGCGTCCGGCCAGCTCACACAGCACGGCCGAGATGGTCCCGAGCGCGTGGACCGCTGTGGTCGGGTCGTTGATGCCCGGTGAGAGGGCCTTGTTGGCGACGTCGGTGAGCTGCCGCAGCCCGTAGCCCACGTCCTGGGCCGCGGTGCGCTCGAAGCCGACGTGCAGCGCGCCGGCAATCCGGTCCTCGAGGCGCTCAACCTCCTGGCCGTGCTTCGAGCCCGTGCGTGACCAGGTCGACCCGATCGGCGTGCCGGCCACGAGCGACGCGCCGGGGTGGCTGTCGAGCAGGATGTGGATGTCGTGCTCGACAGCGCACCCGAGCAGCTCGTCCTCCTCGACGCGCACCAGGAACCCCGACGACCTCGCGAACACTGTGCTCGCGTACTCCGGCGGCGTCGGCAATGGACAGGCATCTCGGCCCGAGCCCTGGGCGGTGTCGAGCGCCGCCTCGATGGTGGCCGTTGCATCCGCGTGGACCTCACGCAGTATCGTCTCGACCCGGATCTGTCGGACAAGGTGGGCCAGGAACACCACAAGACCGACGACGCTGGCGACCGCGAGGACAAAGGACACTGTCACCGAGATCTGCGGCACGAATACCGACTGCGTATCCCCGGCGCTGCGCACACTGCGCAGCACCGTGAGCGAGAAGGTGAACGTCGCCAGGAACAGCCCCAGTGTGGCTTGGACGAAAACGTCGCTGGCGAAGGTCCGCAACAGCCGTGGTGAGAATTGGCTGCTGGCCAGCTGCAGGGTCACGACGGTCAGCGAGAACGTCAGCGACGTGACGGTGATCAGCGAGCTCGACACCGCGTCCAGCACAGTGCGGGCGGCGCCGGGATCACCGGAGAACAGCAGCGAACGCAACCATGAGGGCAGCGAGCCGTCTACCCGGCCGTCGACGCGCGGCAGCACTACACCGACCACGAGCGCCACCGCCACCCCGACAACCGGAAGCGACCACAACTGAGTCCGTACGGCATCGCGGACCGCGTTGAGCGCTCCCCGCCTCACGCGGTGTCCAGGTCAAGGCTGCCTGACATCGACGACGACTGCGTGCGAACCCCGCTCAGACGCAGCTCGACGAGGATCCAGCGGCAGGTCGTCACAGCGGTACTGGCGTACCCGCGACATCGGTCCACCGCTGCTCGGCGTAGCCGCACCTGGCGTGCCACGGGGGCGTCGGGGCGACGTGCGCCGACGCGATGCTCCTCCAGTCTCATGTCCTCACGATCGTCCCTCAGTTCGCGCTCAGGATCCAGCAGCTGCGGTTGCGGCTGGGCTCGGTCATCTGACCTCCATCGGGAGCGGGATCTCGCTGCCGCGCAGCCGGCCCCCGGCGACAGGCTCGATTCGAGCGATCACCGCAAGACGATCCCGTTGCGGCGACCGCTTCGTATCCGAAGCCATGCCACGGTGCCGCCCTTGACCGTGCCGAGAACCGCTCCCTAGGGTCGCCCGGTCTGTGACGCGGAGCACACCGCGCGACGTCGTAGGAGGAGGGGTCTTCGTGGCCTCGGGCACCAGGCTCACCGGTACCACCCTCAAGCCGGTCCAGAAGGCCCGCACCTCAGGGCTTGCGACCTGCACCGTCTGCGGCAGCCGGCTGTCGGCGTACAACGCGGGACCCAACTGCTACGCGCACACCGTCGGCGTGCCCTGGACGGGGCCGACCCAGCGCAGCCGCTGACAGCGCCGGGCCCGGTCAGGTGGCGTCGGTAGCATCCGCCCCATGACCGGCTCCATCCCCCTCCCGGGCGGCGACCACCCGTCCGGGCACGTCGTGCTCCTGTACAGCGACGACCCGCACGTGCGCGCCTCAGTGCGCACCGCGGTCGGCCGCCGACCGGCCGCCGACCTGGGCCGGGTCGAGTGGGTGGAGTGCGCGACCGGTGCCCAGGTGCTGCGCGCCGTAGACAAGGGCGGCGTGGACCTGGCCGTGCTCGACGGCGAGGCCTGGCCCACCGGCGGGCTCGGACTGGCCAAGCAGCTCAAGGACGAGCTCAAGGACTGCCCGCCGACGCTGGTGCTAATCGCCCGCCGCGACGACACGTGGCTGGCCGCCTGGTCGCTCGCCGACGCTGTGGTACCGCATCCGATCGACGCCCCGCAGCTGACGGCGGCGGTCGCCGAGCTGCTGCGTCACCGGTCGCAGCGGCTGCCGGTCCGCCGCGCCGCGTCCTAGCGCGTGCCCACCAGGACCCCTGCCGCCGGCAGCTGGCCGGGCCTGCTCGGCGCGCTGCTCGGGGGCGGCTCGCTCGACCGCACCGAGACGACGTGGGCGATGCGCGAGATCATGGCCGGCGACGCCTCCCCGTCGCAGGTGGCGGCCTTCGTTGTCGCCCTGCGGGCCAAGGGGGAGACGCCCGAGGAGGTCGCCGGCCTGGTCGAGGCCATGCTCGAGCAGGCCGCTCCCGCGCGGGTCCCGGTGCGTGCCGTCGACACCTGCGGCACCGGCGGGGACCGCTCGCACAGCGTCAACCTGTCCACCATGGCTGCGCTGGTCGTCGCCGGCGCCGGGGTGCCGGTCGTCAAGCACGGCAACCGGGCGGCGTCCTCGGCCTGCGGCTCGGCCGACCTGCTCGAGGCGCTCGGGGTCGTCGTCGACCTGCCGCCGCCCGCCGTCGCTCCCTGCGTGGCGCAGGCCGGCATCGCGTTCTGCTTCGCACCCGTCTTCCACCCCGGCATGCGGCACGTCGCGGTGCCACGCCGTGAGATCGGCGTCCCGACGGTGTTCAACGTGCTCGGGCCGCTGACCAACCCGGCGCAGCCCGAGGCGCAGGCCGTCGGGGTGTCCGACGCGCGGCTGGCGCCGGTGGTGGCCGGAGTGCTGGCCGACCGCGGCGCCGACGCGCTGGTCTTCCGCGGCGACGACGGCCTGGACGAGCTCACCACCACCACGACCTCCCGCGTCTGGGTGGTGGCGGCCGGGCAGGTGCGCGAGGAGAGCTTCGACCCGGCCGAGCTCGGGGTGCCCCGGGCAACGCTGGACGACCTGCGGGGGGCCGACGCGGCCTACAACGCCGGTGTCGCACGGGTGCTGCTCGACGGCCGGCCGGGACCGGTGCGAGACGCGGTGCTGCTGAACGCGGCCGCCGCGCTCGCGGCGTACGACGCGCTGGACCTGCCCCTGCGGGACCGGCTGGCCGCCGGCAGCGTCCGCGCGGCGCAGTCGCTGGACACCGGCGCCGCGGCGACCGCGCTGGAGCGATGGGTGCGGGTCAGCCAGGCCCTCGCGACCTGACCGCGATGTCCTGCGGGGTCAGGCGACCGACGCACGGCCGGGCGGCTGCGACCAGTCGTCCGCCGGGCCCTTGGGGATGATGCCGGTCGGGTTGATCTGGCCGTGGGTGCCGTAGTAGTGCGCCTTGATCTGTCCGAAGTCGGTCGTGTCGCCGAAGCCGGGCGTCTGGAACAGGTCGCGGGCGTAGGGCCACAGCGCGGCGTACTCGGTCAGCTTGCGCTTGTTGGCTTTGAAGTGACCGTGGTAGGCCGCGTCGAAGCGGGCCAGCGTCGTGTAGAGCCGCACGTCGGCCTCGGTCAGCCGACCGCCGACGAGGTAGCGCTGCCCGGCGAGCAGCGCGTCCAGCTCGTCCAGGCGGGCGAACAGCGCGTCGTACGCCTGCTCGTAGGCCGCCTGCGTGGTCGCGAAACCGGCCCGGTAGACGCCGTTGTTGACGGCGGAGAAGTTGGCCTCGGCCATCGCGTCGATCTCCCCGCGCAGCGCCGGCGGGTAGAGGTCCGGGGCGTCCGGCGCGTGCAGGGCGGTCCAGCGGGTGTGCAGGTCCAGAGTGATCTGCGGGTAGTC
>JAABUS010009321.1_pt1 | contig 10397 bp, 6 predicted proteins | sample 5560161 | NCBI WGS metagenome assembly JAABUS01 (sample SAMN10711885, study PRJNA513376) | rock metagenome | isolation source: Antarctica rocks | place: Antarctica: Victoria Land, Trio Nunatak nord | collected 2016-01-04
GACGTGCCGCTGTCGGTCATGGTCGATCACGTCGACGCGCTGGTCGAGGCGGTCGGGATCGACCGGGTCGGGCTGGGTTCGGACTTCGACGGCGCGACGATGCCTGACGACCTCAAGGACGTGGCCGGGCTGCCCCGCCTGATCGATGCCCTGCGGGATCGCGGCTACGACGACTCAGCGCTGGCGAAGATCGCCCACGGCAACTGGGTTCGCGTTCTGGCGGCGACCTGGGGCGAGTGAGCCTTGGCTGGCGACGTGAGCCGACCGGGACGGGCAATTGCCTGGCGTTCGCAAAATGGCCACCGCCGTGGTGACCGTGATGTAGGGGTGACGTTTACGAGCCCGACCGCCGCAGCGGCCTTCGCCGTCAGGCGAGACCGTGTGCCGCACCCGGTCCGTTCGCGTTGCTCAACGCGTTCGGGTGATATATGGGACCTGCGCGGCTCCATTTGAGCAAGTGGGCGGCAGCGTGTAGACCTGCGAGGTGATGAACCTACGGAGGCGCCGTGCTCGACGAGCTGGCGGCGGGCCTGGTCGAGATCGCCGGGGTTGTCTCGACCTGGGCCCGTTCGTGTGCGATACCCCCACTATGTCGAGCCCGGCGAGATGGCGTCAGTGTTGATCTCGCGCCGAAGCGTGATGGCAAGGCCCGCCGGTCGTCCATCGACCAGACGTCGGAGGGTGGTGACGGCGGCGTCGATCTCGTCCGGGCTCAGCGCGGCCCCGAGGAGCGTGGCGAGGCCGAAGTCGGCGGACCGCACCGATATGGCGGCGGCCTCTCCGGCCGGGGTGAGGGTGATGTCCGAACGTCGGCGGTCGACTGCGTCCGGGTTGCGCTGCACCAGCCCGGCGCGGACGAGCGTGTCCACGAGCCGGCTCGGTGATCCCGATTCGCAGACCAGTCGCCTCCCGAGTTCGCGCAACGACAAGGAGGCCGCCGCGGCCAGGACGGTGACCACCTCCGCCTGGGCTGGCGTGAGCCCGAAGGGCCTGAGTGCCTCGGCGTAGAGGCGATTGCCTTCGCGTTGTGCGCCAAGGATCAGGTAGCGCAGCTCTTCGGCGGGCGTCAAGGCGTGACGCTCTCGTCGAGGCGGAAGGTGGGCGGAGGCGTTGTAGTCAGGTCGTGGTCGAGGAACTCGACGATGGCGCGGGCGTAGGCCGTCGGGTGGGTGAAGCGGAACATATGGCCGGTTCCCGGCAGAACGATCTCGCGGGCATGAGGGAGGCCGGCGAGCAGGTCGCGCGTAGCGTCGGCGCCCACGAGCCGGTCGTCTGCAGGGCTGATCACGAGTGTTGGCACGTCGACCCGGTCTAGGCGCTCGCGGACATCGAAGTGAGTGACGGAGGTGACGCGCGCCGTGTAGCTGCGGCGAGGAGTGTTGTCAATGAACAGCTGCCGGTAGTCCCGCTGGGTCAGGGGCACTTCGGCTTCGGCATCGAACCCGGACGCGAGCTGGTAGGCGTGGAAGCGGAGGGTGCCCTGGCGGTAGAGCGGCCCATTCGCAAAGCGGGACGCGGCGGCGGCGACACCTTTCCAGGCGGGGAGCGGGTTGGCGGCGAAGCCTCCGGAGAGCACGAGCCCGGCGAGACCGACCGGCCGTCTGGTCGCAAGCATCAAGCTGATGACCGCACCGTAGGAGTCACCGGCCAGGACGTAGGAGTCCAGGTCGGCCACCTGCTCGGCGACAAAGTCGGCGTACCTGTCGATGTCTGCCAACCCCTCGGGCAGCCGCATTGTCCGGGTGGGGTAGGCGGCCAAGGGGGCCAGCGCGTCGAGGTTCCAGGGCGCCCCGGAGAAGCAGGGTACCGTGACCAGCGTTGATTTCCGTGATATATCATTAGTTGTCATGTCACGAATCTACATCGTCGGTTGAGCCCTGTCAATAGCGTGTCCTCGTTCAGGACATGTAAGACGGTAATTGAGTGAGATGTGCAAGTGGAAGCCTAGACGAACGGGCCGTTGCGGCCGCAGCGTCAGGAGCGGACGTGTATTAGGTGGCCTCCCTTCCGCCGTGGCCCACGCCTTGCCGATGATCCGGCAGATCGATGCGGCTCACCCTGAGCCGGACGTGGGACCGGCCAGCCCGGCGAGCCAGGACAGACACAGACCATGACAGCGACGGACCACTTCGATGCGATCGTGATCGGGGCCGGGCAGGCCGGCGGGCCGCTGGCGTCTGCGCTGGCCAAGGCCGGGAAGCGGACCGCCATCATCGAGCGCAAGCACTACGGCGGCACCTGCGTCAACGACGGCTGCACCCCGACCAAGACGATGATCGCCTCCGGCCGCGTCGCCTACCTCGCCCGGCGCGGGGACGACTACGGCGTTCACACCGGAGCGGTCGCGATCGACCAGAAGACGATCCGGGGCCGCAAGAACACCGTCGTCGACAGCTTCCGCAGCGGCAGCGAGAGTAGCGTCCGCGGCACCGAGGGACTGGAGGCGATCGACGGTCAGGCCCGGTTCACCGGTCCGCATGACCTGCGCGTCACCCTGAACGGCGGCGGCGACCGGACGCTCTCAGCCGACCAGATCTTCCTCAACGTCGGCGAGCGCCCGAGCGTCCCGCCGATCGACGGGATCGAGTCGGTACCGTACCTGACCTCGACAACCGTCATGGACGTCGACGAGACGCCGGAGCATCTCGTCATCATCGGGGCGGGTTACATCGCCCTTGAGTTCGGCCAACTCTTTCGGCGGCTCGGCTCCCGCGTCACCTTCCTCGTCCGCGGCAGACAGATCCTCGACCGCGAGGACAGCGACATCCAGGACGCGATGCGCGACATCCTGACCGAGGACGGCATCGAGATCCGCTTCGGCACGCAGGTGACCAGCGTCTCGACAGCTGCCGATGGTGGCATTTCGCTGGAACTCAAGGGTCCGGACGGACCGGCCGGGACGCTGGAAGCGAGCCACCTGCTCGTCGCGGCCGGTCGGACGCCGAACACCGGCGACCTCGGCCTCGACGCCGCCGGCGTGACGATGAACAAGCGGGGCCAGATCGAAGTCAACGGCCGGCTGGAGACCAACGTGCCCGGCATCTGGGCGCTGGGCGATGTCAAGGGGGGCCCGGCCTTCACCCACATCAGCTACGACGACTACCGGATCATCGTCGCCAACCTGATCAACGGCGGCGACCGCTCGACCGACGGCCGGATCGTGCCCTACACCGTCTTCACTGACCCGCAGCTGGGCCGTGTCGGGCTGTCCGAGAAGGAGGCCCGGGACAAGGGCTACACCGTCAGGGTCGCCTCGATGCCGATGAGCTCGGTCGCCCGGGCGATCGAGACCGACGAGACCCGCGGGATGATGAAGGCGGTCGTCGACGCCGACACGGGCCAGATCCTCGGCGCCGCCATCCTCGGGATCGAGGGCGGCGAGGTCGCGACGGTCGTTCAGGTCGCGATGATGGGCAAGCTGCCGTACACCGCCCTCCGGGACGCCGTCATCTCCCATCCGACGGTCTCCGAGTCGCTCAACAACCTGTTCCTGACGCTGGATTAGAGGTGTGCGGCCGTCGTGACGGTTGGTGCTCCAGGGGATTGGTGGGTTGGCGAGCAGTCCCCTCCCCTGCCCGCATCTGCGGATGCGTCAGGAGAGGGGCTTCATGCTGGTCAGCTTCGCCTTCCTGATGACATCTCTCCGCCGAAACGGGGAGAGGCTCTTTGCTGGTTGGTGGCGTTGATTCGTAGGGGCGTGGGCTCTCGCTTCGCTGGCAAGCCCGGCCGCCGCAGCGGCCGTCGCCCCGCAGGGCGACAGATGGCTTCGGGTTCAACGGTGGTCGATGTTGGACGCGAATGGCCGGTTATCGGCCCTTTCTGTCTGATACCGGCTCTCCGTGAACGCGCTGGTGGCGTGGCACCGTCTCGCCTGACGGCGAAGGCCGCTGCGGCGGCCTGGCTTGCAAGCTGCGCCCCTACGGACGGGCCGTTGCGGCGGCCTGGCTCGTGAACTTCGCCCCGACGAATCGGCGCCTCGTCGCAGCGACGGGCCGGCATCATCTCTCGCCGTCGCCCCGGGGCCTCATGTCTCCACTATCCTTCGCCCCGGGCCGCTCGCTTCGTCGCGAGGGACAGGTGGAGGGCGTTCAGGCGGGCCTTGCCGTTCACCTCGGTTGGTCGGCTCACCGGCGTCGCCGCCCGCTGGGCCGCCTCCGACCAGCGGAAGACGTCGGAGCCCTCCGGGTTGGCGCCGCGGTCCTTGGCCCACTTGACGTTGAACTTCACCCGGAGCACGTCGGCCAGGACGAACGGCCGGATGTTGAGCCGGACGCCGTCGTTGAGGTCCGGCCGCCAGCCGACCGGCTGCTGGTCGAGCCCTCGCCAGCGGACGTAGACGTCGTAGGGCGCCTCGCCGTCGCGGATCAACTCCAGCCGCCGCTGGAGGTCGAGCGCCGCCGCCAGCCGGGCCGGGGCGCCCGCGACATTGTTCGCCACCTCCTCGCGCTGGCGGGTGATCCAGTCGCCGAGGTAGGTGTAGGTCAGCTTGTCGAGCCGGGGCTGGTCCAGCCCGTGGTAGTTGACGAAGGCCGAGAAGCCGTCCTTGCGCCCATCCCAGACGTGCCAGAGGAAGGGCCGGTTGTGGAACAGCCGCGTGTGCTGCCGGAAGGCGTCGTCCCGCAGCCACGATTGAAGGTCTGTAACAGGCTGCCCCGGCGACCCAGCCTCCCGCAGCAGCCCGTCCAGGGTGTCGCCGGACCACCCGTCGCTCCAGGCCGCGGCCAGCAGCGCCCGGAGCCGGTCGTGGGCCGGCGGTTCCCCGGCGACGGCCGGCAGGCAGACGATCCCGTCCGGGTCGGCCAGCGCATCCAGCGGGTCATACCCCTCCCCAACCCCTCCCCACTGCGGTGGAGAGGGGCTACCGCTCGTTATCGTCGAGCCGCCACCTTCAGCATCGTGCTCATCAACAGCGACGTGCTCCCCCGCTCCATCCGCCGGTTGAAGCCCCTCTCCATCCGCAGATGGGGAGGGGTTTGGGGAGGGGTCCTGCTCCGGCCACCGGTACCCCAGCAGCCGGGCCAGCGCGACGTGCAGCGGCTGCTCCGACCCCTTCGGCTGCCCCCGGAACAGCCACTGGGTCGGGTCGTCGGAGTGCGGCTCGGGCAACCCGTTCGGGTATTTTTCGGCTGCGACCTTCTGCCAGTAATCAAGGTCGAATGGGACCTTTGCCAATGTGTCGCAGGTCACTCCCAGTTTTGAATCAACTTGTCGAATTGCCGCGCGATATTCAGCACTTCTCACGTAGGACCATGTCGCCAGTAGGTGGTCAGGACTTTTCGGAATGAGAATAGCGCTGACGTTCTCGAACGGACCGCCGTTGTAAAGCGTGACGTTCAGCCCGCTCGTATATTGGACGGCAATACCTGGACGATTCCAAGCGGTCTCCCCTGCTATGGTCGCGTTACCAGTCTTGGCTAGCTCCCGGAGTTGTCTTCCATCGTCTGCCCAAAACAGCAGGTTCTCTCGTCCAGCAAAGTACGCACTGTCGGACGGCGGGCCTTGCTGACTGATCCAATCGGTCGACTCGTTCGGCAGTTCCCAGAACATCCGGCGGAATCTCGGTGAATCACGAGTTGTAATTCCTCCAAATGAGTCGACAACCGCCGAGAGTAATTCGACCCGGCGGTCGCTTGCCGACACCCTGATTCGACCATCAGGGTTATCGAGCTGCATCGACTGCCTAAGCAGGGCGATGTTCTCGAGCCGCAGACCATCATCCTTCTGCTTTGAACCCTTGAAGGACGAAAGGTCCAGTCCAAGGAAGACATCTTCACTGTGCGGTGCCGCCTGAGTGAGAGCGACTTGAACGACGTTGACGACTTCGCCACTGATAGTCTCAAATGCTCCCGTTCCGAGCTTAGCAACGATGTTCAGGGTCGTTGAGACCAATACGTTCTCTCGAAAGGACTTGTAGGAACCGAGTGAGAGCCAGTTCTGCGGAGTGACCGCCGCGACCGTCCCACCAGTCGCCCCGAACCGAATGCACCGCTCCAGCATCATCGTCGCGAGGTCGCTCTTCGAGGCGGGGTGCCAGCGGTCGGCGAACGCCCTCAGGGCCGGGTCGTGGGCGCCCCGCGACAGGTACGGGACGTTCGTCACCGTCAGGTCGTAGCGCTGGTCGAGGATGTCGTAGGCGTGGGCGACCTCGCCGGCGTTGACGGCGAACAGGGGGCGGTCGTCCTCGGCGACGACCTGCCTGAGGATGCGGTCGAGCAGGACCTGGAGGCGGCGGTTGTGGCGGGGCAGCATCCGGTAGGGGTTGGCGTCGATCAGCGCCTGGAGGTCGATCAGGCTGCCGAGCGTCGGGGCGTCGACGAAGACGCGGTAGACGTCGCGGAGGAACTCGGCCTCCCAGGCGTCCCGGCCCCGCGTCAGGCCTTCCCACTCGCTGGCGTCGGCCCGGATCGGCGTCCCGGGCCAGGCGATCTGCGGCCAGTGCTCGGCCCGCTCCGGGCTGCCGCCGACCTTCCAGGCCGCCATCGACAGGTTGAACATCGCCACCTGGGTGCAGCGCCGGTCCAGCTCCAGCCCGAACAGGTTGTCGCGCAGGACCGCGTCGGCCGCCTCGGCCGCCGACAGTCCGTCCTCCTCCATCCGCATCCGGTAGAGCAGGTCGAAGGCGCCGGTCAGGAAATGGCCGGAGCCGCAGCACGGATCCAGAATCCGCAGCCCGGCGGTGGTCGTCGCCCAGCCGGGGAAGGTGCCGGCCGCGGGCTTTTTGCCCCACCCCAACCCCTCCCCATCTCGATTTCGCCCTTCGGGACTCATCTGATGGAGAGGGGCTCTTTCGGCGCTTGCAGCGACCGCACGTTCTCCGTCTGCCGCATCCGCCGCGATCGAGAGCGAATAGCCGTGCTGCTCCCCCTCTCCATCCGATGAGGACCGCAGGGACGAATCGAGATGGGGAGGGGGCTGGTGGGTGGGGCTAGCCTCCGCCCAGCGCAGGTACGGCATCTCGGCCAGGAGCGGGGAGTCCGGGTGTCTGCCGGCCCACCAGGCGCCGAGGGTGTTCTCGAGCAGGAAGCGGACGATGTAGTCGTCGGTGAAGAGCTGGGTGACGGGCGGGATGTCGGCTCCTGAGATCTTCTCGCCGGTCGAGCGGACTCGGTCGTTGATCTCCTTCTTCCGCCGGGCCTGCCAGAACTGGTAGACCCAGCCCAGCCCGTCGCTGCTGCTGAAGACGTCGTCCGGCATCCCGACGACGAGCTCTTCCAGCTCGGCCCGATACTCCCGCGCAATGATGACCCGCGTCGCGGGGATGTTGGGCCGGAAGATGCCGGGCAGCAGGCCGACGGCGTAGTCGACGGCGACCGACCAGCGGTCGCTGCCGTCGTTCTGTTCTCGGGCGATCTCCTCGCAGTCGTCGAGCGTGACGGTCGCACCCTCCGGGTGACGGAGCAGCCCGTTCTCGGCCAGGAACCGCGCGAAGAGCATCCGGTGCCAGCGCTCATACGCGATCTCCTCGACCAGCGGCCGGTGGCCCCGGGCGGCGTCGCCCTCGCCGAGCTGCCCGGCCCGGACGTGGAGCTGCCCGACGAGTGATCGGTCCTGCCGTTCGCGCGGCCCTGGCGCGACGTACCCGTCGAAGCCGAGCGCAATCAGGGCCGCCTCCGCCCCGGCCTCTGCGACGATCCGGGCCCGGTTGACTGAGCGTTCGAGCAGGCGGCGGTGGTCGATCGCGAGCGGGTTCGCGGTCATGGCGGCGGGTCCCTTCGTGGTAGGGGGTCGAGTTGGTTTCGGTGAGTTGATCGGGTGGCGGGCGTTTGTCCCCTCCCCCCGGCCCCTCCCCGGCTCGGATCGTCGCTGAAGCAACTCACCGCCCGGAGAGGGGGAGACGGACAGCGACGCCGCCGTCGTAGGGACATGGCTTGCCTTGTCCGAGCCGCAGGCGCCAGTCTGTGCGGCGATGCCGGTGTACAGAGTTTAACGATCTGGTCATGGCGGTGAAGCAGGGCCATTCCTGGCGGCCGCGAAGCGATCAGGGGTCGAAAGGCGTTCAATGGTATCCCGAATTACGCGTGTCTGGGCGGGGGTGAGCCGCTCGGAGAGCAGATCTTGGATGAGCCAGACCATTTCGGGGTTCGTCCCGGGGTCGTCGTCGCCAGCAGTGGCGAGATCGGGCCACGACTCCCGCAGGAACGCCACCCAGTCCCGGGTGAGCGCCGTGAGGTCGGGGTGATCGGGTGGCAGCGTCGCGACCTCGTCCAACCGTCGCATGTAGACGGCAATGGCCGCGATCCGCGTCGGGTCATCGGCCATCGCCGCCACCGCGTCGTCGACCAGTTGGTGGTCGGCCGGGGAGAGCAGCCTACTCACTGTCCGGACGACGTCGGCGTCCACGGTGATCAACTCCTCAGGGGCGCCGATCGCCTGCAGGCCGTTGACATAGGCTCGATACCGCGTGGGAATGGCCGGGTCGCCCTCGACGGCAAGCAGGTCCGCAATCGTCGCCCGGCGCCGGGCCAGCATCCGCTCCTCCTCGGCATACTGGTCGTGCAGCGTCCGAAGTGCCTCACGGCGGTCGTCGGCCGAGCCGGTCACCAGGCGGCGGACGTCGGCCAGCGCCAGTCCGAGGTCGCTGAGCTGTCGGATCTGGAGGAGCCGGTTGAGGTCGCTACTCCGGTAGCGGCGGTAGCCGTTGGGGCCACGCGGCGGCTCCGGCAGCAGACCCGTCTGGTGATAGTGGCGGACCGCCCGGACCGTGGTGCCGGCCATCTGGGCGACCTGCCCGATCGTGAGCATGATGTCACGCTCTCTCATGTCGTCAGGCTTGTGGGAGACCGTGCGTCTCCCGGCCTGGCGGTCGTTGACTCGGGTTCGGGCAGCGACCGGAACGCCGGCACGATGAGGGCCCACGCGACGCCGGCGGCTGTCAGGCCGATCAGGACGTAGCCAGCGAACGCGACGCTGGTGTGCGTGATCGTCTGGGCGATCGCGAAGATCATGGCTGGGGCGACCGCCATGCTCAGGGCCGTCTGGGTGCTGACGATCCGCCCGCGCATCGCTTCGGGCGTCGCCCGGACCTCCGCCGCGCCAAGGACCGTGGTGACGGGCCCGGCGGCCAGCCCGAGGACGACCGCCCCGGCCAGGATCCAGCCGTAGGCGGGCAGCAGCGAGATCGCGACCAGCGCACCGCCGACGACGATGATCGCACCTGTGAACCAGACGCGCACGGGCAGGCGTTCCCGCAGGACCGCAAAGCTGACCGCGCCGATCAGCAGCCCGATCGCGATCGCGCTGAGGACCGTCCCGAGCTGGGCCGGCTGGTCCCGGGAGAGGAACACCACCGGTAGCAGGATGCCCTGCAGTGCGCCAAGAACGGCGACGATGAACAGGCTCAGGACGGTCGTCGATCGCAGTGTTCGATCTCGCAGGAGAAATCTGAGTCCGGTGGCTGCCTCGCGAAGCAGGACGCGTCCGGATGCGCTCCGTTCCGGCGCGGCGTCGCGGGCGGCGACCGTTCGGGGGAGCGCAGCGGTCAGTAGCGCCGCCGCAAGCGATGTCGCGGCCGTCAGCCAGAGTACAGTCGTGCCCTCCAGCGTGGCAAAGAGCACGCCGGCGAGGCCCGGACCGACGACGATGACTAGCGCCGAGACGCTTTCGCGCAGGCCGATCAGTCGCTCGACCGACTGCCCACTGGTCCGGGCGATCGCCGGCAGCAGGGCCTCGCGTGCCGCCAGGCCAGGGGCATCGCCGAGCGCGCCGACGATGCCCAGGGCGATGAACCAGCCGAGGTTCAGGCCGGTGAGCAGGTCGACGATCGGCAGCAGGGCGACCGCTCCGGCGGAGATGACATCCGAGATGATCGAGGCCAGCCGCCGGTCGACCCGGTCGACGATCACCCCGCCGATGATGGACGCCAGCACGGTCGGGACGGCGACCGCCAGGGCGACGGTCCCCGCCGAAGCCGCGCTTCCGGTCCGCTGCAGGACGATCAGCGGGAGGGCGACGGCCAGGACGGCATTGCCGAGGAGTGACAGGCTGCCGGACAGCAGGTAGAGGATGGATGTGTTCATGTCTCGAGTAAACAGCCTGACGCTGCGTCGGGGTCAAGGCCCCTCCCGGGTACGACGCAGCCGTCATTCGCCACGCCTGACTGGTCGCTCTCGCCACGAACGTGCTCCCCTCCCTGGGCAGCGAAGCGAGCCTGTCGCAGCCGACGATCGGCGTTTGCCGATCGGAGCGCGACGGGGAGGCGGGGAGGGGTCGGGGGCTCAGTGCCGTGCAGTTTGTGTACGGACGGTTTTTCCTCCCCCTCTGGTCCCGACACGGGGGGAGCGACCGGCGCCAACACCCACGGACGAACTGGGACCAGGCGGGGGCGTTCTGGGCAGAGAGGCGTACGCCACCCGCCTCGACCAGAGACGCCTGAGTGTCCGTCCACAATCTGCATGGCA
>JAABUS010009322.1_pt1 | contig 10392 bp, 13 predicted proteins | sample 5560161 | NCBI WGS metagenome assembly JAABUS01 (sample SAMN10711885, study PRJNA513376) | rock metagenome | isolation source: Antarctica rocks | place: Antarctica: Victoria Land, Trio Nunatak nord | collected 2016-01-04
ACATCAATACGAACAATGCTGTCGCCATCCTTCGAAGTCTGCTGTATCAAATCCTTTGCCAGCAGCCGAAACTGTTTTGTCACATCCAAGACGAGTACAAGAAACAAGGATCCCAGCTCTTGAATTCCAGAAATGCCCTACAAACGCTATGGCGGATACTGCAGGACATGCTTCTACAGTCTACGCTCAACAGGGTTTACTTCGTTGTTGATGCGCTGGATGAATGTGATCCAGAGTCCCGTGAGACATTGCTGAGGTTGATGGAGGTATACACTGGTAAAGATAAGACTAGATCGACAGCTGGATCAGCAATAAAGTGGATACTGACTAGTCGGAATAATGAAGTCGATATCAACGAAGCGTTTATTAATAGTCCCGATATTAGCTTGGAGAACAATTCAGCGTCAGTAGATCACGCCGTGTCGAGGTATATAGGCCGGAAAGTAGACATACTGCTGGAGAAAAAGCGGTATTCTGAGGAACAACGAGATCTGGTGCTAAAAGTTCTGAAAGAAAAAGCCGGTGGAACGTTTCTCTGGGTCTCTTTGGCATGTGCAGAGCTCAAGAAGACCTTCAAAACCAACGGGAATATCAGGAGAGCGCTTGACCGTCTGCCTCGTGGTCTTGCTGAAATGTATACCCAAATCCTAGATAAAGCTTTCGCGGACGACGCTAGTGATGGAGCAGACATTACCAAAGAAATCCTGAAAGCTGTCGTAGTTGCGATACGTCCGCTCACTTTATACGAACTGGCTGTTGCAGCGGACATACCTAAAGAAGACTGGAATAACGGCACTTCGCTGAAAGAGTACGTCTCTCAATGTCGATCACTTTTGACGCTTCGCACAGACGTTCAACGTAAGAACGGTCGTGGTGTATTGATTCAAGATATAACAGTTCATTTGGTGCATCAATCAGCCAAAGATTTTCTTACCTCATCCAAATGCAAGCTGGCTCTCTCACCGGAACTGGCAGAAGAGCATGGCAATATGGCGAGAAGGTCTATATCGTATTTTTGCAGTGGCGTTTTTGCGAATGGACCCATTAACCCGAGAGACCCCAAAGTAATTGAACCGTTGGCGAGCCAAAGTGACGATCAGTCGTCAACCCAGGACGAGAGCGAGGTTTCATCAGATGAAGGTGGTTCTTGGCGATCACCTATAGAGGACGAGCATGCAGGCAATGACAATGGACCTGCACTAGAACACGTTCCCGATCTTGAACCTCCAACGGTTTTGCATTATCAGATGGACAATTGGATGTTCCATGGAAGACAAGCATCTCCAAATATAGGAGACCTTTTTGACCTGTATTGTGAGTTTTTCGAACCAAATTCAGACATTAGAGATTCCTGGTTAGCCTCATATACGACTTCTTTGACGAGGTACCGATGGTATATGGTGCCAGATACTTTCACTCTATTGCAGCTCGGAGCTTACTCTGGGATTTATGCATTAGTCAAGAAGATACTGGATTTTAATGCAGAGGTGCAACTTTCACAACCAGAGAGTCTAATTGATACAAGAGATTCGACGGGTAGGACAGCATTGATGTGGGCAGTAGAAGATGGGTATGAAATGGTGACGAAATTACTGCTGGAGAGGGGGGCTGGTGTTGACGTGGTAAACAATTATGGAGCCACGGCGCTGGTTGTTGCCTCATTCAGTGGGAGCAAAGCTGTAGTTCAAATGCTGCTAAACTCGGGGGCCTTTGTGAATGCTCAAGATCATTTTGGACTAACAGCTTTGCTTGCAGCCTCACGCGAGGGTTATGACGAAGTAGTTAAGCTTTTGTTGCAGCATAATGCTGATATTGAGATGAGTGACAAAGATTCAAGAACAGCTCTTTGGTGGGGAGCGGGAATTGGGGATGAGATACTAGTCAAACTACTTCTGCACCATGAAGCCAGAACAGACACACAAGGTATACGCGGATATACAGCGTTGATAATAGCTGCTTGGGGGGGTCATGACACAGTGGTGAAGATCTTGCTACAATCTAAGGCTGATGTTGAGCAGAAAGATTCAGACGGATGTACAGCATTGATGCATGCTGTTTCATGGGGTCATAACAAAGTGATCGAGCTCTTGCTGCAACATGGGGCTGATATCGAGCAAAAGAATACAGACGGATCTACAGCTTTGATGAAAGCTGCTCTCGGGGATCATGACTCAGTGGTGGAGATCTTGCTGCGACATGAGGCTGATGTGGAGCAGAAAGATTCAGACGGATCTACAGCATTGATGTATGCTGTTTCAAGGGGTCATGACACAGTGATGAAGATCTTGCTGCAACAAGGGGCTAATATTAACTCCACAGACAGAAGAGGGTTCTCAATTCTGTGGCACGCCGCTGTCAGAGGATATGAAGAGACCGTGAAAATCTTGTTGGAGCACGGAGCAAACCTTGGAACATGTCGACAGGAGCAGGAAGGCGATGCAATCTCTGCGCTCTGTTTCGCAGCTTTGAAGTACAGCGAGGCGGGTATAGACTACATCGTCGAGATCTCCACCAAAGAAGCTGACCGTTTGCATCTCACCGCTGAAAAAGGTTATGAAGCTTCGTTGGAAGCCCTACTAGAACATGAAATCAAGCCAGAGGACATGGTAGACTATCATATGGAGATTGATGTTAACTGTGCCTATGAAGAATGGGTGTTTGATAGTGAGAACTATATCATCACAAGATTCCTGGCCTTGATAGACAGTCAACAAAGCGTAGTACGTCTACTTCTGCATGACAGAGCAAAGAAGTTAAGCAAGATGGAAGAAACCGAAAAAAAAGACAAAGCAACCGAATCTAGAGTGGGATACCGACTAGCAGAACGGCTGAATCACTGGAAGAATCCTGCATGGCGAAGCGATTTTCGTGATAAATTTACGTTAGTCTCCACTAAGATCTGTCTCCGAAAAGGGCTTACTGACTGAGATTGACGAAACAGAATTTCGGACCTAACTCCCAATTACAATCGGGAGAGTTCCGCGGAGCGAAGGATGTCGTCGGACTCGGTTGATTGAAATGGGGATTCGTTTACTTTGTTTGCGAGTTTCTGTATTTACTTATTTATCGAAGAGAAGGTCAAGAAGAATGAGCTGTTTAGCAGGTCATTCGCTCTTTCTCTGCTCTCTACTCGTGACGGGTGTTATCGCAGCTTCTGGTCATACATATCGTATACTGAGTATTTCGTATGTGATTTATTCACTACTTTATGTGCTGTGCTCAGCATTCCATCTACTGACCTACCTACTCATCTATCTACTCGTCACCCTACTCAGCAATATATCTACTGCCCTATCTACTTCCCTATCTACTGATCACTTTACTCAGCTACTCACCTGTTTACCCCTTTACCTACTTGTCTACCTACTTCTTTACCTACTCATCTATCTACTCACCAGTCTACTCAGCACTCTATTTATTCACCTGTTCACTCACCAATCTTTTAACTTATCTAGGCACTTAGTTATCTCTTCACCCAACACTTTATTCACTGAACATTTCATCTACACATTTATTTATATACTCGCTTCAAAGCATTCTCTAAAACACGCCCTCAGTGTCTGGCAAAAGTCAAACGTACAACAAGTCAAAAAGCATAAGAACAAAGTGAACTATACGCATCAACTCATATTCAGGAAGCCGACCCAATAGATCTATCGATAGACCTGAGGACTGCGATTCTAATCAATTGCCTTGCTGATCTTGCTTTGAGAGGGCCACTTGCTGTTGGAAATAGAGGAGTTGGTAGCCTTCGCCTCATAGGGCTGGTAGGGCTAGGACTTGCTAGTAGAGTTTTTCACTTTTCGTAGCTCCGTCAGCTGGAGTAGTATTTGCATCCCTATTTGTCTAGTTTCAACATGCCTAGTAAATGCCCCCATATAATCTCGTTTTCCAACACTTGCTTAAGGGGGACTGCGTCTGCTAGAAGTAGACGAGGTACAAGCACGCCATGGGATTCAATTGCGACTATATTGCTATGATTTGAGGTGACTGGTAATCACTTCAAATTTTTACTGGCCCACTCCTTCAAACTTACTACCTTCAAGTTCTTCCTTGCATTGTACGTCTTCCCAACGTCCCAAGCTACACCTTTGCCCTTGGCAAAGACGATTCGATACTTGCGAATTAGATTACTGGGGTCGGATTTCAGTTCTTCCTCCAATGTTTTTACAGTCCATTCTGTCCTCTTTATATTTCGACCCAATACGCTTTCAACAATATCTGCGAGTTGACCGTATGACACGGTGTCACCAGCAACAAAGACGACCTCATTCGCAGTCCTAGGCCCGTCCGCAAAGAGGATGTCAGCCGTCAAATTTCCAATGTCCTCCGGCGTCGTCAAAGTAACCTGGTTCTCCAAACTCCCCAAAGCATGGACGGTATCTGTTTCCAAACCCACTACACCAAACCATGGCTCGAAAAGGAAACTGGTGAACATGCCAGTCGAAACAATGACCCACTCCGTTCTGCTCTGTCCTCGCAGCAGATCTCGTACGTCGATTTGTTCGTCAAAAAGGTCCTGTGCACTACCACGGCCAATAACGTCGTAATCGACGCCAAAATGCCAAGGAAAATAACGGGCGACTCGTGCATCCAGCACCGCATGCGCGAGTTTGACCTGGATGGAACGGCCTGCAGAGAATCCAGCACAACCAACGATTGTGTGGAATGGCTCAAAGAGCGTAGACAGTTCTATGGTAGAAGCTGTCACGATATCGCCAGCTAATACAGAGATCCCCAGGGCGTGAAGCTCAGCTGTGGTTTTTCTTTTTTGTGGATCATGAGAATCGATCGTTGCGGATCTTAGAAGAACGGTTATCTTGGTACTCGAATGCGAAGGCGTCTTCTTGGCTAAGCTCCGAAGTATCTCCATACCTAGCTCACCGGCGCCAATCACGAGGATGGTTTCATTGGTGGACATATTTGTGGAGCTTGAGATGGCCTGAACCTGTGAGTATTGATTTGTTTGGGAATGAAAGCTAAAGGCGTCGGAACAGCAAGACAATATGTACTCCGTAGCTGGAGGTCGTTTGTAATCCATTCGCCATTGACTAATCAACGCTTTCATCAGCAAACCTCTTCTGCAACGGACTTTGAGGTAGATCCTATCTCCATTATCTTGGCATGCATATATGTGACATCAGCAAGCAGACGTGCATTCAGATCTACCTGTGATATCGCCAACATGGAGGAGATATTCCATGCATACTGGATACTGAGCCTTCCGCACAACTTGTAGGCGTTAGAGAATCTGACTTGCTTTGGCAGCTGTACGCCGGATAAAAGTGAGGGATAGCTCGCCTTTTACAACGATCCACCTACATTAATGACCAAGGGAGCAAGAACTCGTCAGGGGTGCATGAATGATATTGCGCAGTGAGTTTCTCCTCTTTCCACGCTACAAAACTACAAGCCCACGACAAATGAACGGTTCAATCAATTAGGCCTCTCGAAGTAGTAATAAACTAGACATCGAAGCGAACATCTCAATCACCATAACCGGCCCACCCACCTTTCCCATTGGGGAAGAAAGCAATTATAACCTAAGAGCAACCTTACACTACCACAACGCTTCATCTCCTCCAATAACCTCTTGTCCACCCCTGCCGTCTTTCACCTTCAAGGAAGACGGATCTCCCGTCTCCAGCGCAGCCTCTATGACAGGCACATATCGCCTGTATCCCTCCTCACCACCAAACGCTGAAGTCATCCATTCGGGCTCCATCGACTTCGATCTAGATGATGACCCGAAACCAATCACTGCCGCCAATGGCTTCTCAAAGGTTCGTCCAGGGGAGAGTATAACAAGGGACTTGACTATGGTGCTTATTTGCTTTGAAGCTAAACCGGGCGCAAAGTATGTGCCCAGAATGCCGGAAGGGCACGGATTCATCCAGTGGTGGGGTATTGGAGAGAAGGAGGCGTTCAAGGGGGTCAGAGGTAAGATGTACGGAGTGGATTTAGGATGGGGGGATTGGAGGTTGGGATGAGCAATGAGATTGAAGTCCTCGCGGTTACACCAGACAGCCACAGTTCTTCTGTTATTTCTTTTACAAAGACGAGTAAAGGCGCGTGAAACGTTATCAGCTTCCAGGTACGAAAAAGTGTGGAGGTGCCCTGCGCAGCTGCACCAAAAAGGTCATTTAAATACGAAACAGTGTGGAGTGTGGAGGCGACCTGGTATTTAAAAGGACGAGTAAAACCGCGTGAAACGTTATCAGCTTCCGGATACGAAACAGTGTGGAGTGTGAAGGCGACCTGCGCGGCTGCACCAAAAAGGTTATTTATTCTACGTGAAGCGTTAGCAACCCTCTCCCCCCTCCCTCACTTGTCGGCTCTCAGCATATTGTTACAGCCGCACATATCACCTTTCTTCGCCTGGCTCATCACCACCAGATCGAGCAGTGCGCACAGCTGCATCGTCGGCTCCGATGCCTTCACGACCCTGCGTGCTGCACCGTTCTCCTTCTTGCTGCATCGCCACTGCCCCTTTCGAGCCTCCCACAATGTGCGTCGAGCACCGGGCTTGACTGGCGATTTCATATTCTTCTGAGAGCAAATCTATAAAATTACAGCCTCATGCTGGCGCGTAGAAGGGCAGCTTTTATAAATGGCCTCTTTTGCCCTCCATTCTTCTCTCTCGTTAGATACTCTTGACTTGGTGCAGCTGGCGCAATATCAGTATTATCGCTCTCGGCAATGCGGACTATATGGACTTCGTTTGCCTTTCAGTTGACTTGTTTTGCGCGCCAAACTACACCGTCGAAGGTAATCAGCATTCAAGGTCGGGACCCCATTAACGCGGTAGAACATCCAGTCTTTGGCCTCCAAGATGCCTTCAATAGCCATTACAATGGCCCCGCGGACAGTATCACTCTCTTTTCTCAAGCTTGCGGTAAGGAGACTCAAAATTGCACGACCGCTTGCCTCGATCCCGCACGGATGTTCGGAAACCTGGAAACCTTGCATAACTGTGGGGTGTATCAAACCGTTTCCGAAATGTGGGCTGGGGGGAATCTGGATGCCGATAGCATTAGTGTCCTGAAAAATCTCGGCTTCAAGAGCAGTCGGTATTCATCTGTGCATTCCGATATCAACAACGCAATCCATGCTTGTCTGCTCGACATCTGTGGTGACCACCCAGATTGTCCCAACAGGACTAAAGCCCCTTACACCGACATTTGCGCCGACATCCCAGCTCCGGTAATTGCAGACGTGGCTGGTATAGGGGTAACATGAAGTCCGCCGCGTTTTTAGAATTCCTGCTCAAATTGGGTACAGATATATATATCCTACGTCATGCAGATGGGGCTGGCATTGCTCGCGTTCATTTTCGCTATCCCCTGGATGCCAATCAAGTACGCTATATATAGCATGAGCCATACTTGCCTCGGCGTTCTATCAACACAATACAAATCAAGCATAGCAAAAGAGCGATTTAGAAAATCATTGAATGAAGAGAAAGTCTACCTCGAAGCCCTCACGACCGCAGTGGTCGATTTCCAGAAAGCGCAGTGCTTCTTCATGTTAGCAACAAATATTGCAGGACTAGTCGCACAAATGAGAGGCGGCCTTCAACCGAAAAGCTTCCAACAAGTTTACAACACATATATCTTCATCAAAATCCTTGCTATTGGTGGATTTCTCCCGATCACGTTCACCCTACTTACCCTGCACATGATCCACAAGCTATCATGGTACCTCCTCACCCTATCCGCGACAACCATCGGGGTCGCAGCAGCGACTCTGCTCACAAAGAGCCGCATAAAGCGCGACACTTTCACGCTAGATGCTGAAGATCTCAACCACATCATGGAGACCGCTTCTACGGGTGGACCAGTCACTTGCGCATCAAAGAGCCTAATTGCATGATGTTACGATTCCCGAAGCGGCTCCAACTTTGGTTTCAAATCGCCAAACAGCGAAGTCGGCACTGACAACATACTCATATTCTGTCTCGTCACATTAGTCATCCTCATTGTCGATCACTTCTGCCGCTCCACGGATAAAACTCAGCAAAGAATAAACGATTGGATTTTGAAAAAGCTTCATATTGCGTCGGAAAAGGAACTGTTCGGACATGCCAAGGAGGTGCTGGGTTTCGGTACTGCCGTTTTCCACCTGACATTCTTCTGCATATACATTTACTGCTTCTACATTTTTGCCTCTCACTTGCGATGGTTCGAACTATTCAACACTTACGATAGTACGTGGGGATTCGGCCAGATCGTGGCGATTCTCGTGTGGGCACCGACGCTGTGCGATTACTTTTGGAATCAGGCACGTATGTCGCACGGTTTACAACTCTCCTCATTCCTCCTCGATGACCTATCTTTTGCGCTACATCTATTTGAAAAATTAGATCGAACAAAGCTGACTTTTGGTGCTTCTTCTCTCTGTAGTTGGGGTTATAAAAGGCTCGGAGCACCGATTTCCTAACCACTTGGAAGTCAGTCGTAAACAGAAGCCAGGTGCGGGACATACGGGTGGTCAGGCAGGTGCTACAAGCATGGAGGCTGCTACGGACGTTCATGAGCAGGAGAAATCAGTGTAGGGTGTATGGAGACTCATTTTGGCCTCTTTTTGAGCAAAGATGAATGTGCGCAGATGGATGAATTTACCGGGCTATCTGGACAAAACAATATCGCAATTGCAAGAAGAACGTCGCTATCATAGGGCAGTCTAGACAATTAGTTCATAGACATTATAGTACGTTTCAAAAATGATAAAGGGAGTCAGAACCGAAAGTGCACATCCGAGGGGATGTTCGACCCAACTTTTCAACCCATTGTATAGCTCTCTGTGTGCTACTCTCGGCAAGAAAGGAGAGAATTGAGGGGGAATGTCCCAAGAGTCAACGAAGGCAAGAGGTGGATGTTGAGAAAGGGTCGAGAAGCCGAGGGTTAAACCCTAACCTTACCCGATGACGGTCATTGTTGACGCTCGAATTCTACACGCGTTCTCCGTACCCAACCGCTGCAGATCTTGCAGTGTTGAGACAGAGGCACGCGAGGTCCTGAGCCATGATGGTCAATCCGGTCTACTTCCTCATGCGTGCTGGACATGGAGATGGTTCAAGTGAGGATTCGAAGTTGACATCAGATCGATGCTTTCCCAAGAGGACGGAGAGTATACCATGTACTAACAGAGCACATAAGAACATTGTTAGCCCAGTGACGTGGACAATGCAGCCATTCGACGGCGATGCGATCATACTGCGGTTATTCCCTATTCCCACGGAAAGAATCGGTTGTGCGCATAATCATGATTACGAACTAGCGAATGTGGGGATTTGAATCAACGACTTCCTCTCATGAACTCTAGACAATGGCTCTATCCTTCAACGGCAAACCTCCTGTCATCGCGTCCGGCTCCTGGATCCTTGTGACAGGCGCAAACGGATTCATTGCCGGCCATGTTGCCGACCAGTTTCTCCAAATCGGCTACAAGGTTCGAGGCACAGTAAGAGATGCTATCAAGAGCAGTTGGCTGCAAGAGTTTTTTGACAAAAAGTATGGCCCTGGAAAGTTCGAGATGGTGGTCGTGGAGGACATGGTTGTCCCTGGCGCATTTGACGAAGTTACTAAAGGTATACAGCCTCATTCACCTACAATCGAGGCTCTCTAAACCCACTTACTAACACCACCCCTTGACTAGACGTCTCCGGAGTAGCCCACGTCGCTTCCGTTATCGCCTTTGACGTTGGGGACCCCCATAAAGTCGTCACACCCACCATCGCTGGCGCAGTCAACGCCCTGACCGCCGCCGAGAAAAGCCCCTCGGTGAAACGCCTCGTCTACACCTCCTCCTCTACCGCCGTGACCAGGCCCAAACCCACCAAAGTCTTCTCAGTCGACACCAACACCTGGAACCAAGAAGACGTCGACGACGCCTGGAAACCACCCCCATACGAGCTCTCACGAGCAATGGCCGTCTACGGCGCCAGCAAAACCCAAGCAGAGCAAGAAGTCTGGAAGTTCGTCAAAGAGCACCACCCTAACTTCACCGTCAATGCCGTTCTCCCCAACGCAACCTTCGGCGAGATCCTCAGCGCCAAACAAACCACCTCCACAGGCGCCTGGATCCCCACCATCTACAACGCCACCACCTTCCCCGAGCAGTACAAAGTCTTTCCCCCGCAATGGATGGTCAACGTCACCGACACCGCGCTCCTGCACGTCGCCGCTCTGCTCGACCCCGAAGTCCAGAACGAGCGCATCATGGCCTTCGCCGAACCCTACAATTGGAACGATATCCTAGCTGTACTGCGGAAACTGGAGCCCGGGAAGACGTTTCCGGAGGATTTGGAGGGGTGTCCGAGGGATTTGATGGAGGTGCCGAATCAGCGGGGAGCGGAGCTTTTGCGGAGGTTGGGGAGGAGTGGGTGGACGG
>JAABUS010009323.1_pt1 | contig 10392 bp, 13 predicted proteins | sample 5560161 | NCBI WGS metagenome assembly JAABUS01 (sample SAMN10711885, study PRJNA513376) | rock metagenome | isolation source: Antarctica rocks | place: Antarctica: Victoria Land, Trio Nunatak nord | collected 2016-01-04
CATCCCTTTTATACAACAAAACGACAAGCTTTTCTTTGTGTGACAATCAGCAGGAAACCGTAGACCATATTGTGCAAGTTGAGCCAATGCAATATGATTTGATGACCCTGCAAGAGATGCTGCTGACACATGTTGCTTCGCAACAAACATTAGCCTTGCATATACTACATCCAGTTGACCGACCAAGCTCCAGCATGCAACCAATTCCTGCACATCCAGCATGAAGGCAGCTTATGTACAGATGCAGCTGGTCTTTCATCAATGTGCCAATTCTTATGTACATCATTCTGCAGTTTGAGGTGATGATGACAGCTGGCGCCAATCAGGCATTCACAAATGTAGTGCTGACTCTGCTGGACAGCCAGGACAAGGTTGTGCTGTTCAAACCCTACTACTTCAATCATCTCATGGCTGTACAGATGACAGGAGGTGCAGACAATGTTGTGTATGGCAGGTAATTTGTATCCCTCACACCATTCCCACTTGCCCGGTCACGCTTTTGCCTGGAATGTCACCAGCATGCTCATTTGTCCTGTTGCCATGCATGTCACCAGCATGCAGAACCTAATGAGCCAAATCACTTGTGATGAAGCATGTGCACGCACCAATTCTATAACAATACAGTTATGGAAAATGTGCACAATCTCTTTGCTGTCTACAGACTACTAGACTGCCTCCTTTGCATGACCTATCATCCTCAGCAATTGACAGGGTAGGGCACAGAATGATACAATATATTGCAGATTCCACAAGCAGGATAGCAAATTCATACTTGTGGGTTTTCAAAATGCCAGCAGAAACCCTTGATCTTTGCAGAACAGAACTCCTCAGCAGATCTTTACAACAATGACAGCAGAACTGCTGCAGAACTGCTACCAGTAGCTGACTGTTGCTCAGCGTGCAGGTGCAATCTTAGTAACAATGACCAATATTCATTACGCTGTCTAGCTCATGATGAGCTAGGTATGTGCCGGACAAGTCTTGTCTCTCCAAAGCAGTCTGTCTTGTTCAGGTGCAATCCTGAGTCATGGCATCCTGATCTAGACTGGTTGGAAGAATGCTTACAGAGCAGCGACCCTCCCCGTATGGTGGTGTTGGTCAACCCCTGCAATCCCACAGGTAACCCCTGCAACCCTCCACATAACCCTGTAACCCTGCAGGTAACCCCCGCAATCCTCCACATAGCCCTGCAATCCTACAGGTAACCCCTGTAACCCTCCACATAACCCTGCAGCCCTGCAGGTACCCCTTGCAACCCTTTACATAACTCTGTAATCCTACGGGTACCCCTGCAACCCCGCAGGTGCCCCTGCAGCCCTACAACTACCCCTGCACTTCCCTCCAGGTGCAGCCCTGGTGGGTCAGATAACGCAGGATGTATATGCACAAACATTTGCTTGATCTGCAGCATTTGCAAGCCTGATATGGCCTCAATCTCAGCATGCAGCAACTCATTGCTGTAGCCCACAGGCTCAAAGGAACTTGCTAACCTGGCAGTCATGTATGCAGCCTCCTTTTGATCCTATGCACAGAACTTTCAAGCCTCAAGTCATTTGCTGATATTGCCACCACTTTCTGCCCAAAGCCTTGACGATCGTCCCTTACCGAAATTGGTGGTGGTGGCGGTGATAGAACAACAAACAAATTCCACATGCCAGCAAACATACCGGCCTCCTGAACAGAATGAGTCATCAAGACCATTGCCCATGCAATTCTACTGTACCGATAGATCGCGTTGGTTCATTGAGCTGACAACTTTTCCCACTTGCCAGTCCCTCGGAACTCTGGCATGTCGTTGTGCTGTGACACAGACAGTATATAGCATACACAAACGTGAAAATCCCACCGAAAACACAAGGAAAGTATACGCCTGTCAGCAAACATCGCTCATGTCTAGGCTGTGCATGCAGGCGTGCTGATGAGCAAGTCAGAGCTACAGCGAGCGCACAAGCTATGCAAGCAGGCCGGTGCCTGGCTGATTGTTGACAACACTTATGAGCACTTCACATATGATGGCCAGCAACACACATGTGTCTCAGGGCCACACGTTGTCAACATCTTCTCCATGTCAAAGGTGAGTAAATGCAGCCAGAGCAGACTTGAGGCATCAGGACACCGATGACATTTGTGCATGCTCCTGTTCTTGTATGGATGCTGCAGTGATGGCTGCCTGATTGTGCAAGGAGCCAAAAGACATGCCCTGCTCGTGATGCACTTTGCCTTATACAAAGTTATTTACACTTTGCCTGTACTTTGCGCTATTGTGTGTGGCATCTACCATCTGCCATGTGTCACTAGATGCAAGACAATGACAAGTGTCACTGCAGCTGATGGGGCGCAAACAGCCTGTTGGAGCTGTGTACAACCAAAACAGCAAAATCACGACATTAACAATGTTGCTCAGAGGTTGCGCAGTCATCATAGTCACCACACGCAGTGTCAGGGATGATGAGTGCACAATGAAGGACAAATGTATTCATCATGTCAGTATGTCACAATCTTGTCCGATGCGCAGGCATTTGGCATGATGGGCTGGCGATTAGGGTACATTGCATACCCTAATGCTGACCTGGCGGCCGATCCAGAGGTAGGGTTTCAGATGTCCAAGGTACAAGACACCATTCCCATATGTGTGACCCAGATGAGTCAAGTGGCAGCACTAGGGGCCCTTCAGGCCGGCAGCCCTTGGGTCAGAGAACAGGTCCAGGGCCTTTCTAGCAACAGGTCAGCCTGATGCTGCCACTGCTTGGCATAATGTAGTGCAGTATGTTGCCATGTGGGTAAAATGATACCTTTGCCTTTCTTCACACCCAGCATCCTTTGCTGATGCAGCAGTGATCCCTGATCCCTACTCAGAGTAGCTGCAGACATTATGCTCCTGGTGAGTAAGCAAGGATGCCAAATCAACATGACAGATGTTGAGCCCTTACTGTACGTTGTGCATCCTGGTTGAGCCCCTAGGCTAGCGTAAGCATCTAGCATTCTGGTATCACGCACACAGGCTGCAGTCGCCCATCTTGCTGTGAAAGCCTCCCACCCATGATGCTGTGTGCCGTGCAGGGAAGCTATTCTAGATGCCTTGTCACCTTTGGCAGATGGTACAGACAGTGGCATAGCAGGAGGCGAAGGGGCCATCTACTTCTGGGCCAAATTACCCCGAGGTACTCTGCATGATATCCTTTTGCATTCTTACTCTTGCTGGTGTTTCACACGCATTAGTACTATGCCTGTATCTGTTACAATGGAATGAGATCAGTTTCTGGGTTGTCAGGTGATGATTGCTCTGTCTGTGCTATCTTTCTGAACACAATCAGCTGACACACTTTTCTTGAGTAGTGGGTGTGAGGCATGCTGCAGGGTGTGAGGATGATGAAGCAGTTGTGAGCTGGCTTGTGAAGGAGCACAAGGTGTGTGTGGTGCCAGGCACTGCGTGTGGCTGCCCAGGCTATGTCAGAGTTGCTTTTGCCAATTTGGATGAAGGCAAATGCAAGCAAGCAGCGGCACAGCTCAAGCGTGGGCTTCAGCAGCTTGTTCATCAGGGGCCAGCTGCGTTGGATAGAAGTACATCGGCAGAGAGTGGTGTTGATCGTAGTGCTGCACCCAATGAGGATCTGTGACTGCGCACAAATCAATGTGATGACCATTGGCAGCTGTAGTGTGTGACTTAGTGCTGCATGACAAGAGATAGGTTACAATGTGGATGTGCATGCACAGCATGTGTGCTGACCGCTAAACAGACTGCTGATCTTGCTCATATCAGGGCCACCTACTGACATAGGCTTTCTAGCATTATTTTAGCTGTGTGTTGAAGGAACACTTGTTTGCATAGTAGGCTACGATCTCAAGGCACCAGTGTGTTGTTTGTGCCATATTGCACATGAGCTTCAGGTGGAAATTCAGCCAGGTTGAGATCCGTTTCTTTCTCTGCATGGCAGATCTGAAACGCCTCCAGTACCTGCCTCTCCGGTGTGTGTAGTGAGTTTCAGTTGTTGTCACCGTTCACAGATGCATGTGTGGCCCTTAGCATTGCGTTACAGCCTGCAGCAGGCAGTGCACCTTGTATGTAGGCACGACTTGTCGCCCTTCATCAACATAGCCAACCACATAAATGTTACTAACCAGAAGTCTGGGGGTGATACATACTATGCATTGTAACGTGCACAGTATGCACGTCATTCCAACTTCCAGCATACAAGCATGCGATTTGTGTCATAATCCATTGTTTTCTAGATAGCAGCCTGACGAGGCACATGGTCCTGGTGGCACCCTGATATGTGGTGTCACCTCACCCCAGTGGTGAGGTGTTTTGATAAGACACAAGAGCAAGACTTAGGCAGGCTAAATTTAATTGGAGCTGTATCTGTCATTGCTGTTGCGCTTTGACCATCCTCGGGCTTGTGAGCGTCAGGAAGCCCAAGAAATCAGATTGAATTTGAAAAGACGGCTGATTTTGCTTAGCAAGACTAAATTGGGTCTTACAAGCCCTTGGTACAGCGCAATTGTAGGGGACCATGTGGTCTCCTTCTTGCAACGTCAAGCAGTTTTGTGACTACTTCACTATTCCATTGTATGGTCTCCACCGGGTCCAGCTCCATTACCGTCCTGTTAAAGGCAAATTGTTTATGCATGTCTGGCATACACATGCAGCAGCTGCCATGCAAGCTGCTTGATCACGTCAATGTGTGGGCGCATGTGCTATTGGGCATCTTCTTATTGTTCTGTGGGAGGCAGTACAGCATATGCAATGTAAGTTCAATTCACGATCAACCTTGCAATATGGTAGAGAGAGGCACCCACAAGCAAAGGAGATGTTGTCAGGTTTCAGCAGGGTGGCATGTTGGTCTGCCGTGTTGAATTGGGCAGCCTGTAAGGTGTGGGAGCTTTCATTGGACCAGGTGCTAAAGTTTGCAAAGCTGTGCCAATGGTCAGTAGTCGCAATGTCATGCACAATTAGTGTCCTTGCTGCAATTATTTCACATCTTCCTATGCTTGCAACTGCTACTGTACTAAGGCTTGCCAGGCCACCAAAAAACATTGGATCGTTGTTGCTCAAGCAAGACCTCTTGCTGTTTTTGGGGGAGGAGGGGGTGAGCTGTGTCATCTGTTTTCGCAGCTCTGTCATGCTTTTCTGGAGGCTGTCGGTGTGAGCCTGAACCTGTCGTGGCTCAGCCACAGGTGTTGCCAGTCTCCTTTGACCAGCTGCCGCATGGCTTCACCATCTAGCTTGTTGCTGGAGACATCAAGAGAGACCAGCGCTGGGAACTTCCCCTTGATGACTTCTGACATGCTGTCGGCGTCTAGCTTGTTGTCACTGAGGTCTAAGCTGGTCAGCCAAGGCTAATCCCCTTGGCTGAGCTGTGCAATGACTGCCAACCCCATGCTGCTTGACTTGACCAGCGTGAGGTCTAAGCTATTCAGCCCTGACCAGTCCTTGCTGAGCAGGTGTCTGAGCGGCTGTGCGTAGAAACGATTCTTGTCGTGTCCCAGAAGCTGTGGGTGCTGTAGAGGCTGAAGGAGGAAGACTACATCCACAGGGCCGAAGACACATGTAAACAAGTCAATGCGCGCCAGAAGACGCCATTTGGCTGTCAGCAGCTGCTCAGCAGCTGCTTGGCTGTAGCCGTACTCCTGATTGCGCATGATGACTAAGCCGAGATGTGGCCAGTCGCCTTTGAGCAAGCAGGCGATGTCAGCTTCATGCTCGATGGTGAGGACTGTTGTCATGTCATGTACAGCTGCTCTGAGGTTTCTGCTGGTAGCTGAGAGGGCTTTGAGGGAATCTTGAGGGAGCATTTCCAGCAGTCTGGGTGCTTGATGAATAATGTCTAGAAAGGCTGAAGCTGTAGCTTTGGCGCTGGATGTGAAGCTGACCAGAGGCTTTGTAACACTGCAGCATTACATCACCGTCAGGACATGACACGCTACAATGATGGTGAACTGCAGAGCAGCATCAGATAGACTACAATCATTCTGCAACCAGACAGACAGTGCATCATGTTCAGCACCGGCGTGATGTGCAAACCCTGGCACAAGCAAATGGCAGCAAGGTAGGCAGGCTGCGCAGCATGAAATGCATACCTTGGGCATCTGGGAGTGTGTTTTGCGGTTTGCACACGTTGCTGCGGTTGTGCAGGCTGCTTGACCGTTGTCTTAGGTCTGCAAATGGAGGGCCAATAATGCTGCACGATGTTGCCATTTCCTTGTCTGTGAGCCTTTGGATGCGCAGGGCGGACTGTCAGGCGTATGCCTGAAGCACTGTATCCACATCCCGCTTGTATGGCGTGTTGAGCTGAAAGTGCATCCATAAAGGTCACAAAGCTGCAACACAAGTCAATGCACAGCAAGTGTCAGCAAGTCAGCAGTTGCTTGATGTGAAAGAACCCATCGCAGCAAGCAAACTTCCTTGCTGGCTTACGAAAAACAGCCCTAGAAGACTCACCCAAAGCCTCTAGGTCCACCGGTGTAATGATCAGTGACTATTTTCACGTGTGCTATTGGCCCAAACCAAGAAAACCCATCATACAGATCTGCAAAACAAGCGTCATTGTTGCTGACTGGTAGCAAGAAACGCTACCTTGCCTCACAAGGGCCGCGGGTGCCAATGTCTCATACCTCTATGTGTAACACCAGCCAGACCACCAACGAATACTTTGTTGCCAGCAGACGGCGAATCAAAGTAAATTCCAGTAACAAGCGGTCACACAGGAGCACCGGGCTGAACGAGAAGAGCCGTAAGCTGTTTGAGTGATCTGCTCGCTATCTGCGGTGAGATGCTAAGAGTTGTGCGAGTAGACGCTCATTTGAAGAGGAGAACTGCAGCACTCAGGCGCAGGCTGACCAGGCACAACATGATCGGTCGCGCAATATGTCGGAAGATTGTGACATTCGAGGCAGGTGTCGGGGTCGTATGACTAATGCGACCCCGACAGAGTGGTAGAAACTTTATCTGCAGTGGCAATCCATGCCAGCCCAGCCTCCACCTTGACAGATGCAGCAGTGAAATGACGCTGAGAAACAGCGTGACATGATGTGCATAAGTGAAGCATTGTAAGAAAAGGGTTTGACATTCTGCATGCCTGCAGGATGCAGCTATTGCAATTGCTCTCTGGCTTGCCAGCTGGAGCATGACCACAGTGTAGGCATTGCTGGTTTGGTACACAGTGCATTTGAACACTGTGTTGAACGTGTTCAATGGTGAGCATCGCCATGTCTGTTTCCCACAGTACAAAACGCACACAAAGCAGCGGCTGCTTCAGATATGCTGCTTCAGATATGCTGAAGCATAACTGAAGCAGACTGAAGCAGCAGCTGCTGCATATTCAAATCTACATCCCAAAGTCATAGCTAGGTTTTAGAGAATGTTTTGAACATAGCAACACCCTGGTGGCAGCACAATCTGGACAAACCCTGTAATTTAGCTTAGAGCGCGTCAGCTGTGAACATTAGTGTTTTCCTTAAGTGCTTTAGGGTATCTTTGTTTGAGCCTACTGGTAGAATGGGCCTCAACGACCTTGAAGATCTAACGAGTGAATGAATGCATTGCAGAACACGCTTCTAAAAATTTCTGGATTTTGAAATAGTTTATTCACAAGGCATGGCTTTCATGGAAGTTCGCAGTGCCGCAAGCGCGCAGGCAGTGTATACGTTCAACTACAAAGCGTATAAATGTATTCAGATATGACAAGCTTGTAAACGTGTTCAGATATCATGCGAGTCATTAGAGCGCAACGTGGATTTGCGTCACTGATTGATCTTATCAAGCAGAAGCAACAGCCTAAACAAGGTCTGCCACCTTTGTTCGACGTGCATGTTTGGCTATATTTGCTTCCGAGGAAGCAGGAAGGGAGGCTCGAAGTTATTGATGCCGTCCTGCCCACTGCAGCACAGAGCCTCAGAGAGGCAGCAGAAGAGACAAAGTTGCCTGAGAACAGCCTAGCTAAGCTTGGCAAGACAGGTGACAAGCACAGAGGACATTTCAGAACATATTGGCGGTACTATTTGTTATTGGCATTTGTAACTTTGCAACCAGACATAGAGTACATGGAGTACATGAAGTACAAGCGCAAGCAAGAGGAGCTGGCAGCCAGCAATGCCATGGGAGCTCCCAAAGATGCTGTGAATAGTGACGAAGGCAATGCAGAGTCCGGGTCACAGTAGACCAGACAGGACTGTGGCTAAAACGAGCCAATTGACTTGCATGTTGTGTCACATCGTCCACTGTTTTTTTATCAGCAGTTCGCATCTGATCGTCGCGAGCAAATTTTTGTGACGCCTGTTGCGGCAATAGGGAACACATCTTGCAGCTGTCATCATCGTGACATAGCATTTTTGACATCATGCTAAATATCTGCATTGCAGCAGGCAAGGTGCATAATGGACTCATGGGACATGCCTGAACCCTAAACCCGCCAGCAGCCCTAAATCAGCAGCTGTACATGCACATATGTGACAAAGCGTTAGATATCCAGTCAATCAAGTATCTGCAGCACTTAGCTGCATTCAGCTGTAGAACGCTGATGGTTCATCTCCCTGTATGCGCATGGCATGCTATTAGTGCGAGCACGTCATTAGTAAGGTCTGATCAAGTCTGACTCAGCAATGGTTATCCAGGACTCAGGCTGAATTAGAAGACTATTAGCTCATTCCAGGTTTATACTACACTAGTATTTATTAAATCACTGTGATTAGGGCTGATTGGAGCTTAATGGGACTAAATGCAGGGCTGATGGAAATGATTCAGGGCTGATTGGAGTGATTGTCATTCTTCTGCATTCAGCCCTGGGTTGTTAAATGTACTTAGGGCCAGATTGTTATAATCATAGGGCTGATTGACATTAGATGGAAGGGCGCTAAGTTTAGAATCTAGGGCGCTGGCAAATCACAGGCCAATCTATATAAGCGGGCCAAACTGCCACTTTTACAAGCTACGATCACCTCTCTTGACTTGAGACCTCTCTAGTCTACCCACTTGTAACCACTCATACACGCTCGAAAATTTGCGCGCTCTGCACTTGGTTGCATAGTGACGCCTGCACGCGTCACACACAGTGCTGCACTGCCAAAATGCAGCATTTTCAATTTGAAGTTTATTGTTTTGCAGTGAAAGATGTGTGCTATGGTGAAGACTAAGCTCAAGCACTTTACAGGTACTACTGTCCAAGCAATCTCTCTGAGCAATAATGACACTGCATGGCATCACCAGTGTCTCAACTTTTCCTGCACTTTTCCTGGAAAAGCCTGGGGTCACAAGCATGTCAGTGCTGCTGCAATACTGCATGCAGGACCAAAGATGTGCAGTCATGATGATGCTCAGTGTGCAGCATAAACACTGCTCTACAGCTCAATGACATGTGCTATTGCCCTTATCTGTCCAGTAGGCTGTAGCCATTCATGCATGCAAATGCAACTACCGCTGCTGGTAAGACAGACTGAGCCCTGCAGGCACAGCAGTGCAGGGAGACAGTTGACAGGTCTGCTCAATGATTGGCAGCTAAGGCTGCCTCAAAGCCTTGCCTGCTGCTGCTCCCTGGACAAGGAAGCAGCTTCTGTGGAGTCTGTGGTGAGGCTGTCGCTCCTTCCAGATCATCCTGTTGCTGATCTGCAGCTCTGATCTGCAAAGCCTTTTGGCCTCTGCGCTATCGTGCTGATGTGATGGCTGGTATCAAGCGACCAAGCAAAAGCTTTGTTGAGATGATCATGTTGCCTGTTGTTTTCAACGGCTTGTAAGGGTCTACAAAGACAGGATGATGCATCTAGGGATTCAGACCTGGAGCCGGGCTGCGGCGACGATGCGATGGGTTTTGGCAATCACCCCAAACGACTTTGAAAATACGTTCCCCATTCCCTTGCTGCAATCATTTGGACTGAGACCAAGCGACCGGAGTGCCCCGTTCTTCTCAGGGGGCATAGATCACTACATGCTGTCTGTGCAGCCAAGTGCTTGTCTCCTGTCAGAGACAATTCGGTCAATACACTGAACCCGGTATGTCTCTGCTGCAAGTGGTTGCGGAAGCACTGCTTTGCGCCCAGTCTGGTCAGGCTCGGTCTGCTGTTGGTCAGGGCAAAATATCTACCTTATGGCAGTCATTGCCAGTACCCAAATAGCAGACAATGATTGACCATGTGCTCTAAAGCTGCCAGCCTCCACCTTGACTGATGCAGCAGAGAAATGAATCTGAGACACAGCGTGACATGATGTGCAAAAGCGAGGTATTGTAAGAAAATGTGTTCTACATTCTGCATGCCTGCAAGATGCAGCCATTGCAATCAATATTGCTCTTTGTCTTGCTAGCTGAAGCATGACCGTGGTGTAGGCATTGCATGCATGGTACACAATGTATTTAAACACTGTGTTGAATGTGTTTAAAAGTGGACATCGCCATTTCTGATGCC
>JAABUS010009324.1_pt1 | contig 10391 bp, 6 predicted proteins | sample 5560161 | NCBI WGS metagenome assembly JAABUS01 (sample SAMN10711885, study PRJNA513376) | rock metagenome | isolation source: Antarctica rocks | place: Antarctica: Victoria Land, Trio Nunatak nord | collected 2016-01-04
ATGCAAGCAAATGAAAAGCGTCATCAATGGTGCATCGGTATGCATGCTGTCTGCATTGTAAGCTAATGTCAAGTCATGCTAGTGGGTACACAAGAACATTTCTGTGGCAGTAACTGCGCACCAGACCGCTGCATGATTTGTCCTGACATCCCTCTGCTTGTCACCAGAGGTGCAACAAGGACTCCACATGCTGGTGGCTCTGCTTACGTTGGTATGCGTGTCGGTTGCAAGCTCAGTGGTATGTTCTGCAGGTCCACAGGACACAGACATTTGAGGCAACGGCAGGCCCTAGGCTCTGCAGGACCAAGCATCGCTAGGTTGTTTCTTGGATGTGTGTACATGGCAGCATATGAATGGACAAGCCTTCCCATCATGAGCAACATTTGTCAAGTTTGCTGTACCACTGTAAGCAGACATGCTGTATGCTGCTTGTCATGAAGCAGACAGCCCACCATTAGCTACTTCAAAGGGCGTTGTGCCACATTGCATTCTTGTACAAATCTGTTGCAAACTACTGTTTACATGTATGGTTAGATGGCCTTACCGTTACAGCTTGAATGAATATTTGCTGACTGCGTCATGACTTGATAATAACAATGTGTACTATCTCTTTGTAGAAGTCACGCTCAGAAATCGGACATTGTACACTGTGAGACCAGTGTCTCTTCCACGGTCAGTCCAATGTAGCTTGCAATCAAAGCTGTTTGAAACTTTTGGCATACTAAATAAACAGGAGAGGATTGTATGTACCGTAGCATGCACCGCATGCATGCCGCGTTTTGATCGAGCCAATGCCAAAACTGGCCGCTGCGCGGCTGCGCGGTTGGATTCCTGACTTTGGCAGTCCAGACTGCTGAAGTGACACATTGCTGCATGAATACAGGAAAGAATCTCTGAAGCTTCTTTGAGAACGATCTGCCAAGGCTGACAATGGACGTTTTGCCCGGCGAGCTGTCGTCTGCCATAGCCCAGTGGCTTACCCAGGAGGAGGATGACTCCAGAACTGTTCTTGAAGCAGCAGTAGATCTGTGTTCTTTGCAATCAGTCTGTCGAAAAACACGTACTTGTGCCAGCTCCTCCTTTGACAAACTGATCCCACTGTGCAAAAGTTTTGAACCCCATGGACATCCGTTCCCGGGAATCATGATGTGCCCGCAGTACTCGCTGACAGCACGTCCAGCAAACGTCCCCCCGCTTGTGTACAACTGCGTCCTTGGTCGTAAGCAAGAAATCCAGACGGCCAAAAGGAAAGAAATCTTGGAGGCCTGCTTGGCCAAAAATGGCTTACAGCTTCGCGCAGACAGCCGTCTCTGTTCTGCTTACATTGCTACCGGCCAAGGGGAGCCTGCACACATAGCAACTGTCATGCTGGAAATGGCCTGGTTGTCTGAAAATACCAATTATGCAAATGTGCTTCAAAAGGTGTGTAGACAAACAGCACGTTTGCCTCCTGCTTTCAAATTTGCTGTACCCCTCTACAAGAGTGTTGCTGCAGGAAAAGAGAGAATTGCACGATTTGCTATCCTATCACAACAGGCGGGTAGAGGACTACGAAGAATATGATGACAGCGATGAGCTCGATGAGGACTACGAACAAATAGAATTTCTTGAACGTGAACTCGCAAATGCGTCAGAGCTTGCCAAGGGCAAAGTTGTAAGGAGTCGGCATGGCACAACCAGTATGCCACAAACCTTAATGCGGTATCTGCTTTGAGATCACCTCCAAAATAGCTGATGGCTCCAATCACACTGTGTCTCATGCTGCTACAAGACTTGCAGAATCAAAGGCTCCGCAGCACTCTGCAATAATGTCCACGAGGGTATTGGAGAGATCTTGCAGCCACTAGAGACAGCAAGCCCAATAGTCCCCTAACACAGCAATTCAAGCAAAGCATACATTGCTGGACACGTACCTTGCTAGTGCAATTCAATTGTATATTGTGTGCTTCCAACTGTGTCAGCAATATGGTGTCTCAGAAGTTTCTCAATTTGTTTAGGTCCAATGTCCTGGCACTTTGTTGTGACATGCTTAGTCTGCTTTGTGAGGTGACCAGAGCTATAAATTAGCAGTAACATCGCTGTTGTTTAATTTGCACCCAAATGCCATGTAAATTGTCAACATTGCACTACAGACCAACATGCTGCTATGTTTCCAGCTTTCCATTCTCCTGGCTTGTTATGTGTATGCAGGTAAGTGCCTTGTTAAGACTACTGTGCTCCTATTAGAACAACCCTCGGCGATGCATGTGTAGACAGCTGCTGGTGCTCATCCTAGAAACAGAATTCCTAGCGTGTACTGTGGCTGTGATGAACCATAATTATAGGCTTGGCAGACTGAACTCATCAACACCTTGCAAAGCCTGCATGTGATGCAACTCACCTGAGCCGCGTGTTGTAAATGATCTTATAGATAGAAACAATGTTACATCAACGTCTGACTCTGCCAAAAATTCTGGCAAGCTGTATCGATGCTCTCAGCTGAGGGCCCTGCAGGTCATTTGCTGTGCTGACCTTCAATACCTGAAGTACCAGTGCAACATTATGGACAGCAGAGTCTCAAGGTCATTGCGGTCATCTCAGACGGCTCCTGTACCCATCCTGTTCATCATGCATTGAAGTGGCTGCTGAGTCAGTGGCCACTTTGTCACAGGATCATGACTCATTTAAGGAGAAGAAGAACTCATTGGGAAAGTTTCAATTGCTGGTCAACGTCAATCAGGTAAACACTGCATCACAACAGACAGACAGAATTCCGGTCTCGGTCATGGATGACCAAATGAGCAATAGGTTCCTGCGCGGGTATAAATCAATGCTGAAGATTGCTGCGCTGCTGTGCGCTTGAACTCAATGATGCAGCGGCACTTGCCCTCGGGGCGTGTTAGCTTACTAGCTGGTCAACAGCACGTCACAGACGAGGAAGCCCTGCAGCGACGGCTGCGGACATACCTGAAGCATGTGACAGTAGTTCTTGTTGTTGTGTGTCTGCTGGGATCGTGTCACGCCGCATGCCGATGTGGTAAGATACCCTCTGACAGTCTATCTTGTGTCCCACGACTACTAGCGCCGTGGAGCTCGCCGGAGACACAAACATCCACACAGCCCTGATTTGACCGTGACTGCAGGTATTACGACCAACCATTATGACACTACAGCTCTAAAGCACCTGTTGTCAGCAGAAGTCCTGCTGGGTGGTCTCAGGAGGCTTAACCATACGATGCCTCGATCCACCCTGCTTGGCCAGCAGAGCACAGAGCAACTGAAAAGTTGCATGGAGGCATGCCTGCAGTCTACTTTGCTAGCACCAATATGCTCTTGGCTGCACCAAATTCTTCGCTTGTTGATTCCCTGGGGCTTCCTGCGTTTTGCTAGAAGTGGCATTGCTGCCATGCTGCAATCAGTAGAGACTGGCAAGCTGGTGCGCTCTGATGCTTGATACGCTTGCACCATTTGCTTCCTCAACTGGATGCTGAGCTGACATTGCAGCTCTGTTGGAGCTTAGCTCATCATGAGCTGTTGTCCCTGTCACACATTTTTCTTTGCTAACATTGAGCTGCCTGCTTTGTGACAGGTGCTGACCCTTGCAATCTTTGCGGCGCTGGCAGCTGCTATGGCCAACACCATCGCCAAGCACAGGCACTACCTTTGCAAGCAAAAGCGACCTAGTGTCATCGCAAGGCGTGCTAAGTGGAATGCACATTTTACGGCCAAGAGCACAGCTCAGCCAAAGACACACCCATTGACATTGGCAGAGCTGCTTCAGTATGCAGACCAGGATGGTGTTGATGGCATGGTATACCCTTTACACTACACCTCAAGATGCAGCATTCTGCAAAACATCAGGCCTTTGTTGCAAGGCAGTATACATGTCCATGTGCATCACAAATTGCTGCAAAATGTCAGCTTGAGTTGCATTTTCAGCAAACTGGGCCTAGGTAAGAAAGCATATGGCTGCGGAAGACCTGTACGCAGAGGCATGCGCAGGCACCCAACCACTCGTGCTGTGGGGGTAGCCTTGCACCTCATCCCTACTTGTCTGCTTTTCTGATGTTGATGTGTGAGCAGGCATACAGGGCACACATCAGGAGTATACATACTTGAAGCCCCTATGGAGACACATATCTGATGCACAATTGCGTCAGCGGCATTGCTTCTGCTGCAGCAAGATTTGCTTGCTTGCATCATACAGGGAGCCACTCAGGGCTGTAGTACCTGAACGTAGGGGGGGGGGACACATGCTCACGTACTGAATAATCACCGTATTTGACTTTGCCATCTGCTTGCAGGTGATCCTTCTGCTGGCTGACGCTCGCCTCACCTGGAGCTTTGCTTGTGGCCTGACTGCTTGCCTTACCAAGGCCTGGCATGTCCTCACTGCCATCATCTTCAACAGCGTCAAGACCTCGGTCAGCATTGTGCTTAGGCCTTGCTTCTTCCTCGCCACATGCCGGCTTCAGGCTGGCCTTGGCTGTGTCAGCAGCATCACCAGTGTGGGGTTCTGGATCATGAGGAGGCTTTCAGGTGCGGCTGGTGGCCTGAGGCCCAACAAGGCACGGCTGCAGGAGGCTCAGGCTGCTGTACAGCACACCTCAGCAGCCTTGAAGCAGATGACCAAGAATCGTGATAGGCTGGCAGCCGAGCTACAGGTGTGCTTCCTCAATGGACAAGCCGGGCCTTGCTGAAATGAGTGTTCCAGGGGCGTGTTGCAAGCTAGTAGCTGCTGGAGCAGTGTGGCTTCTGGTGCAGCTCTTGCTTGACAGCCTGCAGTGTAGCTTGTAGAGGCATCACGGTGACAGTTGGTGCACAGACGCACTCACTCCTGCCCTCCCTGATACACCCGCTCATGTGCATATATCAATCAATTAATCTATTAGTTACACATTCTGCGTTTGGGGCTCATCAGCAGAGTCAACAGACAATGGCTAAAAAATTGAGAAGTTTGAGTGGAACAGGTCAGTCATTGCTGTTCTGGCCCACAGAAAGGTCCAAGTTTTGTAGACCAAATCTACGTGCACCCAAACACAGAAGAGGTTTCAGCAAAACATGTCAAACAGAACATGTCTAACAAAACGCAGGAATATGTTTGTGTTTGTCTCAGCAAGAAAATATCCTCTGTCGAGGTAAAAGCGTGATGACTGCCGTGTGAAGGCCGCCAAATAACTAACCCATCTTGGTGAGGCACATGAAAATGTCAGGTGTTGTCAGAATGCAGCGAACAGCTAGTGAATAGACATAGTTTGGAAAATTGCACTGCCTTGCAAGACACAGAACTTGGGCGCTGGTGTAACTCAGCTTGCTGGTCCTCTCCTGCATGTGCTCGTCTTTTTGTTGGCGTGGTGATGTAGTTGGGCGCCTGTCAAGTCAGGCCTGTAGCCCTCTTGCTCCTCAGTTTGAACGCATCACCCAAAATGCTTCTCTGATGTGCATGTGCAGTTGTAAAGGGAGCAAGCAAAGGGAGCAAAGTCACTTGTTCAGTCTCAGAAGAGATGTATGCACTGTCTCTCAGGAAAGGCCATTGCATGTAGCATTGGGCATGAAGAGGCACAGCTGGACTGCATTGAGAGATGAAGATGTACTCCTGGGGTGCCATAGTGCATACATGCCTGCTGAGCACCCCAGCTTTGCATGTGCATCTCTCACCATGGTCCAGCTGTGCCACTGAATGCCCAACTTTGGTTGGTGCACATTTCTGACATCAGCATCCTCCATCTTGCTATCAGTGATTGTCATCAGGTGCACATTGCTAGTGCTTCCTGCCAACGTAGGTAGACATAAAGGAGCTGGCAGGCTTACATCAGTGAAAGCATATGTTGGAGCAGTCGCTCATCTCCAAAGAGACTATTCATCTTACCATTATGTTGACATGTTCACAGGGTGTATCAGTTTATGCAACAGAGGTGCTTTTCCGGGAGGCCATCAGCCCATGCAGCCATGTTACACTGCCGCAACCTGCATTATCAATGATTACAGAAATTCATTTTTGGTGATCTGCTTTGCAGGATGCCAAGTCCAATGAATCATCTTTGATAAACAGCGTGAGAGCCAGGTTGACCATCAGCGAGAAAACAACAGATGCTGCGTGCCAACAAAGCAGGCTGGATTACCAGGCTGCCCATGACCTAGAGCAGAGACTGCAGCAGGCAACACAGGCAAAGAAGAGCTCACAGCGGCGGCTGGGTGCGCTCGCCGACATGCTCACCTTCACCCGCCGAGAGAGGGACCATGCAGAAGAGTGCCTCGCCACAGCTCAGATTCTCATCTCAGGCTTGGAAAAGTCATTGACCCGGGCTCAGCATGACCGTGACTCCAACGTCGTCTCACATATGAAACAATGTGATGGGCTCTCAGCTCAGCTAGCAGAGGCACTGTCAGCTAAGACAGCAGCTGAAGCCCAGCTTGGGCAGCTCCACGCCACCGTCAATCACGTATCAGCTCAGCTAGCACAGGCGGTGTCAGTCCAGATAGCAGCTGATGCACGGGCCAAGACTGAGAACGCTGAGCTGTCAATCCAAGTGAAGGAGTCACTGTCCAGCAGGGAAGCAGCTGACCAGCAGGTGCAACAGCTCAAGTCAGAGAATGCTGACCTGTCCCGGCAGCTGGCAGAAGCTCTGGCAGGCCAGGCTGCGGCTCACACACAGATGCAACAGCTGCAGGGAAGCAACACTGATCTGGCAGCTCAGCTAGCAGACGCTGTATCAGGCAAGGCGGCAGCTGAGCAGCACGTCCAGCAGCTTCAGGAACGCAGTGACCAATTGTCAGCTGAACTGGCAGACGCAGTGTCAAGCACGGCAGCAGCAGAGCAACAGCTACACTGTTTCACTGCACACAACAAGAAGGTGACTGCACAGCTGGCAGATGCCATGTCAGACAAGGCAGCCGCTGCTAAGGACGCACAGCGTGTTGTGTCAGACAAGGCAAGCTTGTATGCGCAACTGGCAGATGCCGTTGCATACCTAGCAGGCACTGCTGGAGAGCTAGAGCAAGTGAAGGCAGACAGGGACAGCGTGTCTGACAAGCTGGCTGCTGCTGTGGCATCACAGCAGAACTCTGAAAAGTGCCTGAGTGACTATGAAGGCCAGGTCCTGAAGTTGCAGAAGCAGCTGACTGCAACTGAGCAGGAAGTTGTGAAGTGTGCTGGAGACCGTGAGCAGCTCAGTGACGCTCGTGTGGTGCTGAAGGTGAGCTTTTTCAAACCTGCTGGTTGTGCATAGGGACTATTGTTAGTAAATCTCACACACAATCTGCCATCGTGTAAGCTTGTTGCTATAATGAGGCAATGGTCGTGTATAAATGCAAAATCAATGACTGGCAATGTCACTGCTGAATGAACTGAACGGTGTTTCTGTTTGCAAGATGTTTGGCGGGGTTGCATCGTGTACATTTACTGTATCTTTGGATGTTTGCCTGATTGTCTGACTCAAAGGTTTCAAGGAGTGGTCTGGGTGTAGCCAAGATGGCACCAGCACTGTCAAAGGGCAAGCAAATGTCTGGCATGCCATTCCAATGCCCTGCTCAGTCTGGATGTGAGAAGCCCTCTCTTAACGAAGACTGTCTACCTTATAACCCTGTCACCGCATCAAATGCCCTTTTCCAACCCTCCAGGCGCTTTGGCACCATGGTCACTTGCGCCCAACTTCACCCTTTCAGCCAACCCTCAATCTTACCGTCCCCCCCCCCTCCCCCCCCCCCCAAGTCGCCCCTCCCCTCCTTCCATCCCCATTTGCTCTGCCTCAATAAGCGCAATAACACATGTCCCTTCCCTCCTCTCGTCACACCACACCAGCTGTATTACCAAACATGGTTGATGCAAATCTTGATTGACGGTGCGTTTGCATGCAGAGCAAGCTGGCAGTGAAGAACTTCAGCCTTGAGGAGCTGCAGCAACGTTGGAAGCGTGACAAGGAGAAGCTGCAGATGCAAGGGGAGAAGCTCACCAAGTGGCACGGGGAAGTGAGACGCCTCAATAACCTGGTCTTGCAGAACAACATCAACAGTGGGAAGTTCTTTGAGGTGAGGCTTCCCCTTCCACTGCCTTTCTACAGATATCCTACTCATTGATAATGCGCAAAACATTGTAAGAAACACTATAATCACTCATATATTTCAGAATTACAACATGATCATAACAATTTTGAAAAGTGCACATTCTTGCCCCCCTTGCTTGACGTTAGAGTGAGATGGCATGTTGTGTGTTGTCTTGTCAACACATGTGGTGCAAAGCATGTTACAGCAGCTGGCCTACTGTGCTTGTTTTATGCATTGCTGAACATGCGTGGCAAGATTGCTCAGGCTAATTCAAGTGATGTATGGGTGGCATGACATTCAACGTGTAGCAGGAATGCTGCATGTTGTCTGCTGTTTGCTGTATATTGGGTGGTCAGCTTACTGCTTGTTGAGCATACCCAGTGAACACGCTGCTAGTAGCTTGATTGTGTCCTACCTCTTGTGCAGGCTTGTGCAACAGTGTGCAGCCAGCGCTCTGGCAAGAAGGATCCTGACCTGGCAGCTACTGCCAAGGCTCTTGAAGCTGCTGCAAAGGCTGGGCGTCCCTTCTCTTCACACATCAAGGTCAATCCTGTGGGCATCAGTGTAGCAGGCAAGCAGCCTGTCTCCAAGCCGAAGTCAGTCATCCAGGCAGCGCTTGGCCCAGACGCCGAGCCTATGCCCTTGCAAGAGCTGCACAGCGCCAGCAACCCTTTCAGCTTTGATCCATCACTGCCGCTGAAGCCAAGCATCAAATCCTGCTCCTATTCTGACACAGCCTTATCACACCCTGCCACTGTCAAGGCTGCCAAGGGAGGACCAGTCAACAGGAGGGCAGTCAAGCCAGCTGCTGAAGGTGACTATCTGGACCCCAAGGAGAACAGGAGCCTGGTGTCCCTCTCAGGCAGCACAAGACACATGAAAGGCAGCTGCAGCGATAGCCCACAGGCCTTCAGCAAGGCTGAAGCGGCTTCCTTTATTGCCAGACTCAGAAGCAGATCGGCAGGTCAGGCACGATCAAGCAAGCCCAGCGGTGCCAGCAGCAAGGCTGCCAGCAGCACAAGGAGGCCCTCCTCACCCCTGCAGACTGAGGCCTCAAGGGCAACCATCTCCCCTTTGCTTGCGATCAAAGGGCAGCTCAGGGCCCTGTCAAAGGCAGCACCAGCTCCCCCACAGGCAGCTACAGGCAACACCCTCAGTCATCCTCCATTCACCTTTGCCAGCCCAGCTCCACACAGTCTGCAGTGTGGCCACAGTGCAGGCAGCCGACCTGGTCAGCTTGTAGAGACTCAATGCAGAGTGCAGCTTACGCCTCCTGACCCACCAGCGAGCCCTCCGCAATCTGCTGCCCCTTTTGTCATGACAGCTGAGCCAGCATCTGGTCTGTGCAGCTTCCCTGCTGCGTCACCTATCAGGCAGCTGCGTGCAACTGGCTCAGCAGCGTTACAGCTAAGCTTGTCATGTGCAGCAGGCATAGTGCTTCCCTCAGCAGGTGGCACTGTTGAAGCAGCCCACATGGCAGCAGCAGCCAGCCAGTCACCTTCCTCAGAGACACCCACACCTCTGGGTAGTGAAGCTGCTGCTGCAACTGCCTGGGCTGATCAGCTCATTGATGATGTCGGCTCACCTAGTAGGGCCACCACAGATGTAGCTGAGCCTGCACTCCCTGATGTGGCCGGCCTGCTGCAGTGTGCTGCTCTGCAAGAGGACGCAGACGCTCCCAGGTGCAATAGCCCTGCCTTTGGCACAGACCAGCAGCAGTGTGACAGCACCTCCCCAGAGGAGGCCCATACTGGTGTTGCCATCAAGCCTGAGCACGAGTCTGTTGTCAGCACTATCTTCACAGATGAGCCCAGAACTGCTGCTGCCGCCACAAGAGGGTCAGCATTCCTTGGCAGTCCCATGCTAGCATCACCCTCAACTGCATCTGAGGCCTCTTGTGCCTCTGGCCTGTCTGCCTATCTGGACGCGGCACTTGCTGACAGCCCTAGCTCCTCTGTTGGCATACAGGCTTCTGCTGAACAGAGCCTCACCAGATCTGACCTCGGTTTACAGTCTCCTGCTGCACACAGCTCACCATGCAGCTCGTGCCATGGCAAAGAGGCTGATCAGGGAACAGCCCTGAGTGCAGGCAGCTCGTCTGCTCTGCTGGAAGCGGCCCTGGACAGGCAGACCATTGCATCCCATCCCTCTGCCAGCTTGCTGACTCCAGCTGGTCAGGCTTCAGATGCATTCCGCTTGTCCAGTCACCATCTTGGTCAGCTGGGCTCCATCTGTGATTCAGGTTTTGGGCCCCTTTTCAGTTCACCCACTGTGCCTGGAGCCCAGATACTCAATGGCTCATGGGCATTAGATGATGTGCTGGATGGCCACAGTGCCGTGCCCATGCCTGCTCCACCACAGTCACAGGC
>JAABUS010009325.1_pt1 | contig 10391 bp, 6 predicted proteins | sample 5560161 | NCBI WGS metagenome assembly JAABUS01 (sample SAMN10711885, study PRJNA513376) | rock metagenome | isolation source: Antarctica rocks | place: Antarctica: Victoria Land, Trio Nunatak nord | collected 2016-01-04
CGCTGCCGGGTCAGCGTCGAGTATCGCTCCGGCTCCCGTTGTCGCCGCGTCCAGGCTCCGGTGAACCAGACATAGGCGGCCGCGACCGTCAGCACCCCGATCAGGACCGCCGGGTTGACCGCCCAGTTGGTGTACCAGCCCCCACGGGGCGGCGTCCCCATACCGATGGCGGCGAGAGGTGCGAAGCCGGCGACGTCGGAAAGCGGCGGCATGACAGCGTCCTGTCAGGATGGCGCGGTGGTGGCGCATCGCTGGAGCGATCACGAAGGATGGCTCAATGGTACGTCAAGCAGGTCGCTCCAGGAGGCGAATCGACTCCCTCAGGTCGCGTTTCCGGCATCGCTGCCCAGGGCCAGACAGAACGAGCGGTGAGCACCAGAAGGCACTCACCGCTCGTCAGCCCGATTCCGACTCGTTATTCCTACGGGTAGTTGTGTCCCACGAACATCCCGTCGACGGCCATCATCGCGACCATCGCGACCATGACCGACAAGGCGATGAAGAGACAGCCACCGAACACCAGGGTGAGCCGGCGATCGTCGTAGCGCAGGTGAGTGAACCAGCCCACCTGCGCGACGAACTTGATCAGGAGCAGGATCGTCAGGATCCCGATCCGCAGCAGGATCGAATCAGTCAGGTAGAAGACGATGACCTCGACGATGGTCAGCGCGGACAGCAGCGCCAGCATGTTGAAGTAGACGCGGTCAGTCGGGTGGCCGCTTGCGGCATCCTGGGCCTGGGAATCGATATGCGTCGCCGACATGGGTGATCTCCCTTCGCGCCGTCCACTGCCGAATGTCGACCGCCAACGAGCCGGCCGGCTCGCCCTCAGCGACCGTTACCGTTAGAAGAACGGCAGCGAGTGAACGACCCGCATCGCGCCCTCGGTCGCCTCGCTGGTCTCGGTGCCGTCCCGGTACGGCATGAGGTAGACGAGGGTGAACAGCACGATCCAGACGATGTCGATGAAGTGCCAGTACAGCCCGGCGACCTCGACGTTGGTGTGGTCCTTCTGCGAGATCCCACCCCGGAACGAGACGACCGCCAGCATCGATAGCCAGATGATGCCGACGAAGACGTGCATGCCGTGCGTGCCCGTCAGGACGAAGAACGACGCTCCGAAGATGTTCCGCTGGAGGCTGAGCCCCTCGTGGAAGAACGCGGTGTACTCGAAGTACTGGCCAGCGAGGAAGATGCCGCCCAGCATGGCGGTGGCGATGGTCCAGACCCGGAACGCCTTGATGTTGCCCCGGCCGATCGAGGCGACCGCAAGGACCATCGTGAACGAACTCAACAGCAGCACACCGGCCGAGACCGCCGTGTAGAGCTGGTCGAGGATCTGATTGGGGAACGGCCCGCCGGTTGGCGCCAGCCCGGAGGTCAGGTAGCCTGTCGCATCGATGTCCCCAACCGAGAGGTCCTGAGCCCGGTTGCGGTAGATCATGAAGGTGGCGATCAGCGAGCCGAACAGGACGCACTCGCTGCCCAGGAACCACCAGATGAGCAGTTTCTTGCTGTCGATCCCGGTGCTCGTGGGCGGGTGATCGGATCCGCCATGGCCACCGCCATGGGCCGTTCCGCCGCCCGCCTGCTGCACCTCGAGTGCTGTCGTTGCCAAGTCAGTGCTCCCGATTGCGAGCCGGCGGCGCTGCGCCGGCCCCGGTCCTAGGCGTGCGACGAGGTTCCGAGCGCCATCGTGTCATCGTGCTCGGGCTCAGGATCGGCCGCTGGCTCGAACGACCAGCCAGCGATGCTGATCAGCAGGACCACGACGCCGATCAGCGACAGGATCGGCAGGCTCAGCCGCTCGATCTCCAGTCGGGGGTGGCTGAAGATGAGGCCGAAGGCCATCAGGAAGACGCCCACCCCGGCCGTGAACGGGTAGAACGAGGGGTTGGGCATGTGGATGTGCTCTTCCTCCTCGATGTTCCCGGTGTCGTTGCCCTGCTCGCGCGTCGCGGCCTCCTCGTCCGGGTTCTCGTCATTGGTGCTGAAGCCGCCGACCTTGATGCCGGCGATCCGGACCTCGACGTCGCTCTCGTCGGCATGGGCCTCACCGGTGCCATACTTGTCCGCCCAGAACTGGTCGCGGTTGGTCACCGTCGGGATGACCTTGTAGTTGTAGACCGGCGGCGGCGACGGGATCGTCCACTCGAGAGTGGCGGCATCCCAGGGGTCGTTGCCAACCCTCTTGCCGGAGCGCAGCGTCTTGGCGATGTTGTAGACCAGCAGGACGAAGCTGGCCGCCAGCGCGAACGACCCGATCGAGACGACTACGTTCCAGAACCACCAGCCCGAACCCTCACCGTACGAGGCGTAACGGCGAGGCATCCCCTCCAGTCCCAGAAAGTGCATCGGAAAGAAGGCGACGTTGAAGGCGGCGAACGTCCACCAGAAGTGGATCTTGCCCAGGCGCTCGTCCAGCATCTTGCCCGTGATCTTCGGGAACCAGAAGTAGATCGCGCCGACCAGGGCGAAGATCGACCCGCCGAACAGCACGTAATGGAAGTGAGCGACGACGAAGTAACTATCGTTCTGCTGGGTATCGACCGGCGCCGAGGCGTGCATGACACCCGAGATGCCGCCGATCGTGAACTGGGAGACCAGCCCGACAGCGAAGAGCATCGGTGTCGCGAAGTTGATCTGCCCGCCCCACATCGTGCCGACCCAGTTGAAGATCTTGACGCCGGTGGGTATCGCGATCAGCATCGTCGTGGCGGCGAAGATCGCGGTCGGAGTGGGGCCCAGACCGGTCGTGAACATGTGGTGGACCCAGACGCCGAAGCCGAGGAAGGCGATGGCGCCAAGGGCGTAGACCATGACCGCGTAGCCGAACAGCGGTTTCCGGCTGAAGACCGGGATGATCTCCGAGACGATGCCGAACGCGGGCAGCACAAGGATGTAGACCTCCGGGTGCCCGAAGATCCAGAACAGGTGTTGCCAGAGCAACGGGTCGCCGCCGGTGAGGGTCAGCACCATGTCTCCACTGGCGTTGGGCAGATATTGCGACGGGATGTAGAAGTGGGTGCCGAGGAAGCGGTCGAGCTGCAGCAGCACCAGGGCGATGGTGATCGCCGGGAAGGCAAGGACCATCAGGATCGACGTGATCAGCGTCGCCCAGGTGAAGATCGGCATCCGCATCAGCGTCATGCCGGGCGCTCGCAGGTTGAAGATCGTCACGATCATGTTGAACGAGGCCGCCAGCGAAGACAGACCGAGCACCTGGAGCCCGACAGCCCAAAACTCGATGTTCCGGCCCTCGTTGAAGACGTTGGTCGAGCCCGTCAGGATCTCGGTGTTCGGCGCGTAACCGTACCAGCCGCCATTGGGCGCGGCTCCGGCCAGGAAGCTCAGGTTCAGGATCAGCGCGCCGGCCAGCAGGAGCCAGAAGCTCAGCGCGTTGAGCCTGGGGAACGCCACGTCACGGGCGCCGATCTGTAACGGGACGAGGTAATTGAACCAGGCCGTTGAGGCCGGCATGACGGCGAGGAAGATCATCGTCGTCCCGTGCATGGTGAACACGGAATTGTAGGTGTCGAGGCTGAGCAGGTCGTTCTCGGGCCGGGCCAGCTGGAGCCGGATCAGCATGGCCTCCAGGCCACCAACGAACAGGAAGACGATGGCCGACACCCCGTAGAGGATGCCGATCCGCTTGTGGTCGATCGTCGTCAGCCACGACCAGAGGCCGCTCTCCGACGAGGCGGAGGTTGACGCAGGCCTGATCAGGGTCTGCGGTTGCGCGAGGGTCGCCATGGACGGCTCCTGTTCCCACTGTTCGCGAATGCCATGACGCGACGGTTGCTATCGTAGGTCGTCGATCGGTGTCCGGCCACCCCTGAGCCGATCCGGAGTGGCCGTCGCCGCTCCTAGGCCGCGGTGATCGTGATCTTGCCGACCATGCCCGCCTCGCGGTGGCCGGGGACGGTGCAGTAGAAGGTGTAGGTGCCGGGCGCGAGGTCGGCCGGGACGGTCCACGGGACGTGCTGCCCGCCGATCGGCAGATCGACCGGCGTGGCGTCGTTGTAGCCCTCGATCGCGAAGTTGTGCTCCAGCACGCCGCCGTTCCACATGTCGATCGTCCCGCCGACCGGCACCGTCAGTTCCTTCTGGGTCCAGTTGATGTCGATGCCTTCGAGCTGGACCGGTCCTCCGGCAGCGGGTGCGGGCGTCGCACCGCCGGCAGCGCCCGGCGTGGCTGGCATCGGCGTCGCGACCGGCTCGGCATTTTCAGCTAGTGCGTTGGTGTTCATGTTGCCGTTCTCGGTCCCGGCCTCCGGGCACCCCGCGTCCGGTCTCAGGGATTCGAGATACGCGACGATAGGACCGATGTCCTCCGGAGCAAGCGCCCCTTGCTCCCCCTGATTCTTGATGCCGGCGTCGACGGCATACATATAGTTGCCTTCCTTGACGTGGCCGGGATTCAACAACCAGAGGGCGAGGTTCTCAGGTGTGTTCTCCAGAAGCCCAGCCGCGAGCGTGTCCCGGCAGGCGAGCAGCGTCAAATTGGGACCAGCGTTGACACTTGTCGGATCACTTGCAATACCCGACTTGGCCCCGACGGCATTCTGGGTACCGTTGATATTGTGGCAAAGGAGGCAGCGACCAAATTCAGTCGGTACCTGCGTGATGTCACTATTCGGAACGAACGGTGCGGATACGGAGCTGGGCCCTGCGTTCCAGGCCGCCGCCCAGGTGTCGAAGTCGGCCCGTGGCTGGACCTTGACGACGAAGCGCATCCAGGCGTGAGCCGTCCCGCAGAACTCGGCGCACTCCCCGTAGTACGTTCCGGATTGCTGGGGAGTAAACGAGATCCGGCGCTCGTGGCCCGGTATGACGTCCATCTTGCCGGTCATCTCCGGCACCCAGAACGAGTGGATCACGTTGTTGGAGTAGAGCTTGAAGACGACCTTGGTGTCCTCGGGAACGCGGACCTCGTTGGCCGTGATCAGCGCGGTCGCGTTGCCGCTGGCGTCAACCGGGCCCATCCCGGGGTAGTGGAACTCCCACCACCACTGCTTGGGGTAGACCTCGACGACCATCGCGTTGTCGGTGTTGTCGGCGGCGGCGTAGGTCGAGTAGATCGTCGAGATCGTCGGAACGGCGATGATCAGCAGCACGATCGCCGGGATGACCGTCCAGGTGATCTCCAGCGTCCGGTGTCCGTGAATCTGGTTGGGTCGCTGCGTCTGCGAGCGTTGGCGCTTGAACCGCATCGCCGTGTAGACGATCAGGAACTGGACGAAGACGAAGACCACCACGCCCATCGCGAAGATGAGCTTGTAGAGGCCCTGAATCCGGTCGCCCTCGGGGGACTTGGGATCGGTCGTCGTGTAGGGCGCGCCGTTCTGGGCCAGCGCCGGCCCAACCAGACTCAGGACCAGCGCCAGGACCGCAGCCACGACGACGAACCGCAGGGCCGTCTGGCGGCGTCGTGCCCGATCCCGCCCGGTCCCGCCTGGAACGCTCGAACTCGGGGTCGTGACCCGTCGCCAGTCATCTCGAAGAGGTCGCCGCATCCCGTTCCCTCTTGCCGGTCACCTGAGTCCGGGGCACGCATCCCGGTGTCGTTGGCACCCCTGCCCCCAACCTCACGCTGACCGAGTGTCGCCGCTTCCCCGCCATTGCCGGAACCGTCCGTGGTGCTTCCCGGTCGACAGCCATGCGGCCCGGGGCGAACGCGAACGCTCAATGTCTGCGGCCATCTTCGCGTGTGTCCGGCGGAGGGTCAAGAGATGCGTCGCCCCTTCCGGCATCCCGGCACCATCGCTGGCTGCGGCACCATCCCGACCGTCGAAAACTGGCTTCATTGGGGGCAGAGCAGGGCAGCTTTCCGAACTGTTCGGCAGGACGGAAGCCCCGCCAACCAGGTTGTTCGGCCCGTGCTTCCATCGGCACCGGATCGGCGACTGTCGCTCAGTCCCAACGTCGGGGTCCGACAGGGGAGATACTGGTGCCTGGCTCCCAGGGGTATTCCTGCGAGCAGCCGATTGCAGCAGCAGGATTACCCGCCATGTCCAGCGACCCGACACCGGCATCGTCGCCCGTCGCGCCCGACACCGGTCCGGTGGCGACCGAAGTCGTCGACCCGTCAACCCCGTCGACGGCGGGGCCAGGCGGAGTGAGCGACGCGCCACCGGCCGCTCGCCGCGTTCGTCAGCTCGTCTCGGTCGCGCTGATCGTCGCCGGCGCGATCCTGCTGGTCATTACGCTGCGGGCCCAGGATCTGGGTCTGGCGTCGACCGCGGGTGCCAGCCGGACCCAAGTCACCCTGGGCATCCTCGGCACGGTCCTGCTCGTCACCGGGCTGGCCCTGATCGTCCAGGCCTTTGAGGACAGCAGCGAGCCGCCTGACAACGGGTAGCAGCGGCCAGCCCCCCGTGACGGACCCCTCCCCAACCCCTCCCCATCTCGATTCGTCCCTTCGGGGACTCATCGGCTGGAGAGGGGCTTCATGCTGGTCGCGCTGAAGCGCTCCGAGATTGGCAACGTTGTTGGCTGGAGCTCCCCCTCTCCAACCGCAAGTGCGAAGCACGCCAGCGAGATGGGGAGGGGGTCGGGGGGGAGGGGTAACGCGGCTCACCCCTCGAGCAGCAGGTTCTCCGGGTCCTCGAGCAGCTCCTTGATCTTGACCAGGAACTGGACCGCCTCGCGCCCGTCCACCACGCGGTGGTCGTAGCTCAGCGCTACGTACATCATCGGCCGGACCACAATCTCGCCGTCCCGGACGACCGGCCGCTGCTGGATGGCGTGCATGCCCAGGATGCCGACCTGGGGCGTGTTCAGGATCGGCGTGCTCAGGAGCGACCCGAAGACGCCGCCGTTGGTGATCGTGAAGGTGCCGCCGGAGAGCTCCTCGAGCGACAGCTTGTTGTCCCGGGCCCGGACGGCCAGCTCGCCGATCTCGCGCTCGATCCCGGCGAAGGTCTTCTGGTCGGCGTCGCGGACGACCGGGACGACCAGGCCATCCTCGACCCCGACGGCGATGCCGATGTCGTAGTACTTCTTCAGGACCAACCGGTCGCCGCGGAGCTCGGCGTTGACCTGCGGGAAGGCGCGCAGGGCGCCGATCACGGCCTTGGTAAAGAAGGACATGAAGCCGAGGTTGACGCCGTTGCGCTCCTTGAACGACTCCTTGCGTCGCGACCGGAGGGCCATCACGGCCGTCATGTCGATCTCGTTGAAGGTCGTCAGCATCGCGGCCGTCTGCTGCGCCTCGACCAGCCGCTGGGCGATGGTCTGACGCCGGCGGGAGAACCGGACGATCTCCTCCGGTCGCCCACTCGGGGCGACTGGCGCCGATGCGGCGACTGGCGCCGGTGCCAGCGGGGCGAGGCTGGCCGGCGGCGACGGGGTTGGCGACAGCGAGACCGGAGCGGCGGCGACCGCTGGAGCGGGCACCAACGGGGTCGCGGCCACGGGTGCAGGGGGGATCGGACTCGACTGCCCGCGGGCCGCCACCAGGACGTCCTCGCGGGTGACGCGGCCACCCGGGCCGGTACCAGCTATCTGGCCGAGATCGAGCCCGTGCTCCTCGGCCAGCCGCCGGACCATCGGGGCGGCGCGGTGGGCGTCGCCGTCCGCCGCGGCCTCAGCGGGAGCCGACGCTGGAGCGGCCGACGCCGCGATTGGGGCGGCATTGGGACCACTGTCCGTGCCCGCGGTCCGCTCATCGTTGGGCGGCCCCCCGGCCGGCTCAGCCACCGCCGCCGGTTCGGCCGGGGCCGTGCCGTTGGACGTCGCGCCGCCGCCGAGCATGGCCAGCACCTCGCCGACGGTGACGACGTCGCCCTCCTGCCGGGCGATGCTGGAGAGCACGCCGTCCTCGGTGGCGGTCACGTCGAGGTTGACCTTGTCGGTCTCCAGCTCGACGATCGTCTCTCCCCGGCTGACGGGATCGCCCTCACCCTTGAGCCAGGTCCCCACGACCGCATCGACCAGGGATTCGCCCAGCGGTGGGACCCGGATCTCGACCGCCATGTCTGCTCCTCGTTTCCTTCATGTCGCACGGGACGGGCGCTCGTCACGCCCGTCCCTCGATCAGTTCTCGAATGATATCGGTCTGCCAAGGCCATTGCCCTGATGGGAAGAGATGCATTGACCAGAGACGACGTAGCCAGTCGCCTGAGCCCGGCGATTCACGGCCGGGCTCAGGGACGGCGCTCCGTGCTCAGGGCCAGCATGGCGTCATCAAGGGAAGCGCAAAACGCCTTCTTTCAGCCAGGCCATTCTTGGCCGGGACTCCGCCACGAGGGATCGCTGGCAACGCCGTGACATGCTACTCATCGCCGACCGAAGCCGGGGTTCGCGTCTCGACCCGGCGACCGTTGTGGCGGCCGTTGGCCAAGCGGCCATTGCTGGCGGGCTCGGGGACGACGAGCGTCGTCGCCACGATCCGGCGCTGCTCGGCCGCGTGCATGTCGGCCGAGCCTTCCGCCGGCGAGGCCCGGTTGGGCCGCCCGACGTAGCGGATCGGGATGCCGGTGCCCACCATGTCGCGCAGCCGCGACTCCATGAAGGTCCAGGCCCCCATGTTGCGCGGCTCCTCCTGCGCCCAGACGATCTCGGTCAGGTTTGGGTACTGCCCAATCACCTCCGAGATCGCGGTCCGCTGGAACGGCGCGAGTTGCTCGACCCGCACGACCGCGACGTTGGTCGCTCCCTCACGGTGCTCGCTCGCCTCCAGGTCTACCCAGAGGCGCCCCGAGCAGAGCACCAGCCGATTCACCTCGGCCCGCCGGTCGGCCGCGGCCGCATCGTCCAGCACGGGCCGAAAGGTTCCTGATGTAAAGTCAGCGATCGGCGAGGCGGCCAGCGGGTGCCGCAGCAGGCTCTTCGGCGTCATGATGACGAGTGGGCGCCGGTCGATGCTCAGCAAGGCGGCCTGGCGGCGGAGCAGGTGGAAGTACTGCGCCGCCGTCGTGCAGTTGGCGACGCGGAGGTTGTCCCGCGCGACGAGCTGGAGGAACCGCTCCAGCCGGCCGCTGGAGTGTTCCGGCCCCTGCCCCTCGTAGCCGTGCGGGAGCAGCAGGACCAGCGACGGATCCTGTTGCCACTTGGCCCGGGCCGAGGCGAAGAACTGGTCGATCACGACCTGGGCACCATTGACGAAGTCGCCGAACTGCCCCTCCCAGAGCACGAGCGCGTCTGGGGCATGGACGCTGTAGCCGTACTCGAACCCAACGCAGGCGTTCTCGGACAGCGGGCTGTTGTAGACGGCGAACGACGCTTTCGCCCCTGGCAGGTGGGCCAGGGCGTTGTAGGTCTCGCCGGTCGTGCTCTCGTGCAGGACGAGGTGGCGCTGGACGAACGTGCCGCGCTCGGCATCCTGTCCGGTCAGCCGGACGGGAATGCCATCGGCGATGATCCCGGCGAAGGCCAGCGCCTCACCGTTGGCCCAGTCCAGACGACCGTCGGGGCTGTCGATGAGCATCCGGCGCTTGTCGAGCTGCCGGTTGAGTTTGCCCAGCGGCTTGAACCCCTCCGGCCAGCTGTGCAACGCCAGGTGGTAGGCGCGCAGTCGCTCCTCGGTCAGGGCCGTCTCGACCTGGTAGTGACCAGCGGACGCGAAGCTCTCCTCTGGCGGCGTCCCGGCCGATCCCTCCGTGACGGACTTGCGCAGGTCGCCCAGTTCGGCCAGCCGGGCCGCGCGCATTCGCTCGGCGTCGTCGGCGGAGACGATCCCCTGCTCGACCAACCGGGCGGCCCACTGCGCCCGGACGGTCGGCAGCTTCTGAACGCGGGTGTACATCAGCGGCTGGGTAAAGGTCGGGTCGTCACCCTCGTTGTGGCCCCAGCGCCGGTAGCCGACGATGTCGATGAGGACGTCCTTGTCGAACGCCAGGCGATACTCGAGCGCGATCCGGGCCGCGATCAGGCAGGCCTCCGGGTTGTCGGCCGAGACGTGGAAGATCGGGATCTCGAAGCCCTTGGCGAGGTCGCCGGCGTAGAGTGTCGAGCGCGAATCGCCGATGTCGGTGGTGTAGCCGATCTGGTTGTTGACGATGATGTGGACCGTCCCGCCGACCTCGTAGCCCTTGAGCCCGGACAGGTTCAGCGTCTCGGCCACGACACCCTGGCCGGGGAAGGCCGCGTCGCCGTGGAGCAGGATCGCCATGCTGGCGCTGTCGTCGCGGACGGGCTCACCGGGCTGGTCGCGGCGGTCCTGCGAGGCGCGGGTCATCCCGACCACGATCGGATTGACGGCCTCCAGGTGGCTGGGGTTGGGGGCGAGGACCAGCGGGATGCTGGTCACCTGACCGGTGGCATCGTCGACGGCCAGCTTGGCGCCGAGGTGATACTTCACGTCCCCGGTTACATCGTCGGTGTGGTCGTTGCCGGTGATCTCGTCGGTCGCCTCGAGGGTGTCGGTCGCCGTCGCCTGCTTGCCCTTG
>JAABUS010009326.1_pt1 | contig 10390 bp, 8 predicted proteins | sample 5560161 | NCBI WGS metagenome assembly JAABUS01 (sample SAMN10711885, study PRJNA513376) | rock metagenome | isolation source: Antarctica rocks | place: Antarctica: Victoria Land, Trio Nunatak nord | collected 2016-01-04
CGCCAGGACAAGCGCACGCGCGCTGAGGCGAGAGCTATGATCTCCTGCCGTGCGGCTGTAGCTCAGTTGGCTAGAGCGTCTGCTTGCCATGCAGAAGGTCGTGGGTTCGAATCCCATCAGCCGCTTCAGGAAAGCCCCGCTTAGGCGGGGTTTTCTTGTTGGTGGACATGCGCGCTTGGCAATTTGGTCCCGAAACTTGGTCCCGAAAACGTCCGGGAAACGACCGCAGAAGGGCGTCTACCGGCCGAGCGAGGCGTCGGTGCGGCGCTCTTGCACCCACGCCTCGAGGTCGGTTCGGAGGAAGCGAATATGCCGGCCTATGCGGAGGTGCGGGAGATGCCCGCAGCGGACGGCTTCGTAGACCCAACTGGGCTTTACGGAGAGGAGACCCGCGGCGGCTTGCGCGTCGAGAAGCGGCTCGTCAAGTGAGGCTCGTGTCTTTGCCGGAATTCCGACAGCGTTCATCACCCTTCAGAAAAGCGAACTCCGATATTGGCCCCCTCTACGCCTCGGCACTTGCCGCCGCGCCGTTCCCTGCCACCCGCTCGCCTCGAACCGCTACCCCTCGTCCACTCCACCATCACGACCGACCGAACCACCTCCGCCTCCACTCCTTCCCGCCAAATCTTCTCCTCCACCATCTGCTCTCAGACTTCTCTCCGCTACCCCGCTCCATCTGCTGCCCCATCCCTCACCCACCCGCCTCCACTCCTGGACTGCCCCACATTAATGGGGGGTCGAGGCTAGGAGTGGAGCCAAATCTCAGCCGGGGTTGGGCAGCGGGGTGGTTTGCCCAGGGAAACAACCACCTAGAAACAACCACCTAGAAACAACCACCTAGAAACAACCACCTAGAAACAACCACCCAGAGACAACCTGCCCTTAGAGCTTCCGATGCCGGGCGACGCTCGTCCGCCGGCTTGCCCGGCGCGCGCGGACAAGCATCTCGGGCGCGATGTACCAGCACAATCACGGCGACTTCGCCAGCCGTGCCTTCATCGTAGGCTCTGAGGTCCGAGCCCGACGGTCCGCGCAGAACCTGAATGAACCGTGATTCAAGTAGCTTGGGCTAGGAGAGCATGAGCGTGGCCGAAGGCACCAAGAGCAACGATTTCCTTGCTCGGTTAAAGCGGGGACCGGCGTTCCTCCTCCTGGGGCAGGGATACCTTCGCCTTCACTCCCAACGCGACCCGCTTCTAGAGTTGGTATCGACGCGGTACGCGAGTGGCGCCGAGGTCCCGGACTACAGGTCCCTTCTCGGCCTAGACCTTGAACGCGATGCCCCCGCCGTGCTGGCGTGGCTCGACGAACGCTGTCATCGCATCGAGCATCCCGATTGGCTCGGCCAGGTCGCTGCGTTTGCCTGGAGCGGCGTCTACAGCTCTGCGATCGACACGATCTGGCCGCGAGCCACCCGCGCGGCCTGGCGCCAAATCCAGCCAATCTTCGAGGAGAGATATCGCCCGAGCGATCCCAGGAATCGTCTGATCCTGCACTGCACCTTTCTGTACGGAAGCGTTAGCCGCACCGACGCAGACGAGCGCCCGCCATTCACTCAATTTGAGTACCTCGCTCGTAGTCAGACGGCAACGGCGATTCTGAGGCGCCTTCCCGAAACGCTCACGCCCGCCGGGACTCTGGCGATCGAGGCCTACGACGGATCGGCGGACTGGCTGACGCCCGAACAGCTTGCCCCGATTCTCGCGACGCTCGGCGACAGTCAGGTCCACTTGTTCTCCGTGACGGACACGCTGGCCAATGAACCGTTGTTCCAGGAACTGGTGCGTCGAGAAATCGCTGTTCCCCATTCCAGCAGCCTTGCGCAAACTCTGAGCTATGGCGCTGAGACGGGCCGGATCGACGTCGGACCTCGCGAAGAGAGCTTCGAAAATGCGATCGAGATAGAGGCGGGCACTATCAGTGTTCCCCGAGACATCTGGTCCCGCATAACCCGCTCCGCGGCGGTGCTAACCGATGCTGCGCTCGCAGATCCTCGAGCGTTGTCCGAAGAAGCGCGATACCGCGAGTTTCGCGACTTTCTACGGTCCGCCGAGGGTACACCGCGGTGGGAGCACTACTCAAGAGAATTTGCTTTCGAGCGGCATTTCGAGCGACAGCTTCGTGACACAGCACTTCGGGCGCTCGGATCGAATGCCCTGCAGGAACGGCCAATCGTCCTGCAGGGCCAGACCGGCAGCGGGAAGACAGTGGCCCTGGCTTCTCTGGCACGGCACATTCGCCTGGATCGACGGTACCCAGTTCTTTATGTTGAGCGACGCGCTCAAGGTCCAGCACTAGGCGACATTCAAGTCTTCTGCGAATGGGCGGGGAAGGAGGGCGCCCCTTCGACACTGATCGTCTGGGACGGGATGCGTGAGCCAACGGAGTATCGGGATCTCGCGAGGTATCTGACGAGCCGCGGGCGCAAGGTGGTCGTCATTGGGAGCTCCTATTCGCTGACTGGACAACAACGCGCCGACACCGTCGAAGTACCCCCCCGGTTGACTGCAGAAGAGATCCCCGAGTTCCGGGCGTTCCTGGAAGAGTTCGATGCGCAGCTCGCCAACGTGGTCGACCTAGGTTCGGCTGATGAGTCCTTTCTGGTGGCCCTGTATCGCCTGCTCCCACCTTCACGCTCGCAGTTACGAACCGGGGTGGCGCGGGAGGCCGCCCACGCCGAATCGGTCATTGCCCAGCGCGCGGCTGAGGTCCTCCCGGATCGCCGAGTTGGAGGGGTGCTCGCTCAAGCCCTGCTCGAAGCTGGGCTCATCGGAAATCAACCTCTAGGCGAGGGCAAGCCCCAAATAGTCGCAGGGGAGGCACTTGACGAATTCCAGGTGCTGACAGGTCTCGTCATGGTGCCCGGACGATTCGGACTCCACGTTCCGCTGGAACTGCTCCTGCGAGCGCTAGGTCAGGAGGGATTCACGAATTTCCTCGATTTGGTTCAAGACGTGGACCTCTTTCGGTGGTTCGAGGATCGGGTCGGAAATATCGAGATCGGGGCTCGCAGCGCACTCGAAGCGCGCCTCATCGCCGAAAGCCGGCTGGGTGGCCCAGGAGCGGAAGCCCAATTCATCTGCCGACTCCTTCGCGAGATTCGCGACGATGACGCGCTCGATAGCGCGCGGGAGGTCAACTTTGCAATAGATCTCGTGCGGGCGGTCGGCCCCAACGTACGAGTTGCCGGTTTTTTCGCGCCCCACTACAAGGACTTCGCCGAGACGTTGGCCGAGCTACGGGAAGAGCGGGGTGTAGCCAATCCTCGGGTGATGCTGCAGGAGGCCAACCTCCGGCGGGAGGCTGTCCGTCAAGAGGGAGCTCCGCCGGAGACCATTGAGGCGCAGCTCGACCAGACGGAAAACATCATTCGAGACGCCCTCGAGCTTGTGGCCGAAGATCGAAGAGGCAGGCTTCTTCGGAGCCAGCTCCTCGCTGAACTGGCGACAACCATCGGTACGCGCGCGCGTCAACTGCTCGACCGTGACGCGGGGTCGGTGAACCCGGAGATGTTCGGGGAACTCCGGCAACTCGTGAGTGAGGCGCGGCGCGAGGATCCGAACAACTTCTACCCGGTGGATGTGCTGGCGTGGGTGACACGGGACATGGTGCGAGGCGGTGCGTTTCAGGGAGATGATCGGTTCGAAGCGCTCGGTGATGCACTTCACGCATTGCAGACCACCGAGCTCGACGAACTAGACGGCCGTCAGTTCGAGCGCTTTCACTCGAGGCGACACCAGTTGGCAGAGCTTGCGGGAGATGCCGCTCTATCCGAGCAGTCGCTTCAGGCCTTAAAGGACAGCGGGTCGGGGGCCGGCCTGTTCCTACAGGGGCTCGCCGTATCAGGCCTCGGCGATGCCGGACGAACTCTGAACCCGGAGGACTTAGACCGAGTCGACAAGGGCTTGTCTCTACTTGAAGTAGATCGAGATCTCGTATTCCGTGACCCGCGCTGTCTCAACCTCTACCTGGACCTATGGTGGATCAGCCACACGCGGCAGCGTTTCTTCGCGATCGAGCGCTGCACTCCGGGCCTTCAGGCTGCTGAGTGGGACTTCTTCCTGCGAATCGTTACCGCCCTGGTGGACAGTGGTGAGTCGAGCCGAGACACCACCCTGGGCTTCTTCCGGGGGCTTGCGCTGTTTCAGCTCGAGCGACTTGGTGAGGCGATTGAAGTCTTCCGCGACGTCGAACGCGAGTCCAGTTCGATCCGGAGTCGGCGGCGGGTAGTTCGCAACTATGTGGCCAGTACGCCGGAGGGGCGACCTCGAGTGTTCCAAGGAACGGTCAGCTCAGTCGATCGTCGGGGGCGTAAGGGCGAGCTCTATGTCGATGAACTCCGCCGCAGCATCCAGTTCCTTCTGGCCGACTTCCGAATGACGGATGCCGAAATCGGTGAGAACCCGGGTGACTTTCATATTGCTTTCAACTTCCTCGGTCCCTTGGCGGACCCCGTCCTATTTACGCGCGTGACTTCGGATGGCTCCTGAGGAGGCGCTCGACGGTCGGTTGTTAGAACTCGTGCGCGCCAAAGACGAACTCGACGCCTTGGTTCGTGGCTTCCGTGGCGACGATGCTGGGGCGACCACTCCGTTGTCGGTCCGCCTTCCGAAGCTTATTCCTCCCGAACTTGGCTTCATCCAAACCGTGTCGTGGTTGTACGCCTTTTTCCACGAGGTCGCCAAGGTCGACATCGTCTTCCTTTCCGAAAAGTTCGACGCCTACGAGCTGGATGTCTCCCGCGAGGGACGGGACCACCGTAGTCACTTAGGCCGCCTACGAACCTACCTTCAACACAACCTCAACTTCACGCGCGGGCGAGATCGAGAAACGGAACGAAGCTGCAAGTCGTGGTTTCGCGATGCGTGCGGGACAAGCGTCCCTAACACCGACGCCGAATGGCGGTCGTGCCTCGCCAAGTTGCTTCTTGAGGCGATTTCGTTTCTGGCTTACCTCATCGAGGCGATCCGACGGATCGAGCGCGACGAAGCACACGCCCAGATACGGGAAGACTGGATCCGGCGCGTCGATCGCCAGCATGGCCCAGAAGAGTTCGACACGCTGATCTCGATAACCGCCAACGACATGGGCAGAGAGAGTCTTGACGTCGTTCGGCTTCGCCAACGCTTCTTCGAGAAGTGGATGGCCGCGCTTCGGCTTCTGGCCGACGGTTACGACTTTCAACGAGAGGCACGCCGGCTGATCGAGTACGCCATTCTCAGCGAGCCGGCCGCCGGACTCCCCATCACAGGCGTTGATGTGATCGAAGCATTGGGGATCCCGCCCGGCCCAGAGGTCGGCCGGCTCCTTGAGCGCGCCAAGCGCCTGTACGAGGAATCGCCGGTGTCGGCCGAGGAGTTGCTCGATCGCCTGCGCGTCGACGATCACGCTCGATGATGGAGGATCTGATCGCCTGAGTCTTTCGAAGGTCCTACGGTCCAATGAGTTGACGGGCCCGGGGCAGAAGGGGAGCGCCGAGCCGGGTCACTGCGGGGGCCCGGCTGGAGACTTCATTTGAGGACGGGCGGAAAGCGGCACGCATCATCTGACTGCGCGGCGCTGCGCGGTTCCAACAGACCCGGACGAATCATCAGATCCCAGTGACCACGGGGTAACCCGGCGGACGTCGAGGTGTACGGGGCACCGTGAAAGGAGGTGAGTGCCCATGTGGGTCAGCCCAACTGGCCGGCTCTTCGTCAAGATCCCGGTCTGGCTTGCCAAAGCACTGGCACGTGTGCTCTAGCGGCCACGAGATAAATGGGGGAGCGCCTGCATGGCGCTCCCCCATTCTGAGGCGAAAGCGTTGCTGGTCACCTCCAGCCTTCCCCGGTTCGCGGCTCATCGTTGAGGTCACATCCGAGCCTGGAGACGATCACCGCAGAAACTCTCGATAGGCCGGGAAGAACGTTGCTAGGGGATTGGCGCCACCGTGGTTGTCTTCCAGAGCTCGGCGGGCTTGGCGCGTTATCTCCGCCCGCCAAGTCCCCATCTGCGGCACGAAACCCCAGATGTCTGTCGTGTCCAACTGGACGGTTCGTACGTCCGAAACGTCGAAAGGCAGCGAGTCGGCCGTCCGCGAGATTAGGACCGTGGGTTTGCCGCTCGCGTGCCGGAGTGCGAGTTCGTAGAAGACGTTGGGGTTGTGAAAGGACAGGTCAGCGACAACCAGCGCTGATCGGAACAAGTGCTCAATAACCTGAGCCGTGATGAGCCCGGGGTGTTCGATGTGGTCGGCGCGAACCACGCGGAAATCGCGCTCCAATGCCTCGACGGCTGGCTCCACAATGCTGGAGAGGAAGACGTCGGCATGGCGCCGCTCTTCACTGTCTTCGTCACCGATGGGTGTGACGTAGAAGCAGGTGTTCGACCAGTCAGCGTCGCGAACCGCTGGTTGGCCACTTGCGCTGCGGCGAGCCGCAGCATCCTTTGCCCCTGGTGCAGCGGGATCCGGGCCCCCGAGCTCGTCCAGCGCGTGATCAAGTGGTAGCAAACGCTCGACGCCAGAGACAGGCTTGAGTACGCCGACGAACTTAGCGTTGACGATAAACGTTTCGACCGCCTCAGACGCTTGGTCGCTAGCCAGACTTGTCGCGTCCGTCAAATGGTCGCGCATCGCCGAGGCTGCTGGCAACTTGTTACTCACGTACCGGTCGTAGAGTTCCTTGAACGGAACAAAGCGCTCGATGGCCAGCGCGAATCTCGCGCGCGCCTGCTCACGCTGGGAAGTCTCGGGGTTAGTAGCTATTTCGCCCTCGTCCGTCAGCGCGAGCCACTCGGACTGATGGTTTCCTTTAGTAAGGGCATACCGCGAGGACGCGTAAATGAGGTCGCGACTGAGACTCGAGTCTGGCGCACGTCCGAGCTCGTCGAACAACGTTAAGCGTCGAACGCGCTGCCCGCTGCCGAACTTCTGGATGGCATCGGGCAGGACCAGCGCATCTTCGAACGTGCTCGCGGGGAAGGGCCTGGTGCCCCGTCTCTTGTCTTGGCCGACCTTCGACGACTTCTTCGCAGCCTTTCCTCTTGCTCTCTGCCTCGTCGGCTTGGCCCTGCGCTTTGAGGCTGCTTGGCTCTTGGGCGCGATCCCGCCGACGCCAGCGGGCGATTCAGTCGACTCCTTGGTAACCGACCCCTTCTCGTCTTTGCTGAGATCCTCGTCGCTACCGCCACCAGAGGGAACCGGATCCGCGGGCGGAGGGACTTCAGGCAGCATGGAAAGAAGCTTGCCAGCAGGGTCGGACCGATTCGCCCCGTCCAGCTCACATGGAGCCGGCCTGCGTCGCGTGATCCTCAGCCATTGCTCGAGTCCGCGGGGGTTACCGCGCGTCGAACCTTGCTCCGCGGAGTCGCTCATAGGCCGAACGCACGACTCATAAGCCATCCCTAGTCGCAGGGACTCGCGGCCTACGACCCAAAACCCTGGCCCCGGACTCCGGACTGTGCTTGAGGTCCAGCGCGTCGATGACGTCTGCCCGACCCGCTGCCCGTGCGCGACCCCTGGCTTGTCGTCCCAAGCACCTCTGGGATCCTTGCGAAGATCCATCCGCGTTAGCTGAGTTGAATCGCTCAAGGCACGACCGGTACTGCTGCACGGCTACCCGCATCGACCGAGAATGCCCCCGCCAGCAGCGCCGCTTCGTCCCCGCGATCCTTGTGGTGCAGATAGCGCATCGTCGTGTCGATGTCGGCGTGACCGAGCCACGCCTGGACCTGGATGATCGAGGCATTGTTGATCGCCAGCGAGCCGAACGTATGCCGCAGATCATGGAACCGCAGCGGCGGTAGACCGGCTAGCTCGACGGCGGTCTTGAACCGCCAGCGTAGCGCGGAGCCGTCGAGGTGGTCGCCGGCCTCGCCAGCAAAGACGACATCGTCTCGCCCGGTGAAGTGCTCGCGTTGGTCGAGGCGGGCGAGGACCTGGGCGACCTCGGGGACCATCGGCACGGCGCGGCCGTGCCCGGACTTTGGCGTGACTACCTCACCGTGCGCGTAGTTGCCTTGCACGCGGATCGCCTGGCGCTCGAAGTCCACGTCGCGCCACCGTAGGGCCAGAAGCTCGCCCCGGCGCAGCCCGGTGAATGCGGCCACTTGGTAGAGCGCGCCGTCCTGCTCCGAGGCCGCTGCCCTCACGAGCGCCATCACCTGCTCGGGCGAGTAGAAGTCGTAGGCGGTGCGGTCGTACGGGATCGTGTAGCGCTCGACGCCCATCACCGGATTCACCATCAGGCCTTGCATCTTCCTCGCCCGCTCGAAGACCGCGTGCAGGATGCTCACCAGCTTCGCTGACTGGCGCGTCCTCCCGGTCTCGGCCAGCCAGTCCGAGCGCCAGCGCTCGATCGAGCGCGACGTGATCGCGTCGACGCGTTTTGCGCCGAACGCCGGCAGGAGGTGCGCGTTCATCGCCGAGTTGTAGTCCTTGATCGTCGAGCGTTTCCACCCGCGGCCGAGCTCGCCGTGGCGCAGCCACTCGGTGGCGACGTCGCGAAACAAAAGCCCGACCCGTACTCGACGCAGGGCGCCGCGGCGCGAATCGGTGAGGATCGCTTCGAGTTCGGCCTGGGCCTCGCGCCGGCGCAGGTAGCCCACCGGCGGCGTGCCCTTCTCGGTCCACCCCGGCCCGAGCACCTTCTTGTGCTGGCCCTCGATGTCGCGCCACTTCGCGTACCAAACGGTCCCGCGCTTGCCATCTCGGGCGAACACGTGACCACTGACTGGCTGAATCCGATCCGCATACATCGCCACTCGAAAGTACCACCGATTCAGGCGGAAAACTTTGTCCCGAACTTTGTCCCCGACTGCCCTGATCTAACCTGATCTAGCCCTACTAAACCGCACTAGATCACCGTTTCTAGAGCCAAACTGACCTCGCTCGGAATCCTTGCCATGCAGAAGGTCGTGGGTTCGAATCCCATCAGCCGCTTCGCGCGAATCGCCTGGCGCCTACGTCTCGACGAAGGACGCCGCGGTCAGCCTCCCCACCACCGGTTGACGATCAAGGGATAGGTCGGCAGGTGCGAGTGGAGGATCGCTTCGAGTGTGTGTGCGGCCTCGCGCTCGCTGAGCGACAGCGAGCGCGCGGACCCGCCAGAGCGAGCTTCGCATGTTGCGACCGGATGTGCTGTCCGCCTACTACTACGACCGTCAGCGGAGTGTGCCTTGGGCACCGACGCCAACCGTGGTCAGCTGCGGGTCGGCTCATCGCGCGGGTACGACGGCGACATCAACGCCGCCTCGCTGCTCCACTCGGCCGAGATCTCCACACGCCGGTCCGGGGCTCAGAAGACGCTGAGCGAGGCGATCGAGGTGCCCGGTGCCGCCGATGCTCTCCGGATCGAGTTCACCGCCCCGGCCAGTGCGCCTCTGGCGGCGGGACGGATCGTGACGGTGCTCGCGCTCAGCGAGGATCGCACGCTCGTCAACTTGAGCATCGGCCTCGCCGAGGACGATCCCACAGCCTCGCGGATCGACGAAATCATCGGCTCTCTCAAGCTCAGCAGCTGATCGGGCACGCACACCACGGTCGTCGCTGGGTACCGACACCGACCGCCGCTGAGCTGCTACTCAGCGTCGAGCTTGGATCGAGAAACCCGAACCTCGCCCTGCGCCCATTCGTGGCGCTCTAGAAGAGCCAGCGGACGCGCTTGCCGCCTCGGCGCCTCGCGAGGTAGTGGTCGACGTCGCCGCGAAGGTTGCCGGTGACCTTCCAGCCGCGCCACCTGAAGGATCGGATGCCACTGGGTGGCGGTGTCATCCCGAGCGCCTTGCGGTGAGCGCCTCGTGCCACCCGCCGGGCGACGGCGCAGCGAACGTTGACGGCGCGCACCCGTCGCAGGTCGACCCCCTCGTAACGCGAGCCGGCATACGGGTTGACGACCGGCTTGCAGGATCGGGAGGCGGCAGCTTGTGTGCCAGGCGCGCCAAGCGCAGCCAAAGCGGTGCACAAGGTGACACCGATCAGCCGACGCTGTCTCCCAGCCCGTGGCACCCACGAAACTCTACAGAACCTGCTCTGCACAGGCCCTGCGTCATTCGCTGGCGCGGCTGATAACGGTGCGGAGCGGTCCTGGTCGGCGAGCCAACCGCCAGCCATGCGAGAATTGTGCACGACAGCCCCACTGATAAGCTACGATTGCTCTCGTAATCTACTGTTGTTTACGAAGGTTCCTGCTTATACCGCGCTTACTGACGAGGTAGCTCCTCATGCCCTCTCCTAAGTCGCCTTCGTTCGCTCTCGAAGAGCAACGTGAAGTCTTCTTCTCCTCAGCGCAGACCAGCCGGGCGGTCCATGCCGCCGTGCGTGCGGGTCGCGCGCGCCGCCTGGCCCGGGGCCTCTACACCCGCGATACCCAGCGCCCGCTCGAGTCGATCGCCCGCCAGCACTGGTTGATCA
>JAABUS010009327.1_pt1 | contig 10390 bp, 14 predicted proteins | sample 5560161 | NCBI WGS metagenome assembly JAABUS01 (sample SAMN10711885, study PRJNA513376) | rock metagenome | isolation source: Antarctica rocks | place: Antarctica: Victoria Land, Trio Nunatak nord | collected 2016-01-04
TGGCATCGCAGGCCGGAGGCACCTGGAGCCGCTACGCCGCCGGAGACCACCAACGGTCACCATCAGGCTGGACTGCGCGCAGAACCCACGACAGTTGAATAGGCGATCTCACCAGGATCAACCCCGGTGGCCGGCGTGGGTGCACTCCGACGCCGCCCTGGCGCAGGTCGGTCGCTGGCTGCGCCGCTACCACAACACGGTCCGCGACTTCGTTCCACCGGCCGGGGCGGTCTGGCGGTCCTCGCTGCGGACGTGGCGGCCCGGGTACATCATCGGCCACAACGACGCCGCGCCGTACAACGCGATCTGGCATGCCCGCCCCGGCGGCCAGGGCACGCTGGTCGGGTTCATCGACTGGGACTTCGCTGCCCCGTGCCCCCCGATCTGGGACCTCGCGTTCGTCGCGTTCTCCTGGGCGCCCCTGCACGCCCGTCGCATCGTCGCCGCCGAGGGTTTCACCGACCTCGCCGCCCGGCCGAGACGACTGCGCCTGCTGCTCGACGCCTACGGTTGGACCGACCTGACCGGCCAGCTACTCGACGCGATCAGCGCACGGATCACCGCACACATCGACGACGTGCGCGCCCTGGCTAGCACCGACCCGCTGTTCGCCCGCCTCGTCGATGCCGGTGTAGTCGATGACCTCACCACCGCCCTGACCGAACTCGCCGCCGACCGCGACCAGTTCCTGGCGTCCCGCTGACGGATCGTCAGCCGGGCCTTCCGCTGATGATGGGCCAGCGCCCCGGGCCGGCTGACTCAGCGGTCGGTGAGAGCAAGCTTGGCGCCGAGGGCGACGCTATCTGCTATCAATGACCGGGCCGCCATCCCCGGCCACACCGCCCGGTCGCCGATCGGCTGTTGCGAACGCGCCGGGCAGGACCCTTCACGACAGGCAGCGGTCAGGTGTTGGTGAACGCGGTGTCGGCTGTCACGACGCGGAGGGTGCCGCCGGGGTGGCTGGCCTGGCTCAGAATCCGATTGTGGTGGGCGATGATCTGTTCGGGCTTGAGGCCGGTATCGCCTTCGGTGACCGGAGCGTGAGCGTCTCCTATCAGGACTACGTTGAACCCGTGACTGAGTGCTGACCGGGCGGTGGCGTCGACGCAGTAGTCGGTAGCCGCGCCGGCGATCATCACCGTGTCGACGTCACGCTCGGCCAACAGCTCAGCGAGGTCGGTCTGGAAGAAGCTGTCGGTGGCGCTCTTGCGTAGTCGCAGGTCGTCGTCGTGCAGACGAAGACGTGGGCTCAACTGCCAGCCGGGGTCGGCAGGGTCAAAGGGTGTCCTTGCTGGTCCTGTCTGTTGGATAACGACCACGGGAGCACCTCGGTCCCGGGCTCGCTCAGCGAGCAGCGCGATCCGATCCGCCACTTCGTCGCCCTGCCAGAGCGCGGGCACCAGCGCCAACTGCATGTCGATGATCAGCAGCGCCTCCACCACCTGACCTACGCTACCGACCGCAGGAACGAGCCGAAGACCTCCACCTCCACGGCACCGCAGAGGGATCGTTTCTTGCGGGATCGCATGCGCATAGTGCAAGGAGGGTGCTGCCGCTACGATGTCTGCACCTTAACCTCGTAGTGACACAGCTTGGAGTCGGCTTCGATCTGGTGGAAGCCCGCGTGTTCGAGGGTCCGTTGTGACGCAACATTGTCAAGATCGGTGTCAGCGCGGATCGTCGTCACGCCGAGACCGGCGGCAATCTGCACGACGGTTCCCAGTGCTTCGGTCGCGTAGCCGTGTCCTCGCGCGGAGGGCACCAGGCCGTAGCCGATCTCAACGACTCCGCCATCAGGTGGTCCCTTGAAGCCAACGCCACCAATGGCGAGACCGTCGGACTGACGCCTGATCTGGTAGTAGCCGAACGGACGCTGCTCGCCGTTCTGCTCGGTAGCGCGCAGAAAACTGCCGGTGGCAGCCAGGTCCCCTTCGAATGGGTAGTCGGCCGCCCAAGCGTCGCCTGGTTGGGGTGCACGGTCGTGGATGCGCCGTGCCTCCAGCTCATCGATCGCGTGCAAGCCCAACCGTGCAGTGCGGGAATCCATGTCGAGCACTCAACCAGCATGAAGCATCTGAACTCAACGGATTTACGACCCTTCCTGCCCGATCCGCGCCATGCCTCAAGCCGGGATTCGCCGACCGCGGCGGCCCCGGCCTCAGGCGGGCTTCTCACGGCCCCAGATCCGTCTCACATGGGAGGATCCCGATCTGACACAAGATCGAGGCGAACCCGCAGGCAGCAGCTACTGCGCCGGCTCACGCGCCGTTGCTGGTCACATCAGGTGTGCCGTATAACGGGCCTGAGCGGGACTTCAATCCGGACGGGTCTATTGGGACAGCCGCTCCTGCTCCTGCTCGCGGACCAGTCTGATCGGTGATCTTGTACCGAAGGTCGGTCGGCTACTGGGACAGGTCGGCGGCGCCGGCGTTGCCGTCGTCTGCGGCCCGGACTCGATGGGCAGGGACGCGCTGGTTGTTGTCCTGCAGGAGTTGGCGGCGACGGCGAGGCTGGATCTGCACGGGTAGTAGATCCTCTACGGCGCCCCGGCCTCTGGAGCTTGAGCGGTGGCAGGTCTTCGTCGTCGGCACCGGCTACCCCGGCTGGTGCTTTGACCCCGATGGCCGAGTGGGGACTCCGTTGCGGAGGGCGTCGAACAGCTGCTCGAGGCGCGCGCGGTGGTCGTCCACGATGCCCCTGTGCGGCTCGCCGTCGATGAGCCGCCGAGCGGTCTGGACCAGCACGGCGCTGTAGCCGGCGAGGAAGAAGGCGGCGAGCAAGGTCGGGTCGCCCTGGAAGGTCGGGTCGTGCTCGAGCTCCTCGGCGAGGGTCCCCTGGAGCTCGGCTGCGATCTCCCGTGCGCGCGCCAGCAGAGCGGGTGACGCGGCGACGGTGCGGAAGAACGGGACGGAGCGCTCGTCGACCCCGAACAGCGGGTGACGGGCGTCGAGCAGGCCGAGGGTCCGCTCACGCAGGGACGCCAGCACGTCGACACCGGCGCGGCGGTCGTGCACGGCCGAGCGCAGGAGTTCGTCGGCCTCGACCTCGCGGTCGAAGTACAGGTCCTCCTTGCGCGGGAAGTGCTTGAAGACCGTCACGCTCGAGACCCCGGCCTCCCGGGCGACCTCGGCGACCGTGACCGTGTCGAACCCGCGTTGCAGGAACAGCCGGGCCGCGACCCCGGCGATCCTCGCCCGCGTCTGCGGCCCGCCGCGCGCCCCGGTCCTCGGCATCCCGACCCACTTCCTTGTGTTACTTAACTGACTGACCTAGCTTAATGGCATGTCCTCCCAGGCCTGCACAGGATCGCCGCGTTCTCCCCGGTCGTTGCGGGAGGCGTGGCCGGCCCTGGCCGGGCTGTCCGCGGTGTTCCTGTTCGAGATGCTGGACAACAGCATCCTCAACGTCGCGCTGCCGACGATGGGGCGCGACCTGCACGCCTCGGCTGCCGCGCTGCAGTGGGTGGGCGGGGCGTACGCGGTCGTGTTCGGCGCGCTGATGCTGGCCTTGGGGGCGGTCGCGGACCGTTTCGGACGGCGACGGGTCATGCTCGGCGGGCTGGTCCTGCTCGGGGCAGCGAGCCTGGCGACCGCCTTCGTGACCACCGCGGGGCAGCTCGTCGCCGTCCGGGCAGCGATGGGCGTCGCGGCCGCTATGACGACCCCGGGGTCGCTGGCGCTGGGCTTCCGGCTGTTCGCCGACGACCGCCTGCGCGTCAGGGCCATCACCCTCATCTCGACCGTGGGCCTGGTCGGGCTCGCCGTCGGCCCGACCGCGGGTGGCTTCGTGCTGGCGGTCGCCCCGTGGCAGGTCCTGCTGCTGGTCGACGTTCCCGTCGCCGTGCTCGCAGTGGTCGGCATCCGCAAGGGCATCGCCGCGGACGACCCAGCCGAGCTGCACCGCGACCCGATCGACGTCGCCGGGGCGGTCTTGGGCACGGCGACGGTCGTGCTCGCCCTCGTCGCGCCGACGCTGTTCCTGACGACGGCGCCGGCTCGTGGGTGCCGTGGACGGCGACGGCCGCCGCCACCGTGGGGGCGCTCGGCTTCGTTCTGCGCGAGCGGTCCGCGCGGTACCCGCTGCTTGACCTGGCGCTCGTCGCTCGGCCGCTGGTCGCAAGCGGCCTGGCGTACAAGGCGGCGTCCGGGCTGGCCGTCGCCGGCTTGGGCTACCTGGTGACGCTGCAGCTGCAGCTCGACTGGGGCTGGACGCCCGGCCACGCCGCACTCGGGCTGCTGCCGCAGGTCGTCGTCCTCCTGGCCGCCGGCCCCTTCGTGTCCCGCTTCGTGGACCGGGTCGGCCTGGACCGGGCGGCCTGGCTCAGCGCCGCAGCGGTCGTGGTCGGGCTCGCCGTCTACAGCCTGCTGAGCAGGTTCGGGTACGCCTGGGTCGCGGTCGCGCTGGTGCTCGTCGCCGCCGGGATCCGCGTGAACGGGGTCGTCGCCGGGACCAACGTGCTCCGCGGCCTGCCGCAGAACCGGACCTCGATCGGCGCGGCCCTGGTCGACACCGCCTCCGAAGTCGCCACCGCCATCGGCATCGCCGTCACCGGCACCGTTCTCGCGGCCCTGTTCACCGGCGACATCGCCACCTCGGGCTGGAGCAGCCAGCAGAGCGTGCAGTTCCAGCAGGCCGTCACCGTCGCTGGCCTCGCGCTCACGGTGCTGGCAGCAGCGCTCGTCGGATGGGGCGCGCTCCGTGCGCGGCGCGTCGCCGAGGAACAGGCAGCCACGTCCACCGGCGAGGCGATCGCTGCGCCGGCATAACGCCCCCGCCGCCGACACCCGCAGCAGCGAGGTCGCGAGCGGGTGGCCAACGGCCACAGCTGCCATCGACTGCCGGTCCACTCGCCTACGACCCGGGGCGCAGTCACGAGGACGCTCTGCTCGGTGGAGCCGCGTCACGTCCCCGCGGCACGCCGACCACCCGTCGCAGCTCGTCCAGGGACGGGTGGACCAACGCCGAGAAGTCCGCAGCGCCGGAGTCGATCCAGCGGGCGTAGCCGGCCGTGATCGGCTCCGACGTCGCGGGCGAGGTCGTCGAGGTCGGCAAAGCGGTCACGCGCTTCCGCGTCGGCGACCGGGTACTCGCTCATGCCAAGCTCAGGCCGAAGCGCACCTCCCGCTTGTCGGCGAAGTGGTTGAAGAACGTCCGCTGCGTGAGCCCTGCCCGTAGAGCCATCTCGGCGACGGTCGTGTGCTCGAACCCTTGGTCGGCGAAGAACTCAAGGAGGTGTGCCGTGTCTCCAGGCCCAGGCAGCGACCTGCACGCGGTTGGTGAGGCCGAGCTTGGTCTGCACGTTGGACAGGTGCGACTTGACGGTGCCCAGTGACAAGAACAGCTGCCGGCAGATCTCGGCGTTCGTGCGGCCTGTGGCGACCAGGCGGACGACCTGGAGTCTCACGAAATGAGGCGGCCCCCGCGCGCGAGCCTGGCGAACCTAGGAAATGCCCGGCCAGGGATCGGCAACTGGGAGGGCGTCCCGCTGGCCGTTCGGCTTGCGGCGCAGTGCGCGGCCAGGGTCAGGGCTGCCAGACGGCGTGGTCGTGGGCGAAGACGACGCGGCGGGGGTCGAGGGACTGGAGCCGGTCGATCCACGCGGGGGTGAGCGGCAGCGGCGACGTGCGACCCTCCCGGGCCGCTCGCCACGCAAGGGCCTCAGCGCTGTAGGCCGAGGCGGTGTCGTGGCTTTGGCCTGCCACCACGATCGTGCCGTCGTCGGCGCGCACGACGAGGGACTGATGCCCGGGCGTGTGTCCCGGCGTCGGCACGACCAGCACACCGGGGAGGATTTCGGCCTCGCCGTCGAGCGGCTCGTAGACCAACCCGGGAGCCTCGAGCAGCTCCGGCAGCGTGTAGCCGTCCTCCCGGGCGGCGTTGAGCTCGACCCGCTGGGTGAAGATCGGTCGCCCGGCCAGCTCCGGGTTACCGCCGCAGTGGTCGAAGTGCAGATGACAGTTGACGACAAGCGCGATGTCCTCGGTTCGCGCACCGGCATCAGCGAGGGCAGCCGTCAGAGACCGCCGGGCGGGGCGGTAGTGCGCGTCGACGTCGGGGTCTGTGCCCATCCCGGTGTCCAGCAGTACAAGCCCGTCGGGATGGTCGACCACGTAGCCGAGACACGGCTCGACCCTGGAAGTGCCCGTCCCGGTCTCCTGGGCGGGACGGACGAAGTACCCGAAGTCGACTCGCCGAACTACGAGATTTGCCATCGCCCGAGTGTTTCACTCACCGATCGCTCAGCGGGCCTTGTAGATCTCGCGTCGATGCCCCACCCGGAGTACTAGCACGACCAGTTCCTCGTCTTTGATCTCGTACACAATGCGGTAGTCGCCAGTGCGAACTCTCCACTCGCCGGCACCACCGACGAGTTGGGTCGCCGCAGGTGGTCGCGGATTGGAGCTAAGCAGTTCGAGCGCTGCCTGTATCCGGCGACGGACTTGCGGATCGAACTTGCGTAGCTGACGTGCCGCCGCAGGCGCGATGGTGATGCGGTAGGTCATCCCAAGCCGAGATCCGCCTTGACCTGCTCCCATGGGATTGGTGTCGCACCTGTCGTTCGCATCTCGTTCCGCGCCGCTTCGGCAGCCCGAATATCGGTCATGTCTTCGGCCAGCTGGAGGATCTCGTTCAGGTCATCGGCGTCGATCACCGCGGCGACCCGCCGACCCCGGCGGGCGAGGTAGACCGGTGCATGCTCGGCGCGGGCGCGGTCGATGATCGCGGCCAATTGCTGGCGCGCCTCCGACACTGCGAACGAGGACTCGGCTGACATGTACTTAGCGTACACCGATGGGCACGGTTGTACATATGCGGTCTCATGTGGTGACCCGTCACCGGACGCGTACCCGCAGTTGATGTCTAAACTAAAGCCCCGTCTCGTATGAGGGTCCTTGCGGAACAACGTGATCTGCCGATGTGCAATCGCCGGTTCCGCCTCCGCGGTGCCCCGCCGGCGTGCTATTCGCCAAGCTCGGCAACACAGACGCCCGTCGCCCATGAGGGGAATTCGACAGTCACAAACGGCATCGAGCAGCGCATCCGCGGCTCCGCGGCGCTCGACCCGACGAAGGCGACCTGCGCGGCCGCTCGGGACATGTGCGCCCTGCTCAACTGATCTGGGATTGACCAGGGACCGCCCGGTGACCGCCCCACATCGGGCGGGACAGGGCTCACCGGTTGCTCGTCGTGCGCCACCTGGCTGGACTCAACTCCACCGGATGCCAGCACTCCAGGCGCATGCACGCTGATTCCCGCCATCGCCGTCCGTTACAGCAGGCCGAGTTTGCGCGCGCAGCTGGACCACGGGGAGAACCCGCGGTCTGCGCGCACCTTCTCGGCGATGAGGATCTGCTGCTGGCGGGTGGCATCGCTGGGCAGCGGCGCGTAAGCCGCACCGCCGGTGCTCAACCAGGCACCCCGGTCAAGCTGCAGGCCGCCGTACAAGCCGTTGCCGGTGTCGATGGCCCAGTTTCCGCCCGACTCGCACTGAGCTAGGGCGTCCCACACGCTGCTGTCGGCAAGTCCTGGAGCAGCGACGGTGTTGCCACCGCCCGCTTCAGGCGTCTTACTGCTCGGGTTCGCGGTCGCTTTCGGTGCCGTCGTGGCTATGGTCGAGGTCGCCGACGGCGCGGACCGCGCGGTGGAGGTCGCACTGTTGGCCGCGGTGCCTGACGGGGGCTGGGGAGTGAGAACACCGCCGATGCCCAAGACGATGACGCCGACGCCGACGCCGACAATCATGGTGACCACGGCGGTCTTGCGGTTCGGGATCCGGGGCCCCCGATCTGTCCGTGGATCAGGGCCGCCAACGCGGCCCCGAGCACACCAAGACCGAGAAGGATCAACACATAACCCATAAACGTCCCTCCCGGGTAGCGCCCGACAGCAGAGACTATGCACGTCCGAACCCGGTTGAAGCTGTTCCAGCGGGCCAAGATGTGGCCTACGACCTACACGGTCAGGTTGGCCAGCCGGGCTCTGCGGGACCTGGACAGGATCCCGCCCCGCTACGCCGGGGCCGATCCTGCAGTTCATCTACACGGTTCTGCCGCAGAACCCGCCCTAGGTCGGCAAACCCTCGAGAGAGAACTCGGCTATGGCGGGCAGCGCGGAGGCTACCGCGTCACCTATGAGTTCCAAAAGGAGGACCAGACCGTGCTCGTCGTCCGCGTCGACCAACGCCCGCGTCTACCGGCCGCGGTGAAAGGACGCACCGCGCCCCATCTGGATTCAATGCTCACCGACCTAATCGTGACGTTCGCGGCTCACCCAGGCACCGCCCTGATAACTGTGACCTTCGGCGGTAAGTGACGTGGTTGAGAGCGTTATGTGGCGGCTACGACGGTCCCACCTGACGATCCTCTACGGGCACCCGCTCGGTGACGGGGCGGCCGAGGGACGACGTTGTTCATCCCACCGTCGTCGACCTGTCAGCCCTCGCCGCGGCCATCAGGGGTTCCGCTTGCGGGCCCCCGTCTCGGCCGACGGTTCACTTCCGGACGCCGGAGCGGTGTCGGTTGGTTGGCCGCAGTGACTCGTCGGTTGACTCGTATGTTGTTGAGGTGCCAAGCGATCGGTTCCGCCTGCCTGCGGCGGTTTACGGAGTGCTCGTTCAGGAGCGCCGCCTGCTTCTTATGCGCCGGGCCGGTTCGGGGTATCGCGACGGTCAGCTGGGATTGCCGGCCGGTCATTTGGACGGCGACGAGGATCTGGTGAGCGCGCTGGTCCGAGAACTCCGGGAGGAGCTCGGCATCACCGTTGAAGGTCGCGACGTCCGCCTTGAAGTGGTTCTTCATAGCCGGGCGGAGGACGAGAACGACAGTGAGTATCTGCACTTGTTCTTCCGTGTGGCCAGATGGGCTGCAACGCCCGTCATCGCTGAGCCCGACAAATGTACGGAGCTAGTTCGGGCTGACATGGACCACCTGCCGGTTGACGTGGTCGATTACGTCGTTCACGCCGTTGAAGCGCTGCGCGCTCGAGAACCGCTCGTCCTGTTCGGGTGGCGGGACTACGGCGGCGATGGTCACGCCTGACCTGTCGCGTCCAAGGTTCGTCAAAGGGCACTTCCGGCCGAGGATCGGCGGCGGTCGGCGCCCACCCCGCTGGAGACGTCGGTGACGTTCGCCGAGACCAGCGGCGGCTCCAAGCGACCCTTCGCCCGCTCACGCCGCCCGCACTCCTTCTGAGGACGACCGCATGCCTTTGTGGCGGCCTCGGTGCCGTGCGAGGTGAGCTGCTGACTCCGCCGAGCCTGTTGGTGGTTCTCGGTGCACCAACGTTCGGCCCTACTGGGCGTCGAGGGGACGGACCCACCATTCCGAGGCCAGACTCAGCCCGTTTTCGGCCAGCGCGGCGCGCTTGGCCTCATCCAAGTGAGCAGTGACGACCACGACCTGTGCGGCGCCTCCCTCGAGAGCGGCATGGCTTACGGCGCGCAGCAGGGCGACGCCGACCGTGGGCCAGTTACGGGGGTCGGCCACGGTGAAGTCGTCGACCATGCAGGTCAGCCCGCCCGGGTCGTACACCGGCGGCGCCGGAGCCACCGTGGCGATTACGAAACCACTCACGTAGTGATCGGCGACCGCTACCAAAGTGATCACCTCCGGGTCCTGGATCAGACCGGCCAGGTAGGGGCGTTGCCGGGCCGCGGCATCTTCAGCGGGTCGCCAGAACACCGGCTGGTAGGTCTCATACTGAGCGCGCCGCGTTGCGGCCAACTCGGCCATGGCTTTCACGTCGCCCAACGACGCTGGCCTGACCTTCACGAAACGCATCCTCCCACGTGCGCGCGGTTAGGCGCGAGAGGCGGAGCTGCGGACGCAGGCGGCTTGCCGTCGTGTGCGCCGTGGGGCCGGTGGTAGTTGTAGTGCAGGTTCCAGAGGACGAGACTGTTGGCGCGGTCCTGCTCTGAGTGCCAGGTGCGGACGTAGAGGAACTCTTCGGCGAGGATGCGGTTGTAGCGCTCGACTTTTCCGTTGTGGCGCGGTGTGTAGGGAGTGATTCGCTGATGCCGTGCAGGTATGACGGTCTCGGCGAAGACTTTCGACCGGTAGCACGCGCCGTTGTCGGTGACGATGCGTTCGATTGAGGTGATCCCGTGCGCGGCGAACCAGTCTTTCGCCCGGTCAAGGAACCCCGCAGCGGTCGTGCCCTTCTCGTCATCGAGAGCCTCGGTGTAGGCGAGGCGGGTGTGTCCGTCGACTGCGGAGTGGAGATAAACGTAGCCCGTCCGGGAGCCGCGCTTCTTCGTGCGCTTGACTGAATCCTGACGGCGTGTCCGGAGACTTACTTGTTTGAGAACTCGGCGGTTTGCCGAGCTTCTTCGTGACGGTAGTACGCAGCCTCGAGTTCGGCTGGCGGGATGTCGCCGCAGTGTTGGTAGAGG
>JAABUS010009328.1_pt1 | contig 10390 bp, 14 predicted proteins | sample 5560161 | NCBI WGS metagenome assembly JAABUS01 (sample SAMN10711885, study PRJNA513376) | rock metagenome | isolation source: Antarctica rocks | place: Antarctica: Victoria Land, Trio Nunatak nord | collected 2016-01-04
GGTCATTCGCATGCCTATCCATGTGCTCGTATGATCAGAATGGACATCAGCCGCTGAGCTGACCTATCGGCCTGAGTTTCACTCAGACAAATGCTCAGCTCTGCTCAGCTGAAGTCATAGCCCCTGTCTGTTTGTTCTGTACTCTCACCCTTCAGGCTGCAGACCTTACCAGCTTTGCGCAGAAGCTTTGCTTGGTCACGGCATTCATGCTTGACACTTGCAGTTTGACAACTGCAATGCCACAGCCGCCAACATGTTGCTGCAATTCCCTCACACAATGGCCTCTGGGTCTTGACTGCCTTTCGCAATCCTTGCGTGCCTGATGTGGAAACTGCCCACCTGTATGCAAAGGCAAGGCAAATTGCAGGGAGCAAGATGGCTGCCTTTTGCAATCCTTGCATGCATAATGTGGCTGCCAATCTGTATGCAAAGCAAGGCAAAGTGCAGGGAGCAAGAGCTGGAAAGCGTTGTTATCATCATCATCATCGTTATTATCATTATTGTTTTTGGTAAATCGTAGGGAGCAAGAGCGGCGTGAGGAACGGCAGAAGATGAGGGCGGATGCTGGGGGGGTGCTAGACCCCATGGATGATGAGGGGTCCTTTGATGATGGCGACCCTTACACCACCAACCTTTACATTGGTATGACACATATGCTTCGGCAACACAGGCCTCTTGCAAGCTTGTGTGATCTGCATTCAATCATGATTGTTGTTGTCGAAGCTCGCAATGCCTTCTGTCCCAAACTTACTGGCATCAGCCTGTGGTTTTGTCTCAGAACATGAAAGCAGCATGTCTGTCTGCAAGAGTGATTTTGGGTTTGGCATTGCTTCATGTCTGCAGCTGTGTTTGACATTGTCATCGAGTTCATGTACCTGCTGGTGCTCTGCTTTGCTTCAAGCCTGAAGCCATTCGCTCTTCTATGTTCCTGCTGCAAGCACTCCAAGCTTTGACGTCAGCTGACAGCTGTGTCTGAACATGCTGTTATATTTTGTCATGTGACACCTGCATTGCCAATACTGCACCCATGGGAATAATACTGTAATAGTGCATTCACAATGATGCACGGTGGGTACTTTGCACTGCCAACACCATACTTTTGCTGCAGGCAACTTGTCAACCGACATCAATGAGGAAATCCTGAAGAAGGAGTTTGGCCGGTTTGGCAACCTGGCAAGTGTGAAGATCATGTGGCCGCGCGATGATGATCAAAGGCGCAGGGGCCGCAACTGTGGCTTTGTGGCTTACATGGTCAGTCTTGCAGATTCCAGACTGCCCTGTTGCCCTGTTCTGCCTTCATACCTTGTGACTGACAACTTGTAGCAAATGATCTGCACGTGGCAATTTGGCTGCTGCAAGACACGTTATGTGGCCCGCTTTTGGATTACTGCATCAGACTAATGTAGCAGCAGATCATCATCCCTGCGTTCATAGCTGAAGGAGACATGATGTAACGTTCTACTTCTTGTGCATGACTTCTTTCTGGTTACATCATTCAGCTGTCAATCTGGCACTTCAGTCTGTATCAAGATGGGTTGCTGCAGTAGCAATGCCAGGTGTCAGTCATTGGTACCGTTGAGTGACATGTGCAAATCTCCAGAATGCAGGGTTTTGTCAGCTGAAGTATCCTAGCGTGCTTTTTGCTACTGCATTGCAAGATGCAAACAGCACATAATGGTTGTCAGCTACACAGGCTCATCTTGCAGCAGCCTACCAGAACAGTGCACATCCTGCATCTGTTGTTGAAACTTGCCGGGCATCCCCAGACCCTTCTGCATCGAATCTGTTTAGAGAATAAGACAATTGACATGTGTGTTCTGAGCTGCTTCTGTGTCGAACGCCTTGAACACTTAGTGCTTAGCGTATATCGTTTTCCCATTTATTGTCTATTGACTCCCCTGATGAGTCCTAACAACAAGAAATGTAACTGACTGATTGATTGATTGATTGATTGATTGATTGATTGATTGATTGATGTGCAGAATCGAGAAGAGGCACAGCGTGCCAAGGATGATCTAAATGGCATCATGCTGCATGACAATGAGCTGCGCATTGGCTGGGGTAAAGCCATCCCCATCCCTTCAGCCCCCATGTTTGTGCTGAACCCCCCTGGGGGTGTGGCCCCTGCAAGGGGCGCCACCATCGCACCCCCAGGGGCGCTTGCGGCAGCCCTAGGGCCTTGGGGCGTTCCTGGTGCACATGACCCAAACTTTCCTACAGGTCAGCCAATTGCATCCCAGATTGTGATCATATCAGGAACACACACAAGGATTTGTCAGCAGAGCAGCTGACAGGAGTGTGAGACCAAGTGCGCTGCACAGGGGACTTTATACCCACTGGACCCTCATCTGCACATGCTGCATACAGAGTAGCCTTGAATTGCTGGGCAGCCCAGCATAGTACATGGCTTCCCATCAAATTGACGCCGAAAGGTGTAGTCTTTTCTTCTCTAGCCTTGAATCTGGCTTGCTGAACAAAGTGATTATTATACAGATGCTTGCTGTTGGTCTGATGCAGTGCCAGACATTGAGGTTGGCTTCCCATCAGATGAGCGCATCCGCTACATCATCGACACCATGGCTGTCTACGTCATGCAAGACGGCTGTCCCTTTGAGCAAGCAGTCATGCTCAAGGAGCAGAACAACCCTGAGTTCCGCTTCCTGTTTGACCTGAAGACCCCCGAGCACGTTTACTACCGGTGGCGCCTGTATGCCTTGGCTAATGAAGACTCGTTGAGGAGCTGGCGAGTTGAGCCCTTTTCAATGGTTGAGGAAACTGCCAGGCAAGTCTGACCTTTGCATCGATGGCAAAGTTACTTTGGTTGGGAATAGCATAGTGGTCATTGACAGTATTGGGTCAAAGATTCAGCTGTGCTGAAGCACACATGTACAGGCAAATGGAGCTGCAGGCCAGCGTGCAAGTCTCTGTTGTCATTGCTCCCGAGCTGTTGCAGTTGAGATCAGCAGCCATAATTCGTTCAATGATATCTTTTGCTATGTCTTGCATGTACCTAGCTTGTCCTGCATGTACCTAGCTCTTCAAGTGCACCTATCTCGCCATGAGCTGGAAAGAGAACTTGTCAACATTATTATTTATTTTGCTTCAAGTTGATTCCTCTCTGCCCCTGAGTATTGCCTTATCACTTATATCAAGCTTCATAGTATACTTGTCTTGCGTGTGGTGTGACTCATATTGCAACTTGGCTGCAGGTGGATACCCCCTGCCATGACCCTGGCAGGCACACACCATCAGACAGCAGCCCAGAGGGGCGGCGAAGCCAAGGACAAGGACAAACCCCTTTCAGATACGCAGCGTGACAGGTCACAACCCTTCCCCACATGATGCATGCGCTGGAACTCACTTTGGACTGCGCAGTTGCCCAACAACCTCTTGGCATTCTTTTTCATGTTTGTGTGACATGGCAAGCATGTCAAGAACCCTGCATGCCATGACAGCAGGACTCTGGCACTAGCACCAGGCACACCTTGCGCATGAAACAAAGGCATGCTGAACTCGCACACCTAGCTCACAATGAGTGCGCAATGTGTATGTGTCACAAGTTGGAGTTGCTACAAAGCAATCAAATCTGCTTGCCCGTTGCATCAGTAAGCATTGTGGAGGGCGTCCTTACACAATTTTTGTAATCAATATTTTGTTTGGATAGTGAATATTTTTATCAGTATATGGTGCAGGTTCGAGGACCTGTTGCGCAGCCTGACAATCAATGTTTTGTTTGGCGTTGAATATTGTATTCAATATTTTGTGCAGATTTGAGGACCTGTTGCGCAGCCTGACAGTGGAGCGCAAGGACATCTGTGATGCCATGATCTTCGCCCTCGACAATGCTGACTCAGCCTTTGAGGTGTGCTCAACAGCCCTTTGAGCTTTCCTAGGGTTTAGGAGGGTGTAGGGTTCAGGGTGTTGCAATGCCCATAAGCTCATATGATCTGCTGTCAGCTGGTCACTGACACCTTTCTGTTTCCCTTGAGGCTTCACGCACATATACAGGCACACCAAAAGTTTCTTACATACATTCAGCATTTCATCTCTAAAGTATGACCAGTGATACAACCTAATGAGCTCAGCTCAGCTGTGCATTGCTTGCCGCTTCCAATCAGACTAGTGCAGGAAATCACTTGATGCAAAAGTTGCGCTGCTTACAGACCGTCAAGGTCCCACAGCAATTCCTCGTCTTTGTCAGCCTATTGCAGATAGCACAGAATCTTGACTGATGCCCTGACTCAATTGCCTTAGGCATTGCCTTGTTAACCACTGTTGCTGGTCAATGCGATGCAAACGACAGAGACTCTGACTGCTGCCTTGATCACTTCCACAATTGCCATGCAGTGATGCTAACCAACGCTATTGGCGTGTTGCAGATTGTAGAGATTCTGACAGATGCCCTGACACTGTCTGAGACGCCCATCCCTACCAAGGTGGCCAGGCTCTTCTTGACCTCTGATGTGCTGCATAATAGCACGGCTCCTGTCAGGAACGCCTCAAGATACAGAAGCCACATGGAGACGTCTCTGCCAGACATCTTTGAAAGCCTACAGGCATGCCTCATACTAATGAGCTTCTCAAGCCCTCCTCAAGCCTGCCTTGACTCAAACCCTTTCCTCGCAACTTTCATTTTGAGAAGCCTGTTCAGTGTCTTTGAATCTAGGCTTGAGCAACATTGAGCACACAGACTGTGAGACATGATACACACGCCAGAGGATGGTGCATCATGCTATGTTCAACTTGAATCCAAGCTGCAGCTGCTGTTAGCGCCGCCTTCAGCATGTCCCCTGCTTATGAGGCTGCCTTGTGTGGCTGTATGTGCTTGAGTACAGTTGCAGATGCACTGCACTAACACGCCACCATAGCAGCAGGCAGTGTCTGTAGGAGTGTGACAGTCACACTGCACATACAGCAGCAGACATAACATCCATCATTCATCCATTATATCTGAAATCTGACAATGGCTGGCCAGTTGACCGCTTACTGTTACATCATCGAGAGTTTGTCTTGATACATCATTGGGATATCCCGATACATCATTGGGATGCCCTGATACTTCATTGGGATGCCCTGATACATCATTGGGATGCCCTGATACTTCATTGGGATGTCTTGATACATCATTGGGGTGTTGCATACACACTCGTTGACTTCCATTGCTGAAAAAGTATCATGTGGATGCAGGAGACATACCGGGCGTGTGAGAGCCGCATGACGCAGGAGGGGCTGCGGCGCCACGTGCTCAGGGTGCTGCGCATGTGGCGCACTTGGTCCATCTTCTCAGATGACTTCCTCAATGGCCTCCAGGTCGGGCTTGTCACCTGTCTGTCTCTCACTTGATGAAAATGCTGGATTTGTCTGGCTACACTTGGTTTTGCTGCCTTGGTGAGAATCTGTCCCAACCACTCTGCTTTGCCCATCCTGCTGCACCTGCGCTTTGCTGATTGCATTTCTGTTTTGATGATCCTGCTGCATCTGCACTTAGTTAAGCCGACACATCTCGCCAGTTTAGAAAGGCGTTTTCACTGCCCCCAGGCTGTCTTGGAGTTTAGATTTTCATTGTAGAATAGATGTTTCTGGCTGCAAATAGACATTCTGGGATTGAACAGAGCTTTCTGCCCATCATCTTGGCGTGCGTTGACATGTCCATGCATGCATGGCAACATGAGTCACAGTCTGGCAGGCTTGCAGCTGTTGTCTCAGGACAGCAGGCTCTGCCTTGAGCTCTGTCTCAAGCATGCATTTGATTGATTCAGCAATGTCAAGTCAAGCCCAGGAAGATGCTGCTGGACTGTCTATCATCTGCTCATGTGCACACCAATACAAGTCTACATAAGTCTAGCATCACAGTTCATAGCTCCGAGTGCCCCATTTTCATTATTCCATTCTTACCAATTGTTTGGACACATAGGCTATCGACACAGTGCAGGATATCTTTGTTGTGTCCCTGAAGTACCAGCTGAAAGTCAAAACTGCCTGCGCTGCATGCATTAGCACATGTATGCTGCTACAGCCAACCTTTTGCCACGAGCTTGCATCCCCAGCAGCAGGAATGCAAGCAACTCAGCAACTTGGTGCTGCTGCTTGAGGATGTGCATGCAGAGATTACCAAAGGGCCGTCAATGCCCTGCAGGCATGCTGATTGTGAGGGAACAGCATGGCACATCATCACCATTGGCCTTTCTGTTCATCACTACAGGCTGCAGGCCTGTGCATCCTTACAGGACGCTGCTGCACACTTGCCTGACCATTGCCTACCTGTCTCTGCTGTCTATACACTGGTCTGGATGGCTTCTGATACGCTGCTGTACTCTTGTCTGACCATCGCCAACCTGTCTCTGCTGTCTTTACAGTGGTCTGGATGGCTCCTGATACGCTTTAGCTTGAAGGGTCACCCCATGTGTAGGAGCTTGCGGTTTGGTTTGAGGCATCCTGTGCACTGCCTGTCACATCACTCATCAGATGGAGTTTGGGCTAGGTGCTATGTACAGGAACCAGAACATGAATGTCACAGCCAGAACTGTGTCACTGCCTGTGACAGAGATGTTCGGGTTTCTGCACGTGGCATCCAGCCCAAGCTTGACGTGATGATCGATTTGACTGTCACTCATTGCATTACATATGATGTGGTAATCATCAAATACCACATACGGGGTACCACTAGATGAACGCTTGGTGTCGTCCCAGGCAGGTCTTGGTCAGAAAGCTTGTGATGTGTCCCATCACCAACAGTGCAACACCATGCATCAATGGTGCAAGCAGTATCTAAGTAGCCAATTGCTTGCCAAGTGTCCCAGCAGTCTCAAGCAGGAACACAGAAAACCTAACTCTGCAGTAGCTCAATCGCTCGCTGCTGCCACAGGCAACCTTTTTGCGGGGTGCTTCAGCAGTATTGAGGAGAAGCAGAACCCCGAAGAAACCCAGTTGTGCAGTAGCTCAAGTGCTCAGTGCTTTGTATTAGCAACAGGATTTCAATGATTCATGTTGTAATAAAACCCGTTTTTTTGCTGCAGGCAACTTTTTTGAGGGGTGCTTCAGCGCTGTCCAACAGGAAGGCAGAGAACCCGGTGCTGGCCGGTGAGCTGGAGCAGCTGCAGGACGACCAGCTGGACACGCGCTGCAGGCGGAATGGCCTGTCCAAGAAGGGTGGCAGAGACATGCAGGTCTGCCCTCTCTGCATCTAGACAACCAGATCCTGCCCTGATTTTGAAGCATGTCCTATCTTCTATTGCTCATTTCAGTTCTGACGCGTCTACTTTTAGTGCAAAAAGTAGTCCCTACACTGAAAATCGTAACTCAGAAACGTCCGGGGACAGTAGAATTGCGCTCTACATTGTGGATGTTTTTGTATGTCCAGACATCACTACCCATTTTCTGTGGCATAGAAGTCTAAGAGCGCATGTCAGCAGAGGAGACAGGCAGCAGGCTGAGTCCCAATGAGAGCACAGCCAGTACCTTGCTAAGTGTCTTAGTCTGGCTGATCAGATCAATGATCGGCAGCAGGCACTGGGAAAGCAACTGTCTGGTCTCCAGCACTGTCAGACATGTCTTGGTTACCATTGACTAGTTTTGACTCAAGAAAGAGGCTGACATAGCTGAGCCTGCCAATCTGAGCCAGGTCTGAGCCCACAATTGACAGCTGCCATCATTGTAGCCCCTCCAGCAAGTTCAGCAGTTGCAGGTCTTGAGACCACTGGAGGGCTGCATGTCCTCAACGCTGGTGTACCTGACTGACCAGTCACATCGCAAACGCACACCAATCAAGGAAGCCATTCATGTCATTGCATCAAACTGGCTGTAGTTTCCATTGCTGAAGTCCATACAAATGGACTGTACTTTTCATGTTCTGTAGTTTCAGTCCATACAAACTGGCCGTAGTGTCCATTCAGCCAGGATTGCTGTCAGAGTGGTGCCCTTCACACAGCTTGTCGTGTGGCTCAGGTTCTTAGCTCCGGTCATAACGGGAGCCTCCGAAGGCGGCAGCCCGTTATGACCGCTGAAAAGCATAAATTTTTCTTTTTCTTTCTGATTCAGGTTCAGAGGCTGCTGGAGCTGCAGGCTCCCGTTATGATCGCTGAAAAGCGTAAACTTTTGTTTCTCTTTCTGGTACAGGTTCAGAGGCTGCTGGAGCTGCAGAGTTACCTCAACGGCGGCGTCTCAGACTGGCCAGCTTCAGTCCAAACGCCTGCTGTCAAACAGGAGATTCACGTGCCTGAGCCAACAGGCCACAACCGCCCTGTTCTCAATCCTGGCCCAGATGCAGAGCAGCTCTTGCAGAGTGTCAAGCTTGAGGCTCCGCATGCTGCTGCTCGGCCAGCAAATGCAGCGCCGGTGAGCAAGTGGACGCTTGCCAAAGACTCAGAAGCTGACCAACCGGCCATTCCTGTGTCCAAGTGGGTTGCACAAGAGGTGAGAAACTGCTGTAGGTGGCAGTTGATGACTTGAGTAGGTGTGTTAGCTGGTCAGAGGTGTCTATGTGAAGAGCTGAATGCAGAGCTTGTTTTGCCATGTCTAAGAAGCTGGGTTGCTTGAGAGCTGTCAACTCTGTGATATGTGCACACATGCATCGACACCAGTTTTGACACCAAAGCATTGTGTGCTTCAAACAGCGCTTTTGGCAGCAGCTGGCGGAAGCTAAAGCTGGACCTTCGTGGCATCCACCACTTCCATGTGTAGGCATAGTAGCTGGATATTTTCTTTTGTTTGAACATTTAGATGTTTTTGTCATACATACATTTGATACAAACCTTGTATGTGGAGCTGCAGGCAGCTTTGCAATCAGTGAAGGAGGAAGAGGAAGCTCTACCCCCGCTGCCAGTGCAGGCACCCCCCAGGCCCCCCACTGCCACCCCAGTCTCCAAATGGACCCTCGTGGACTATGATGAGGACAACCCACCAGATGACCTAGAAGGGTAAGCAGCCTCGTGCGATGATTTGGAGCGCTCTTTTTGTGTCAGCGGTGTGCTAGGGCAAGCGCTGTTGTCTACAATTGAGGCTTTGCCAAGAGTGCTTTATCAGTGCTTGACAGGCCATGACAGAGGTGGTGATTCATCCAGGCACATGTGCGTCTGAAGCTTGCTCATGGAAGGACCTTGGCAGACGTGTGTCACTAGATTGATTGGGCATGCTTGGTGAATAGCAAAATGCAACTTTGAGCTCCTTTTTTTCCAGGATGACCAGCTTCATCACAATCATTTTTCTATACATGTGATGAAATGTTTGTTCAGGCAAGACGGTGGAGACATCTTTAGTAGAGGGGAAGGTGACACCCCAATCATGGGCAAGGACCCAGGGGCTGACCCACCCACCCAGCAAGCGGCTGCTGCTGAAGCTGGCAGGGCAGGGCAGGCAGGAGGGCCCTCAGAGGCTCCAGGGCCAGACAGGAAGGGAGCAGATCTGCGCAATGATGCGGCAGAGGAAGAACGGAGGCAAAAGATGAGACAGGTGTGAACTGTTGGTCCTTGATGCTTCACAATGAGCGCAGAGCTGAAGCTCCGAGTACTTTTCCGTCATCACAACTGGAGTAGCATGTCAGTATGGTATCAACTAATCTCCATCCTTGTGTTTTGCTTGTAAATGGATGCAGCAGCGTCCTGTGCAGACAAGTGTGCCCTACCTTTGAAGTGACATCGTGCTTGTGTGCTGACAAGCTGGTGTCTTAGGTTGAGCTAGCAGTGATGGTGTTTCGAGAAAAGCTCGAAGAGGATCCCGGGGGCAAGACCAAGTCCCAAGTGGATGCAGAAGTGTCAGAGCACCGGGCCAGACTGATTGCTGATGCAGAGCAGAGCAAGAAGGCTGAGTCCAGTGCCAAGTCAGACAGCAAGGGCGGGCGTACCAGGTATGCCTGTTTGTGTATCAGCAGCAACCCTGCTGGCGTGGTCAGGATTGCACTGTTTCATGATTGTAAGATGTAAGCTGTTGCAAAATGGCTAGGGCTTGTGGTCATGCAAGCACGCTGTACTGCAAAGTGTTGTTTTGGTATCACTGAGAGGCAGACAGTCTTGTGTATTGATATTTGTGGGTTGCGGTCATGTTTGTGAGTGACTTGCACTGTTTCAGTCCAACAGCAGCAAAATGTGAACTTTCAAACACGGTTACTGATTGAGAGGCTTCGATTCTGTGCGTAGTGACAAAATGCAGCTTTAGTCTTGACTGCTTGCTGTGCAAGACTTTGCATGTACTTGTGCATGAACTAATTTTAGAGGCAGGTTTATAAACGGGGTGTTCGGTCCATGTTTCAACCATGCCTGGGCAATCATGTACTTGAACATTATTGTTTCTACCAGCAAGAGTCAGTTTACTGACCGTGTGCCTGGTCTCCATTGAGTAGGGCTGCAGACAAAGGCAAAGTGCGCGATGTTGACAAGCATAAAGACACAGTAGAAAA
>JAABUS010009329.1_pt1 | contig 10389 bp, 9 predicted proteins | sample 5560161 | NCBI WGS metagenome assembly JAABUS01 (sample SAMN10711885, study PRJNA513376) | rock metagenome | isolation source: Antarctica rocks | place: Antarctica: Victoria Land, Trio Nunatak nord | collected 2016-01-04
CAGGCCGGCGTAGAGTACCGCGTTGTAGAGCGTGGATGTGACCTGACAGAGACCTCCGCCTTCTGCCACCTGCTCCTTGCTGTTCACGATGACGTGCGCCTCTTCGTAATTCAGATCCTGGACGTGCTCGACCATCGAGAAGGTGTCGCCAGGCGCCACGAATACCCCGCTCACGGCGCCCGAAGAGATCTCCAGGTTGGCCACGCGCTCCGCGCCCTGGTCAGTGGTCGCCGTATAGTTTGTCCTGTAGCTCCCCTGGAGTTCGGTGGGCTTCTGGGCCTCCAACTGCTCGGTGGTGTACTGTGGCTTGGAGGTCATGAGCGGCAACTGGTACTCGCGCTGTCCCTCGAAGATGTTGGACTGGATGTCTTCGAGGAGCTTGTCGTATTCTATGCTCTGGCCCGTCCTGCTCTTCGTGACGATCACGTCGCCGTTGGCCGCGAAATCGTACGAAGCTTCGACTGGTTTCACCTCGACGTCGTTGTACACGACCTCGAGGGTGTCGTTCATGCGGTCCTTGTTCAGGCTGACCTGCACGGACCCGCCATCGCGCGTAACGTCCAGCGCTCTGCCCACGTCCGCGGGCGAGAGCGTCCACGTCTTGCCCTGCGCGGTGAACTTCAACTCCCCGTTCATGGCGGTACGGGCCTTCTCGGCGGCCTTATTGGCCTCCTGGGTGGTGATCTCGGGTTCGAGTGTCCGACCCTTCATCTTGACGTCGCCGCTCATGCCGTCCACGGCCGCGCCGACGGCCCGGGCCGTCTTGTCGGCGTTCAGCTTGAAGCCTTCTTTGGAATCGGAGACCTCGGCGACGGAACCCTGGATCTCCAGATCGGCCTCCACCGGCTTCCTGTTCACCCTGTTGGCGAGCCGCTCGATGTGCTTCAGGGCCGTCCCCTGGTCGTATTCCACGTCGGGCGTGATCGTGAAGCCCCCGATCAGGGCGCTTCCCCTGTCCATGAGCCGTTCCAGTACGTTGCCTTCACGCCCGACGGCGTAGGCCTGGTTCACTGTGGACTGGACCTGGAAGTCAAGGCCCATCTGCCTGGCGGTGAAGGAGTCTTTCTGGCCTTGCGGGCCGGCGAATTGGATCTCTTTGAGATCCCCGATGACGCGGTCCTCGATGGCCTGGCGCGCCTCGGCTGGCGTCTTGCCGCCAAGGGCGACGTTGCCGACCTCGACGCCCCGGTAGACCTTGCCGGAGTTCACCAGGTAGTCTGCCGCCACCAGCACGGCGATTATCGCGCAGACGATGATGATCGGACCCGCGATCCGGCCCCGCCGGCGTTTCCCGAACATACCTTCGCCAGGGCCGTAACCCGTGTAGCCGCCATCGGAATAGCCCCCACCGAAGTTGTCGGTGTTCCGCTTTTCCCTCCGATTTTTGAGACTCAAGAGTGGCCTACCTTCCGCACGTTCGCCGTGCGCCTGGTTTGTTGTTTGCCTACGCCTTCGGGAGGCTCCCCCCTCCCGGTGGACGACCCCCGTAGCGTATGTCGTAGCACCGGGGACGCCAAGCCGACAAAGCCTAACATGGGCCATGTGGATACGCCACCAGAAATAATCAGGGAGCATCAAAAACTACACTACCTGTAGTGTCCATTGTGGAGAAAGGCACAACCGGATGGATCGGTGAGGTGACTCAGTCTGCTAGAGTGGCCCGAAAACGAGGAGGGAAATACCTGTGATCACAGGCGGAAAGAAGCTCGACGTACACGTAGTTCGCGAACGCTTTCCAGCACTGAATCGGGAGCAGGACGGCCGGAAGGTGATCTACTTCGATGGGCCTGGCGGCTCCCAGGTGGAGCGTGGGGCAATCGAGGCGATCACGCGCTACATGAGCGAGGGCGGCGCCAACCTCCACGGCGCGTTCGCCACCAGCCGCGAGACCGAGGAGATCCTGCACCGCGCCCGCGTATCCATGGCCGCTTTTCTCGGGGCTGAGGCCGACGAGGTCGCTTTCGGGGCCAACATGACAACCCTGACGCTTGCGATCTCCCGCGCCCTCGGAAGGACGTGGGGCGAGGGGGATGAGATCGTGGTCACCGAAATGGACCACCGCGCCAACGTTGACCCCTGGCTCCTCGCCGCCCAGGACGCTGGCGCAAAAGTCCGCTGGCTCCCAGTTGATGCAGATACCCTCACCCTCGACCTAAACGATATGAATAGCGTAATCAACGGGCGCACCAGGCTGGTGGCCGTGAACCTGGCATCCAACGCGGTCGGCACCGTCACGGACGTGGCGAAGATAGCCGAGCGCGCCCGCGAGATTGGCGCGGTGGTGGCGGTGGATGCCGTCCATGCGGCGCCGCACATGCCCATTGACCGGGACGCCATCGGGGCAGACATAGTTACCTGCTCCGCGTACAAGTTCTTCGGGCCGCACGTTGGGATCACGGCTATACAACGCCAGGTTTTCGAGGCGCTTGACGTATACAGCCTGGAGCCAGCCCCGAACAATATCCCTGACATACTGGAGACCGGCACCCAGAACCACGAGGCCCTCGCTGGCGTATCGGCGACCGTGGAGTTCATAGCTTCCCTCGGCGGTGGGGAGACCCTGCGTGAAAGTATCGCGAACGGCATGGAGACAGTCGAGGCGCACGAGGCGGAACTGGCTGGCCGGGTTCGCGCAGAGCTTGCCGCCATGCCCGGGATCACCGTCTACGCCGCGCCGGATGGGGTGCGCAAAACGCCAACCATCGCTTTTCGAGTAGCCGGTAGAACGCCGCTGGAGGTCTGCGAGTACATGTCGGGGCGTGGGATCTTCGTGGCAGGGGGCGATTTTTATGCGAGCACGCTGTCTGGGAAGCTCGGCATCAAGGATAAAGGTGGGTTCGTCCGGGCCGGGCTCGCGCCGTACAACACAGAAGGGGAGATCGAGGCATTCTTGCGGGCAATGCGGGAGCTCGTCGGATAGCCTGTCGCCGATGGATATAATCAGCTTCCGAGGCATTCAGCGGAAGGAGATCGCATGGCGGAGAGGACGGAGATCACCTGGGACCCCGAGGCTGACCGCCGCATCCGGCGCAGCCCGTTTCTGATGCGCCGCTTCATCCGCAAGCGCATCGAGGAGCGCGTCGCAGGACGCGGGCGCACCCACGTCACAGAAGCCGACGTGGACGAAAGCGCCAGCATGTACCGCCAGTACCGCTTCAAGTAGCGATCAAAAGCAGGCCCCGGAAGTAAGAACCAGTGGGTCGAGGTTCCGAGGCCCGAAGAGACAGGAGCGAGGCCCGCTGTGTTCGGGGGTGGAGCCTCACCGACGCCTATGCTACCGGCTCGCGGTCGCGCATGGGTTAATTGCGCGAAAATTCCGGGTTAAAGGTTCGTTAAACGATTCGCCGCGCGGCCGAAGTTCTATACTTCGGGCACAGATACCAGGCGATGAAATGGGAAGGAAGATGACACAGGAAGCACGCTCCCCGCGCGTCACGCACGTCTCATGGGGACGGCTGGAGACCGAAGATGGAGCGTTCAAGGACGCCAAGCTCTTCCCCGGTGGCGCGAAGGAATGGGACTGGAAGGAGACAGGCACCCGCCACGAGCCGGGTGTGCAGTCGGCTGACGTGGAGGAGTTGCTCGAGCACGGCGCAACGGTGGTGGTTCTGTCCAAAGGCTTCCACGAACGGCTTCGGGTGATGGGTGAGACCCTGCGGATGCTGGAGGATAAGGGAATCGCCGTATACGTGGAGCAGACGGAAGAGGCTGTCCGGCTCTACAACGAGCTTGGGAAGAACGAGAGGGTCGGGGCGCTCATCCATTCGACCTGCTGACAGGTTATTCGAGGCAGGGTCTCTGGGCAAAAATTCGGGCCGGTGAAGCCGCTTCTGGAAGCTGGCGATCACCGGCCCGGTTCGCGGGCCTTGCCCGCAAACGGCTGTCGACTAACTAGTCCATTGGACCCTTTCCTCCTACCCGAGGTTCAACAACCAAGCATAGTCTATCTCAGCCTTCGGCCACGCGCCACATTCGGCACTACATCTTTCGGGCCATTCTGTGATCTTGCGGTTTCCGGTTGCGGAGGGGGTTTTTGGGTAATTATTGTCCTAAGATGAGCCTTTAGGGAGGAATGCGGACGAGCAGAGGAGGCAAGGATGGGAGAACAGCGGCAGCAGACCCGCAGCCCGCTACTTGGCGATCGCGGGGTCACCACGATCTCGGAGACCGTGGTGACCCAGATAGCGGGGATTGCGGCATCAGAGGTGCCGGGCGTCCACATGGGCGGCAGCGCTTCGCGGGCCGCCGGAGGGTTGGTTGACCGTCTGACCGGCTCGTCTGGGCAGAAGCGCGGCGTCTCCGTCGACGTCGGAAGGACCGAGGTCGCCATGGATCTGACGATGGGCATAGATTATGGACGGAACATCAAGGAGGCGGCCGGGGAGGTGCGGCGCAGGATCGTGGACCAGGTCGAGACCATGACAGGGCTCTCCGTCACCGAACTTAACGTGGTCATAGGAGACATCGTCTTCCCCGAAGACGAAGGATACTTGTCCACTGGCGCCAGGCAGGCGCCGCCCGGCGAGGAAACCGCCGAAATTCGAACCGACAGGGAATAAACAAGGGACCGCTCCCGAGAATAGCCTTCCCCGTGGCGGTAGACCTGCTCAGGCCCGGACTGCGGCTGGTTTTCTGCGGCTACAATCCATCCCTGAGATCCGGAGCCAGCGGCCACCACTACGCCCATCCAGGCAACCGCTTCTGGCGCGTTCTGCACGAAGCCGGAATCACGGATCGCCTCTACGCGCCGGACGAGGATGAATCACTGTTGGAACGCGGCATCGGCTTCACCAACCTCTGTTCGCGCCCGACCCGCCGCGCAGACGAGCTTTCGCGAGAGGAGATCCAGGCCGGAGCCCACGAACTGCGCGCCAGATTAGAAAGTTTCCGCCCCGCCGCCGTCGCCTACACGGGCATCGGGATGTACCGCTGGTTCCGCGCCACCTCGAAAGGCGGATGGGGCGTGCAACCGGAGCCTGTCGTCCCAGGCGTGACGGACGTGGTAGTTCCATCACCCTCGGGTTTGAATCGAATGACCTTCGATGAGCTGGTCGAGCACTACCGGGCTCTCTCGACTTTCGTGGTGTAGAAGCGGTCTCAGAGCCGCCCTGCGGCGATGATGCGGCTGAGGAAGCGGCGGGTACGCGGGTTTTCGGGGGATGTGAAGATTCTGTCCGGCGGGCCTTCTTCAAGGATGCGGCCATCTTCGAGGAAGCACACACGGTCGGCGATGTCGCGGGCGAAGCCCATCTCGTGCGTGGCGATGAGCATGGTCATCCCTTCATCCGCGAGTTCCCTGATGACGTTCAAAACCTCGGCGACGAGTTCGGGATCGAGGGCGCTCGTCACCTCGTCGAGCAGCAGGAGGTGCGGGCGCATCGCGAGCGCCCTCACGATGGCGACGCGCTGCTGCTGGCCCCCGGAGAGCCTATCCGGATACTCGTCACGCCTGTCCGAGAGGCCGAAGCGTTCGAGGAGCGAGAGCGCCTGTTCCTCGGCTTCTGCCCGATCCATCCCGAGTACCTCGCGTGGGGCGAGGGTGATGTTGCGCAGCACCGTCATGTGGGGAAAGAGGTTGAATGCCTGGTAGACGATGCCGATGCGACGTCGGATGCGGTTCTCGTCAACGCCCCTGGCTGTGATCTCCTCCCCCTCGACGACCACGCGCCCGGCGTTGAGAGGTTCGATCAGGTTGACGCACCGCAGCAACGTGGACTTCCCGGACCCCGAAGCCCCGATCAAACAGACTACTTCGTGGGGCGCGACCGTGAGATCTATGCCCTTCAAAACTTCGGTCTCACCGAAGGATATGCGGACGCCTTCGAGGATGAGGGCCGGGGTTTCGCCAGCGTTCATGCGAGGGCTCCGGCTTCGCGGCGGCGTTTGTCGCGGGCGATGAGGCGATCCGTGAAGCGGGCGAGCGGGATGGTGATGAGGATGAAGAGGGCTGCGGCGACCACGTAGCTCGCGTAGTTGAACTGGGATGCGCCGTAGATCTGGGCTGCCCGCGCCGCTTCGATGGAGCCGAGCACCGAGACGAGCGCCGTGTCCTTCTGCAAACCTATGAAATCGTTGAGGAGCGGCGGTATCACGCGGCGCACTGCCTGCGGCAGGATCACGAACCGCAGCGATTGCCAGCGCGAGAGTCCGAGCGATCGCGCAGCCGCGTTCTGGCTTTCGTGGACGGACTCGATGCCTGCCCGGTACACCTCGGCGACGTATGCCGAGTACACGAGCACCAGCGCGATGATCCCGTAGGTGATGTCAGAGAGGTACGAGAAAAAGGTCAATCCAAGCCCTGGCACGCCGAACCCTATGATGTAAAGGATCAGGATCAAGGGTACTCCCCGGAACAGGTCCGTGTACGCAACGGCGACCATCCTGAAAGGGAAGAACACGGGACCGGGGATCTGGCGCACCACGGCTATGATTAGCGCGAGGATGAGGATCAAAACCTCCGAGATGGCGAACATATAGACGTTGAGCAGGAAAGCCTTGAGTATCCCAGGCTCGCTCTCCGTGCCGACTAGCGACTGCCACAGGTGGAAAGGGCTGAAGAACCGCTCGGCGACCAGCTCGCTCCCAGGCGCGAGCGCGACGACCACCGCGATCACGGCGAAGAACAAAACGGTGCTCGCGCTGGATACGAGCACGGCCCGCCCGCCGAGCATCTTCGTTCCCCGTCCAGTATTGGATGGCGTGGATTGTTTCGGCTGATCCGGCGGTCCCGTGCCCCGCGTCGTCATCTCTGCTGACCTTCGATGCTCGTGGAGAGGCTGACCTTTGCCCCGCTAGTCTTCGAGGGTCGGGACGCTGAGGTACTGTTGCAGGTGCTTTTTCTGGAGTTTTTCTAGAGTTCCGTCGTTCTCCATGTCGCCGAGTACCTGGTTGACGCAGCCGACGAGCGGGCTGCCCTGCTCGAAGAGCATCCCGAACTGCTCGTTGCGGGGATACTGTCCGACTACCTCGGAGCCGTCTATCTCGAAGTCCCGCAGGTACACGGTGGTGACGAGGTCTGTGGCGAAGGCGTCTATCTGGCCGCTCTCGAGCGCGCTCTTTGCGTCGTTGGTTGTGTCGTAGATCTTGGGTTGCTGGTTCGGCTGTATCTCTTCGTTGATGAAGTCGAGGCCCGTGGTGCCGACCTGCGCCCCGAACTGCACGTCCTTGAGGTCGGAGAGGGTTTTCGCATCAGCGGCCGGCGAGTCCTTCATCACCATCACGCCCTGGGCGTTGTCGAAGTAGCCGTCTGAGAAATCCACCGCCGACTCGCGCTCTTTGGTAATGGTGATCTCGTTTATGTCGAAGTCGTAATCCTTGGCTCCTGGCGCGTACGAGCGGTTGAAAGGCTCGACCACCCACTTGATGGGGAGGTCCATGCGCCTGGCGACCTCGCTCGCCACGTCTCCCTCGTAGCCCGAATAGTGCTTGGGCTCTCCCTCGAACCACGGCGGATACGCAGGTTTGTCCGTGGCTACCGTGAGCGTGCCGTCTTCATAGAGCGGCGGGTTCTTGAGGCTACAAGATTCCCCGCCAGAGCCTCCCTGCCCCGATTCCCCGGAGCCGCCTCCGGTGCATCCCGTCAGGAGAAGGATCGCCGCCAGCGACGCTGCAAGCATCGTTCGTATGGTCATTCGTCAGGCTCCGATCCACTCCCGGGCTTCCCCGCCGAAAAGCCCGAACCTTTGCATCGGAGGATCAGTATAGGGACCGCCGAAAACCGTTTCAATCGCTGGCTTTGTACGCCTGGAACTCGGGCCCGAGGGAGGCAGAGTAAACCTTGCGCAGCGCCCGGTTACCGCCAGCGTTCGGCACCAGGATGTTCGGCTGGGCGCGGTCGAGCATGATGAACGGGATGGGTTGGGTCTGGATCACCCTGTCCCCATAAAGCGTGATCTCGGCGAAGATCCCGGTGGAAGTCTCTTCTGACCACGACTGGTCGAGCAGGAAGTTGCCGACCCCGTAGTAGATGGGCGTGCCATCGTACATCTCGATGCCTTTCGGCCAGTGGGCATGACCCCCGATAAACACGTCGGCGCCAGCGTCCACGGCGGCGTGGGCGAAGGACACCTGGTCCGGCTCCGGCGTGGCCGTATATTCCACGCCCCAGTGCGGCATCACCATGACGACATCGACTTTCTTCTTCAACCGCTCCACGTCTTCCTTCATCACCTTTTCGAGCAGCGGCGCGGTGCCTGGGTACCTGTTTGTGGCCCAGGTCCAGTCGTAGGAAGGCACGCCGTGGTAGGAGAGAACGCCGATCTTCGTACCGCCGAGGTCGAAGATCATGGGTTGGCGGGCTTCGTCCAGGTTCCTCCCGGCCCCGGCGTGGGAGATTCCGGCGTCGTCCAGGTGGCGAATCGTCTCCCTCAGCCCGGAAGTTCCAGCGTCCAGGATGTGGTTGTTGCCGAGGGTGACGCCGTCTATCCCTGCCTGATCCAGCTCCGGCATCAGGCGAAGATCCCCCGTGAAGGTGGTCGCGCTGGGATGATACTCGGAGTTCCTTACGACAGGGTTCTCGAAGTTGGCAATGGTGAGGTCCGCGCCGCTCAGATAATCGCGGACCTTGCCAGCAGATCCACGCCTCTCGGCCGTGAACTGGTGGATGGTTCCTGTCTCTGAGTAGTAGCTCGGCTCCGCCGTGCGGCCCGTGATCGCCGCGTATCCCCCGTCGAGCGGGAAATCTAGCCCCAGGCCCTGCTGGATGACCGTATAGTATTGCCCGCGATCCAGGACGATATCCCCCCCGACTACCACGCGCCGCAACTTCTCGCCGTCAGGCATCGTCATGCCATCGGGGGCCAGCGGATAGTCTTCCACGGTTTGTCCAGGCTCAAAGATAGATTCGTCGTCGACGCCAAGCGCCTTGACGCGGGTATCCACCTCATCCCAGGGAACGAGGCCCATAGCCTCAGGCGTCCGGCTCACGCGATCAACTACCTCTGCTGTCGACCCGAGCATCTGGAAGCCTGATCCCCCGAGCAACCTCCCAGCCGTGCCAGCGTACTTCTTCGGGACCGCGAGATCCCCCCTCCCAGCTAGCTCCTCCATGCTCACGCTCTCTTGCCTGTACGTGAGATGCGCGATGGGCACGAGCGCCGGAAGCGCCTCCTGTTTCTGATCTGTCTTTGTTGCAGAACCCTGGCCGGTCGCTGAACTGCTTCCGTGGCCGCCTGAGTAGGATTTGGATGCGGCTTTTTCGGACGGCTGCCCGTTCTGCTGTTCGGGGGAGCAGGCGCCGAGCAGGGCGGCGAGGGAGAGGAGCACGGCGACGACCATAGTCGAAACTGGTGTGCGGGCTACGTTTCTCAAAGGCATCGTTCCTCTTGCGTCGTGTGAGCCGGAACTCTAACAGGGATGCGGGATTCCGCGCATCTCGGTGGACGACAGATCCGGAAACTTCTCCGGTTCGTGGCGTAATTACCGTGGGCGTCCGACGATTCATCCGGTTTAATTACGGGACACGCTCCACCACCCATGAAAGGCACCGCATGGCAAACGGCAACCCCGCCATACTGGCCGAAGGTCTGGAGAAAAGCTACGGCAAGACCCGCGCCCTGGACGGTCTGAGCCTCTCGGTCGAGGAGGGAACCGTCCTCGGGGTGCTCGGGCCGAACGGCGCGGGGAAGACCACGGCCGTCCGCATCCTCACCACGCTCCTGAAACCCGACGCCGGAAGGGCCGAGGTCGCCGGTCTGGACGTGTTGAAGCAGGCGGATCAACTGCGCTCTCGCATCGGTCTCACCGGACAGTACGCAGCCGTGGACGAGTACCTGACCGGACGCGAGAACCTGGAGATGGTCGGCCGCCTCTACCATCTGCCCAAGAAGCTGGCCAGGAAGCGGGCAGACGAGCTCCTCGAACGCTTCGACCTGACGGATGCGGCCTCGCGCCTGGCCAAGACTTACTCCGGTGGTATGCGCCGACGCCTCGACCTTGCCGCAAGCCTGGTTCTTGCGCCGCCCGTGCTCTTCCTCGACGAGCCGACGACCGGCCTCGACCCGCGCAGCCGCCTCTCCATGTGGGAGATCATCGGCGAGCTCGTCTCCGGCGGCACGACGCTCCTGCTTACCACCCAGTACCTCGACGAGGCCGACAGGCTCGCCAACCGCATCGCCGTCGTGGACCGGGGAACCGTGATCGCGGAGGGAACATCCGACGATCTGAAAGTCAGGGTTGGGGGCGAGCGGCTGGAGATCACGGTTTCCGAAGGATCTGACCTGGGAGCCGCGGCCCGGATACTTGAGGCCCACGCCCACAGCGACGTGAGGATAGACGAGGGCCGCCGCCAGACCGGGGCGACTGTGGAGGGTGGGGCGCGTTTGATCTCCTCTGTCGTCCGGGATCTGAACGAGGCGGACGTGGGCATCGACGACCTTGGCCTCCATCGCC
>JAABUS010009330.1_pt1 | contig 10387 bp, 13 predicted proteins | sample 5560161 | NCBI WGS metagenome assembly JAABUS01 (sample SAMN10711885, study PRJNA513376) | rock metagenome | isolation source: Antarctica rocks | place: Antarctica: Victoria Land, Trio Nunatak nord | collected 2016-01-04
AGCGGCGACACCTCCCCCACCTTCGGAAACAGCGCTGGCGTCGGGAGAGGAGGGCGGGAGGTCGAGATCTACTGCGCTGGGTGTAGGAGGGTGGGGTTGCTGAGGGAGTGTTGGGCTTGCACGGAGTGTATTAGTGGGTTCTGCAGCGACTGTGTTTATAAGCTTAGTAGTTCGAGTGGGGAGATTGGTGGGGTAGGGGGCCGGATGGCGGGGCGACCGTGTCCGAGGTGTGGGAGGGTGGGGACGAGGTTCAAGCCTTTTCAGCTGGATTTCAGGTGAGAGCGTGGTGGGAAAGTAGGGAATTTGGCTGTCGATACTTGGGGCTGATGTAGCGATGATGGGTATGACGGCATGACGTGACACAAGCTCTGGGAGTAGTATTGAGGATTGGGCGGACCTTGACTGCGAAGCGAAGGGTGTTGGATGATGCATTGAGTGGGCAGCGCTTCGAACGGATGATACATGGTTGGATGCATGTGCATCGATCCCTGAAGAAAGGGTAGATCAAGAAGCGACGCTGGGCTGCCGAGGAAAAGTGTAGACTCTCAGCCATCAAACATCGTTCGGATGATCCGAATCACATGTTTTCAGTATCTGGGTGCTGTATATCAGGCGAGTGTCTCTGCATGCTACCCACAGCGCTCCATCTAAATCCTGCGACTCTCAGGGACGTCAATCCGCATCCCACAATTCATGCATCTCCACAGTCCGCCATCCAAATCCACCCACCTTCCCGGCCTCGCTGCCAACGCTCACTCCCCATGCCCATAACTCCCCACCCGACTCCAGAAGAACGCCCGATCATTCCTCAGCCCAAACTCCGCCCAATCATCCGTCAGCTTGTTATAGCTCCAGAACCCCCTCCACGCCAACTTATTACTCCTCGCCCCACTCGCTCTGCCCGCGCTCTTCAACGCCAGCGATAGCACATACGTGTACTTCTCCGGGTCAATGCCCAGCGTCTCGATCGTCAGACTGCCTTCCGGTTCCTCGCTATTAATCGATGTCGATGGGTCAGAAGAAGGGGGTGACAGTTTCCAGCGCCCGCGTAGCGCATGGTGCATGATCGACATCGGCGGCAGGAGGCTGGGAGCACCGGAGCTTCCGTTTTCGGCGGGCAGGTTGGTTTTGGAGAGGTGGTGCACGACGTCGATGGGCTCGGCGGTGGTGAGCAGCGAGGCGCAGGTGCCGTCGCGGAAGAAGCGCAGGTAGCGGTAGTAGGTCACGATGTGGACGGGCGTGTTCCAGGAGACTTGGGAGGGGGTAGAGGAGCCGGGGCGGATGTAGTTGACGGTGCTGATGTAGCAGCCATTGAAGCGGAGGCGCGGGCGGGAGCGGAACATGGCTTTGTGGGTTGGGTAGGTGGGGCTTAGAGGGAAGGTTGGCGGGGTGAGCGGTGGCGGCGGAGGGAGCTGGAGGGTGAGGGTGGAGAGGGCGGGATAGTCGGCGAGGGAGGTGGAAAGCGCGGCGCCGGTGATGGAGCAGGCCCAGGTGTAGTGCATCGCTGCGAAGCCATATTCGGGGCCGAGGCAGATGCGCGCCCAGATGCGGTCTTCGGTTACGACGAGGTGCGCGAGGTGTTTGCAGACGAGGGAGAGGCGGGCAAAGGAGGCGATGTCGACGATGGCGAGGCGGTAGAGGATGTCGATTAGGAGCTCGGAGGGGATGGTGGAGATGGGGCAGGGCGTGTGGGGAGAGGGATCGGTTTCGGGTGGTATAGCGGGTATGGCTAGGCCCGCGAAGGAGGCTATGAGTTCCGAGATTGCTGGTATTGAGGCGGGGGGCCCGTCTAGGGAGTGGTGGGCGGGGTTGGGGACCGTAACAGGTGCATTGGAGGGATTGGGGTTGGTGGGTTTCGACTTAGTGGACGAAGGGGGGAAATATTTGTTGCGGTATATGATATCCACGCCTGCATCGAGCTTGTATGCTTTTCGATACAAGCTCACACTGTCTCCTAGGTTTCCTTGCTCTTCTCGTTCCACAGCTTTTTCATAGTGGTCTAGAGCTGTGCTGAGCTTCTTCGCGGTAGCAGTGCTCGGATGGATCCCTTCTCCTTCTGTCCCTAATTTGCGGAATTCGTCCCTATCTTCAAGGTCAGGGTGTTCCTGAGTCCCAACTTCTCCAAGAGCTTCAAAATTATCCTTTGCCGCTTTGATATCCTCCGATCTAGAATATTGGGGAGGTTTCCTTGCTGACGTAGATTTCGCTGTGCTGGTGATACCCTTTACAGGACCTGCTTCTGTTTTTGATCGGTTGTCATAACTTGGAAAACTGCCAGTCGACCGGGCAGTGACTTCCTCTTTCCACTGCCTGCGGAATTTCTCAAGCTCTACGTCTGGGTCATTGGACATGACGTACTGGTAGCTCCTGCAGCATAGAGTGGGCCGGCTGTATGGAGACAGGTGGACAGCGTCTAGTAAATCTTTAAACGAACTTGAGATCTATTGCTACAATGTGTGCTGTCTCTTAGGGAATAACGGTTGCATTCAGTGCTTTCCTCGAATGAATAAAGGAAGACGGCCCATCGATTAATGAGTCGACAGGTCCCGGGCCGGATTTCCGGTCGTGGAGATAGCGGACTTTAGATCTGCTTCTCATTCCTTACTTTCTTCAACCACATGTTGATGACAGGACATGCTGCAACCTTCGAGGTGACTCTCTAGCCACTCAGATTTGTGTCGAGATATCCAACACCCAGATGAAGCTGCACTCTTGGAAAGTCCGCTATAATCCTTGCCAAACACGAAATGCGCCGTACGAATACTCTACTACTATGCATGCACCAAGTCGAGTTACATGGTCCCGACGCCTGTTCTCAGCTCTTAGGCCAAACAAAGCAGTGCGACGAATGCCAGCTATCACATTAGGTGCGAACCTAATTCTGACTTTCGCAGAGTATTTGGGAACTTGTTTCGAGGTAAACACGCGATACCAAAGCGGCGCAATGAACACTTCGGATCCAGAGAGCGGCTTTCATAGCACGTCTATAGCTGATCCTAGGATTCATTGCTCTTCGGTGGTATACGCAGGCACTTCTCAAATTCTTTAATTTTGGCAGTCGCAAGATTCGATCGGTCCATGAATGAGACGAGGAATAGCAAGAACAGGATTGGCAATACTACAAGATCGATATTCAGAAGTGGTCTCTTCGATCGAAGACGATTCGTCCTGCTGAATCTGACAATTATGCTTTTCCTTCGTTGTTTTTGAGGCTCGACGGTGTTTGATATTTCGACGTCTCTAGCGGCTTGATATCGTATATTGGAACGTCCATTGTTCATGTTATCAAAATATTGGTGGTTGAACTCCAGAAACCAGCACGCGCTCTTGGGGGCTCGAATCTGGGGATGTTGAATCCAGAGAGCGATGAAATAGGAACGAATTGTCTTGCGTATGTATCGCAGAACAGACCAGTGACTAGGTGGCTTCCACTGCGAACCACAGTCCATACGCCAACTACCGTTAGTCTTAAGCGAGCTTCCGGGAGCATGGTTAGGCTATCATGAACGAAAACAGGACGGTATGGCACAGAATATCATGCCTTTTGAAAGCATGTTCCGAAATGCTGTTCCCATGCCGTAGCAATTCCCATCCGTTCGTGACGGCCGGATGTTTCCAAGAATTGGATGTCCTATACTCCCGTTTTTCAGCCTTTTGATCGAGCTGACCTTAAACGTGCGCAAAGCCAAAGAGACAAGGAAAAATGAAAAGCGGCTCTTCAGCCTCAAGCAGTCTGTAACCCTGATCACCGGTGCTGTCAGGATGAAGATCCTGCGTCAGCATAGGACCGCTCCCGACCATGGACCTCGGGTCGAGATCATGTCTCTTGTTTCTGTATGCTTGAGCATTTCCTTCGTTGCTGCTGCAATCTTTGTCGACCGGTCATGAGTGATAGCAGTATCGGTGCTAACGATATACTCATCTATTTTCCATTTGGTATTGATAAATACCCACTCAAGATCTGATACGCGAATGGATTCTTATCAAGTTAAACAGAAACAACAAAATCACAGAGAAAGAAGTCTTACAGACCTGCAGACACATGTAGCAAGACGCTCGCAGACATCGACTTATACCTTGCACAGGCGTCGAGTCGTTTGATTATGGAAAACATGTAGCAGACCTCCCCGCAGCACTGCGAGGCTCCCATAAAGCAGATATCATGCTTATCCTCAGCGATCAAGGGTGCGAGAGAGACTGGATTCGACATGACCAACAGCTTCTCTGGATCGCTCAAATCATCCAAGAACCCACAAGTCTTGCCACCAAAGAACCAATCTGCTTCATCTGCCTCCACTCTTCCAATGCTGGCCACCCCCGCTTCCGTATCGCTGCCCTTGCGTTGATGATTACCATAGCCCTCTCCTACACCCATATCCGTTCTGATCACCTTTCTTGAATGCACATCCGTCAGCAATTCCTGGAACAAAAAGGAAATAGACCATTGAATCACCATCGCAAACTCTTTCCCGCGAATGCGGCCATCAACATTTGGAAGGGCCTGATGCTCATGGCATTAATCCTTCCCATACATGCGACATTGCAAATGACGAGGGAGCAAAGAACAAGTAGGCCTAAAGGTCAATGTTCTTCGTTGGTACAATGTACTTCTTCCTCTCACCCATTCAGTGATACCTCCTCCCACAACACACAAATGGATGAGATGGATCTAAAGAGAGGCGCAGACTTTTGATAATGGTTGTCTGCCTCAAGGGGCTTCTCCTCCGCTTGAGATTCGCGCCGGAGATATGAATAGCAGCGGAACGTATCATGAAAGGAATGCGTGTCGATAGTCTCATGGGTTCAATTGAATAGTACAATGACGCTTACGTTCATGAGATGATTCAGACATCAAAGATACGCTGCATTGACAGACACAAGTCAAGGTTAAATGATTGACATATCATTATCATTGGGAAGAATGCTCATGCTGGCCATATGAGTCGTGGATAAGGTAAACGCATTATGGTCTGAACATAGCACTCATACACATGACTCAGGATACAGCAACGCTATGCACCGATTTATCCCAGAAGTAGAACCCTATGAACGTTCGACGTGGTGGAGATATCAGCCCTGCCTTACTCTGCAAATGCCCTGCGTGCTTTAACCCGTTGGTTCAGTGATTAGCTTTGTAATCTTGCCAATGGCTATCGTGTTTCCCTGCTCCAGTGTTAGTGGGATCTCTGCATCAAGGGATATCGGAGCTATGGACCTTATCTCGTAATGTAAATCTACCCATCTGCGGATAGTCTGCATAGGTTTCTGCGTCCGTGTCAGTAGGCCTAGCGAAACGAGAAGTGTCTTTCGCAGGTCAGAGCTTACCGACGCAAATAGATCCAGCCCCGGAAGTCACTTCAAGCCTTGCAATGATACTCATTCCTTGCGTGGCGTACGGGAGCGCCTTTTTGTATTTTCTGCGGGGTGTCAGTTTTGCATTGCCCAATCTATTGGCGCGGCTGGAACTACGACGTGTACCTTCCTGTTCCTTTCTGCAACTTGTGCAGTAAGGCTACGAAAGTCACTTCTTCGATGACCGAGTGAACACTGCGTAGCTGTCAGTATGCGTTGCTGACAATATACCGATGGGACTCACTGGAGCACGCAATTGAAGCCAGCGCTTAGTATGCTTTGGAGTTCCAGCAGCATAATCTGGGCTTCAAATGTCTTTACGCAATGTACCGGACGCTTGGGAGAGCACATGACAAAGCCTGCATTCTGTCAGCGATCTGATTCTGGTCTTCAGGTTTTTTGGACTTCTTGCCTGGGAGGATGTCCTCTTCTTCAATACCACGTAATCTCATTCGGACCTGATCACCACATATTGCTTGAGGCACCTATAGACGTTAATTGCGGCTCTTCCTAGTTTCATATTGGGTAGACACACCTCGTCTTCTGTTTCGCCGTAGAGAGCAGAGATCGAAACCTCGTCCCTGTTTGGCATCATAATGTATTTGTTGTCCTTTTTCACAACCCCAGCCTCGATCTTGCCTTCGATCATGGTGCCCATATCCCTGTATTTGCCACTGACCGGCATCATGAAGGGAGCATTTACCTTACGTTCAAGCGACTTTAAATTGTCGAGGTACTCAAGTAATGAAGGGCCGTTATACCAGGGAGCAAGGTCTTTCGGAACGCGGTCCTTGATTCCCACGGTTGTTTGAGCGGAAATAGGCATAAAGACTACATCGTTCTTGCTGTATCCCACACCTTTGAGGAATGCCGTCAGCTTTTCGGAGCACTCCTTGTAGCGCGCTTCGCTCCATTCCACGGTTGGATCGTCCATTTTGTTGATTACAATTACAAGCTTGTTAACACCTTGAGTCTTGGCCAGGATCGCGTGCTCCCTGGTTTGCCCCCCTTTCTCGAAACCAGTCTCGTATTCCCCTTTTCGGGCTGATATAACAAGAACACCAACGTCTGCCTGGGAAGCTCCACCTATCATGTTCGGAACGAAGGTCTTATGGCCGGGTGCGTCAAGTATACTATACCTTCGTTTTTCCGTTTCGAAGAATCCGCGCCCGACTTCGACGGTCTTTCCTTTCGATCGTTCCTCTTTTGTAAGATCTAGGGCCCATGACAGGTACCATGTCTCACGTCCGGCATCCTTCGCTTCTCTTCTGTATTTCTCCATTGTTCTTTCGTCAACCATGCCAGTAGCGTATAGAATGCTGCCTCCCAATGTGGATTTGCCAGCATCGACGTGCCCAATAAAGATAATGTTTACATGTTCTTTGCCATACACCTCCTCAAGCACCTCGTCATCGACCGCTGCCGCTTGTTCTTTGGCTACCGCATCAGCCTCTCGCTGCGCGGCTCTGTTGTCAGCCGGCGTTGGACTTGATTTTCCTGATGACGGTGATGGAGATGCCTTGCCACTTGGTGACGCCACTGACTTTTCAGACTTCTCGAGCGCTTTCGCAGCGGTGAGCTTTGCTCCATCCTCCGCTGAAGGGGCTTCCTTTGGTGCAGTTTCCGTCGGAGCTGATGTAGCTCCAGCAACATCGCCTCCAATGGACAGGACCTTTGTCTTTGGTGCTGCCGATTCCATTCCTACCGAAAGCGTCTTCACCACTGGAGGCCCTGAAGTTATTGATGTTTCTGCAAGTTTCGGAACGGGATTTGAGTTGGTAGGTGTTGCCGCGTCACCCCCTGTAGGTCTTTTCAGAATGCCTGGGGTTCGGACTGGTGGTTGTGACTGAGGTGAGGGCTGTTGGTATGCTTGCTGATGCTGAAATTGGTTCTGCTGCAGGCCGTAGCCATTCTGCTGACCGTAGCCTTGTTGGTATTGCCCGTAGTTTTGCTGCCCGTACTGAGGATACCCGCCCCCGTACTGCTGCTGCTGCTGTTGACTATAATATTGGTTGTATTGCTGCGTTTGATCATACTGACCATATTGCGGGTATTGCTGCTGGGGCTGGAAAGACTGGGCATTGGGTTGGAATGAGTTGGCGGTAGGCGTGAAGTTATTTGCCCGGCCATTCTGAGCGCTGATATTCAGATTCTGCTGCGTATGACGGGAGAGATTCTCGTCTTGGGCGGCGGGATCATCCTCCCACGAGTCGAGACCGGACATTTCTAGTGAGTGGACGCTGGTAGTCAGCCAATGATTGCTCTCTTTGGGGTACTGTTGAGGTGATTCGTTCTGCCCTATAGTAAAGATTTTTTTTGCGGAGACTTTTTCGCGAAGTCCAGTGTTAAGGGTTTTATGGAAAATCTCCCGCAGTCAATGCTCGAGACGATTGAATGGAGGGAAAAAGGCACTAGCGCCAATCCGGATTAGTGCTCGCTTGTTGACTCTATGGCGAGTCACCCTGACTGACCTTCTGTTGGATTGCGAAGATGACAAAATTGTTGTCACAAGGCAAGCGAACATGTTGTAATCAGCGTGTCCAAGTTGAGAGTATTGTCGAAGACCTTATGTCATGGTCACAGAAGCCTACGTCTTCATGATTCAGGCTTCGGTGCTGACAGACAGGTTGCATAACGCATCATGGATATCTTTCTAGGAAAGGTAACGCAACAGGCTATGAACTATGCCATAAGGTTGGGTCCATCAGTTTCCACGTTGTTCTGGCTCACGGGTATTGAAGATCTGGCATTACAATAACTGCAGGCTACGCCATCCGGCAATCATCCAGGCTGCTGAAGGTATCGCACCTCCACGCGAGCCAGTGATCTCGAAGTCTAACGGTGGACGCCAGGCTGTCGAAGGAAATGAGAAAGAAGAGCTGCAGGACCTGCAGGATCGCCTGAATAACAAGATAAGGGTTCGTTAGCCCACATCAGTAGCAGTTGCCTTCTGGATCCTTTGTCTCCATCCTTCCTCGATATCCATGATATTCATCCTACTAGGCTCCCTCTGGAAGCCCGCTCGTTACACCCTCTCCTTAAACCATATCTCCTTCTGACTTCTTGGCGATAGATTATATCTCCTGCAATTGATATGATAGAATTGATGTACGTAGCAACATAGATATCTTTGTTTCTAGTTTCTGATGCTGCAATCAGCTCTGCTCGTGGGAATACGTCGCTAGAATCTGCAGTCTCCTTGACCAAATCCCTCCGTTGGGAGATCCAATCCTTAGGACAGCGTCTCGGTGCTGCTGCAAACGCGGAAGAGCTGATACAACGAAAGAGCTCACGGGCGAAGGACGACCATCACTTCCAGTCAGAGCTCAAGCAGATCATATCCGCCATCCGAAAGCTGCTGAGCCGCATTGAGGATGCGGTTCCGCTTATCAACCTCGCAATCACAGCCTCTGGCGCCAGTCTCTCTTCGACTCTGCCATCCACGGTGTCCCCGTCAAGGCTGTTGCAGTCCAGCACATTCTTGACAGCTGGGGACGCACAATATGCCGCAATGCCACTCCGCCCGGTCCAGATCGGTCCCACGTTTACGCTGTCAATGTACATGCTCTTTATTGGGCATGTCCGACCCCAGACTGAAGCAGACGTTCGCGCGAGCACTTGGAAAGAGGTCATACACAAAGCCAATGTCAAGCTGATGCGCGTGCCTGTGAACGCAATCTACCACCTGCCAGGCACACACACGAACGCAGCGAGTGGCAATGGACACACTCCAGGTGCCTCCAACCCAGGCGCAACAGATGATGAATATTGCCCCTCTCAGATTGAAGGCGAAGGGAAAGCCGATGAGTATGCATATCAGTTAACCATCATCGAGGACCTGGAAGACGACAGAGTACATTCGTTCGACGATGACGAAGCGCAACCTGGACCTTGTGATGATGTCGAGCTGGCTGGCATACGGGAGACAGTGCCAATCCACGAGCTGTCGAAGATCTTTTACGCAGATACCGGAAAGATCTTGAACATTGGCACCGAGGGAGAGACCAACAGCCCTGTACTTCTACTCAAACGAGATGTCAATGCAGCTCCACCACGACGCATGATGGACCGATACACCGAAGGAGAGGCCCCAGATGACGGCATAGTCAACGCAAGCCCGTCTTTACCCAATGGCCACGACGAAGGCTCCTCCCAACTCTCCATAGTCTCGCAAAACGACGGCCCCTCTCAACTCTCCCACACGCAAGACAACCGCTCCACCACGCCCACTTCTCCACCACCCCAGAACAATGCCTTAATCCCAGCACCCAATCCTTGGCGTCTCCCTCCCAACCTGGACCCCGAATGGCTAGCCTTCGAAGTCTACACCGAAACCCCCGACTCCGATACCGAAGCCTCCCCTCCCAGCACCCCGACCCGCAGACCGCTCTCCCGCACCCCATCCCTCTCCACCCAAGCCACCCACGCCCTCTCCCGCCTCAACCTCTCCGCCCCTCCTCCCTCCTCTCCCAACCGCCCGCATTCCCCTTCCACGCACATCCACCCAGCCCCCCAACCCACCCTCCCCCCCCTCAAAACCTCCCTCTCCCTCCTCGAAACCCTCCTCCGTCTGCTCTCCCTCCAGCAATTCCAACAAGCCCCCCACCTCTCCATCCCCGACGAGCTCCTCACCTTCTTCCTCTCCGAAAGCGCCTCCACCGGCGCCGACGGCGAAGAGCGCAAACGTCTCCGGACCGAAGCGCGGCGGCGCGTGGGGTTTGACCCCTACGACGAGAGCCCCGTCAAGCGACGAGGCGAGGAATACCAATACCAGCACCAGGACCCGGATGAGTCAAGAAGTGAATATGCTGTTGATGCGGGGTATGAGACCTATTCCTCGACCGACAGTCCGAAAGGCGGGAGTGGTGGGCCGGGAGGGGAGAGGTATGCCAGCCCGCTGCGGTATGACGAAGGGTACGAGACGCATGCGTGGGAGCGGCCGTCGCCGGTATTGAGAGCGGGTTCGTCGCCGCTGTTGCTGAAGGGCAGGGCGCAGAGTGAGAGGGGTGGGACGCCGTTGAGGTGGCAGCGGGGT
>JAABUS010009331.1_pt1 | contig 10387 bp, 7 predicted proteins | sample 5560161 | NCBI WGS metagenome assembly JAABUS01 (sample SAMN10711885, study PRJNA513376) | rock metagenome | isolation source: Antarctica rocks | place: Antarctica: Victoria Land, Trio Nunatak nord | collected 2016-01-04
GTGAGCTGCGTCACGAGCGTGCCGGGTTCCAGCGGGATCATCGTTCCCTTGGAGCGCAGCCCCGGGGCCGCCGCCCGCTCCGCTTCGGTACCCACGTCGAGCAGGTAATCCGCCTTCCCGCCCTCACCTCCGCCGTCGAGGCCCCATGGCGCCACGAGCGCCCGGTTGCCCAGGATCGAGAGCTGCGCGCCGTGATCGATCACCCGGTAGTCGCGCCGCACGCCCAAGCCCCCGCGGTGGGTTCCGGCGCCGCCGCTGTCGGCGCAGTACTCATAGCGCTCCATCCGGATCGGGAAGCGCCGCTCCACGGCCTCGACCGGGATGTTCCAGGTGTTGCCGGCGATCGAAAACACCGCGCTGAGCCCGTCGCGGTCCTCGTTGCCTCCCCAGCCCCCCTCGGGATACTCATAGAGGACGTACCGCTCGGCGGTCCTGGGATCGCGGCCGGCGATGATGAGGTTGTTCGAGGAGCCTTGGTCGCACGCCATCACCCGGGGGCAGGCGCCGTCTCGCGGAATCTGCGCTAGCGCGCGGAAGACGGCGTTGTGGATGACGATCGTCACCTCGTTGCCGCCGGTGCAGGCCGCCGGGAAGCGCGGGTTGACGACCGTCCCCTCCGGCGCCACGATGCTGATCGGTCGATAGCACCCGCTGTTGGGCGAGATATCGGGGTCGGTCGCGGCCTGGAAGGTCATGTACACGCCGGCGTGCGTGTAGCCGAGCACGCTGTTGAGGGGACCCGCGCTCTGCTCGGCGCTGCCGGTGAAGTCGACCTCCGCCTCGTCGCCGCGAATCCGGACGGTCACGCGGATCTCGCGCGTGCCCTCGTTGATGCCGTCGTTGTCGAGATGGTCGGATGCGGTGTAGTCGCCGTCCGGCCAGCCGGCGATCACGGCGCGCATCCTGCGCTCCGAGCTGTCGAGGATCTCGTCGACCGCAACCGCAAGCGTGCCGCGCCCGTAGCGCTCGACCAGGGCCTGTACGCGATTGATCGCAGTCGTGTTGGCCGACACCTGGCTCTGCAGGTCCATCCGCATCTGGTCGGGCAGCCGGCCGTTGCTCAAAACCATCTCGAGCAGGTGCTCGTCCAGGACGCCGGCGCGGTAGAGGGCCACCGGCGTGATGCGGAGCCCCTCCTGGTAGTTCTCGGTGGCGTGCGCGTAGAAGCTGCCGGGCGCGGTGCCGCCGACGTCGAGGTGGTGCGCTCGGTTGGCCGCGAAGCCGACGAGTTGCCCGTCGGCGAAGATCGGCGACACGACGGTGACGTCGGGCAGATGCGAGCCGCCGCGGTAGGGGTCGTTGAGCAGGATGGCGTCGCCCGGTTGGAGCCCGTCGAGCTCGAAGGCCTCGACTGCGAAGCGCACGCTGAAGCGGAGCGAGCCGAGGTGGATCGGGAGGAACTCGCCGTGGCTGATGAGCTCGACGCGATGATCGAAGATCCCGCACGAGTAGTCGTTGCCCTCGTTGAAGATCGGCGAGCACGACGTCCTGCGCAGCGTGACGCCCATCTCGCGCGACGCCGCCGCGAGGCCGTGGCGGATGACCTCGAGCGTGATGGGGTCGCTCATCCGCGGGTCCCCGGGGCGTCGAGGACGGCCAGCGCGTCCGCCTTGCCGGAGCCCGCTGGCTGTGAGGCAACGAGCTGGTTCAGGAGCAGGCTTCCCCCGAGCAGGCCCTCGGCGCTGAAGCCGGGCGGCACCAGCACGGTCGAGTCGAGCTGATGGATGACCGCCGGCCCTTCGAGCCGGTCTCCGGGAGCGATGTTCTGCCGCAGGACGACCCGCGAGTCGACCATCCCGCCCGCCGCCTCGAAGTAGATGGGTCGTGTCGTCTCGAGCGGCGAGGCGGTGGCTGGTTCATGCCCCCAGTCCCACCACATATTGGGTTGCGGCCGCCCGCCGAAGCCCTTGACCCGGAGGTTGACTACCTCGACGGCGACGTCGGTGAAGGCGTGTCCGTAGAGCTGCCGGTGCAGCGCGTGGAAGCTCTCCAAGGCCCGGTCGAGCGATCGCGCGTCCAGTTCGTCGGCGTCGTGCCGAATGCTGAGCTCGTGCGCCTGGCCCTCGTAGCGAACGTCGAGCCAGGTCTCGAGCCGGCGCTCGTCCGCCGCAAACTCCTCGTCCTCGAGCGCCGTGTCGGCGTCCGCGCGCAACTCGGCGTTGAGCGACGCCAGTGCGCTCAGGTCGATGCGGTCCACCCTGCGGCCGACCGTCCGCAGAAAGTCCCGGCGGCTGCCGGAGATGACAGCCCCGAAGGCTGACGCGCAGCCCGGGAAGGGGGGGATCAGTACGCGTGGGATCGAGAGCTCGTGCGCGATCTCGGCAGCATGCGCGGGACCGGCGCCCCCGAAGGCGACGAGGGTGAAGTCGCGCACGTCGCGCCCGCGCTCTATCGAGATGACGCGTACCGCGTTGGTCATCAGCACGTTGACGATGCGCAGGACCCCGGCGGCCGCCTCCTCGACGGTCATGTCGAGCGGCCCGGCTACGTGCTCGGACAGCGCTCGTCGCGCCAGCTCGAGGTCGAGCTCGACTGACCCTCCGAGCGCCGCGTGCGGGTCGTAGCGTCCGAGCACCAAGTTGGCGTCGGTCACCGTCGGCTGCGTGCCGCCGCGCCCGTAGCAGGCGGGGCCCGGGTCGCTGCCGGCCGACATCGGCCCAACGCGCAGCGTCCCGCCCGAGTCGAGCCACGCGATGCTGCCGCCCCCGGCGCCGATCGTCTCGATGTCGTAGGTCGGATAGGAGATCGTATGGCCCCCGATCACCATGTCGAGCCGCTCGTCGGCCACGCCGTCCACCACGCCGGACACGTCGCAGCTCGTACCGCCCATATCGATCGTCAGGACGTCGTGCCAGCCGTCGCGCGCCGCGAGCCAGCGCGCGGCCTCCACGCCTCCCACCGGGCCTGACAGCAGCGTGGCAATCGGTAGCTTCGCCACCGTGCTCGGCGTCAGCGAGCCGCCGGAGTTGGTCATGATCGACAGCCGGCCCTCGGCGACGCCCCGCGCCTCCAGATCGCTGCCGAGCTGCCTAAGGTAGGACTCCACCGTCTCGGCGATTCGCGCTGCCGCGACCGTGGTGGAGGTCCGCTCGTACTCTCGGTAGGCCGGCAGGACGTCATAGGAGATAAAGACCTGCGATGCGCCTCCCTCCTCTTCGATGATCTCCCGTGCGCGCCGCTCGTGCGTGGGATTCTCGAACGAGAACAGGAAGACGATGGCGACCGCGCGGACGCCGGCGTCGCGGAGTCGGCGCCATGCTCGACGTACGTCATCCTCGTCCAGCGGCTCGACCACGTTCCCCTCGGCGTCGATCCGCTCGCGCACTTCGAGCCGGCGGTCGCGCGGAACAAGCGGCTCCGGGAAGCGCTCGTCGAGGTCGAAAAGGCTCTGGCGGTGCGTGCGCCGGATCTCGAGAACGTCGCGGAAGCCCCGGGTGGTGATCAGGCCCGTCGGCGTGCCGGTGCGTGTGAGCAGTGCGTTGACGCCGAGGGTCGTACCGAGGCGTATGGCGGCGATGGCGTCATACGGGACGCCCGTGGCCGCGATGCCGTCGAGCACACCCTCGCTGGGTGACGCAACGTTCGTGGGGACTTTCAGCCACGTGGTTGCGCCCGAAGTGTCGTCGACCGCGACCACGTCGGTGAACGTCCCCCCCACATCCAACCCGATTCGGATCAAGCTCGTTCTACTCCGGTATCGCCTAGCGATATTGCGGTTCGCAGCCTACCGTGTATCTCACCAGCAGGCAACCACCGCGGCCGCTGAGGCGGGCCCTCAGTAGGCGTCGCGCGATGCCCCGGGGCCCTGCTGCGCGCCCAGGCCGATGCTGATCGCGTGCGCCGCCGGGATCAGCGCGTCGGTGGCGAAGCTCACCAGTTCGCGGCGGGAGACGCGCGCCGCCGGCACCGAGACGCTGATCGCGGCGGCGACCTCGCCGGTGTGATCGCGGATCGGCGCGGCCGCCGCCCGGTGCCCGATGGCCAGCTGCTCGTCGTTGATCGCGTAGCCCTTGCGGCGGACCTCGGCCAGCCGATCGATCAGCTCGTCCACCGACTGCACCGTGTTGGGTGCGAGCGCCGCGAACTCCCGACCGGCGACGCGTCCGCGCACCTCATCGTCCGACAGCGCCGCCAGCAGGACCTGGCCGGTGGACGTCGCGTAGGCCGGGAGGTGCGACCCCACCTGCGTCCGGGCGATGAGGATCTTGTCGGCCTCGATGCGGTCCACGTATACGACCTCGTCGCCGTCGAGCACGGTGAGCACCACGGTCTCGTCGAGCTTGCGATGCAGGTCCTGGAGGTGCGGCCGTGCGATCTCGGGCAGCCGTGTCGCGCGGACCGCGGCGTGGCCCAGCGCAATCAGTGCCGGCCCGAGCACGTACCCCTTGCCCTCCACCAGTCGCAGCGCGCCCACGGACTCCAGGGTTCGGACGAGGCGGTATACGGCCGGCTTGCTCCAGCCGAGCCGGCTGACGATCAGTGCCAGGGGCGACGGCTCGCCGATCTCGGCGACCGCCCTGAGCAGCTTGAGCGTGCGCGCCGCCGTGTCGACGTAGTACCGCTCGTCGATCTCGATGTTCCTGGCGCTGCTGGTGGACACTCAGTTCCTCTCTCGCGGTTCATGCAGGACCGTACCCGGCCGGGTCGACCTACATGGCCAGCCATCCGCCATCGACGGCAAGCACGGCTCCGGTGATGTACGCCGCCTCGTCGGAGAGCAGGAAGCAGATGGCAGCCGCTTGATCCTGCGGGTGCCCGAAGCGCTGCATGGGTATGGCCTGCAGCAATTGCGCCGAACGCACCGGATCAGCGCGCAGGCTCTCGTTCATCCCCGTCGCCGTGATGCCGGGCGCGATCCCGTTGACGCGTATGCCGCGCGCGGCGAGCTCAAGTGCGAACGCCTTGGTGAGCATCAGCATGCCGCCCTTTGACGCGGTGTAGGCGGCGTGTCCGGGCGCGCCCGTGAAGGACTCGATGGAGCAGACGTTCACGATCGCACCGCCGGCGCGTGGATGCTCCACGTGACCGCGCGCGAACGCTCGACAGAGCCGGTACGGCGCGACGAGGTTGACGGCCATCGTCTGCTCCCACTCGTCCAGCGGATGCTCCAGGATGGGGTGGCGGCGCAGGATGCCCGCCGCGTTGACCAGCGCGTCCGCGCCCGCCAGCGTCGCGATCGCCTGCACGCTCTCGGGGCGCGCGAGATCGAGCGCGAGCCAGTGGCCTTCCGGATGGCCGTCGAAGGTCTCCTCCAGCCCCTGTGTCGAGATGTCCAAGCCGAGCACGTCGGCGCCCTCCTCGCACAGGCGGCGGGCCGTCGCCCTGCCGATGCCCGATCCGGCCCCGGTGATGACCACGTGCTTCCCGTCGAAGCGGCGATGCGTCACGGAACGAGGTACCCGCCGTCGACATAGAGGATCTCGCCGGTGATGTAGCGCGCGGCGGACGAGAGCAGGAACACCGCGGCGTCGCCGACGTCGTGCGGGCTCCCGGACGCGTGCCCGAGCGGGATCCTCGGGGCGGCGTCGCTCTCGGTCGGCGTCATCTCGCTGTCGATCACGCCGGGCCCGATCGCGACGACGCGGATGCCGTGCGCCGCGAGATCGAGCGCCATCGCTCGCGTGAGTGCCAGCAGCGCGCCCTTCGTGGCGGCGTAGCCCGCCTGGCCCGGCTTGGGCCAGGCGACCTGGGACTCGACTGAGCAGATGTTGAGGACGACTCCCGGTGCGCGTTCCGCGGCCCAGTGGCGCGCGAACGCCTGCGAGAGGCGGAACGGCGCCGTGAGGTTGACGGCGATCATGTCGTCGAGTTCCTCGTCACTCTGCATCCAGCAGTCCGCGAAGTGGTTGACGCCGGCGTTGTTCACGAGGCCGTCGACGCGTCCGAAGGCCTCGAGCGCGGCATCGAGCAATCGGTCGGCCGAGTCGCGCCGGAGCTCGAATGGCAGGTGGACGTACCTCTCTCCGAACGTCCCCCGGGCCGGCTCGGTCCGCGCCGCGCCGACGACGCTGGCACCAGCGTCGATGAGCCGCTGTGCGATGCCCCGTCCGATGCCCTTGCTGGTGCCCGTGACGGCAATGACCCGGCCCTCGAGCTGCGGCGCCACGTGCGGCGTCATCCGGGTCAGGCCATCATGCGAGCGAGCACGGCGTCCGCGGCGCTCAGCACCGTCTCGACCACCTCGGCGTCGTGAGCGCCCGACGTCACCGCGGGATGGACTGGGGGCCAGAGGACGCCGGCGGACACCATCTCGAGCAGGAATCGCCGGGTCGCTTCGCCGTCCGCGCGCAGCACGTCGCGCCGGTTGCGTATCGCGTTCGCGCCGAGATGGATCTGGAAGATCGACGCCGCACCGGTGACGGCCGCCGGGACGCCGTGTGCCGCGAACGCGCGGGCGAGCCCCTCTCGCAGCGCGCGGCCCGCGCTGTCGGCACGTTCGAGGATCGGCTCGCTCTCCAGGACGTCCAGCGCCGCCGTCCCGGCGGCGATCGACACCGGGTTCTCGGTGAACGTGCCGGACTGGAAGATCTTCTCGGTCGCCCCAGCGCCGAGCGCGGCCTCCATCAGATCCTCGCGACCGCCGAACGCGCCGAGCGGCATCCCGCCGCCGACGGCCTTGCCGATGGTGGCGAGGTCAGGGGTGACACCGAGGTACGCCGGCGCTCCGGCGAGCCCGAGCCGGTAGGCGCACAGCACCTCGTCGAAGATCAGCGGGATGCCGTGCTTCTCGGTGACCGCCCGCACCGCGGCCGCGAACTCGCGCGTGGCGGGCACGCCGCCGCCGCTCGAGAACGCGACGGGCTCCATGATGACCGCGGCCAGCCGGTCCGCGTGCTGCCCGACCAGCTCGACAGTCGTGGCGGGGTCGTTATAGGGAAGGATCACGACCTCGTCGGCGAGGCGGGGCGGCATGCCGGCGTAGTCCACGACGCCTTCCGGGCGCTCGTCGCTGCCTCGCAGCGCATGCGAGTGCGTGGAAACCAGGAACACATCGTCGGAGCCGTGGAAGTTGCCCTCGAACTTGGCGATGAGGTGGCGCCCGGTGGCAGCGCGCGCCACACGAACGGCCGAGCGGGTCGCCTCGGAGCCCGTGTTCACGAAGCGGAGCCGCTCCAGATAGGGCATGTGGCCGCGTATCCGCTCGGCCAGTTCGATCGCCTGCTCGACGGGCATCATCGGGTTCGTCATCTGCGCGACCTGCTCGCGGATCGCCTCGACGATGCGCGGATGTCCATGCCCGAACAGCATCGGGCCAGCGCCCATCAGCAGATCGACATAGCGGATGCCGTCGGCGTCGATCACGTGCGCGCCCGCAGCCGACCGAATGAAGATCGGATGCGGGGCGAAGAACTTCGCGGCCCCACTCACCCCGGAGGGGAACACGCCCGATGCTCGCTCCCACAGGCCGCGGGAGTTGTCGCGGCCGGCCCGGTATCGCGCTTCGGTGCCCTGAAGGTCGCTAACGATGGTCATCGCTCCGCCGTCGTGTCGTGATCCGATATCCGAGTTCGGAGAGTACATCACGCCTCCCGTGCCCGCCCGATCGCCTCCGCCGCCGCGTCGATCCCCTCGGTCCATGGCGGGTCGACGATGACCTCGTCGAACCCGATCCGGCGGGTCTCAGCTACCAGCTCCGGCAGCCGGTCGAGTTCCGCGAAGCCGGAGTGCAGCTTCAGCACAGCCTCGAACCGGCCCTCGGCGCCGACGTCGCGGCGCCGTGAGCGGACGTCCTCCAGCTGCGCGCGCAGGGCGTCCGGGTCCCAGCGGTCCGCGAAGGCGATGGCGAGCCACCCGTCGCCGAGGGTCGCGGCCCGCCGGCGGGCCGCGGCGCTCATCCCGCCGACGAGCAGCGGAGGACCCGCAGGTCGAACCGGTCGCGGATAGAGCACGACCTCGGGCGGGACGTGCACCTCACTCCCCTGGAAGCCCGCCGGCCGGCCGGACCAGCAGTCGCGCAGCACGGAGAGCATCTCGTCGAGGCGCTTCCCGCGCGTCGCATAGACATATCCGAGGGCCTCGAACTCCCGCCGGTTCCAACCGGCCCCCACGCCCAGCGCGAGGCGGCTGGCGCTCAGCCGGTCGATCGTGGCGGCTGCCTTGGCGACCTCGAGCACGTTGCGCTGGGGCAGGACGAGCACGGCCGTCCCGATCCTGCACGTCTTCGTGGCCATCGCCATCGCGACGCACGACGCGAGCGCCTCGTAGTAGTCCACGTCGACCCGCCACGTGAGCGCGCCGTCGGCGCTGTACGGGTAGTCCTCGGTGGGCTCGTCGACCAGCAGGAGGTGGTCGCTCACCCACACGCCCTCCGCGCCGGCGTCCTCCGCCGCGCGCGCCATGCGCGGGATGCCGAGCCGCGCCGGGCACTCGCCGTCGTTCGGAACGATCGCTCCTACTCGCACTTCAGGAAGTATGCTCCATCGAAGCGCCGGATCGCTGAACGATACGCCACACCATGCGGCTAGGCACCATCATCGGCTTCCAGAATCCGCCCCAGTGGCGGACCGGGTGGGCCGACGTCTACGCGACCGGCCTCGACTTCGCCAGCGCCGCGGCATCCGCCGGGCTCCACGAGGTGTGGCTCACCGAGCATCACTTCGCCGAGGACGGCTACTGCCCGGCGCTGTTGCCCGTGGCCGGGGCGATCGCGGCGCGCACGACAGGGCTCCGGATCGGCACCAAGGTCATGCTTATGCCGTTCCACGATCCCCTGCGCCTGGCGGAGGATGCGGCCGTGGTCGACATCCTCTCCGCGGGCCGACTGGACCTGGGCATCGCGGCGGGATACCGGCGGGAGGAGTTCGCCGGCTTCGGCATCGACCGGCGCGAGCGCGCGGCAAGGACGCGCGAGGGACTCGAGATCCTGAGCCTGGCCCTGACGGGCGAGCGCTTTACGTTCGACGGGAGGTTCCACCAGTATCACGACGCGATCGTCGTCCCACCGCCGATCCAGCATCCGCTGCCGATCTGGGTCGGAGGCCGCAGCGAAGCCGCATTGCGGCGCGCCGCGAGTGCCGGCCACCACCTCCAGCTCGCCGACTTCGACGTGGAGCTCTGCCGGGTCGACTACGAGACCTACGCCGAAGCGCTCGTCGAGCACGGGCGTGACCCCTCTGACCACAAGGTGGCGGCGGTCGCGAGCGTCTTCGTCGACAACGATCCGCGGCGTGCTCGCGACCTCGCGGAGCCGCATCTCCGCTATCAGCAAGACCAGTACCAGCGATGGTTCCGCGAAGCCGGGGACCGGGCGTCGGAGCCGCTGCCGGTGGCCTCCGGCGACGGGTCGCTTCCCCCGGGATGCCTCGTGGGGACGCCAGAGCAGGTCCTGGAGCAGATCGTCGCGGTGCGCGAGCGCGTTCCGTTCACGCACTTCAGCTTCTGGATGCTGCTCCCCGGCATGAGCGGCGACGTCGCACGCGCCGCGCTGGACCTCTTCGCCGAACAGGTCCTGCCGGAGCTCGCGTCACTCACGCCTTGATGCAAGCGACCCGGTGACTGGGGTCGATCTCGGCGAACGCCGGGACTGCCGCGGTGCACGCGTCCTCCTTGAGCGGGCAACGGGTGTGGAACGGACAGCCCTGCGGCGGCCGCACGGGGCTCGGGATCTCGCCGGAGAGCGTACGGAGCTCCTCGGTCTCGGACAGGAACCGCGGCGTCGAGTCGATCAACGCCTGGCTGTAGGGGTGCTTCGGCTCCGCGAAGAAGCTGTCGGCGCTGCACGACTCCATCAGCCGCCCCAGGTACATCACGACCACCGAGTCCGCGACCTGGCGAACGACCGAGAGGTCGTGCGTGATGAAGATGATCGTCAGGCCCAGCCCGCGGTGCAGGTCCAACAGGAGGTTGAGGATCTGGCTCTGCATCGACACGTCGAGCCGCGAGACCGGCTCGTCCGCCACGACGAGCGACGGACTGAGCGCAAGCGAGCGGGCGATCACGACGCGCTGACGCTGCCCGCTGTTGAGCTCGTGCGGATACCGCCGGCGCATCGACGCGGGGATACCCGCGAGGTCGAAGAGCTCGTTCACCTTCCCCAGCGCCTCGGCACGCTTGGCGACACGGTGCACGAGCAGGGGCTCGAGCAGCGCCGACTCGACGGTATGGCGGGGGTTGAGCGCGGAGCTCGGGTCCTGGAAGACCATCTGAATGTGGCGCGCCATGTCACGGCGGGAGCGATGACGCCGGACATGTACCCGGCCGTTGACGGTCGCGTCGACAAGCGGTCTCCCGTCGAAGCGGATGCTCCCCGCGGTCGGCTCGAGGAAGCCGGCCAGGCAGTTGGCGAGGGTGGTCTTGCCCGAGCCGCTCTCCCCCACGAGCGCGATGAACTCGCCCTTGCGCACGGTGAGATCGACCCCGTTGACGGCGTGGACGACCTCGCGCTCGC
>JAABUS010009332.1_pt1 | contig 10386 bp, 10 predicted proteins | sample 5560161 | NCBI WGS metagenome assembly JAABUS01 (sample SAMN10711885, study PRJNA513376) | rock metagenome | isolation source: Antarctica rocks | place: Antarctica: Victoria Land, Trio Nunatak nord | collected 2016-01-04
GCCTGCTGTACCCTCTTGCCCTACCAAGCTCAGATAGAAAGCAGACTGACCTGCTTGTCAGCTAGCAGTCTCTCCTCCTTGGTCTGCTGGGGTCTAGGTGCTGCTGCAGCAGGCCTGATGGGACTTCTGATTGGCGCAACTGAGCGGGCAGGGCTGACACCAGGCGAGGCTGTTGAGTGCGGCCCTACAGTGCTGCTGGGGTGCACAGCACCAACGGTGGCAGTACCCTCAGCCTCAGCAGCCGGCTTTGTTTGGTACAATCGGCTCTGGCTTTTGCTCTGCATCACTTACGTTCAGCTCATCACTTTATCAGAAGTGAACACACACAGTGAACAATTGAACAGAGCCGTATCTTAATGCAACAGAGCTGTGGACCAGGATATGCAAGGTCCAAAAGCAAACCAAAGATGTCAATAACAAACGCACATCAGCTGCATGCCTCATGCCAGTACGTCAGAGTACATAATAGGAAGTCACATGGCTAATGGTGGTTGATGACCCTGAGCCACAGCTCTGCAGCCAGACCTTCAGTGTTCAATGGTGTTGGACAGAGGCGGGATGATTATGGCAAGTGGCAGACCTGCTTGAGTGCCTGCTTGGCTGCATGCTGCTGCTGTAGGGCCAGCTGCTCTGAGAGTTGACATGCTGCTGCAGCCGCCACCTCATGCTCACGGCTCATCACCTCTGCACAATGTGATCACAATCACATGGCTGATCAGCAATCTGCTCACTACTGCAATTTCTTTGATTGTTGTCAATTGATGTCGATATTGTCGAACGCCTTGAACATTTAGTGCTTAGTGTATGTTGCTTTCCCAGGTATTGTCTGTTGACTCCCCTGATGAGTCCTAAAGACCGGACATGTAAATTGATTAATTGACTAATCTGCACTGAGTAGCTGAGCTGAGTGATCATTACTTTTTGCAGAACTCGCATCATGTCAAGATTGTGGATTTCTGCCCTGCTAAACTGCTTAGGCTGTGCTTCATGCAGCAGGATAACAAGCAATGCATGGCATATGTTGAATCTCTGCTTGGAGCTCTTTCAACACACTCTGGTAGCACAGACCTGCTGACAAGGCATGACTGTAGTTTGCACTACCCAATACATGTTTGTCTACATATATACCAACAGGCATGCCATGATGTCGAGGCTGTCAGCAGTCATGAGCATGCGTTGGTACAGCATCACAAACCAACAGCAAGAGCTTGTCCAAAGACGTATGAGATGGCTGGATTCATGCTGACTCAGCACAGCAAAGGCCATGAAGTGGCGTGGAAGACACCAGAAACAGCAGAATGCAAGAGAGCGGACCAATCTGATAGGCCTGCTGCCTGGCTGTTGCCTTGTGGGCCTTCAGGTCAGTCTTGGCCTTCAGCAGGGTTTCCTTGAGGTGGTGTGCACGCAGTGACAGCACGCGCCGCGCCTTCTTGTCCCCTTGACTCCCTGCTTGTGCCACCTGCATCATCAATACAGCACCTGTTGGTAAAACAGAAAGAAACAAACGACGATGTTAGGCATTTCTTGTTAGGCGGAAGCTTGAGGTGATCCTGAGTTGAGCCCAAGCTTCCTTTGGACCGTTGGATACACTATCAGGAAGAGATGGTATGACCTTGTCCTATTGGCAACTTACACATACTGCTGTTCAGCGCATTGGGGGAAATCTGCTCATTGATTTCATAAGCAAGGTCATTGACTCTTCTGATGGTACAGAAGATCCTACTATACCATCATTTGCATGTAAGCACAAGTGAGTGTATGCAAAGCAGCCAGGCTGCCAAGAAAGCAGATCATTCATGTAATGAAATGTTGCTGTGTGTGATCTCAGGCTGTTCACACAAATGCCATACAGGAAAGACACCTGCTGCCAATCACTCATCATCTTTGCTTCACCAGTGCACATGCCTAAACATGATCCTGTCTCGAGTTTGCGTCCCAAGTGCAGTGGTCAATGGCACAAGTGCACATGTCGATGTTTGCACACTAGATGGTGTTGCACACAAGGACAAAATCAGATGTCAACCACTGCACCGCTGCATTCGCCACAGGGCAAAGCATAAAGACTCTTTGCACGCTGATTGCCAGGCAACTGGCTGCATTGACAGTGTGACTCGAGGCACAGTTCTGCATGAAAGCTTGCCTTCTGCATGTTCATGCATTCTGTTGCAGCAACCACAGCAGACATTTCGGCCTGCTCCAGGGCGACCTTAGCTGCTTCCACTTCTGCCTGAACAGAAGACAGCTGTCACCCTGCTGGTGTGCTGTTGTTCGTAAGATCTGGTGCACATGTTGTGCAGTGAGGTACACATATTGTGAAGCGAGGTGCAACAGCAGCACAGAAGCACAATGAAATGCACAGGCCCAAAAAAGAAAGATGGTGCTAGAGCTGCAGTCATACCTTAGCAGCATCAAGAGCCTGCTGCACACCTGCTGTCTCCTCTTTGGCTTGCCTTGTCTGTGCTGCAGATTCCTGCTTGTTACAATTCAAGTCAGACATCCAGTGCTTCTAATCATCCAATGCAAACATCAGCACTACGTAGTACATAAAACTGCGCTGACTAACTTTTGGCAGCAGATCGTATTGGTTGATGCTGGAGGTGCTTACCATGCTCTCAGCAACAGCATCAGCTGTCTCCTGTTTGGAAGCTGCCTGCACAACACAGGCTGCTCATGATAGTGATCAGACTTCAGCGGTGCATGATGTGCGTCAGTTGCACAGAAACGCATGTGCAATGTGTAAAGTTGCTGCATACTAGCGCTGCGCTATGCTGCGTCTGTGCATCCTCAGTTGCTGCATCATGATCAGCCATGATCCCTTGCACAAGCTTTACAACCCATTTGGTTTTCTTGGCTGTGTCCTGTGTGACACACATGCGACTCAGCCAGCACTGCTATCAGATCTGCTATGAGACACTGATGCAACTGCTGGTTGACCACAGCGCCTCAGGACCAAACCCTGAGCGCATACCAGGTGCTCTGGGGCATGCTTCTTGACAAGCTCCAATGCTCGTCCTCTAGGTCTGCACAACACAGCAGGCGTATCGAAGATGGTTGGCAGCGATGGGTGCTTGTCAGCAGGACGTTTCAGGCTGGAGAAATAGTCAAAGGTTTACAGACTTGCTGAGCAATACCCTGAAAACTTGCTACTGCCATCTGCCTGACCGCTTTTGGAGACAGTAGCTTTGCCAAGCGTTGTTGCTGACTGTTGCTGTCTAGGCCCGGGAGACCGTGCAGCGCTGACCGGTCGCATTTATCGTGTTGAAGCCTAACACAGCCTAATCGACGACAAAATTCGCCAGACCTTGCTCAAACGACCCATCAGCCGCCGCTCGCTTTGCACACGTAACGCTCAAGTAACGACACTGGCTGTGTGGCTCTCCGTCAATGTTGTGCTTGCAGCCGGACAATGATTGATCATCGTCTCAGTCCTACTCCTGGAATATTGGAAATGTAAATTGATTGATTGATTGATTGATTGATTGATTGAAAATGCCCTTCCTGCTGTGATTTCTCGCCACTATAATTCTACGTGACCACAGCTGACACTTGCCAAAGCGATCGCGAATAATGCCGAGTATAGCAATTTTGTGATGCACTCAACATGAACTCGCACATCACACGGCACGCTGCCGGGACTCGGCCGTGCCTCCATCCTAAACAGAAGCACAAAGGCTATGTCCTTCCACACAGGCTCCCCAATGCTGATAATCCAATCATCCAACGTTGTCGGCATGCCAGTCAGCTTCTCACAGTCTCTCTTGGCCCATGTGACAGCTCACTGCACCCCAGAACACATGTCAATAGTCCACCACAAGCAACTGCTGAAGAGGAGCAAGCGAGCGCCAGCAATGGCAGCCATTTCAGCCCTGGAGCAAATCATATTGCAGTGGTGAAAAGCAATGGCAGCTCCATTGTTCCGCAGCAAGGCAATGGTAATAACGGTGGTTCAGGCCAGGGGGGTGGTGGATCTGGTGGTGGGCACCCTGGGAATGACAGACCTGGTGATGTCCCAGATAACCAGACAAAATTCCTGCTGCTGCTACTGAGCGTAGCAGTTGGAGCAGCTAGTGTTTTTGGCATTTACCACCTCTTCAAGGCTATACAGGGAGTCACTTCTCGCCGGCAAGCAGCACAACCTACAGTCAGCACTCAACAAAGGTACTTTTGACATGAAGCCCTGTCTTGGAAGACCTTCTGATTGTAGTTGCAAGCAAGCATTAGCGTTTGTCTGGCAGGCCACATGATGACATTGCTGCACTGAAGAGGTTACTGCGAGAGGTGTTCACCAACCAGATGCAGATGGAAAGACGCATTTCAGCCATAGAGCCACATGAAGATGAACCTTCCTTCAATCCTCTGGAGCGATCACGCAATGGGTGGGCATCCCTGTCTGCACCTGGCAAGTCCAAGGTTGAACTTTCTGGGAATTTGGTCATGGGCTCTGCTCTTCTCTATTCCAAGGCAAGAAAAAACATGTCTTGCATATTGTCATGTATTGCAACACACAAATCCACTTCAGCAGGAGTTAGTGCGCAAGATGGAGCCCTGTACACAGTACTGAGATGTTCAAGCTGCCCACAGCGTACACCAACCAGGTCAATGCCTTGTGTCAGCTTGTATAGTACTCGTTCTGCAGGCCACTGTTCAAAGCTGCGTGTGTCCAATACAGCATCTGATGACCTTGTCAAGTCAGCAATAGAGGCAGACATTGCGTTTTGATTGTATCTGCAGAATCAGGATGAACAGAGGGCAGCTAGCTCACTGGATCAGACAGGCGTGTCTACCAGCACCCTGATGACACTCAATGTCAAGACTGATCTAGGTGGTCCAGAGAGCGGAGGACTGCATGCTCAGTGTGTGCTAGATGCTGACAAGAGCCAAGCGCACCTGCAAAAGGTGTGACTCAAAGGCATTCCTTGCAGAGTAGGCAAGTACGACTTGTTGCCAACAGCATATCGCATTTGTGTGAGCTGCTGTATCATTGCTGTCAGCTCATAGACATGAAGTCTTGCTGTACAGCCGTGTCGTGCACTTTGCATGTACACATTGCTAATGCATGATGGTGTGGTATTCTTCCCCAGAACAGCTTGACACTGCAATCGATACTTGACTGGCATGCATGTAAAGCAGACAAAGCAGAGGGTACTGAAGCGTAGGTGGTATATGAGTGCCAGCCTAGGGAAGACATGAGCTTGTACCTGGCACCAATTGGAGGCCAGGCAGCAGATGCAGTCATGACTCTTAATGCTCAAGCAGGCAAGCTCTCATCCTGCTAGCAGCACTGAGCAATCAGCTTCAGATGTACTGGTTGTCAATTGGCAAATAGACTGCTTTGTTGGGCATAAAAACAAATCCAGCCAAGAGGAGCTCCTGGCAGCATCAAATGGGTCAGGCCATGCCTTACAGTTCTAGACGGCATAGTGTTGCATGAGTGACAAATGCTACTTCCACTTTGCTACTGAGTCTGGCATCATTTGTGATGCTTCATGTTGAGTTGGTTCTATCACATGAGTGGTGGTACCACGTGATGAGTACAGCAAGTGGCTGCAGGGCAGGGCGTGTCCTGTCAAGTACAACAGGGCTGCCCCTTACACCAGCAGTGCAAAGGATCTGGAGCAGTTTTGAACTACACCCACCAGGACAAAACACTCAGTGCCGCTCATTTCAGGCAAGGTGCACATGCCTACACTTTGCACAGAAATGTGATGCGCTGCAATGTCAATCTTGCACCGGGCATAAATTGTGCCTGTACTCCTTGTTCACACCCTGATGTGAAGCGAAATAGGGTGAAAGAGATGCATAAGTTTGTGGGCTTGAAGCACTTGCATTGCTTTCATCTCAATAAGTGTACCAGTCAACGCTAGTTGCTGCCGTGCTTGTTGTGGCATGGTGCATACACCCTGGAACTAGTAGATGAAGTCATCAGGACAGGCGCAAGCACAATTAGTGTGCATGTGCGCGCGGTGTCAAATCACCATGCTCTCTCATGACATGGCAGGTTCTGGAATCGCCAACTTGTGTGTCACAATGCCCAGTGTGTGTCAAACTGGACAAACATTTGTCACATTTCAACACATTTCCCAGCTCTAAACAGCCAGCATGGCCCTGAACAGGGGTGTGCAGATTACCTTTCGTCGTTCATTACTGAATAGAAACGTGACTGCATTTACTGCTAATTTACTTGGGATTGTGAAATAAGGTAATTTAAGCAAGTATTTGTTTTATTTCACAGAAATAAGCCCAACTGAAGCCAAAATTCGGGGATTGGGTGGCAAAAATAGGATTTGTATAATATTTTTGGGAGAATTTGGCGCATTGCAAACCTGTAAAACCTGTTGAAACAGGTGAATTGTCATTTTGAGGTAGGAATGTTGCTCAAGAATTTGTTTAACTTGGCAGATGCATTGCCCTTAGCAAGAGCTGTGCCTTGCCGCATTAAAAAGCGAAAACGGCCACATATGGCAATTAATCAGTAATAATCTTATAGTAAATTACCTTGTTACTTACCGATCAGTAGCTTTACTGGGTAGTTGATGACATTGGTCCAGTGAAATGAGTAATTTGCACATCCCTCGCCCTGAAAGCTGTTGAGCATTGGATCATTCACTTAATCCATGCATGCACCAGTGTGTTGATCTGTCCATGCATGTGGTGCAGCAGGTGACAGACAAGCACATTCCCTGGTACAGCTCTCAGCCAACCCCATATCAAGCTTCTGCTGTGCTCTAGTCACTACCCGCAGCGCCTTTGCCTTGCATCGGAACAAGAATCTTGCCACTAGTAATGGTGCGGGCAGGAGCAGAAGCGGTAGCGGAGAAGTTGAGGAGTCTTCTGCAGTGCACTATCCTGCTCAGCAAGGTAACAATGGGCTGTTTTTGGCACTGCATGTGCAGTGCCTGAGCGAGTTCAGGGAGTGCTGCTGAGGTTGCTGCCATAATTCCGTCAATGTCTGTGTAAGACACTCACCCGACATGTGACTGGGGTGTAGAGCAGCACTGTAACTTTGAAATTCAACCATGCAAGAAATGAAAGCCTAGGCTGCTGCAAACCCTGCCAGACTTCATCAGACCTTGCATTTTCCAATCTCTTGTGTGTGGTTTAACATGGCCATGCAATGGTGACGCACTGATGGCACTAGCATGCCAGTGTCAAGAGCAGTGCTGTACAAGCCCAGGCAGTCAGCTCTGATATCATAACTTTGTAGCATGGTTCATTTGCGCTGCAGGAGCTAGTAGCAGTGGGCAGCAGCATGGCAGTGGTGCCACTCCCCATGCTGATTCTGCCAGTGCAAGCACAAGCAATGCCGCATGGGCGTTCCAAGGCTTCAAGGGGCCATGTTTCAGACACTCACACACCAGTTCAGACCCTAGGAACTCACAAAGGCAGTCAGTGGCAGCTGAGGCTTCTGCGCAGCACTGCTTGGGTGTTACAGGTAGCCTGCTGCTCAGCTTCCAAAATCTGGATGGGGGTCCTGTCTGTCTGTGCCTGCCTGTCTGTATCTGTCTCCTTGTCTGTATCTGCATGTCAGTCCTGTGTCTGTGTGTTTCTGCTGCATGCTTTGCATCACTTGATCTAGCATGTGACCAATACTATGTTTGACATACCTCAAAGGTCACATATGCATGCTGCACATGATTTGTTTGACTTTGTCGCATGCAAGTATGGATGCCTGTAGACGCAATCATGTGTTGAATGTGTAGGGCTGTGGAACTGGTGCGAGGAGATAGCAATATCTGGCTGGGCAGCAGTGGGGCAGGGGGGCTCAAGGGCACCTTCATGGGGGGTCACTCTCTCCTCCTACCCTGATGGTGCTGGGGATGCTTGGGCTTTCTCACTGCGCAGGTGAGCATCTTGGCATACATTCACACGTGAACCCTAGTTGGGACATGCCCGTCCAGACACATTGAACAGCCGCATTGGCTCATCCCACCTTAGTGCAAGTGAGAGCAGCAAAAGAAGTAGCTCCCTGTTCATAAGCGTCAATAGCCATTCAAATTGTCATCATATCATGACATGCAAGCGTCTTGAGCATTTGCCATCAGAAGGAGCTTGTGATGCCTTTTGCAGATTGCTTCTTCGTGGTGTCTGACAAAGATGCAAGCTGGCAATGATGCCATCATCCAAGCCTGCTGAAGTCCACCTGACGATCTCTGGTGTTACATGACACTAGGGCACAATGATTCCTTGCTGGTCAAGACTTGCTGAGATTGCGCTGTGTCTTGCAGGTCAAGTGATAGCTTTCTGACAAGTCAACCAGATAGTGCTAAATCCTTGACAGCTGAGCTGTCGATGCAAAAAGCAATTGCAGATGGAGTGATGCTTACTCCTGGTTTAGTTGTTGCTTGTGAGTCTGGAGGCAGCCTTGCGTCCTTGTGCTGCCGTACTGAGTGGCACTGTTGATGTATCTTAGTCATGCCAGGTTTCAGTAGCACATGGACACTGCACTGACTCGTTCTGACACAGTGTGTACAGCCTTGCAAAACACATGTATACTTTTGTCTGCATGTAAGCATACCCTAGGTTTTGTGGCAGTACATCTTTTTCGGTCTCTGCTGCACAAGTGATACAGTACCCTTCAGTGGTGGAATACAGCACTTCAATCCCTATACCTCATTTCGTGATGGCATGTCAGCAGAAGACGCCTCTAATCTGCACAAAGCTAGCAAGTGTTATACCACTAAGAAAAAGTGTTATGCCTGACCAGCAAGTGTCATGCCTAACAGCTGTACACTTCCTTTGGAAGATGAACCGACATGCCTCGACGAGTGCAGTGTGAACCGATGCGCATCATTTCGCGCATCGACAGGCTGCAGTTCCACATTGAAGCCAAGGTTGTGTCTGCGTTGGCTGAAGTACCGCGCGTGGATCTGGACCCAAGGTTTGCGAGCGGACGACAATTCAGAGGGATTTACTAGTGATCTCAGTTCCTGTAGCTGCGCTGAGCCGCGATACATAGCATCAGCTGGGGTTTGACCGCGCTTTAAGTACCATCTGATCCAGATTCAGTTGTCAAAGATATCCCACAAGCGGGTGGCAACTGTCTAGGTCACAACTCTGTCGCCAGTTTGTCAAAAATATCCCAAAATTGTGTCCCACTAACGGGCAAACATGCCGAGCCCTCGGCATCGACGCCCAAGGCAGTTCCAGGATGACAGTTCTAGTTCCAGCGAACAGCCATCCGCCATGTTGCTGCCAGAATCTCTTCCTCAAACTTCAGCCAGACCTTCCTCAGACGCAATATCAGAGTCCTCTTCAGGGCAATCTGTGGATCAGAATAATCTTCGAGGTTCATACAAGGATAGCGCTCCCACATTGGCACGCAGGTGATTGACACTTGCCTGCCCTCACAGAACTGCTTATGCAGATAATTCAGGCATACTCATGCGTATCCTTTCCATGCTGATCCAAGATACCCTGCTCTGCAGAAGCTTAGACAGTTCACTGGACATACAGCTGTCCAGCGCACACCAAAAGTGGTGGCTCCGAACACGATTTGTCACAACTATTCTTGTGAACATGGGAAACATCATGGAGCGAGCTGATGAGCAAATCTTGCCAGCATTGTATGGGTTTGTAGCTGCTTCCTTTCACATTGGACCCACGCAGCTGGGATACTTGACCTTGAGCAGAGCCCTGGTCCAGGCGGTCGCATCCCCCTTGGGAGGGGTTCTAGGTAGGCCACACCATGACTAATCAAGGAACAAACAAAAGAATGAAACATTGGCTTCAGACCATTGCCGCTTGTTGTAAGCAGCTGTCTCTCATTGAAGCATTGTTGGTTTTAGAACCAAAAGGCAGTGTCCTCTCTGTCAGGAAAAACTGTCAATTCTACTGTCTTCCCTTGTTTCTGCAAACGATGTGGACTTTGCCATGCTCTGTTGCACAGCACCATTCGAGATGGGTATCTCCTGTCATCATGGGCCACCAGTGTCTTGCCAATCACGCAATCACTGCATATCATCTGCCATGCAGGGCACAACTTCAACAGGGTCTGGGTGATTACTGGAGGCTGCTTGTTGTGGGGTGTCATGACAGGCGGATTCAGTCTTTGCACAGTCCTCTGGCAGGTGTTTTGCAATATTGCTTGCCTTGTCTTGGCATGATGCAAAGACCTGCAAGAAGCTCAAACACAATCAAATTCACTGCATGATCTGAACCCCAATGCATGCCAATATGCCTGTCATTGCATGTGACATCCTGGCTGTTCAACTGCTGGCAGTTGCAGCTTTGCAGTCTACCCAGGAATACATAGAGATTGCTGGACATGCGTCGCTCTGCTCCGCAGCAACCATGTTGACAGCATACCAATTTCTGTACTTCCTTTTCTCACACTTGTGCATGCAAAAGTCAGTGGGCACAAGCCTGATGAAGCATCTGATGCATATA
>JAABUS010009334.1_pt1 | contig 10385 bp, 11 predicted proteins | sample 5560161 | NCBI WGS metagenome assembly JAABUS01 (sample SAMN10711885, study PRJNA513376) | rock metagenome | isolation source: Antarctica rocks | place: Antarctica: Victoria Land, Trio Nunatak nord | collected 2016-01-04
ACCTGGTGATGATCCCGTTGCGGATGGCGTTGTGGCAGCGCGGCCGCGAGGGCCACCCAACCGAGCCGGGTGAGCTGATCCATCACTCGGATGCGGGGTCTCAATATACGAGTCTGCGGCTGACCGAGCACCTCGCATTGGAGGAGATCCGGCCCTCGATCGGGTCGGTCGGCGATGCCTACGACAACGCGCTGATGGAGTCCATCAACGGTCTCTACAAGGCCGAGTGCATCCGCACCACGGTCTTCCACGAAGGGCCCTACAAGACCATCGCCGACGTCGAGTACGCCACCACCGGCTGGGTCGACTGGTACAACAACAGACGCCTGCACTCGACGCTGGGACACGTCCCGCCCGTCGAGTACGAGCAAGCCCACTACGCTGCTCTCAACCGAGAGCCGCACCCCGTATAGGAACGGCCGAGAACCTGGGGCGCTTCACGAACAAGACCAGCCCGAACAAGACCAGCCCGAACAAGACCAGCCCGAACAAGACCAGCCCGATAGGGAAACATGACCGCAACCGCACGAGCACTCGAGCTGACCAGGGTCGCGGCCGTCGCCGCCACCGAGAAGCTTGCCACCGACCCGATCGCGTTCGACGTCTCCGAGCTGCTGGCGATCACCGACGTGTTCCTCGTCGTCACCGCGACCAGCGAGCGTCAGGTCGGCGCAGTTGTCGACGGCATTGAGGAAGCACTGCGTGGTTTGGGGGAGAAGCCGGTACGCCGCGAGGGCGACCGTCAGCAGCGCTGGGTGCTGTTGGACTACCTCCAAGTGGTCATCCACATCCAGCATGCCGAGGAGCGCGAGTTCTATGCGCTGGAACGGTTGTGGCGAGACTGCCCGGCGATCGACCTTGGTGTGGACGATCGCCGATGACGGCCGATCGGCCGAAAGAGGGGCGGCGATGACGGCGATGCGGCTGATCATCTGGCGGCACGGCCGGACCGAGTGGAACGCCACCGGCCGGTTCCAGGGACAGGCCGACATCGGCCTGGATGACCTTGGCCGGCAGCAGGCCGCCGATGCTGCAGCCGTGCTCTCCACGATCAAGATCGACTCCGTCGTCGCCAGCGATCTGAGCCGGGCACGGGACACCGCCCAGACCCTGGCGAACCTGGTCGGCCTCGAGGTGAGCTACGACCCCCGGTTGCGTGAGATCCACGTAGGCAGCTGGGAAGGGCTGACGGCACAGGACATCGCAGACCTCGATCCCGACTTCGCGCCGGCGTACACCCGCGGCGAGGACGTGCGCCGCTCGGCCAGCGGCGAGAGCACCACCGAGGTGGCGCGGCGCGCCGGGCTGGCGCTGCGTGACATCGTCGCCAAGGCAGCCGATGGCAGCACGGTCCTGGCTGTCATGCACGGGCTGGCCGGCAAGGTCGGCACGTGCTGGTTCCTGGACCTGCCGTACGGGTGCTGGCACTCGTTCGCCGGGATGGACAACTGCCACTGGATCGACCTGCGCAACGACGCAGGGAGCTGGCGTCTGCACGGCTACAACCTCGGAGCACTGTCGAACGAGCGAGCCGAGCGTCCGGTGGTGCCGATGGATCATCGTCTCGGTGACGCGCCGTAACCGCCTGGCAGTTGTCAGGAACCTCGACCCCTGGGCGTGAGCAGGCTAAGGGTGTCGGCCAGCCGGCGCAGCCGCGTGGCCAGCTCCGGAAGGCCGGTCGGGCCGGCTGCGTCCAACAGGTCCGCCACCTGCACGGAGACGTCGTCGACACTCGGCCGGGGTGGTTGGGTGCCCAGGTCACCGATGTCGGCCAGTCGCCGGCACTCGCCGGCCAGCAGCTCGCACGCCGAGGTCAGCACCGGATCGGCGGCGTCCGGGGCAGCGACCACCTGCCAGGCGATCACTCGGCGGTGGCCGAGCTGGACCCGAGCACGGCTAGCCGATGACGCAGCCCCGCGCGGCCCGACCCGAACAGCCGCCCGCGGATCATGCTGCGGGCGGTGCGGACGATCTGGCGTGAGTCGGCGTCGAGCCCGACCACGATGGTGAGCAGGTCCTCCTCCCGGCCGTTGCCGGCCAGCCGCCGGGCGCACTCGGCGAGCAGGTCGGCCAGGGTGGTCAAGAACGCCTTGCGGGACTGCCGAAGCGTCGCGCGGGTGCTGGCCGGGAGCACCAGCAACGCGGTCAGCGCGCCGGACAGGCCGCCGGCCGCGGTCTCCTCCAGGCGGAGCAGCAGCAGCACGTCGCTGAAGGTGTGCAGCAGGCCGTACATCTGGCCGAGCATGATCGTGATGCAGAAGATCATCGTCGCCTGGGAGAGCTGCTGGAAGTAGAAGCCGACGAAGATGCAGGCCAAGATCAAGATCATCGACGCGATCGGGTTGCCGGCGGTGAGGTTGGCCAGCAGGATCGCGGCGACCAGCCCGAGCGCGGTACCGGCGATCCGGCCGAGGCTCTTGCGGACGGTCTCGCCGGACGTCGCGGCGGTGAACACGATGAACGTGGTGATCACCGCCCAGTAGTAGCGCTGCGGTGAGATCAGCTCACCGGCGATGATGGCCAAGGCGGCGGCGACCGACGCCTGGATCGCCTGCCGGGTGTTCAGCTTGAGTCGGGCCGGTGACCACCACGGTGCGTCGTCGTCGACCAGGGCGTCGGTGGCCCTCGCCGCGCTGCCGGGGAGGTTGCCGCCCAGCAAGGTGATCACGGGACGGAAGGGTGTCGTCGCGGAATCTGCGCATGGCCTCGACCTCGTCCGGGTCGAGGTCGGAGTCCAGCGGGTCGATCGGCTCGGACCGGTCGTGCGGGAGATCGGCATGGGTGCGACCAGTCGTCCGGACTGCCACTCGTCGACGACGCGCAGCAGCATCGTGGCCGGCGTCGGCCAGGCGATGCAGGGTCCCGGTCGTCACCCGCGATGGCGGCGAGCTTGCGTACCGCGCCGTCGGCGATGGCGAGGTCACCCCAGCCGATCGAGGTCAGGGCCCGTCGTGCGGCGGCGTTGACGCCGGCGGGCAGTGCCTGGTTGCGGGTGGCCAGGTGGATGACGGCGTTCACGAGCTCATCCATGGCGACCTCGATGTCGACCACCCACTGCCGCAGCCGGCTGGGGGAGACGTCGGCGGGCAGCGCCCGTGCTTCCGACAGCTGACCGTTGAACAGCAGGGCGACCTCGGACAGCCGGACCAGCTCGGCCCGCAGCTGGCGTACCTCGGCTGGGTCGTCCGGGTCGGCGAGCACGTCGGTGGCGGCCGAGACCCCGGCCCGCGCCCGAGCATGGAGGGCGTCGACCGTCCGCCGCAATCGCGCCGCCGGGTCGTCCCAGAAGACGGTGATCAGCAGGACCACCACCCACGCGACGCCGATCACGATGCCCAGCAGGAGCAGCGGAAGCGCGGCCGCCGGTGGTCGGAGGAACAGGCAGAAGAAGTACGCCTGCCAAGCGAGAAAGCCGTAGGTGAACCAGCGCGGCCCGAACCGGCGGACCCAGACGGCGACGAAGCTGATGATCACGAAGCAGATCAGCGACGGGATCTTCCAGCTGGCGATCAAGGTCGCAGCGGTGGCGCCGACGGCGGCCGCGACCGGTGCGCCCAGCGCGGTGATCACAATGGTCCGTCGGTGGCTCTCCCGGATCGCAGTGGCGAGCATCATCGCCATCACCGCGCCGATCATCACGGTGAGCAGCGGCGGAACGCCGAGCGCGAGGGCGACGCCGTACTCGATCGCCAGCGTGCTGCCGACCGCCACCACGGCCCAGATGCGCTGCCGGATCCGCGAGCCGCCGGGGTCGGAGGCGATCAGTCGGTCCCGGCCGTCGCGCAGCTCGACCGACAACCGACTGCGGCCGCGCCGGATCAGGTCGAACTGGGCCGGGCCGGGCGAGCGGGTCGGCTGCTGGTTGACCCGATCGCTCATGAGGCCATCCTCTCAGGCGACGTCGGTGGCCCTCGCCGGTACCGATTCGCCCGTCGCGCCGCTTCGCGCTAACATTTCAGGTCGTTGCCCGTACGGGTGACACGGGGCTATGGCGCAGTTGGTAGCGCGCTTCCATGGCATGGAAGAGGTCAGGGGTTCGAATCCCCTTAGCTCCACCATTTGTTCGATGTTCCAACCCTGCCCCCGTCAACGTGGGGCAGGTTTGCTTCGTCTCTGGCGAGGTCGATGTCGGGGTGGAGCTGCCCGGTGCGCTGCCAGAACTCGGCATGTAGGCGGTTGGCGGGGTCGAGCACGGTTTCGTAGATGCCGTTGAACTCGGTCTCGATGCGGCGGTCCTCGGTGAGGATGATCTTGGTGAAGAACGCCTGGTTGCACAGGCGCCGCTTGGCGGGCTCGCAGTGGGTGTAGAAGGCGTGCGCGTTGGTGGCCAGGTGGAGGTAGGCGCGGAGTCTGATCTTGGCGTCCGCTCGTCCGACTTGGTAGGCGCCCAGCCGCTGCTCGATGTCAGCGAGGTGGCCGGCGAGCCGGTGCTGTTCCTTCTTGAGCACCGGCAGCGTGATCGCGTCGGCGTAGTGGGCTTGCAGGAGCTTGAGTTGCTCGTCTTCGAGGCGTTCCTTCTGCCGGTTCAGCTCATGTCGTTGCGCGTCGGACTCGGTGTCGATGCGGTCGAAGATCTCATCGATCATGCCGGTGAGTGCGTCGGAGACCTCGGGGGAGATTTCGAGGCTGCGGTAGTGCTCGGCGACCAGGGCTTCGACGGTGGACACGAGCACGGCTTGGCGTTCGCAGCTTGTCTTCCCGCTGTGCCGTCCGAGGCAGATGAAGTAGGGGTAGACCTCGCCGCGACTGCTCTTGGCGTGGTTGATGGTCAGCTTCGCTCCGCATTGGCAGTAGAGCGATCCTTTGAGGTAGTGCTCGTGGTTCTGGGTGCGATCCCCGGCGAGGTTGTGGGCGTCGAGTACGTCTTGGACCTTGCTCCAGACGGTGGGCTTGACGAGCCGGTCGTGGGTCCCGAGATGGCGGGCGCCTTTGTAGACGACATCGCCCTTGTAGTAGGGGTTGCGCAGCATCCGTTGCAGGGTGGACACGCGGATGAGTTTTGCGGGCCGCTTGGGGGTGGGCAGGCTGGTCAGGCCGCGCACCTTGAGCTCTTCGGCCAGCTCGGACAGGGACCGGTTGCCGGCGGCGTAGGCCTCGAATGCCCATGCCACGAGTGGGGCGCGTTCAGGGTCGACGGTGACGGTGCGGACCTCACGGCCTTGGGTGTCGCGTTCGCGGACGTTGATGTAGCCGAGCGGCGCCTTGGACACGGTGCCACCGGCGGCGGCTTTCTGGCGCAGTCCTTTGGTGACCTCGCCGGCGAGGTTGCGGGAGTAGAACTCCGCAATGGTCGACATGATGCCGTGCAGCAGCATCCCGGTGGGGGTTTCGTCGATGTTCTCGGTCACCGAGGCCAGCGTGACCCCGGCTTGGCGTAGCGCGAGGTGGATCGCCACGTCGTCTTCGCGGTTGCGGGCGAGACGGTCGAGCTTGTGGACGATGCACAGGTCCACCCGGTTGGTCTTGATGAAGCTGAGCATCCGTTGCAGCTCAGGGCGACGGGAGTTGGTGGCAGTCTCCCCGGCGTCGATGAACTCTTCAACGATCCGGGCTCCCGCCTCGGCGGCGGTGTGGTGGATCGCCTCGCGCTGGGCGGGGATGGAGAACCCTTCCTCGAATCCACCGCGTTCGGCCTGTTCCTTGGTCGAGACTCGGATGTAGGCGATCGCGTGTTGCGCTGTCTCGGTCGCGTCCGGGTCCCCAGTGCGCGTCGACGCGGCACGGGCGTTAGCGGGAATGGACATGATGCTCGTTCCTCTCAGCAACTGCGTGCCTTTCGCGGTTGACCCGCGGGCGCCAGTAAGAGAGGAAAGAGCATGATCTGCGAGAACCGACCAAGTAAGCCACCAGCTTGAAAGCCGATGGACCCGTAGCGACTGAGACGCCCCAGCGGGGGAAGGTACTGGGGACATTCTACGACCGCTCCGGTGAACCGTCTACGCCGTTGTCCTGCGCTTCAACGACCGGCGGGGGTGTGCGCTGCGGGTCGGACATGGCGAGGTCCACGATGAGACGGGCCAGCAGCTCAACGTCGGGGTGGCGTCGGTTGACGACCTCGATGCCGAGCCCGCGTTCGCTCTCAGGCCGACGGTTGGTCTTGCGCTTGTAGTTGCGGACCATCAGTTGAATCCGCCGGCATAGAACTCGTCCTCGGCCTGGCGGCGGCGGGCGACGTCATCCAGGACGAACTGCACGAAGTCGGTATCGCGATCCTCGATGATGGTTTCCTCGACTGGCTCGGCGGGATCTTCACCTGGCCAGGTGGTGTGCCGGGTGGGTCGGTCCCGCTCTAGGCGGGTGCCGGCGGTGGCGACCCATTCGCGCAGCCGACTCCTGGCGTCGGCGAAGTCGCGGTGCCAACCGAAGGGTGCGGAGCCGTTTTGTTCGGGGTCGTAGGCGGCCAGCCAGTGCAGGTGCAGCGCGGAGAGCTCCCACACCAGTTCGGGATGGCGGTGCCAGAACGGGGGGATGACGCTGGCGGCCAGACCGTAGGTGTGGCGCAGCCAGTTGACCCAGGCGTTGAGTTCCAGCCACTCGGTCTCTGCCTCGTCGGCGGTGAGCAGGTTCCAGTTGATCGGGTGCGGCGGCTCGGGCAGCAGCGCCTCGTCGCCGTAGCCGCCGGCCGGAGTGCCCTCCTCGGGGGGGGTCGGGCTCGTCCGGCTCGGGCGTGTCGGGGTTCTCTGGCAGGTCGTCGTTCTCTGACAGGTCGTCGTGGTGAGTGCTCATGTTGGCGTCCTGGCTCAGAGGGAGATGGACGAGTCAGGCTGGGCGGCTGGACGTCGCTGCTCAGTCGCAGGCGGTGCCGGTTGGTCACGGCCCGGCGCCGAGGCGTCGATGCCGTGCTCGACACCTGGTCCTGTGCCGCGGGTGCGGTCGACGGCGTAGGTGGTGCGGGCGACGTCGTGGCCGAGCTTCTTGGCGATGAACTCGCTGCCTTCGACGGCGTTGCCCTCGCGGGCTTGGTATTCGTACTCACGCACGTAGCCCTCGGCAACGAACTTGTCGCCTTTGGCGAACTGGGCGTAGGCCCGTTCGGCGGACTTGCGGTACATCACCAGGTCGTGGAACGTGGTCTCCTGTTTGGTGAAGCCGCCATCGGGGGTGCGGGTGTAGTGCTCCTGGCCGACCTTGGCGTAGAAGCGGGCATCGCCACGGTCGGTGAACGACAGCTGCGGCGTCGAGGCGATGAACCCCGACAAGGACTGTTGAACGTGCATCTGGTCGACTCCTTCTCGATCAGGCCGCACCGGGTGGGGTCGGCCGTTGTCATCGAGGAGGTGCGCTGTGCAGGCCAGGAACAGCGGAGCGGTCAGTGCTGGCGGAGCTGCCGTTCGACTGCGGCCCGGTCGGCCAGGAGGGCCTTGGCGTCGGGGCGTGCGGTCCATTCCCGCATCCGGGTGATGACTGGTCTGGCGGCGCGCAGGAGCACGAGGGAGGTGCCGTAGGGGAAGGTGCGGATCACATCGGGCGGCATCACCGAGACCCGACGGACGGAGCGCTGGGAGGATCGGGAACCGTGATCACCGATGGTCTGGCTGTCGGTCATCTCGTCGCGTTCGCCGATGAGGGTGGCGAGGTCTTGGAGGTCACGGGAGTTGGACGCGCCACCCAAGATGATCTTCACGATCGAGGCGTCCCAGATGGCGTTGGCGGCGTTGTCGCCCCATTTCTCGCGGGCTTGGGCCAGGGACTGCAAGACGGGCATGGTGGTGATCCCGGTCCCGCCGCCTTCGGCCATCAACGTGGGCAGGCTGGGCAGGGGGGCGAGGTTGCCGATCTCATCCAACCCCAGCAGCAGGGGCGGGTCGAGTCGCGCACCGGGAGACCGTGCTGCGTGTCTGCGGGCGGTCTCGACGAGGTTCTCGACAAACGCGGCCACGAGCGCCGAGGACGCACCGGCCCCGGCGCCGGTCGCGCCAAGAGGTAGAGAGTGCCGCGGTCCTTCAAGAACGCCTCGGGGTCGAAGTCCTCCTCGCCGCGGGGTGTCACGGCGTCGAGGACTCTGGGGTCGGCCAGCGCCGAGAGCGACAGGGAGACTCCTTGCCAGATGGAGTCGCGAGTTCTGGGATCGGATTCGATCATCGCTTGCAGCGACTCGGCCCATCCGGTGGCGGCGCGAGGGCTGCTGGCCAGGATGGCAACCGCGTCGGCGGCCGCCGTGGGGTCGAGGGTCCAGCGGAACAGCTCGGCGGGGTCGCGGCGATCCAAGGCGGCGGCGTGCAGGAGCGCTTGGAGAGCACTGCGGGTCTTGCCTTCCCAGAATCCGCCCTGCTCCACCCCACCGCCGGAGAGCCCGGTCGCCGAAGCCAGACCGGTGGCGCGGATCATTGCCGTCAACGGGTCCTCACAGCCCCGCACCGGCGACCACCGCAATCCGGCGGGGACACCTTCGGCGAGGTGTTGGGGGTCGAACACCGCCACGGGTCCGACACGTTCACGCGCACGGAGGGTGGCGGTGAGGTTGTCCGGCCGCGTGCTGGTGGTGACCACCGCGCCGGGAGCATCCAGGATCGAGTTGATCACCACATGCGCGCCCTTACCGGAGCGGGGCGGTCCGATGAGCAGGATGGAGTCTTCGACACTGGCCCAGACTCGTTTGCCGTGGCAGCTGCCGAGCAGGTAGCCGACATCCGCCGGCTTCGGCTTGTCGATGCTGGGCCGCAACGTGCAGGCGCGCCGCAGGAGTGCCTTATCGGAGGCGGTGCGGGTGACTTCGGCGCGGGTCGCGCTGCCGGGGATGCGATACGGATCAGCCTTCGCGCGCCGGCCGTGTTCGCGGATCGCGGACCACACCGCCCAGCTCGCGGCGATGATCGCGGCGAGGAGCACCGCGACGACGATCCAGTAGACGACCGGGCTCAACCCCGGAACTCCGAGCGGTCCGCCGGGGTCAGCCGGGTGCACGAGCACGCCGAGCCCGGCCTCGGGTCCACCCGTTGGCTGCGGTTGCCCGGTAAGGAAGCTGGCAAGGGTTCCGCTGACACGGAGCGCACCACCGAGTGCGACGACGGCCACGAGACCGGCGAGGGCAAGGTTGGTCAGCGAGTCGTCGAACGCCCCGTCCGAGGGTCGGGGCACGCTCATTGCGGGTGTCCGACCGTGACTGTGCCCGAGATACGGCCGAGCAGGACGATTTCATCGGTGGGGCTGTGGGACATCAGCGCGGTGGGGATGAGCGCGTGAGCGGTCCCGTCGGGTGCTGCGTCGCTGTGGGAGACGACGATCGCGACTGCCACGTCCTCGCCCGGTATGAACCCGGCCCCGTGGAGGGCGACCAGCACAGGCGCTGCTTGTTCGGTGGGTGGCGGTGCTTCGGGTGTGCCGGTGCGCCGGGCAGGTGGGGTGAGGATGTCGGTGAAGGTGGTGCCGTCTGCTTCGTGGACCTCGACCCGCATCGCGCATCGCTGCTGTTCGATCAGGCCGTCCAAAATGGTCCCGAACGCCGAACGCCGCCAGGGACCCTGCCCGGTGGGCGGTGCAAAGGAGTCGCCGGCGACGGTGACGGTGAGTTCGTCGTCCTGGCTGACGGTGATAATGACGTGTGGCAGCGAAACGGGAATGGGCGCCGCGGAGCCGTCGTCACCGGTGTCGTGGGCGGGGTCGTGATGCTTGGACCGGGGCCGGGGGATGCTCATGAGCCGGCTTCCGGTTTTCGGGGCGATCCGCATTCGGGCCCGGGTGTCGAAGGTTTCCAGTTCGGCCGGGTGGAGCTGGTGCTGGATCACGAATGACCTGTCTTTGATCCGCCACAGTCCTTGCCCGGTGCCCAGGCCGGGCAGGAGTTTCTGTTCGGTCCGGGTCAGTCCGAGAGCGGCGGCGGTGGCGCCGAGCTGGTCGGATTCCTGGCGGTAGATGATCCGGGTTTCGGCGTTGGCCAGCAGGGATCCGGCCAGGGCGCGCATCGCGGTCCCTTGGTCGCCCACGTTGTCCAGATCCGACAGCTTGTGGAAGATCAGCATGTTGGCGATCCCGTAGTGCCGTGCGAGCCGCCACTGCGCATCCATCCTCTTGAGCAGGGCGGGGTGGGACATCAAGCGCCAAGCTTCGTCGTAGACCACCCACCTCTGCCCACCAGCGGGGTCCAACAGCGCTGATTCCATCCAGGCGCTGGAGCAGGTCATCAGCACCGAGATGAGCTTGGAGTTCTCCGCGACGCGGGACAGATCGAGGGAGACCATCGGCAGCGATGGGTCGAATCTGACCGTGGAGGGTCCGTCGAAGAGTCCTTGCAGGTCACCGGCGACCAGACGCCGCAGCGCGTGGCCGACGTGGCGTCCGTCTTCTGCGAGTCGACCGTCAGCATCGTCGGCGGTGCTTGGGGTGAGGATGCGTTCGACGACCATCGGGAGAATCGGGACCTCCGCGCTCCTGACCGCATCGGCCAG
>JAABUS010009335.1_pt1 | contig 10384 bp, 12 predicted proteins | sample 5560161 | NCBI WGS metagenome assembly JAABUS01 (sample SAMN10711885, study PRJNA513376) | rock metagenome | isolation source: Antarctica rocks | place: Antarctica: Victoria Land, Trio Nunatak nord | collected 2016-01-04
CCATTTTCAATACTTCTTCTTTAAACGAAGCATCATACTTTCGACGCCTGGCACCTGTACTTTTTTCTTTCATTTGAATTGCTAATTTAAGCAACTCTACTGTCCGTATTTATTGAAGCATCTCAGTAATGGCAGGCAGTGTTTCAGCCAAAGTAAGAGAGTTTGCAACAAAGTATGGAAATCCTTCAAGGCTCATAATACACTTCTATAAAGAGAAAATGAGTGATGAAGAAATTGCTCCTATTGAAACAGCTTTAAAAGACTTACAATTACCAAACCCAATTCCAATTTTCATACTTCATATAAACAAAACAGAAGCAAAAGACATCATTGCTTACGACAATGATTGGAAAGGCAATTGGATGCCTTTTAGTGGCACATACATAAGTATTGGAAACAGAAAGTATTTATTGTTCAACAATAGCCGCTATCCGAATGAAACTTTTAATGCAATGGATGGTTACCCATTTCCAATAAAGCTATCTATCAATTGCAGTATTGAAAAGCAGTTGGAAAATCAGGCAACGATAAATGAGTTGATAAACCAGGTATATCAATTCAGCAGAATGTACTTTAAGAGCCTAACACAACAGAACCTGCCGGTAACAGTTAAGTATCCTGAAATCATTGCTGAATTAGCGCCATACATGGAGAGTGCAGACTTACCAGACAATTCAAAGAATGATTTATGGTTTTTATAAAAGATGTAATACTACCACAAATGAATACAGGACTAATTGATATAATTACAAGGTATATAACCCAGCCAAAAACCGATTTTGCAATTCTAATAAATGGAGAATGGGGAAGTGGAAAAACTTTCTATATCAAAAATCAATTAGCAAAAGCAATATCTAATTTAAAATTCAAGGTTTCAGAAAAAGAGGAGAAAGCATATGACTTAGTTTATGTTAATTTATATGGAATTACATCAACTGAAGAACTGCAAAAAAAGCTCATTATTGAGCTAAACCCTTGGATGAAAACCGCCACTTACAAAGCCACTGACTTTATAGTTTCAAAAGGGTTAGATTTTTTAAAGAACTTTAAAATAAATTTATCTGGTGATGATAAACTAAAACTGGTTACGAATATTTTTGGTGGCATCCCTATAAACAAAATTTTGGTATTCGACGATTTAGAAAGGTTGTCGACAAACACTTTAAACGAAGTATTAGGTTTCATAAATACATATACAGAGCACCAGAATTTAAAAGTAGTTGTTGTCGCTGATGAAGAAAAAATCAAAGATAAAATTCCAGACTATCAAAAAGTAAAAGAGAAGCTAATAAGGTTTACGTTTCTATTTCAGCCAATAATAGAAGAAGCATTTCCAAGTTTTATAGAAAAGTATCCATCAAAAGAATACCAAACATTCCTAAAAGAGAACGCAAATTATATAGGTAGCCTCTTTGTAAAAGCGAAGTATAAAAATCTACGATCTTTAAAATTTGTCCTCGACTTGTTTGAAAACATTTATTCTGGTATTAAGTCACGTAATGTATTACAATCAGAATATGAACCTTTAATTTTTAAAAGACTTCTCTTATTCTTGGTCACTTACTCAATTGCATATAAAAAAGGGGCAACAGTAGAAGAACTTAATAGTTTGAAAGATTTAAGTTCAGAAGTTGATGCCCCATCAGATAGAGCTTGGTTGGCTGAACTATTTGAAGAAATAAAAGAAGGCGACGAACAAGTAGCAGCAGTTCCTAATGCCATCAAAGTCTTTAAGGAGGATTTCGAGAAAACATTTTTGGACCAATCCGATTATAACTTTCAACATTTTCCTTCTATTGCCTATTTCGTAGGCTCCGGGAACTTAATGGTTGAAGAATTAGTAAGTACATGTATTGAAATTCAAGCCAAGCTCATTGCCAAAAAGGAGAAACCTGAATATATTACTTTAGATAAGCTCAATAACTGTTTACTTCTTGAGGATGAAGAATTAGCTGCAGTCGTGGAAGACATCTTGCGTTTCGTCAAAGAGGGTCATTATAAGTTAGAAGAATATCCTAACATCTTTCAAAGTCTGTCAAACCTTTCTGATAATAATATCGCTGAAATTAAGATTGATGAAGCCACAGTGGATTTATTCAAAGAGGGTATGGAAAAATCTTTGGCATCTTCAGTGTATAAGCAGGGCTTTGGAAGTCGCATCACGATGTATCATAACGAAAACGAATTAGTAAAGAAGATTAGAAATCTTGCAATCCAATTGAATGAGAGCTTAGAGACTAAGGAAGATACAGTAGTCGCCAGCAAAGTATTTGATGCATATCGCAATAAGAATGTTGAAACATTCAATGAAGCAATGTTAAGTGAAGAAGTAAAAAATACACCAGTTTTCCAAGAGGAGTTTATAAGCTCCAATGAGTTTTATGACATCTATATGTCTCTCCCTAATAAATTGAAAAGTTCAATTACTGATACATTACATAACTTCTCATCAAGGTTTATTTATTATGGCACAGGTTTGACTAAGGAGCTTACTTTTTTCAAAAATCTTCTTTCACTTGTAAATCAAACTATAGATGCCCAAGGTGGAAAGCATCAGCTAAGTACAGCTAACCTTTTCAAACTAAAATATTTTCTCGAACCAACTGTCGAACGATTTGAAAAGATACTTAATAATGAATTTTATCAATAAATATTACCATCCGTTATAGTTGTTTCGATTAGATCAAATAAAATCTTCTGCAAAGTTAATTGCCGCCCCGGCAGTAGTACAAAGCCAAACTTAAACAGAGCCGAGCAGCCAAAAGACTACGGCATAAACACAGCCCCAACACACAAAGCCATCATTTATTCCGTTTCCTTTTGGCTTGGGAACGGCGGCAATTGTAGCATAGCATCATTTTATTTTTTCATCATTAAATCATGTGTTATGTCTACTATTAGCGTTTCCGTTCATCAGCGTTTATCATCATTCCGCATCTTCCTTTATGCTACTACTGCCAATGGTGTTGTGTTTCTCCCTATCACCTTGCAGCAGTTCAAGTCGCTGTTTGGTTCTTGCATTGGTTGTTCCATTCAGCCAGGGCAGCGTACTTATTATTTTCAATGCTTGCCTTTCTAAAGCCTTCGGGCTTGAAAATTTGGGATTTTTAAAAAAAATAAGAGCTTTATTAAAAAATTTATATATGCCACAACAAAATGCAACAACAACGCAAGAAGTTAAGCTTCCTAACTCAAATGAGACAATTAAGGTTGAAGTGGAATTAATTCCTGCTGATCAATTCCATGATACGTTTGCTAAACAAACAAATGTCACAAAAGTTAATGTAGATGGTAAAGAATTTTTTGCTGTTGTAGGTAAAACCCGGACTTAATGGAGTTGGAGTTACTTTATTTAAAGTCTGATAATTTTTGGACGCCTGATTACGATTGTATATTGATATCTAACCAGGCGTCCTTGCTACGCTTAGATGCTAAAGCATCTTTTGTTTTTTATAACCTTATTATAAAGAAAAACAGACACGTGACTTTGTATAGTTCTAAGAACATCTTTTATAGTGAAATTCAATCAATAATTAATTCGCTAAAAGAAAATGATGTTGTCTGCGAAAACATTTTAAATTCTTCTTCAGATTATCAGCCTATATCATTTTAAACAAGATGGAGTTTGACCTGACATTAGTTAATGTTCCTTACTTATCACAACATGGCGGAGAGGTTTTAAAACCTCTTGGCTTGTGTTACCTTGCTTCTTATCTTATTGAAAAAGGCTTTAAGATTAATGGGTTTGATTTTTCTTCCTCTAAAGAAGACCCTCTTTTTTTAGTTGATAAATTTAAGCTATATCAGTATCCTTATATAGGTCTTTCTTTCTACAATGTAAACGCCGTTTATGCTTTTGAATTGGCGAAAGCTATAAAGTTTAGAAATAGCAACACAAAAATAATTGCTGGTGGAGCACATGTATCAGCTGTTTATGATACGATATTAACCGATCATCCTGAAATCGACATAATTGTTAGAGATGAAGGTGAGTTAACAACAGCCGAATTACTTAATAGTTTACAGGATGGTCTTGATTTAAAAACGATAAAAGGAATTGTTTATAAGATCGGCAATGAAGTTATTATTACAGAACAGCGTGAAAGAATTTCGATTTTAGATGATATACCTGCACCAACCTTCGATTTTTTTGCAACTAACAAAGTAGAAAATTATTTCTTTGACCATATAACTGGGAAAGAGAAAAATGCTGTCTCGATGGTAACAAGTCGAAGCTGTCCATATAATTGTTCCTTTTGTGCAATTATTCTTATAGGTAGGCAATGGAGAAAATGTTCATCACAAAAAGTTCTAAATGATTTACTCTCACTGCAAGAACATGAGAAGAAAACGTATGAACATATCTACTTCCTTGACGCAAATTTTTTTGTGAGTGTTGAACGTACTATTGAAATAGCTCAAGTACTCAATAATTACAATAATAGTATAACGTTTAGTTTTTCAACAAGGGCAAACCAAATCATTAAGGCTGAAAAGCATTTAGGTATTTTATCTAAATTAGGTTTGAGGGCGGTAGAGATAGGTATTGAAAGCGGAAGCAATAAAGCTCTTGAGAGGTTTTCAAAAGATATAACTGTAGAAGAAAATTTTAAAGCAATAAGTTTATTGAATGAAAACAATATCAAACTTTATTTAGATTTTATAATGTTCGATGCTGAAGCTTCAATTGAAGATTTGGATAAAAATTTAGAATTTTTAGCAGCTTCTAATTTAGACTATTATGTGCCATGGGACCATCTATACTCATACATGACACCTTACTTGGGTACACGCATAAGAACTAAATACGAATTATTATTAAACCGAAAGTTTGAAAGGGATCAATTGCCAGATCCTTCTTCCTTATTCATTGATGATAAGGTAAAAAAGATATTTACAGAATTAATGTCAATTAGACCAATGTTTTCTACGTTAGAAAAGAGGGTCATTAACTTACAAGATCACTTGCGTTCTATCAATTCAAGCCAAATGGAATTTCATAAAGTACGCTTGGAATTACTTTCTCTCAAAAGAATGCCTTTTAATTTGATGAAAGCTTTAATTACTCAAGCAAAAAAAGATGTGGATATATCAGTTTTTGATGCTATGAAAAAACTTAATATAATGAGATATTACAGTTTTAATAATGATTTTAAACTTGAGCGCACTGATCAAAAAGTTGAATATGAAGTTATCTGAAATACCTGTTTTAGGGATCGGAATGGCATCCGATGTCTCAGCAGTGCAACCTGATTTTAGAAAATTTATAGATCAAGAGCCGGAAATTAGTTATCTAAACTTTGGTGCTCATTATTCTCAATTTGAGCGCATAAAGTATTACATACAAGATTTGATTGATAGAGGTTTCCCATTAGTTTTTCATCCTATTAATTTTAATATATCTATAAATTCAAAGGAGGATCAATATGTACTCGATGCGATAAACCGCATTGTAGAATATACAAAGCCAAAATGGATGGGGCAAGATATTGGAATATGGGTATATGGTAAGCAATATTTAGGTTCTTATCTAATACCCCCAATTTTGGATATGATAAGCATAAACGAAGTATGTAAGAAATACAAATATTTAAGTCAAAATGTAAATTGTCCAATTTTATTAGAAAATCCGCCAGTATACTTCTCAGTTGAAAAAATGAGTATGAATACCTTCTTTAGGAAAATTGTTGATAAAATTAATTGTGGAATTATTCTCGATATAGGGCATTTAATTGGTTACAATCAAGCCACGGGTCGAGATTATAAGAATATCGATATTACAGACTTTCCTTTTGAAAATGTTATTGAAATCCATTTAGCCGGACTTCAATATAGCCAGATAGGAGAAGATTTAAATATAATTGATCAACATGCATATCCCATTGACGATTTATGTTGGGATTTTTTGGAAATGCACATACATAAGATGACGAATTTGAAGGCAATTACATTAGAGCAAGAATTTTGTAGTAATGAAGTGGCGTTTAATAACTTGGAAAAAGCTAAATTTTTATTTAAACCATATTTTTTGAACTATGCGTAAAGAATATGATGTTTATATTAGATTATGTTTTGATAAGGAATTTTTAAATCAGTTTCTTTTAGATCGATATAGTACATTATATAAGCATTATAAAGATGATAATATTGATTACGAATTGTTCCTTAACAAGTATGCTACAGATTATGGTATTCAAGAAGAATATTATAAGCGATTGTCAATGCTCTTAAAAACAAGTAGTGAAATATTTAGGGAATGCCATGCACTTATACTTACTTATTATGGCAATAATTTCTTTGAGAAAATTTTATCAAACTTTTTTAATTTTTTTACTAAGCCCTCTTCTCAATCTGGAAATATTGAAATTTTAGACCCATTTGATGGATATGTGATCGGTCCGCATATAATGGAAGCTGCCAGTAAATGGTATATCGAGGATAATTGGTGGCTTTATCCCTTATTGAGATACAAATGGGCGTTATGGCATGCTAATCGAGTAAGATTAGGATTTCCTCCACTTTATAAATACAAAAATTTAGTGGAAGGGGCAACTATTGTCGAAGCAAAATATGAATTAAAACTTCTTCTTAGAGAGGTTATACGACTAAATAATTTATCTGTTACAGATGAAGTTTATAAAGCAAGAATACGTCCCAAAGTTGGAAATTTTTACTGTTTAATTATGCCCGATGAGAAAGGTGTTGTAGAGGCTAAGCTAAATGAAGAACAATTTCATCAACTAAAGTCTATTATTGATGTTGATTTTTTTGATAAATCTTCATTCGACAAAGATTATAAGCAATTGTCAAACGTTATAAATAATTCTTTTTTATGCTGTTCAAATGAACTATGTGATGGTGAAATGATTGAAAAGGAATTGTCAAAGCATGTTATACCTTTACCTCATTAGAGATGACTAATGCTTGTAATGCTTTACGAAGAGTTTTTATATCAGGTATTAATAAAGTATTGGAAGATATTATTAATCTTCCTGATGACGATGTAAGTTTAATCCTTGATGATAACACGGAGGATGAAGATTGTATGTCCATTCGAGCTATTCTTTCTCATATACTTTTCTCAACAAGGAGGCACTTAAATTATATACTATCTTATACAAATAATGAACAGTTTAAAATCTCTAAATATTTATATTCAAATGTCAAAAGTTATTTTGATGAATTTGAGAAACTAAAAGAGCAAGTTACGTTCACCCTAAATTTGCTTACGGACGATATGCTTGAACAAAATGATACCGGAAAGAAAATAATAACTGATTGGTATCAATCTTATGACATAGAACAACTTTTAGAACATTCTATTGTTCATTGTTTTCGTCATCACATTCAAATACAAAAGTTTATTGAGATATTGAGGTTGAGACAAACTTCCTCATTTAATAATAACATTTAATGGTGCAGTAACTTCTTAAAACCTTCGTAAGTTATAGTGCCTGGTAATGCAGGCTATAAACAAGTGGTACTTCCCACAGCAAGTGCCATTCGTCCCTCAGGTCACTTGCTTTTTTGCCAGGCTTCTTTTTCAGCTTCAGAACAAATCCAGGCATTAATAATTCTCACATCAGCACGACCCACCCTGCAAGGTAATAAGGTGTTCGTCGTTTCGTCGTCCGCAAGCAGATGCGCCAAACCATTGCAGCATTGCCAATAAAGCCGTTTAAGTACCGTTTATGGTATTGGCAAAGCTGACAATGCCCTTCGGGTGCTTCGCTACGCTTCGCAGTTTGTCACACTTCTTGCAGTTCCTCCTCATTCCTCACGGCAGCTCCTGTGTCCTTCATGCCACTTCATTCATTTCGTCCTCCGTTCCGCTCCATTACACCACGTTCGCAGCTTGACCATTTGCTGCAAGGCATGGCACACTTTCCAACGCACAAAGCAAAGCACAAGTGATGCACATTCCTTTTCGCAAACCCACGCTACAATACTCACTGGGTTCCATTCCGCTACACTACGTCCTACATTCATTTCAGTCGCATTCAGTCCACCCGCTGCCAATAATTTTGCTCGCCTTGCTTGCCTGCCGCAGCTGCGGGTTTGTCATGGTTTTTGACCCACAACACAAAGGCTTGATGAGAACAAAAACACACGCCAAACCCTTGCATTCTTAGTAGCTGTCTACCGCCGTTTCACGGCTTTGTAGCCACCACTGCGGCAGGCACTCGCAGCCACCTTCGTTCGTTCCTCTCTTCGGTGTCTTTTGACGGCTCGCTACGCTTCCACGCCTCACTGCGGACAAGTGTGCCGCAGGGCAAGCGCTTCTTTTTGCCGCAGGCGCTATTACCTTTTTTGCTGACGCACAGGGAATACAATTCAGCAGGACGAAAACAAGATCCCGTTTCATGAAAGAAATAAACGCAAGGGAAGGAATTAGGAAGAAATTATTTAGAACAATAAACCAATAAAAAAAGTCCAGCAAAGTTAGGTGGCTATCACAAAACCCACTAACATAAAGCCTGCAAGGAACTACGGCATAAACACAAAGCAATCGCACAAAACCCATCATTTATTCCGTTCCTCCTTGCAGCCTTAGCCACGCCACCAATGCAAGTGCTTTCTTTTTCTTTTTTTCGGTTTTTCTTTTTCTTTTAAAAATTATTGATAGAAGAAATGCAATAGGTTGAACTGTCTCGTACATATCCCTACCATGAAGCAAGGATGAAAGCACCATGAAGCACCACATTAGAAAAAATAATGCAAACAGGTGAACAATAAAAAAGCCCTGCAAGAATGCAAGGCTGTTTCTGGTCGTAATATTTATCGCTTAGAAAATATCCGCAACTTTTAAAGCATTACCTGAACTGAACAGATAATAATTAGGTCCTACTTTTTGATAGAACTCAATACCAATGCAGAATAAAACACTTGCATCAGCAGTGAGAGTAGGAGTGTTAGGCAGAGTAGCAGTTACTACAGTTGATGCAGCAATTGCAGTGCTCAAATCCAAATAGCCGGAGTAAGCAACATTTGAAAGCTCATTGTTTGCCGTATCAATTGGCTCATAAGTTCCGGTTTGATCGTTGTACTCAAAATCAGAAACACAAGCCAGGGCAACTAATAAACGAAAATGTGTAGAACCTGCCGGAGCATTTAAAAGGTTAGCCGGGTTGAAAGCTGGAACAGTTAAAGTAGCTGCATCACGGGCAACAGTATTGCTTAATGAATAAGGTGCAGTGAAGACACCTTCCAGGCTTACATTTTTATCAAAAGCAAAGCCGATTAAATATTGTTTTTCCTGGGAGATCAAAATTGCACGGTAACCCCTTGCTTCTGTTTGGTCTTCCAAATTTATTTTCTTGATAACTCCGGTAAGCCTTCCGGTCATTTGTGGATCACTCATTTGCTTAATAACTTGGCTTAACCCCACACGGATAGATTTTCCGGCAGTAGCACAACCGCCAAATTCATTCATGTTTTCACGGGTTCTTTCAAATTCAGGAGCGGTTGCAATCTGATCACCTGAAGGACCGCCGACCATGCCGGCGAAGTCGCCAGACAAGCCTTTTATTTTAAAATGCCTTACCCCGCCCATTGTGCCGGAGTATTTTACTAATCCTGTTTGCTTTGCCATTTTTTATAAAATTTAAAGAGTTTGTAAATCAAATTTTTATTCTCAAATTTACACTGCAATACATTGATTTACAGTACCATAAACGGAGTAAACAAGTGCAAATCAAAGCATACGGACAGGCTATAACAAAAACACACCTCACAATTACAAAAGTGGTTGATGGAGATGGCTTATTTGTGGTTGATATGTTCGGCAAGAATGAAACAGAAATTCGCTTTCTTGGTATCGATGCACCAGAAGTAAGAAGATCAAGAAAGCTGAAACAAGATGAAAGAGAAACGCATTTGCCTGGGCAATTGCTTTTAGAATTAGGGCAGGCATCAAAGCAATATCTTTCTTCCATTGCTCCGGTAGGTACTTCTATAACTTTAGTGATGGAGAGGCAACACAGCTTTGATTTTTATGGACGAACCTTGGCTTATGTTTTATTACCTGATGGAAGTTGCTTAAATGAAACGATGATCAATGAAGGCTATGCAAAGCCCTATGATAAATATTATTGCGAGGCATTACCAGAGTATCAAAAAATAAATACCTTTGCTAAAGGAGGGCAACGAGGTTTATATCAAACAGTTTCTGTCTTCTAACTTCGGAAACATTTTGTTCTTTTTATCTCTTGTTTTCAAATTCATGTTGCCCACTTGTTGCCCAATCTCTCAAACCCCTTAGTATCTGTTAAGAAATAAGTAGTACATTTGACTAAACTACTTGTTATGTTTAGCGATGAAGAATTACACAATAAATTTAAATCAATTTTGCCTCATTTAAATGAACAGGCCACCCGTTTATATC
>JAABUS010009336.1_pt1 | contig 10384 bp, 11 predicted proteins | sample 5560161 | NCBI WGS metagenome assembly JAABUS01 (sample SAMN10711885, study PRJNA513376) | rock metagenome | isolation source: Antarctica rocks | place: Antarctica: Victoria Land, Trio Nunatak nord | collected 2016-01-04
TATCGCCGCGGCGCCGGCGAGGTGCTGATCGTGAACCACGGCGGCCGTGGCTGGTGGGACCCGACCGGCGACCGCAAGGGCGACGTGTTCGCCCTGGTGCAGTTCCTGGAGCCGGGCACCAGCTTCGGCCGGGTCCGCCAGGCGCTGCGGGACCTGAGCGGCATCGCGCCGTCCTTCCCGGTCGCCCCCGCCGCCAAGCGGGACAAGGCGCCCGAGCTGCCGCCTGCGCAGCGCTGGGGCGCATGCCGGGTCCTGTCGCGGGGGTCGCGGACCTGGCGCTACCTGACCCAGGAACGCGCCCTGCAGGAGCCGGTGGTGATCGCGGCCTCCCGGGCGGACGCCCTGCGCGAGGGGCCGTATGGCAGCGCCTGGTTCGCGCACCGCGACCGGGCTGGCGAGGTGGTCGGCATCGAGATGCGCGGCCCTGACTTCCGCATGTTCTCGGCGGATGGCGACAAGACGCTGTTCCGGCTGCCGGGCCGGTTGCCGTCCAGCACGGTGCCGACCACGCGCCTGGTGGTGTGCGAGGCGCCGATCGACGCCATGAGCCTGGCCGGCATCGAGCGGCTGCGGGCGGACACGCTGTATGTCGCCACGGCCGGCGGCATGGGGCCGGAGACGGTCGCGGCGCTGCAGGCGCTGCTGCGGGACCTCGCCGCCCAGCCCAATGCAGTGCTGGTGCTGGCGACGGACGCCGACGCCCCAGGGGAGCGCCATGCGGCCAAGCTGGCAGCGCTCGCGGCCGAGGCCGGGGTGCGCAGCGGGCGCATCCTGCCCTTTGGCGGGCGCAACGACTGGAACGACGTGGCCCAGGCGCGGCGCCGGGCCGCGCTGGGCCTGCCCTGCTCGGCCGCACCGGAAACCTCCGATCAGCTCGCGGGGGCACGGGCGTGAGCGCCCCGGCGCCGGTGCGCTCGGCCGCCGACCCCGGCGCGCGCCTGCTTGTCGAAGGGGGCGACGCCGTCCTGGAGGGCGTCATCGTGGACGGGGACAAGGAGGAGGACGGGCAGTGGGACCTGGATAGCCGGTTCGTGCTGCTCACCGAAGACGGGCAGAGGGTTAGAGTGAACGGCTGGATGTGCCTGATCGAGGTGGACGAGGAGGAGGAGGAAAGAGGGGGCAGGAGGGTGGACTGAGGCGGGCAGGGCAGGGCAGGGGAGGCCCTGCCGCGTCGTGCCGGGGGCCGCAAGGGGCAAGGGCCAAGCGGCCCGCGCTGCGCGCGCCCCCTGCACCCCCCGTCCCGAAGCGGCTGCCGGGCTGTGTCTTCAGGTGATGAAGGTAGAGCAGAAGGACGGCAGGGATGAGAACGATGATGAAGGTACGCCTGGTGCTGGGCGCGGTGCTGCTGGCAGGAGCGCTGTATGCCCTGGCAGCGGCACCAGGGTTCGTGGACGACCTGGCTTCCACGGTGCCGGTACGGCCGGCGCAGGAGGCGCTCCGGTGACGGCCGTGGACGACCAGGCCGGCGGCGTGCCGGACCTGGTTCCGGAGCAGGCGCTGTTCTGGGTGGCCTGCTACCTCACCAGCCAGAGCTATGGCGGATCGGCCGAGGGCGGCTGGTGGTTCGACGAGGGCGAGCTTGTCACCGACCCCGACATCTATCGCACCCTGGGCGGCACGCCGCGGTCCTTCCTGACCGAACACGAGGCTGACGCCTACGCGGCCGAGCTGGCGCCGAAGCTGGTGCTGCTGAACCAGGACCGCCCGCCCAAGCACGCCTCCACCAGCCGGGGCACCTACGAGGTCCACGTTCTGCAGGCGGCCAGCCTCCCGGTCGGCTTTCCTGCGGCACGCCCGCATTACGAGTAGATTCCGACCCCTTCTTTCCACCCTGGAAGCCCGCCTCGCGCGGGCTTCCGCATGTCTGGAGCCATGCCATGCCCATACGCACAGCACGACGCCCGTTCCTGTTTCCCCGATACCGGCACGCAGGCGCGGCATGAGCGCCCGCCGGTTCCTGGACGTTTCCAGCGGCCACCTGTCACCCGAAACCTGGGCGTGGCTGGACGAGCAGACCACGGACGAGGCGGTGCGCGACCCCCGCAACCGCAGCGCCGAGATCCTGGGCGGGCGCACCCGTCATGGCTGGTTCATCTGGGCCAGCAAGGCGCCCATCGCCTCGGTCCCGGCCGACCTGGTTGCCGTGATGGGCTACGCGCGCAAGCGCGGCTGCGCCTACGTGTAGCGACCCGAGATCATCCGCACCTCGGCGCGAGATCATCGGCGTTTCCGGCCCACAATCGGCGAGACTGTGGGATGCGTCCTGCCCGGATTACGTGAGACTCAGCCCGCGCTGGATTGAGACGGACGCGAGATCATGCGCCCCTGCCCATAAAGCATGAGACGGATCAGACCGGCAGGCCAGCCGCCATCACCTGCTCGGTTACCCGCCCCGGCCCATGATGCTGAAACGGATCAAGCCAGCCGCTCCGGCTCACCTCCCGTAGGCGGCGAGCCGGAGGCCGCGTCACTGGTGCGAGTAGAGTGGCAAGGCTTTCGCGAACGCCTTGGCGTGGAAGATCGTCGAGCCTTGTCCGCCCTTCCAGTCGTTCGTCACGACGTAGAGGTCGTCGGTGCCGGGCTTGATTGCCATGCTGGTGGAGCGAAGGTTGTGGCCCTCCTCCCGGCCGGGCAACAGCACCTGGCCGATGGGCATGCCATTCTTGTTGAACACCAGCACCCGGCCTTGCCCATACATCGCCACATAAAGGTTGCCGTCGGCGTCGGCGCGCATGGAGTCCGGCGCCGGGCCGGTGAAGTGGTAGGCGATGGCCGTGCCGAACGGCGCGATCGTCGTCGCGTCCGCCAGCTCGACCCGGTGCAACAGCCCCCGGCTGAACTCCGTCACCCACAGCTCCTTGCCGTCCGGGCTGAGCGCCACGCCGTTCGGCACCGCCAGGTACGGCAGCACGGGCGTGATCGTCCTGAGGTCTGGCGAAACGTAGTAGACGCCACCCTTCGGGTCGGTGGAGATACCCTGGAAATCGGTGAAGTAGAACCCGCCCTGGGCATCGAAGACAAGATCGTCCGGCAGGTAGCCGGCCTCGGGCGGAACGATGGTTTGCATCCCCGACCCGTCCGGCCTCACCGCCACGACGGAGCCGGTGTTCTTGAAGTTGCCCAGGCCGGCAATGAAGACGCGCCCGTCCTTGTGGATGGCCAAGCCTGCGGAGCCGAGCTTGCTCTCGCCCACGACGGTGGAAAGCTTCTGGTCCGGCGTCAGCCGGAACACCCGCCCGCCAAACACCTCGACGAAAAGCAGGTTGCCGTCACGGTCGAAGGACGGACCTTCGAGTTGCAACCCCTCGTCGGACACCTTGAACCAGGGCTGCGCGACCACGGTCTGCAGGCCGCGCTCGGAAGGCGGGACCGGGGCCGGCCCGCGCGTCTGCGCGTCGTAGGCGAGCGCCGGGACCGTTGCGCCGCCCTGCTGCGCGTGGGCACTCGCGGCAAGGCTTGCGGCGAGAACCGCCGCAAGGAGAAGATGGCGTCTCGGGTTGGCCATGCTTGTTTCCTCCAGGTTGAGTTATCGTTGGCCCAAGCCGCTCGGCCGCCGCCCGGGGTGAAAACGGGGCAGGCCCGGGCGGGCCTGATGCCCGATGTCACGCCGGTGCGGCCTCGGTCCTGCGCACCAGGGCAAGCTTGGAGTTTGGCGGGCGCCCGAGCGCGTCCGAGATCAGGCAGCCAGCGGCGAGCAGTCCGTCGAGATCGACGCCGGTCCGGATGCCCATGCCGTCCAGCATGTACACGAGGTCTTCGGTGGCGACGTTGCCGCTCGCCCCGGCGGCGTACGGGCATCCGCCAAGGCCGGACGTCGCGCTGTCCACGACCGAGACGCCGGCCTCCAGGCAGGCCAGGATGTTGGCCAGCGCTTGGCCGTATGTGTCGTGGAAATGCACGGCAAGCCGGTCCATGGGCACGCGCCCGCCGACCGTCTCCAGCATCGCCCGGGCCTTTAAGGGCGTGCCGACCCCGATCGTGTCGCCGAGCGAAACCTCGTAGCAGCCCATCGCCGCCAGCGCGGCCGCGACCCCGGCCACGGCCGCGACCGGCACCTTTCCCTCGTACGGGCAGCCGAGCACGCAGGACACGTAGCCGCGCACGCGCATTCCGGCCGAGAGCGCCGCCTCGCACACGGGCCGGAAGCGCTCCAGGCTTTCAGCGATCGAGCAGTTGATGTTGCGGTGCGAGAAGCTTTCCGACGCCGCGCCGAACACCGCGATCTCGCCCACGCCGGTCGCAGCGGCGGCCTCGAAGCCCTGCATGTTTGGAACCAGCACGGGATAGGACACGCCGGGCTGGCGTCGCAGCCGGGACAGGACCTCAGCTGTCCCGGCCATCTGCGGCACCCAGCGTGGAGACACGAAGCTGCCGGCCTCGATCGCGCTCAGTCCGGCGTCGGCCAGCGCCTCGATAAAGGCCACCCGCGTCTCGACGGGCACAGCCCTTGCTTCGTTCTGCAACCCGTCACGCGGGCCGACCTCGACGACGCGCACGCTCTCGGGAATAGGCATCGGCTTCCCTCCTCCGGTCGGCCCGGGCGCAGGCGCGATGGCCTAACCGCACGGGACCCAGCAGATGCGTTCTCAGGTGCGGACCAGTGAGCACTTGCCGTCGGCCAAGGGGCGGAACGCCTTGTCTGCCGGCGTCGTGGCAATCAGGCGCATCAAGTCCCACGGTCCCTTGCTTTCGCCGGGCTTCTTGGCCTCGAACAGGAAAGCCGGGTGCAGCTTGCGCCCGTCCGCCCGGATGCTGCCCGCGCCGAAGCAGTCGTCGTCCGTCGGCATCGCCTTCATGCGCTCGACGGTGGCCACTCCGCTCTTCTTTGCCTCAGCCGCTCCCATGTCGGCCACGGTCTTCAGGTAGTGCAGTGCCCCCGCGTAGCAGCCAGCGTGGTCCATGTTGGGCAGGTTGGATGGAGTTTTCGGCCGCACCCGCTCGGTGAAGGCCCGGGTGCGCTCGTTCATGTCCCAGTAGAACGTTTCGGTCAACGACAGCCCCTGTGCCACGTCCAGGCCCAGCGCGTGGACGTCGGTGACGTACATCAGCAAGGCGGCCAGGCGCATGGACTTGGTCAGCCCGAACTCCTGGGCCTGCTTGATGCAGTTCACCGTCTCGGCCCCGGCGTTGGCGAAGCCGAGCACCTTGGCCCCGCTCGCCTGCGCCTGCAGCAGCAGGGACGAGAAGTCGGTCGTGCCGGGAGAGGGGTAGTAGGCGGTGCCCAGCACGCGCCCGCCAGCTTGCTTCACCACGTCGGCGGTAGCGTCCGCCAGCGCATGCCCGAACGCGTAGTCCGCGCCGACGAGGTACCAGCTGTTGCCTCCGGCCTTCACCAGGGCGCCGCCGGTGGAGTGGGACAGCATGTAAGTGTCGAACGTCCAGTGCACGGTGTTGGGCGAGCACTGCTCGCCGGTCAGTGCGGTGGTCGCCGAGCTGGAGGCGATCATGACCTTGTTCTTCTCACGCGCCACCCCGTTCACGGCGAGCGCCACGGCAGAGTTCGGCACGTCCAGGATCATATCCACGCCGTCCCGGTCGAACCACTGCCGGGCGACGGCGACGCCCACGTCGGCCTTGTTTTGGTGGTCGGCCGAGAGCACCTCGACCGCCAGGCCGCGGCTGGCGGCGAAGTCCTGCACCGCCTGCTGGGCGCAGACGACCGAGGTCTTGCCCGTGGTGTCCTGGTAGGCACCGGACAGGTCGGTCAGCACGCCGATGCGGATGGTGGGCGCCTGCGCGCGGGCACGTGCAAGTGGCAGCGCCGCAGTGGCTGCGGCGGCGCCGAGGATTGAGCGGCGAGAGATGGGCATAGGACGTGTCCTCCGTTTTTTAGTGGTTGAGCGAGCAGGGTGTCAGGCTTGAGCGTCAGGCCAGGCCGCGCAGCTTGGCGAGTTCGGCGGCGGCGACGTCCTGGCGGACCTGGCGCCGTTCCACGAGGATGGTCGCGAGGCGCTCGACCTCCGGCCCGGTGGCGCCGGCGACAAGGGCGACGTTGTGCGCGTGCAGCGCCATGTGGCCCTGCTGGATGCCCACGGTCGCCAGGGCCTTCATGGCGCCGAAGTTCTGGGCGAGGCCGACCGCGGCGATGATCCGCGCCAACTCGGCCGCGGTGGAAACGCCAAGGATCTTAAGGCATGCCTGGGCTGTCGGATGCACCTTGGTGGCGCCGCCTACCAAGCCCACGGGCATGGGCAGCTCCAGCGTGCCGGCGAGGCCGCCGTCGGCCGCCACCTCCCATGTGCTCAGACTGGTGTAGCGTCCGCCGCGGGCAGCGTAGGCATGGGCGCCCGCCTCGACGGCGCGGGTGTCGTTGCCGGTGGCCAGCACCACGGCGGAGGCGCCGTTCATGATGCCCTTGTTGTGGGTCGCCGCCCGGTATGGGTCAGCGGCGGCGAAGCGGTAGGCCGAGATCATGCCGTCGCGCACCGCTTCGCCGCCGATGGCGTCCAGCGGCCAGGTGGCGCGGGCGCGGGCCAGCCGGCGGTCGGCCAGGTTGGACAGGATGCGCAGGTACACCTTGCCGCCAGTCCATTCCTCGATAGAGGGCGCCAGATGCTCGGCCATGGTGTTCACCGCGTTGGCGCCCATGGCATCGCGCGTGTCCACGATGATGTGCGTGACCACCATCGGCCCGCCGGAGGCGGCGATGACGCGCACCTCCAGGTCGCGGAAGCCGCCGCCCAGGCGCACCAGCATCGGGTCGCATTCGTCGCAGATGGCGGCGACCTCTGCCTTGCGCTCCAAGATGCGGATGCGCGCGTTCTCGGGGTCGGATACGCCGACGAGCTGGATCTGGGCGATCATGTCCGTGCCGGACACGGAGGTGGTGAAGCCGCCTGCGTCGTAGCACTGGCGCGCCGAGTTGCAGACCGCGGCCACCACCGAGGACTCCTCGGTCGCCATGGGCACGAGCACGTCGCGGCCGTCCACCTTGACGTTGGTGGCAATGCCCACGGGAATGGAGATCGTGGAAACACAGTTCTCGATCATGTGGTCGGCCACGTGCGGATCGAGGTTCCCGGGTTTGGCGAGCTGAGCCATGGCCTCGGCGTCCAGTCCGGCGAAGCCCTCGACGGCTGCGAGCCGGTCCTCGGGCGACATCTTGTGGAACCCGCTGATGCGGGAGGTGCAGGGCTGGTTGGACATCGCTTCCCTTGTTTCCTCATCGGAGCCGCAAGCTCTTTTCTCGGCCCGTTACGGGCGGTACAGTCTGTAAACTGTCCCGGCGCGAGGCGGTGCCACAAGGGACGGTTCGCGTGAGTGTTGCTGGCCCTGTACCAGCCAGAGGGGCGGGACAATTCATGGTGGACGCCAGCAAGGAACGGCCCCGGACACGCGTGGACGCGATCGTGGATCGGATGATGGACATGATCGCGGCCGGCCTGCTGAAACCCGGCGGGCGCGTCGCGTCCATTCGCAGGGCCGCCGCGGACCACGCGGTGTCGAAGAACACCATGGCCGAGGCGTATGACCGCCTCGTTGCCCTGGGCCACCTGGAGGGCCGGCCGGGGTCCGGCTACTATGTCGGCGTCGCCCGCCCGCCGTCGCCGCGTCCACGCCCCCACGTCGCTGAGGCGCTCGACCTCGTGTCCCTGCTCCGCGAGCAACTCGACCAGCGCTACGAGGTGCGCCCGGGCGACGGCCGCCCGCCATCCTCCTGGATGGAGGGATCGGAACTCGGCGCGCAGTTCGGGGGCGTGAAGCTGCCTCGCGGCGTCGGGATCGAGTACGGCTACGGAAGCTCCTGGGGCTACCTGCCGCTGCGGGAGCGGATTTGCCTATCCCTCGCCGAGCGGTCCATCCGCTGCTTGCCCGAGCAGGTGCTCCTGACGCAGGGGGCCAACCACGCCCTCGACCTCATCACGCGCCACCTGATCGAGCCGGGCGACGTCGTGTTTGTGGACGACCCCGGCTACTACCCGCTGTTCGGCAAGCTGCGGCTGGCCAAGGCCCTGGTCGTCGGCATCCGGCGCACCGCGGATGGCCCCGACCTCGACGACCTAGGCGCGAAGCTCGCGTACCTGAAGCCCAAATTGTTCTTCACGCAGTCGCTCGCCCACAACCCAACCGGCGGATCGCTGTCGCCCTCGGTGGCCTACGGCGTGTTGCAGGCGGCCGGGCGCCACGGCTTCCACCTCGTGGAGGACGACGCATTCGCCGACATCCTGCCCCCGTCCAGCCCGCGGCTCGCCGCCCTCGACGGGCTCGACCGCGTGCTCTACGTCGGCACCTTCTCGAAAACGCTCTCCGCCTCGCTGCGGGTAGGCTATGTCGCCGCCCACCCTGCGATGGCCGGCGCGCTCGCTGACATCAAGTTGCTGACCGTGGTCGCGACGTCCGACCACGTCGAGCGCTTCGTGTTCGGCCTGATCGCCGGCGGGCACTACTTAAGGCACATCAGGCGCCTGCGCGGCCGGATCGAAGCGGCGACGAAGCAGGCCCTCGGTGACCTCGACTGCCTCGGCCTTCACGTGCCCCAGCCGCGCGACAGGGGCTTCTATCTCTGGGCCGAGCTTCCCACTGGGACGGACGAAGCGGAACTGTGCCGCCAGGCCGCCGCGCACAGCATCTTCCTGGCGCCCGGGGCGGTGTTCAGCCCGGAGCGGGCGTCGCACACCCCTGCGATCCGCATCAACGTCGCGCACGCGAGCAACCCGCGGTTCCTCGCCTTCATGGAGCAGGCGCTGAGACGGTGATCCGCCACTTGGGCTGACAGACCTGCAAGATGCTGCAGCACAAGGAAAACGGCCGGTAATCTTACGGTCGCTAGCAGGACCCTTTGAGGACCTGAAAGCGCCAGAAAAGCCGTTCCGGAAATCAAGACAAGGTTGCCCCCTGGACTGCGCCTTTCTTGATCGAGAGCCGCGGGACGGCCCGCCGTCCGTCTCATGGATTATGCGCTGGCGCAGATGATCTCGCGCCAGTCTCATCGAGCATGGGTTGAGTCTCAGATAATGCGGGCAGGGTAGGCGCTACAGTCTCACGGATTACGGGCGCGAAACGCCGATGATCTCGCGCCGAAGTGCGGATGATCTCAGGTCGCTACACCTACGTGCTGCTCGACTGCGACGCGCTGCCGATGGCCGACCTGCCGGTGCTGCACCCGGATTTCCAGGACCAGCCCGTCCCGCCCGCCACCTCCTGAGAGGACATCGCCATGTCTCGATCCACCCGCCGGCGTGCCGCACAGGCCCGCCGCGCCGAGCGGCTGCGCCCGGTGGCGCTGCACGTCTTCAGCTTCGACTTCCCGGAGAGGGGGGGCTTCCGCCGTGCCGCCACCGTGCTGGTGCGCGGCAAGATGGGGCAGGACGCCGCCATCGGCCCGGCCGGCGAGCAGGCCAGGGCGCTCGAACACGGGGCGGCGTTCTGCACGAGCGTCCGCACCGTGCCGGCGCCGCGGCCGACCCCGGCGCTGGACCGGCTGTGCCACAAACATACAGCGTTCCCCAGCTTCCTGGCGTTGCTGACCGCGGCGGGAGGATACTGGCCCAGCATCCGCCTGGACCTGCTCGGCCGGGACGGCGCGGTGCTGGCCCGCGCCTACGACCGGCAGCAGGCTGCGTGGGGCGACCCGCGCCGCGCCTTTGTCACCGGCGACGCGCCAGCCGCGGGCAGGCCCGCATGAGCACCGTCCCGGCGCGACATGCCCCTTCTCCGGTTGCCCCCTGCTGGTTCTGCGGCCAGCCCGAGGTGCTGGAGATCGGCGAGATCTGGACCGACAGCAATTTCCAACTGGACACCTGCTGCCAGGCACTGCTGGAAAGCGTCTCGGCCGGCATGGACGACGACCCGGCCTGGGGGCGCGACCTGCTGCGCCGGCTTGGCGCCGAGGCACTGACCGGCCATCGCCTGCGCCGGATCGGCGACGGCCAGGGCTGCCATCCCATGCTGGACTGGCAGCTCGAACTGCGGCCGATCCGCTTCGCGCAGGCACGCGCCTTCATCGCCCTCCATCATCGACACTGCCCACCGCCCGTGGCGTGGCGGTTTGGCATTGGCGTGGTCAACGGCCACCAGCTCGTTGGCGTCGCGACGGTCGGCAATCCGGTGGCCCGCACCTTTAACGGCCGCGGCATCGTCGAGGTGAACCGCCTGTGCGTGCGGCGCGACATTGCATCTCTGCTGTGCTGGAACGCAGCCTCGATGCTGTACGGCGCCGCCGGCCGTGCGGCCGAGCGCGCCGGGTTCAGGTCCATCATCACCTACACGCACGAAACCGAGGACGGCACCAGCCTTCGGGCAGCGGGTTGGAACCGTGACGGCCCGGCAGGCGGCCATAGCTGGCACCGCCCCGGCCGGCCGCGCAGCAACCGCGGCGCGTTCATCCCCAAGGTCCGCTGGTCGCGCACGCTGCGGCCACAGGCGAAGCCGGCGCCCCGTCCTG
>JAABUS010009340.1_pt1 | contig 10381 bp, 10 predicted proteins | sample 5560161 | NCBI WGS metagenome assembly JAABUS01 (sample SAMN10711885, study PRJNA513376) | rock metagenome | isolation source: Antarctica rocks | place: Antarctica: Victoria Land, Trio Nunatak nord | collected 2016-01-04
CGAGTCGACCAGCTGGGTCAGCGCCATGCCTGCTCGCGTGCAGCCAGATCGGCGCGGGCGAGCAGATCAAGGCGCCGCTTCACCGCTTGTCGGTGATCACCGCCGGCTTGGCGAAGCGCGCGGTTGACGGTCTCCTTGATCGTCTGGCTGCCGAGCTTCGCCTGAGCGGCCCGGAGGGCCTCCTCGTCGATGTCTACGAGATGCTTGCTCATCCCGTGCCAGTATATACGCTAGTTCGACGGTATATACTGCCGGAGCTGCGCCGCACCGCTGCATCGGCTTCATACCCGGCGAAAGCCAGATGCGGCGCCGCTATCGTCCCGCGGGTCGTGGATCCGATGGTCGGCCTTCCTGCCGAGGAGAGCAACCCCGAGGGCTGGGAGGCCATCGCCCGCGTCTCCTCACTGCTGGGCGAGCCCACCTTCGGCCTGCCTCTTGCGCTGCTGCGGCGTCTCGACGAGGTCGGCGAGCGGTACCGGCCCGTGCTGCCATCCCCGTCGGAGCTTCGCGCTGACGCCGAGCTCGTGCTGGCGCTGGCCGAGCGCCTGCGGGGCCGGCCGGACGACGCGGCCGCCTTGCTGGGCTCCGAGCGGGTCTCGCCGGACTGGCTGGTCGAGCTGCCGATGGCGCTGTCGGCTGCCGGGCTCGTCGACGAGGCGGTCGCGGTCGGCGACGCGCTCGCCGAGCTTGACCAGGAGAGCAGCGCGATGTATGCCAACGACGTCGCGGTCATCCTCGCGGAGGCGGGGCGCGCCGAGCAGGCGCTGCAGCGGATCGAGGCGAACGTGCGCCGCTTCCCCGCCGACGTCTGGACCCGGATTCACGTCGGCGACGTCCACGTCGCGCTGTCCGACCCGGAGCGGGCCGAGGCGGCCTTCCGCGAGGCGCTGGCGATCGCGCACGCCCAAGGGGATGCCTACGACGTGGCCGGGGCCGAGGAGCGGCTGAGCGGGCTGCTCGCCGGCATCCCCGGGCGCGCCGGGGAAGCGCGCGCCGCCGCGCAGGAGGCGGGGCGGGCAGAGCGCGCCGCCCGCAGCGAGTCGCGACTCGCTCCGAAGGTCGGCCGCAACGAACCCTGCCCGTGCGGCAGCGGGCGCAAGTACAAGCGCTGCTGCGGGCGCTGAGCTGAGCCGGGACCGTCCCATGACCGTGGACCCGTTCGCGAACGGAACGCCCGCTGGCCGCTATCCGTTCTTTACTGCCGCGCTGGGAACCGAGCCGCGGAAGCTCGCCGCCGGCATCGAGGTCCCGCTGGGCCTCGAGCAGCGCGGCCGCTGGGATCCCGCCGAGGAGTACTGGGGCGAGCCCGACGAGCCGCTCAATCCCGCCTTCGAAGCGATCATCGCCGGCGGTCCGCGCGAGGCCTGGGAGTTCGAGCAGGTCGTGCCAGGCCACGACTGGAAGACCGACTACGACCCGATCCTCGAGTCGGTCGAGCTCGCCGGACGCGCCGAGCGGGAGCGGGCGCGCCGGCTGCTCGAGGACCTGCTCGCCACCGATGCTCGCTGCCTTGACGCCCGCGCCCACCTCGGCTCGTTCGCCTACGACTACTCGGCCTCTCTGGCGCTGCCGCACTTCGAGGCCGGCGTCGCGGTCGGCGAGCGCAGCTTGCCCGCGGGCTTCGACGGGGTCCTGCCCTGGGGCTGGATCGACAACCGGCCGTTCCTGCGCTGCCTGCACGGCTACGGGCTTGCCTGTGGCGGCTCGGGCACTCGGCCGAGGCGACAAGAGTCCTCGACGCCCTGCTCTGGCTGAACCCCTCCGACAACCAGGGGGCGCGGTTTCTGATCGATGACGTCCGCGCCGGTGTGCGCTGGCAGCCCGCGAGCCGCGACGAGGCCTCCGACCCGTTCGGGGGCGCCGGCCGCCGGAACCTGCTCGATCGGGCCGCCGCGCAGATCGACGCGCCGCCGCGCACGGCATCCCGTGATGCGATCGAGGCAGGATTCGCGCCGCTTCTGTGGCTGCTGGAGCGCGGATCGGAGGATGGGCTGCCGCTGACCCAGACCGGCGCCCTCGGCCAGCGGATCGTGCGCGAGGCCGTCGTCCGCTTTCCCGACTGGTGGAGCTCGAAGCTGTTCGGCCCGCCGCACCGGGAGGCGGAGCTTCCGCTGCTCGAGGAGCTGCACGCCCTCCTGCGGCGCACCCGGCTGGTGCGCAAGCGCACCGGGCGCCTGCTGCTGACCAAGCGGGCGCACAGTGCCCGCGACGATCCCGACGCCCTGCTCGAGGCGCTCGCGCCCCACCTGATCGGTGGCGATCCGTTCGAGCGGGAGGTGTCAGAGCTCGCGTGCGCGGTGCTGCTCTGTGAGCGCGAGCTCGACCGCGACGCGCTCATGGAGGCCGTGCACGGGGCCGTTGCCGGTGCCTGGCGCAGAGGGGACGGCGCCCCGGTCAACCGGCCCCACGTGGAGGGGACCATGAGGCCCTTTCTGTACGGGCTGCTCGGGCTCGGCCCCCTCTCGGAGGGTCGCCCGGAGCGGCGGCGCCTTTCGCTCGACGACGTCGGCGCAGAGCTCCTAGCGCGGTCGCTGCGCCACAGGGCGACGGCCACCGGATGATCCTGCCGATGGCGGCCGCAGGAACGAGTTCGTCAGGGTAGAGGCGGCTTTGACCGTCGATCCGGGCCGCTGGGCCGGCGATCCGAGACAGTCGTCTCGTTCGATCACCTGCTCCGGGATCCTGGGGCGAGGAGGGTGGTTCGCGCGCCTTCTGGTCGGGTCCGAGGGCCAGGCATCGGCTGGTGGCTCTGCGTTCCGGGCGAGGCCTTGGCGGAGTGCCACCGAGCCGACCCGCGCCACCTAGCCAATGCAAGCCTCGACGAACGCGGACGGATGTCCGGTTTCGTATCGCCGCCTATCGCGCGGGGTCACGATCAGTAGATCGCAAACTCGTGAACCAGGGGATAGAGCTCGCGTGTGTCGAAGAGCAGCGCGAGGAGCCCGGAGTGGAACTTGCGCCCGAGATGGCGCACGAGCTGAAACTCTGGTGAGGAGTCGGCTCGTCAAGCGACAGGTCTCGAGTTTGGCCCGGAACTCGGGGTCAACGAGGCGCTCGGGAAATGCTCGTAAGCCCGAAAGGTCCGGGCGCCGGCCTCCGCTGCGTCATGCACGATGAAGGTTTCGGCGACCCGGTCAGCGGGGACGAGGGCAGGCTGTCAGCAAGGAAGGCCGGGATCTCGTCTGCCGTTCTCGTGTGGCACTCGAGCCATGGGAGCGCACTGTCGCGCAAAGCAAGGTGCCGCCGACGCCTTGTCGATTATGTCGAGGGAAGCGCGAACGCTGCCGTATAGCCGCGGCCGGGACCGAGGTCGTCCCAGAGCTGAGTCGGCAGCATCCGGTTCCAGCGGTGTCCGAGCAGCACTGCTGCCGTGCGGGGCCCGTAGAAGAACAGGTGCAGGAGAGGCCATCCGCCGTCAGCTAGCGCCCGCAGCTGGTCGGTCACCTCTGCCGCCCAGCCTCGGACCTCGTCGGGGCCGGACAGCGCGTCGCGCGCCGGTTCCCGGACCGACAGCACGATCAGCCGCTCGACCGGCAGGGCGACGCTCTGGGCATGGCGCAGCACTGCGGCGGTGAGGTCGCCGGACACGTTCAGCCCAACTGCGAGCTCGGTGCCCTGTGCGAGCGTGTGATCGGTCCGTGTGATGGCCTGGCTTTGGCGAGCGCCGTCGCTGAAGATGTCGCCGCTCCACGTTCCATCGCCGGAGCGGCCGGGCACTGCGACGTGGAAGCCCCGGACGTCGCTGAAGACGGAGCCGGCGTAGATCCCGGTGGCCAGGCGCAGGGCTCCGTCGATCCGGACGCGACTGAAGCCTTGCCCGCGCACGCGATCGGCGGCGTCCCGCAGGTCGGGGGCGAAGCGCTTCATCCACAGTTCGGGGGCGTGCACTTCTCTGCGCTCTGATGGCTGCTCGCCGGCGAACCCATTGACCCAGTCGACAGCGACCGTCGCCGTCTCCGGCCATAGGTCGTGGTCGATCGCCTGGATGAGGACGGTCGCGAGCGGCTCGGCAGCGCGCAGATGCTGTTCGTCGAGCAGGTCGTTGACCGTCTCGCCGAGGACCTCGCGCACGCCGGTCTGCACCCATCGTCGCGCGGCGAGCATCCCTTTGTCCACGGCCTCGAGCGTGGCCGTCATCCCGACCGCGTCCATGACCCAGCGGCAGCGCTCTTGGAGGTCGTTGAGGCCGGCCTGGGCGGCGCGAATCCGCAACGAGCCGAGCATGTCGAGCAGCTGTTCCTCGGAGATGTCTAGCCGCCCCGCCCACAGGCATCGAGCCTTGCCCGCCGCGCTGCCGGCGGTCGCGCGGGCCAGCTTGGGGACGAGCAGCTCGGTCGTCCCGTCAAGGCAACCGAGGATCGGGTCGTCGGCGGCGGGCAGGCGGTTGGTGTGGAGCACCATCTCGGGCGTGGCTCCGTCGACGGCGAGTTTCTCAAAGGACTCATAGAAGCGCTTCAGGGGCGAGGTGGCGCCGTTCGCGGTGTCGATGAACCAGCCGCCGGTGAGCGGCCGGCCCGGCTGGGTTGTGAACTTGACTTGGTGGTAGACCGCGGGCCGGTTTCGGCGGTGCACGACGAGGTCGTCGACGTTGCCCGCGGCGTGCTTCTCAAGCTCGACGCGCGCTACCTCGGGGTCGCGGTGCACGAGCTGTGCGGCGTGCAGCCAGGTGAGTAGGTGCTGGTAGTCGTCGCCTAGCAGGCGCGCGCCGCTTGCCGCGGGCCCGCGCTCTGAACTCACGGGGCCTGCTCCTCGAACGGCGGGGTCGGCGCGACGTGGGCCTGGGCTCGGAGAGGCCGGTTTCCGCAAGGACGGCAAACGCGTCGTGTCCGAGCGCTACACCGTCAGCTCCTCCGGCCTCGCGACCGACGAACGCGCCGGCGGCATCTACGCCCGCACCGATGTCACCGGCGCCTCTTGGTTCACGTTCTTGACGCCCTCCAAGGCATGGTGGGAGCTTACGGACGCCAGCCGGCGCGCCATCGAAGACTCCCTGCCCGTCGTCCGCACTGAAGGGCCCGAGCCCATCGACGGCAACGGCTACTGGCAGAACGGCCGCAACTACGCCAGCGGCGGCACCTCGACCAGCCGCAGCGGGTTCCGGCCCGCATGACCGACACGATCCATCTCTTCGACGAGCCGAAGTCCTTTCCCGACGTGCTCGCGCGGCGCCGCTATGGCTCGCTCGTCGGACTCGACGACATGAAGGAGACAGCGGTCCGTGAAGCCCTCGCGCTGCTCGCGCCACAGAGCGTCGCCGCATGGAGTAAAAGGCACCACGCCAAGGTCCTGCGCGCCACGGAGCTCTTGGCCGACAGAACGCCACTGCTGGTGTTCTCCGGCGACGTGGGGACCGGTAAGACCGCGTTGGCGGAGAGCTTCGGCGACGAGGTCGCGCGACGCGCCGACACCGATGTGCTGCTGTTCCCTCTGAGCCTTAGCGCGCGCGGCACCGGTGCGGTCGGCGAGATGACCAAGCTCCTGGCCGCGGCCTTCGCCTACGTCGCCGACAACATCCCCAAACCCAAGAACGGCAAGGCCGACGTGGCCGGCGTCCTCCTTATCGACGAAGCCGACGCCCTCGCACAATCACGCGAACTCGGCCAGATGCACCACGAAGATCGCGCCGGCGTCAACGCGCTGATCCGTGGCATCGACCATCTCGCCGCCGAGCGGCGCCCCGTCATCGTCGTGATGTGCACCAACCGCGTCGGCGCTCTCGACCCGGCGATCCGCCGACGCGCAGCCTCGATCCTCACCTTCAACCGACCCCCCGACGATCTGCGCGCCACCCTTCTGTCCGACGCCTTCGGCGACCTCGACCTCACTGCCGCACAGCTGCGCGAGCTCGTCGCGCTGACAGGCGACCGTGAGGGCCGCGGCTACGGGTACACGTTCTCTGACCTCACAACCCGCCTCATCCCCGGCTCCGTGCTGGCCAGCTTCCCTGACCGCCCGCTGGACTTCGAAACGACGCCCAAGCGCTCGTTGTCGGTGCCTTCCGTGAGGCGATCCGCGCTCTGTCGATCACCGAGCGCGAGCCCACGATCGAGGAGAACGCCCTGCGGGTTTCCAAGACGCCGCCGTTCCCTTGGTCGCGCCAGACGTTCGAAGGGGAGCGCACAGTGTTCAACCTGACGCCGGTCGACAATTTGCTGGAGGCGAGGTTCGCGCAGTTCCTGGATCGCGCGACCGACGTCACGGCGTGGGCGAAGCTCACGATGAACAGCCGCTTCGCGTTGGAGTACATCTCCAAGGCGGGCGCGCTGCGCTACTACTACCCCGACTTCGTCATGAGGCTGAGCGGCGACACGTGTTTGATCGTCGAGACGAAGGGCCAGGAGGACCTCGATGTCGCCCTCAAGGATCGCCGCGCCCTCCGCTGGTGCCAGGACGCCACTCGGCTGTCCGGCCGCGATTGGGCGTACGAGAAGGTCCCGCAGAAGCTCTTCGACACGTTCGACGGCGACACTATCGAGGGCCTACGAAGGTTCCTAGACGCCAGCGGAACTGCGACGAAATAGCGCAAACCGGCAGGCTTCCGGTCGTCTGCCCGTACTGTCAGTATGAACTTCGATGCCACGCGGGATGACTTCAGACCAAGGTACGCAGATCGATCTCGCCGCTTGGGCCCAGGAGCTCGAAGCCGAGCGCGACCGCCTGGAGAAGGCCAACGAGCGCCGGGCCGCCCGCCGCGGATATCTCGTCTTCGCGACGGACCCCGAACGCGCTCCCGACGAGCCCGGGTACCGCGAGGTCTACGCGACCGAGGCCAAGACTCCAGGCGAGGCAAGCGCCAAGGTCCGCCCGCTCGCCGAAGGCCGACGCATCCGGACGTTCCTTGCGACCGGCACGTACAAGGACGAGCTAGCCGACGCCCGCTGGGTCACGTAGGGCTTAGGGCGCAAGCGGCACGACGCTCTTAGCGAGTCAGTACAGCCGAGATGGTGCGCGCGGCCGTGACCGGACCCCCGGTCGTTCAGGCCAACCCAAGCAGTAGTACGGGGCGTCGCGGCCTCGCCGCTGATGTACAGCCGACCCATAGGCTTCGCGCATGCGCAGCACGCTCTTTCGGCGCGTCACCCGGTACCCCGTCAGCTTCTCCGTCGACCCACGTGAGAACCGACTCACTGAAGTCACCGCGGCCGTAGTCGAACGGGTCGAAGGGATGGCGCAGACGTTCGTCGAGAGCGTGCTTCGTGCAGGTGCCGAGGATGCGCAGCGTCGTGAGCTCGGCGCGGACGAGGTGAACCACCGCGAGCGACTTCGCGAGATTGCCCGGACGCTCTTCCTTCCTCGGGTACAGGTCAACACGCAGGTCGCCACGAGCCAAGGGCGGTTCGTCGACCTGGAGATACTACTCCGCCCCCCGGTTGGTACAGCGACCCCCGGTCTGCTCGTGTGGGTGGAGGTCAAGCACGGCGCCAGCCTCCACGGCGACCAACTGGATGCCTACCTTCGGGATAAGGGAATGCGTCCCGTCCCCGAGCATGTTGAGCGCATTGTCGTGCTCCTCGTCCCGCGCGGCTGGGCGCCGACCGTCGGAGTAGTGCCATCCGACGTGCTGATGGTCGACTGGCAGAGTGTAGGGAGGGCCATGAAACCCGGCGCTCGTGTGCGCCTGCCCGTGCAGGACTGGTTGCTGTCTGAGTACGTTCGATACCTGAAGGAGGAGGGCTTGTCCGACCCCGACGCACTCACCACCGTGTCCGCGCTCGCGTTGATGGAGTCACACGCGGCCTGGAACGCAGCCGCCGGTATATGCGAGCACGCCGACGGCGTCGTGCAGGCCGACTGGGGCGTCCGGGGAGCCCACCAGAAGACCCGCGGCAACACGCCCTCGCCGGCATTCGGCACGGGCTACTGGACCAATTACGCCGCCCACCGCGAGGGGCACCCGCCAAGTCCCAACTGGCGTGGCGCCTGGTTCGAGTGGGGCCTGCGCGACACCGCCCACGTGGAGGGCCTGGAAGACGCGCGCGGCTCGTGGGCATTCATGGCGGGCGTGACGGTCGTCACCAGGGACAACCCCATGAGGGTCGCCGCCAATGAGCAGTGGCTCGCCCGGCGCGTCGCCGACGGGTTCAGGTACTTCTGGATCGCCGGCTACTACCGCTTCGCACGCCTGCGCTACCCCGACGAGTTACTACGGGAGACAACGCTCGAGGCGCAGGGCCGCGAACTCGGGCGCTGGGTGGTTGAAACCTTCGGTGCTCTCGCCGACGACCCGCCGCCCGCGTAACAAGAATTCCCGACGTTACCCAGATGTTCGGCTTGGCGGGATCGTGTCACCGGCTATGCAGCGCGTCGCTGGTTGAGTCGTTACACCACAGCCGCCAGCGCAAGCCAGAGGCCCGCGCGACGGGGCGGGCCACCGCGGCACGGACCGCCTCTTCGGTTCCGGCCATGATCAATAGTTCGCGTGCCCGGGTGGCCGCCGTGTAGAGCAGTTCTCTCGTCAGGAGGCGGGAGGTAGGGGCGGGCAGAAGGACGGCGGCGGTGTCGAACTGGGAGCCCTGGCTCTTGTGGATGGTCATCGCGTAGACGGTCTCGACGGCGGACAGTCTGGTCGGGCTGAACTCGAGGATCTCTCCGCGGCGTTCGAACGAGGCGGTCACACGGTCAGGGGTGGTCTGGACAACGACGCCGGTGTCGCCGTTGTAGAGCCTCAGCTCGTAGTCATTCTCGGTCACGAGCAACGGGCGGCCGGCGTACCAGCGGCCGTCCAGGCCGAGCTCGCTGACCTCGCTTGCGAGCCAGCCCTCGATCCGGGCGGTCCATGTGGCCACGCCCTGCGGGCCTCGGCGGTGCGCGCAGAGGACTCGGAAGGCGGCGAGGGCCTCGATCGCATCACGTGCCGCGCCGTCTCGGGCCGCCTCGAACACGGCGCGCCCAGCGGCGACCGCGCGGTCGCGAACTGGCGCCAGGGCGTACTGGGCCGTGGGATCGGCGATGTCAACCGGGATCCAGGTCACGCCCTCGGGGGCGTCACCAAGCACTTCCATCACCGCGTCGCCGTCGCCGCGCCGTATCGCCTCGGCCAAGAGAGCGATGCCCCCGCCGAAGCGGTGAACGCGGGTGAGCACCACGGTTCCGTCCCCGACGGTGGCACCGGGCGGCGGGTCCGCCGCCGCCACCTCATGACCGGTCGCTTGCGCTAACAGCGTGCGCGCCCGCGGCCCGACGAGCAGGCCGTCGCTCGCGGGCCCGACGATGTCGCCCAGGACGGCGCCCGCCTCGATCGAGGCGAGCTGGCCGGGGTCGCCGACGAGGATGAGCCGGGCGTCCGGGCGGATTGCCTCGATGAGCTTCGCCATGAGCGAGAGCGAGACCATCGACGTCTCGTCGACGATCACCACGTCGTGGGGAAGTCGCTGGCCTCGGTTGTGGCGGAAGCGGCTGTGGCTGTCCGGGCGCCAGCCGAGGAGCCGGTGCAGCGTCGACGCTTGCAGGGCGAGCAGCTGGGCGCGGATCGGGTCGCCTACGGGAAGCTTGGTCGCCTCCTCGTGCACGGCTTCCACGAGCCGGGCGGCGGCCTTGCCGGTCGGCGCCGCGAGGGCGACGAGCGGCGCGGGCGCGCCGGCGGCCTCGGCTTGCTCGGCGAGCAGCGCGACGATCCGGGCGACGGTAGTCGTCTTGCCGGTGCCCGGCCCGCCGGCGACCACTGCGAGCCGGCGCAGGACCGCAGAGGCGACGGCCAGGCACTGGCGGCTGTCGGCCTGGCCGGGGAACAGCCGTGCGAGCCCGTCGGCGAGGACGTCGACCCGCACGCCCTCGGGCTGCTGGTCGCTCAACGCGCGGAGGTCGGCAGCGACCTGGCGTTCCTCTCGCCAGTAGCGATCGAGGTAGAGCCAGGTGCCGACGAGGCGGAACGGACGGCTCGATGCCACATCCTCCTCGCCTTCCGTGACCAGTCCGCTCTCCACCACGCGCTTCGTCCAGGCGCCCGCCGACGGCCACGGCAGCGTCGAGAGGTCGACGGGCTCGTCGGCGTCGACCGTCGCCGTGTCGCGGATCGTCGCGAGGTCCACGTGCACGTGGCCGAGCCGGGGACCGCGAACCGCGAGGGCCCCGGCGAGAGCCACCGTCTCGTCGTCCTCGCCGACGAGTGCGGCCAGCCGCAACGCAACGTGCACGTCGGCTGCCGCGAGCACGCCGGCGTCGTTGAACTCGCGCAGCAAGCCGGGCGCGTGACGCACGCGACGGACGTCGAACGGATCCGGCTCGGTCGCGAGCGCGGTCACCCCGTCCCCTCCGCGTCTAACGCCGCGCTCAGCGCCTCGACGAGGTCCTTCGACGGTCGCCACGCGAACACGCCGCACGGCATCCCGTCGACCGTCGGCGTCGCTGGGCCGACCATCCCGCGCAGGAACAGGTAGAGGAC
>JAABUS010009341.1_pt1 | contig 10380 bp, 13 predicted proteins | sample 5560161 | NCBI WGS metagenome assembly JAABUS01 (sample SAMN10711885, study PRJNA513376) | rock metagenome | isolation source: Antarctica rocks | place: Antarctica: Victoria Land, Trio Nunatak nord | collected 2016-01-04
TATAAAAGTGTTCCTCCCCCCCCAAATTCCCACCAAAAATCATTCCTCCCCAAGAAAACTCACCAACGAAAAAAGCACACCAAGGAATCAGCTAGAACGAAAAAAACGAAGCGAAACAATCACACACGCGCGAACACAACCACTCCTGCCCCTCCTCCCCATCCTCATCCTTGTTTTTCGTTTTTCGATGGTTTGGTTGTGTGTATTGGGTAAGGCGCAAGAAGAAGGGCAGGACGGTGTGGTGGGTAGGTGTGAAAAAAGGGTCCTACATCACGCTGCAGGCAGACCAGCCCGGGTGTGCCTCGGCTGTGTGTGCGTTAGCTGGGGATTCCAACCATCTGTGCATCCATCCATCGATAGCCGGGGGAGTACATACCGTTCGCGGCGCTGACCTCGACGGTCTTGGGGACTTGAGATTGGGCGGGCATTTTTGTTGGTGGGTTGGGGCTTTGGGGAAAGCGGTGGAAGGTGTGAGTTTTGTTTGTTTGTTTGTGGTGTGGAAGTAGTTTGGAAGTTGTTGATGGAGGGGGAGTGGGATGGGGAGGTGGGGAGGCGGTTTTATGTACTGCAGGTCGGTTTGGGGGTGAAAGAGTTGTGGGCTTGATGGGGGGAGGGAGAGGGGGACAAGGCAGGGGCTTAGTATTGTTCCTGTGCTGGATAAGGGTTGATGGTTGACTTCGAGGACGAGGCTTTGTCTGTGCGGAAAGGTGGTGGGGAGTTGGATACGGATGTGGATGCTGATGAGCGGGATAGCCGTGAAGGCTTGGTATTGTTCTTGAAGACCTTGTGTCGAAGGGCTCTTGGGAGGAGGGAGGAGGGCGCTTTGAGGCCCTTGGTATTGTTCATGATGAATGCGGAGAGGCCGAGGCCGAGGTTGGGAGATGGGAGATGGGAGAAAGTAAGGTGGATGAATGCGGTGGTGGTAGGGAGCTGGATGGGGAGACGTTGGATTGGGGATGAGCTATAGCTGATTGTTGTAGCATGGTGGGATTTGTAGATTGTTGTATGCTTTAAGAAGTGAGGAGAGAGTTGCTCGGTGAGCTTAGCTTAGCTTAGGTAGGAGATCGGCTCTGCGGATTGGCTGTAGAAAGGATGAACAGGATATGAGAGTTCATAAACGGACAGAAGCCCGAGGCACATGGCGGTGGGAATCAAGATATTGCCATATACCATTTGCAAGGTGAATGCGGTCATAACCAAAGAAAGACCGAGGAATAATAGACAGCAAATCGATAGCTCACTCCAGATTCGCGGCTGCATCTGCCCAGCCAAGGCATACAAGGAGAAGCTACATATAGCAATACTCTCGAGGCCGATCGCTTACGGTGGTGGTATCCGGACCTTGGTGGGTTGGTGACTGTCGTCGGAAAAACCAAGCTAGCCGCATGTGTTCTAGCGTAGAGCATTCCTGGAGTTGATATTGTTCTATCGCCACTACCATTGTTCATCAGCTCTTTGCAGTCATCGTACCTGTCATATTGGTTGTCGTCACTTCTCGGTGGATTGAATTCGCATAACGCTCGTCAAGTGTACACCTCCTCCGTGAAAGTGTTGAATTTCACGCTCTCTTTCGCAATATCCTCTTTGATCAGGAACAGCAATGGCATCTCTACCAGCGTCCCTTTGATGGTGCTGAGCAATTCTTTAACCTCTCGCACGCCCTGCTCGCCTGACGGGAATTCCTCGGCGACAACGTGTCCCCACCGATACTTCGCAGGTGTCTTTTTCCCAGTCTTGCCATCGGCTTCTTCATCGGCTTCATGGAAGAAACGCTCGTAGAACGTATCGTAGTCCTTCCAAGTCCTCACATCATCATGCGGTACCGGATGGAAAATCTTCCCGAAGGCAGAGGTATTCTGCCGCGCCTGTCCGTTCCATTGATTAAGGAAAGCGTCGGATAGAGGGTCTGCGACAATGCGGTCTGCTTCAGAGCCCCAGTCATAGATGTTCGGAACACCGATGGGTTCGAAGTTCTGATCTGGCCGTGACATGTCTTGCGCTGGGACGAGGCCGAGGTGTTTTCTGAAGAGCTGCCTTCGCAGTGTGGTCGCGAATTCGCTGGCGCGCCAGGGACGGCCGTTCATGTAGGAGTCGACGGGCGTAGGGTCTTCGATGATGCATGCAATCTCGGAGTCGTGGTACCCTAGCTGGGAGCGGTCGTTCAGGTTGGCTGAGCCACAGATGACAACGCGGTCATCGGCTATCAGTACCTATGCGACAGTCAGAACCTTGAATACATGACGCAGGGAGACGAGGATGTCGTACCTTTGAATGAATATAAAGCTCCTCGCTGACGAAGACATCCATCTCTGACAGCTCCCCATCCTGCCACGGCACACTTCGGATGTCTGGCCCACCAAGCATATAGCACTCGCTGACAGTATCCCAACGGCCGTCGCCAAGTCCTTGTCGACCGCCAGTTTGACGAGCAGCTTGTTGATATCGTTGGTAGTCCTGCCCTGGGGAGGAGACACCTCGTGAATTGGCGGGAAGCTCGACGGCAGCATCATGAGCGGTCCTCGCATCTCCATAATCGACTCCACTTATCCGCTGAGCCTCGCTCATAGATGCGTTGGAATTGATCCGGTCGTAGTTCCTCAGGTTATAGAACCGAATGTACTCGGTCGGCTCATACCCAGCATTACCAATTGTTTCCATGATACTATGACCTCCACGATTGATCGAACTGTACTGGAACTCCATAATCGCTCTCGTGCCCAGGCTGGATTCATCCTTAAGGTCGCCCGCGAAACCTGGAACAGCAGGCATCACCACAATTACTTTGTACTTCTCGCCAGCCCTAGCCGCACGAAGTATGCGTTCCACTATAGCGGCCCCGATCGTATTTCTGACTGGCTTTTGCTTGTCACTTGAAGCTGTAATGAAGAATTGATTCTCGATGTAAACGAAGTGCTGACTGTTCCGAATCACCTCGCAGTAAGCGTTCTGGATTGAGTGTTCGGTCGGAACGCCGTGGCTCCACTTCGTGCAGCTGCGAACGATCTGACAAGGGATGCTACCCATGTGCGGAAGGTCAGGGTGACGACTTGCATACTCCGCGTATTTTTCTTCAGCGTGTCCCATTTTGGACTCGAAGCGGCCCCCTACGGCGCGTGCTTCTTCTTCAAGCTGCTCTCGATGGTGGTGGTGGTGGTGGCCTTGTCGAGATGCTTCGCCGATCCTGTATTCTCCTCCTCCCACGCCCTCGTTCGGAGCTCGTGAGTAAGTTGCTGAGGGGATGTACTGGCCTCGTGAAAGGTTTGCACCCGGGTTGCTGGCGTCGCCATAAGGCTGGTACGCTTGTTGTTGGGGCTGGTAATCAGGTTGGCCGTGTGGCTCGTTTCCGGATTGAACGTACGAAGTACCTGAGGGTTGAATGTGAGGCTGTTGAGGCTGGTTGTACGATTGGTAAGGCTGGTATGAGCCTGAGCCTCCTGTGGTCGAAGAAGCGGTAGACGGATGATATGATTGATATGGCTGAGTACTAGGGGTCCCGGCAGAGCTCTGTTGGTATACAGGGGCCGCTTGATATGGCCGATTCTCTGGAGATATCTGAGGTGAACTCTGCTGCGGATTGGCTCCCAGCGCTTGAGCGTTAAGCGTCAGCCTGGAGTAGCGGACGTCCTTCCTTACGTCATACTTCTCGTTGTAGATGAAGTTCCATCGCTGGACGAAGTGCTCCTTCAAATCCCCAACGATAGGGCCGTGCAAGCTAATCGAGATGTCAGACCAACCCATTCGTGAACTTGTCTTTCGATCAAGCACATTGTGAGCATCCCAATGGGCCACATCCTGGAAGTCGGCAATCCTTGCATTGTTCCAATCTTGGCCAGGGAACACGATATCATCAAGGTTCCCAGGATGACAGTCAGCTATCGGGTGCTGATTGAGGTCCCACCGACCGAAGCACAAATCAAGACCACCCATGAAAGCGGTTCTTCCGTCAATGAGGCAAAGCTTTTCGTGATGAGCCCAGTATAGTATCACGTCTTCATTCATTCCATAGATAGCCTTCAAGGCATCGGCGGGCAGACTCGCAGCCTTCTTGGCCGTCAGAGAGAGGTTTTGCAAGGAGGATATGAAGGAGGACTGCAGAGTCTGAGCATCCGGAAGGTGATCTGGATGACGGAAAACAGAGATGTTCGGATGTAGATCTTCCAAAGCATGCTTTGTATGGCTGGAGGAGACTGGCAAGATGGGGGCCATCAGCGGGTTCTCAGCCTCTACGTGTTCGAGAGCTGCGAAAGTTGCCGCAAGCCCCAGGCCACTGAGTGTCCTCGAAATAGGATCGGTGGCATGGGGCAGGAGGGAGTGCAGGTATTGAGGGATAGTAGGTGTGAGATACTTACGCGTGAGAGCTTGAGTGACCTCTTTGTACACAATGATGTTGATTTTGACACCCCGCTGAGCGGCTGCTTGCAGCATCCGATCGACGCGGTACTGTTCGTTCTGCGATGGCGGCCGCCTTAGATACAATTCTGGAGAAAGCCACCCTATGCTTCTGTCAGTCATGCCCTCGATGCAAATTCTTCGGTCTTGACGGTCTTGGCAGACTTCACGAACAGCTTTAGAAGACCAGTCTGGAGAGATAAATTGTCAAGAAGCTTTGTGGGAACGAACATAGGCAGCAACATCTCAAAGGCTCTAAGCTAATGCCCAATAAGCGAAATTTTCAACATCGTATAAAGTAAAACTGTACACCCAACAACCCACAAGAGGAGGACCTCAATCGAAGCTGGAAGGCTAGTGGGCCATAAAGAGAGGTTCGACTCACAGTCAAGAATCCAGATCGATTCTCTTGCCTGTTCGATGGCCATCGAGACAGCCCACATATATCCGCAGCCATCAACGTACCACTTCGCATCGTTTCCATACTCTTGATGGGCGAAGCTACCAAAACGATTCTGTGTAGTAGCCTGTGCGCCAACGGTGGGCGCTGGCGGAGGTTGGGCCTGCGGCTTGCCAGAAATTGTCTGGTCGAGCTGTGAGCCCAGGTCTTGAGCAACGCCATGCAGCTTGTTGAAGATGGACGATGCTAGACCTGAAGATTGCTGGGCGCCAGTCGTGGTTCCACTCTGCGACTGCTGGTAGACATTTCTATACTTGCGGTAGGTATCACCAATGAAGCCTCGCTCGCCGCCTTGGGACTGGTCATCTCCTTGGTCTTGTGGCCCGCTTCCGTGATAGTCCCCGTAGGCCAAAGGCTCTTCTCGGCCGTTTCCTGCCATCATCCTCTACGCTTTTCTTGTCGATGATCCGATCCAAAATCCACAAGCACGGAGACAGAGACCAAAGTACGGGACATTCCAGGAAAGCAGAGTCATTATGATCGTGGAATCATTGGGCGGGTAGATGATGTGCGGCTGACCTGGGCCTTGAAAGTACAAGGCAAGCTGTCAGCAAGGCAGCAAGTCAGCGAGTCAGTCAGCACTACCTTACCTTATCTTGGACACATGTACCTTGACAAATATATACCTACATACATGTACGATAGTTACTTCATGTTGACGACTTGGCATAGCAGCAAGCGTGACACTCCTACATCCAGGGCAGGCATTGTCGATGGGAGCATGTAGCCAATCACAGCGGACCATAACTCCCCACTCGCCCGAAACTCTGGACTTGGCCCATCAGGCGGGCGGAAGCACTGACGCCATAACCACTCGGACATACAAAAGCCAAAAGATTGCCGCACGTATATCATGGCTTCCTCAACCTGCAAATTGACCCGAGCAACACCGTCAATCGCACGAACCTCCCTGCTGCATCCTACCCGGAGATACCTCTACGCAACGCCCGTTCTAACCAGCAAGATGTCGAATATAGCCACTCTAGATGCAAGCAGAGCTTCCCTAACCCGGAGAGCGCCGTGCTGACAATGCAAGCAGAGCACCTTGGCCGGCCCAGCTGGTCGCATGCCCATCCAAGCCCACACCCTCTTTGATGCCAAAGCCAAGAAGGGAATGACCTTTGAGGATATTGCAAAGCACCTCGGACGCAATGAAGTCTCCGTTGCCGCCATCTTCTACGGACAAGCACAGACGAACGAGGAGGATGTGAAGAAGCTTTCGGAGATCCTCGAAATCGAGCATAGCACGCTCTCCGCGCAATTGGCAGGATTCCCCTTCCGAGGTCAAGTCATGGATATGCCGCCTAGGGAGCCGCTCATCTACCGGCTGTACGAGATCGTCCAGAATTACGGTTTCGCGTACAAGGCCATATTGAATGAAAAGTTCGGCGATGGTATCATGAGCGCTATCTCGTTCTCGACCAAAGTGGAGAAGGAGACGGACAAAGATGGCAACAATTGGGCGGTAATTACGCTGAGAGGAAAATGGTACCTCATGTTCCTAGATAAATACGGTCGAGCAAAGCTGATCTTGCATAGGCTACCATTCTCGAGGTTCTAAACACACTGCACGAATATCGTGACCAATGTAGATAATGTAGGTATAAGCCAAGCCCGTCTTGAGATGTGAGCGTAGTGAAGTAGTCTTTCTCATCACCTCAGGACTTCCTCGGCAATGTAGCAGTTGCCCATCGTTATTTCGTTGAAGCGTCAAACGTGAATTGCTGTAAAGTCGTGCCAACCTAAAGAGTGACTGTCTGTGGCGCGCCTTCTTCGACACTGTCAACAACCTCGATGCGCGAACCTCAATCGCTACCAACGGTATCAGCCAATGGCCTAATACCTAGCTCCTTACCGATTGCTCAATATCCTCAATGTCGAACCTGACCGTATGCAAACGTAAGCCATGCACCCCAACACTCAATGGCGACAAAATTCACACCCTCCTCCCTAGCAACCAACCCAGGATAAACCACACATGATGGGTCAAACCCCGTCCAAGCGCATCTCCAAAACCTCGACCTCGACCTCTACCACCTACCTGAACCCGCCTTCCCCGTCTTCCCCCTCCTCCATTACACCCCCAGCTCCACCCCGCCGCCTAACCCACCTCTCCGAACTCATTGACCTCGACGAACTCTTCCCCAACGGCCAAGTCATAGATTCACGCTCTCCGACCCCGCTGGCCCATCTTTCCAATCCCTCGAGACGGACAATCGTGCAATCGCCTTCGGGCCAAGAACTGGATGCCTACGCGTATCTGAGTCGACCGGATCGGCCGCTTACAGTGCAGGAGCGGCAGCAGAGAATCCTGGAGCGGTTGCAGCAGGAGAGCCGGTTGGAGACTGAGAGGAGGAAGGAGACGCTGAGAATGATGGCTGCGAGGGAGGAGATTGCGAGGAGGAAGAGGGGCCAGCGGGGCTGTTGGAGGTTGTGTCTGTGGTGAATTGGTGAATTGGCTATGGGACGACAGAATGGGACGACAGTCTTGAAGCTGGCCTGGCGTCACGACGATATGGCGATTATGCGAACATGAGATCACGAATGTGCAGATGGGTAAGTAGAAGGGAACGATGATGCAGCGGTCAGAGCCCAATGAATAAAGGACTGAGGTGACATCATTAGCACCAAGCTGTCTATTTTGCAAGCTCTCTCTCACGTCACTCCTTGCATGGAACGGTATCTATACAAGTCAGGGTAAGCTTTAATGCTTGTTGTGCACTTTGTACTGGCAAACTCGTCATGCTAACTCATAACTGCTATTCAATATTTTCGGACAGTCATGCTGAATCTGATTCCAGGGTAGCCACGATGCAACAACCGCAAGGCACATGATCTCTGCATTCAAATGCTAACTCTACGGCTTCCTGCTCTGAGCAGAGTAGGCTCGTTGAAGATGCTGGAGGCTACCCCAGGAAAGAGCCAAGGGTCAGTGCCACTTCCCCAATTCGAGAAACTTGCTCAGCTTTCCGAGTACTAACGCGAGCCAGAAGATCGTTGCTGCCTATATCTGTCTTGCTCTTCAAATCAGAACCGGAATTACTCTCTTGTCTCGGACTGAATGCATCGATCTCGTCAAGCAATCTTAGAGGACTGATTTCTTAAGTCAACTCCCTCTGCATAGACCTCGCCTAATCATGGAGTCTCAAAGCCCGCCGATTTTGGGTGCTGCCCAGGTGCTACGCGACGAAGAGGCGCTCAAGGCGAACGATATTCACGCCCAGGGGATCATGGTGACCATGAAAGAAGCCCTCAGAGATGATAAAGCCCATATTTCCTGCGATGGCTGTACCTCGATACCATATGCCTTGTATCAATTCAGCCGGATCATGGTGGCTTTCCATATCTTATGGCCCCTCGTGCTTTACGGCTGTGGAATCTTGGAAACCTCAGCGCTGCCAATCAAGGTTCTTTGGACATTCCCGATCTGGAGTGGGACCCTGTCGGCTATAGCCTACATCATCTGGGTCTCCATGAAATCCTACGTTTACTTTTTCAATACAGGCATTGAAGAGTGCTCCGACCCGAGGAGTACCACCCATTATCGCGGCCAACTCAGAATCTCATCACACAGACAAGTTGCAGGCCTAGCGGGTGCGCACTTAACCTCTAGATGGGCGGTCCGGATCCTGATATTGGACACGTATTTCTCCATCTGTACAATCATAGGCACTGGCTGGGAGCGAATGCGTTTTACAGGCTGCAGCACCTGCGAGCTGGCTTTCAAGGGGGCATCCAGCGCTATTGGGATTACTCTGCTCATCTTCTCCGCAACAATACTCACAAAGCTGCTGCTCGTAGTTGTCGAGCGGCTTCACGGCTATATAGAGTCCCCTCAAGAAAAGAAGCTTTACGCCGAAAATTACCAGACAATCCAGCTTGCCGACGCTGACCTACGGACCACTGTAAACAAGCCTCGAGCAGGGGACGAGACGGCTCAAGAAAAAGTCCACGAGCGAGAGACGTCGGCAGAGATCGTTACAGCCTCGAAGCATACTCTACCCAACCAGTTCGCAAGCTTAGAAGCCCAGGTTGCTGGGCTCAGCGCCAGCAATACCCATAACGAGGTATTGGCGATTGGCCTGCGGAAACGCGTACGGCATCTCGAGGACTACATCGACCATCTGCTTAAGCAACCACCGACTTTCGATAAGACGAGATTCGCAACGACTAGAGAGTTGCATGACCAAAGGAGCCAAGCTGCCCAGTCTCTCAAGGATATTTCGATGGAAACACATCGAGAACTCAGGACCGAGGACCCGGAGACTCAACAAGCTGACAAGACTCTCGATAACGTAGCATTCACGCACGACGAAGCATCCGGTCATCAGTCCCCTGCTCAGCGCGCGAGCTGTAGGAGGGAAGAATGCAGGCTCAGGGTGGAACATGGCATATTGCAGTTGCGACAACGGATTGCTGAATATGCCAAGGAGAATGCACTGTCTGCACAACCGTCTACAGAGATAGGCGGCATAGCCAACTTTGAAATGACTCCAGAACAGGCCTCGAATCACGTTGGTGTCGACGCTGGTAGCGAGTGGGAGGAGCTCTGAGGTGCTTCGCCCGCTTCCGCGCTGCTGATCTCTTACGCAGCATTCTACCTTCAACACTCTTACTTGTAGGCCTTTCCTCAATACTATTCTTACTTGTTAGCTGATCAGCGCGGAGCAGGGTGTTGCAAGGTCAGCTAAGCCATCCGGCTATTGGTATTGGTGCAACGAAAGCCTTGCATATTGAGCGCACATCATGCTTAGGACACGAGTATTGTGTCGACAAGAAAAAAGGACAGTTCTTAAAATTAGTTTCTGATCCCCAGCGCACGACTCTATCTCTAGCCACTAGAAAGATTGGGAAGCAGCTACTTTTCTGCTTACACTCACGCAACTCCTACCGCTCACTCCATTATCTCCATCAGCAAGTCTCTTTATTTCTTCTCTTCAAGTTTCTTTCCTTCGAGAAAGCCCCCTCCATTCGCCTTCCTCATCACGGCATCTCGTTGCTCGATCTACACTGCGCTGGTCAGAAAGGCTGTAGGGAGCCTAAGGTTAGTGTGCAAGGTGTTCTCATAGTGTATCATTCGCTCTTAAAGATCTGCGTATCAAGCCTCCCACACCATCCCCAAACACCAGTCGCTATGCTCGCCCAATCCCAAAAGGTAACAATCGCACGCCCCACAAACCCATTCCCTCCAATCCGTCAATCCGTCAATCAGCCAATCCACCCATCCCCCCCCTTCCCTCAAGAAACATTCTCCCTATCAACCACAAACCCGCCCTCCGCATCCACAACCACATAATACACCCTCCCAAACTTCTCCGGCACAATACTCGCCCTGAACGCCTCCCTCGCCTGCTGCGCCGTGATCTTGAGCCCCTTCATCGGCACCACGATCTGTGCCAGCACGCCCATGGAGATGCTGTTTTTGCCGCCGCCGCCGCTGATTTTCTGGCGGGAGAGTTTCGGGGCGCGGCGGTGCGAGGAGTTGGGCTGGATGGCGTAGATGTTGAGGGATTGGGCGGGGATCTTGGGGG
>JAABUS010009342.1_pt1 | contig 10380 bp, 8 predicted proteins | sample 5560161 | NCBI WGS metagenome assembly JAABUS01 (sample SAMN10711885, study PRJNA513376) | rock metagenome | isolation source: Antarctica rocks | place: Antarctica: Victoria Land, Trio Nunatak nord | collected 2016-01-04
GCGGGGCAGACCGCCGCCGACTGGCAGGCCGATCTCGCCCAGGCGACCGCCCTCGCGCCAAGCCACATGTCCCTCTACGCCCTGACGATCGAGGAAGGGAGCGCCCTCTTCGCCGACATCGCACGCGGTCGCGTCCGCGCGCCGGACGACGATCAGCAGGCCGACTTCTACGAGCAGGCGACCGAATACCTGACTGGTGCCGGATATGAGGGTTACGAAATCTCCAACTGGGCACGGCGGCCCGTAGGCTCCCCGCCCGGCACCAACCGCTCCCGCCACAATAGTCTCTACTGGCGTAACGGGGAATATCTCGGCTTCGGGGTCGGGGCGCATTCCCATTTCCGGGGGCGGCGCTTCGGTAACGGTCGGCTCATCCGGCGGTATATCGACGAGGTGCGCGCGGGCACTGTCCGGCCATCCCTCAACGAGACGATCGACACGCCGACCGCGATGGCCGAAACGATGATGCTCGGCCTGCGCCTGGCCGAAGGCGTCTCCCACGCGGCCTTCCGCCAGCGCCACGGCCATGACCTCGAAGCGACCTACGGCACACAACTCGCGGCCCTCGCGCCGCTCGGCGTCCTCACCAATACCGACGGCCATGTACGCCTCACCACGCGCGGCCGACTCGTCGCCAATGAGGTGCTGGTGCGTTTCTTGCCTAACCCTCCACAGTAGGTGCGATCTGCTCAGCGCGGCAGTGTTCTTGTACGACCCAGATTCACAGGCTAACGATTGGCGTTCGGCGGCATGGAGCCGCTCGGGCAGGCTTGGCCGAAAGCCGGTATGGAGGAAACGGATGGCACAGATCAAGGTAGGGGTGCAGATCAAGCCACAACACACGAGCTACGAGGATTATGCCCAGGCATGGTTGCGTGCGGACGAACTCGGCGTGGACTCGATCTGGAACTGGGACCATTTCTTCCCCCTCTCCGGTGATCCCGATGGCCCGCACTTCGAGGGCTGGACGACCGCAGCGGCGCTCGGGCCACAGACGAAACACGCCACCGGCGGGAGCCTGGTCCTCTGCATGAGCTACCGGAATCCGGCGCACCTCTCGCAGATGGCAAAAACGCTCGACCACGCGATGGGCGGGCGGTTCATCCTCGGGCTCGGCGCGGGCTGGGCCGAGCGGGACTACAACGAGTACGGCTACGAGTTCGGCACCGCCGGTGATCGGTTACGCAATCTGGAGCGCGGCCTGGAAGTCATCAAGGACCGCTGGGCGAAAGACCCGCCGCTGCCCACCAATGGCCGCAACGTCCCGATCCTGATCGGCGGCGGCGGCGAGAAGGTCACGCTGCGGATCGTCGCGCAGCACGCCGATCTCTGGAACGGCTTCGGTCCGCCCGAGCGCTTCGCCGCGAAGAACCAGATTCTCGATGAGTGGTGCGCGAAGGTCGGACGCGACCCTGAGACGATCGAGCGCACCGTGATGATCGGCGCGGGCGACCTCGACACGCTGGACAAATACCTCGATGCGGGCGCGACCCACATCATCTACGGCCTCGATGCGCCATTCGACTTCGCACCGGTGGAGCGGATGATCGCTTGGCGCGACAGTCATCGGGCGAAGTAAGGCCAACCACGGGCAATTCCAGGCCGTTGGGCGAGAAATTTATCCTTCTCATCCAACGGCCTTTCAGTTTCTACTTCGCTACATCACGCGCTCATCGCTGTTTTGACGAATTGGCTGATTAGAACTATAGTGCTACAAAGATTACGCGGGCCGAGCATTTGTACATCTCGTGCCTGTCAAGCGATGGAGGACAAATTTGGAAGCCTATGACGACGACCTGAGCGAGTTTGCGGCAGAGGGCGCATTGGCGTTGCCGCAGGCGACCACCGAAGGCTACGTGACGCATGATGGCGCGCAGATCTGGTACACGACCTATGGCACCGGCACGCCGGTAATCCTGCTGCACGGTGGCCTGGGCCACGGCGGCAATTGGGGCTATCAGGTTCCGGCCCTGGTCAACGCTGGCTATCGCGCGATCCTGATCGATAGTCGCGGTCATGGCCGAAGCACGCGCGATAGTCGGCCATACAGCTATGATCTGATGGCCGCCGACGTGCTGGCCGTCATGGAGTCGCTGGGGATAGAGCAAGCGTCGCTGGTTGGCTGGAGCGATGGCGCGTGTATCGCCCTCATCCTCGCCAGTCAGTCCCCCGAGCGCGCCACAGGAGTCTTCTTCTTCGGCTGCAATATGGACCCCAGCGGCACGAAGGAACTCACCTGGCCCAATGCGATCCTCGACCGCTGTATCAGTCGGCATACCGCAGACTACGCCACCCTCTCGGCTACCCCCGATGACTTCAAGCCGTTCGCCGACGCGGTCGGCCTGATGATGGCGACACAACCCAACTACACGGCGCAGGATCTCGCGGCAATCCGCGTCCCGGTCACAATCGTGCAGAGCGAACACGACGAGTTCATCAAGCGCGAACATGCCGAATATCTCGCGCAGACTATCCCGGACGCGGAGCTGATCATCCTGCCGGAGGTGACGCATTTTGCGCCGCTCCAGCGACCGGGGCAATTTAATGCCACGGTGCTGGCATTCCTCGATCGGGTGCGCGATCGGGCGCCGCACGCTCGCGGCTGAGTCTGTTAATTGCGCGGCCCTTCTTCGATCTTTCTTGTACGTGCATCATATACGCGCACCATAAGGGACGAGACTATCGAGAAAAAGGTGAGGGGTAGCCCGTACGGGCTACCCCTCACCGCATCAACGCGCTGCAATACCGAGCAGGCCGACCGTTGATGGCCCGAACCTACACACTCACCTCAAGCCGCTGCCGCGTCTCGGCTTGCGCGTCGATCCGGTCCCAACTGTAGAGCATCGGCAGCAACTGCACCTCGCTCCACGCCTTGACCTGATCGGCATAATGTACACTGCCGGGATGCCCCGATGCGCCGAGCGGCACGACCCAACCACAGTTATCCCAATCGGCGAGATCGAAGCAGTAACGCGCCACCGACGTATTCGTCAGCGCGAAGCCGACCCCTTCCAGCCCGGCGTAGGCGGCGGCTTGCGGCGTATCACCATCGCCGCCCATCCCCACAGCGGGCGGGTTGAGCAGTTCCGCCAGCGCGGGGAAAGTGCCTGACAGGGTATGTTTCGGTGCGGTGCGGTGCAGGAGGCCCCATTGCCAGCCCGTCATCTCGGGTCCGAATCGCTCGGTCAGCCAAGCAACAGCGCGCCCCAGGCTCTCCGCAAGCAGTTCGTCCCAGGTTGTACCAGGCGGGAGCAAGCAGGTATCGTTGGCGGCAAGCAACGCCATGACCGGGTTCCGCAGCCGACTGCCGAGCGACAGCGCCCGTAGCGGCACCGGCTCCTGCGCGGGGGTGATGGCGCGAAGAATCTGTAACGGACTCCGCTCAACAAGCAGCGCGGTCGTCTGCTCGCGCCAGAGGACGTAGAGGGTCGGCGCGACCAACTCACGCCCCATCGTGCCGTCCCACCCCTGCAAAAGGCAACGCGCCTCGGCCATACGCTCGTCGGTCGGGCTGATCGCGCCAAGGCGATCGGTGAACGCGCGGCTCGGCAAGGAGACGCGATCGGCGTGGATCGCGGCCATATCGGCGGCGGTCGCCCCGTTGAGTCCGCGCAGGCGCGTCTCGATCCGGCTCGCACGGTGCGCCGGAGCCCAATCGATCGAGATGTGGTAGGGATAATCGTCGGTGACGATCCGATTGTTCGCGGTGGCGAAATAGCCTGTCTGCGGGTTCCTGACGCGCGGCAATTCCTCGAATGGGATCGGTGCCCCCCATTCATGCTCACCAGTCCAGCCCGGCACCGGCAACCAGGCGTTCGCTTTGGAGCGTTGGGAAATCTGCCCGCGCATCAGATAGCCGACAGTCCCCTGTCGATCGGCGATCAGCAAGTTATTCGCCGGATCGACCCACGGACGCATCGTCTCATCGAACTCGGCCACCGTGCGCGCACGCAACATCGGCAAGAACGCCGTGAATCCGCCGTCCGGCTCGGCGGTGGCGCTATAGCGCAGGGCCAGGGCATAGCCGGTGGCAGGATCGGCGACGACGATCGGGCCGTGATGCGTGACGGTTACATCGATCGTGACCGCCGCACCGCCGCGCACCGCGATCGTCTCCTGTCGCCGCTCGGCAGCCAGCCACTCGCCCCGGAACTCGTAGCGGCTCGGATCGTCAGCCGCGAAACGCTCGATGTAGAGATCGTGGTAATCGCCCCCGGCGTGGGTGATGCACCACGCCATCTCGGCATTGTGGCCGAAGTGCGGGAAGCCGGGGATTCCGGCGAACGAGTAGCCGATCACATCGAACTCGGGACAGGTCAGGTGATTCTGGTAATAAACGTTCGGCACTTCGAGCGGGCGATGGGGATCGCCCGCGAGCAACGGCTGGCCCGACGCGGTATGCTCCCCGGCCAATACCCAATTATTGCTGCCAGCCGCCCAATCCCATAACCCCTCAATCGACTCCGCCAGCGGCAGCGAGTCGGCACCGTCCGGCACGGCGGCATAATCGACGCCCGGCGTCGTCACCACCGGGCCAGCTTCCTCACCGCCCTTCCGCAGCGCCAGCAGGATTTCCGGCCCCAGCAACTGGAGTTGCCGCGCCCGCCATAATTTCGTGCCGAAGCTCCCCATCAGCACATGACGGACCTTGTAGACCGCGCAGCCATCCCACGGCTGCCACGGCGCGGGCCGCGCACCGACAAGGTCATACTCGACTGGTAGGGTCGTCGTGCTATCGATGAAAGCATTGACCCCCGCCGCATAGGCGTCGAAGACCGCCCGTGTGTCGGCGTCGAACGCGGCATAGTCGGCCTGGGCGCTTGCGTTCAGCCCCAGGCGACGCATCAGCTTGTCCTGATCGATCCAGGCTGGCCCCGCCCATTCGGCCCAGCGGCCGACCGCGCGGCGACGGTCGTAATCCATCTGCCAGAGGCGATCCTGCGCCTGGGTGAACCCTTGCGCGAAAAAAGCGTCCTGCAGCGACTGTGCCCGGATGTGCGGGATACCGAATTGGTCGCGAATGATCTCCACCGTCTGCTCCAGGCCGGGTAAGCGGATCGTGCCGCCCAGATCGGGGAGCGCCGCCTTCAGAGCCTGACCGTCGATCGCCATCGATTGTTCTCCTCGTCAACTCGCGGCGGAAATATCCGCGAGTGTACCGTGTCATCGCCGCATCACTCGGCTGCTGTGTTGTCGGGTATCCCGGCGCTGCTGTCAAATCTGGAAGTGCGAAGCGTGGGGATGTATCACCCTCCTGGCACAGTCCCTGCAAGAGGTAGTATTCGGGGGATACCCGGACGCACGACCGACGCAGTAACCGAGGGCGATGAGATGGAACAGCCAAGCCCGATGGGTGAATCGGCAATGTCGATGGTCGATACGTCCGATATCAAAGAGCATATGCCGGTGATCTGCTCCGCAGGCGGCCAGTTCGCCACGGTCGATCATCTCGACAAGGGCAACACGATCAAGCTGACGAAAGACGACCAGGGCCAGCACCACTGGATCCCGCTTGGCTGGGTCACCCGCGTCGATCAGCACGTCCACGTCGATCGCCCCGGCGACCAGGCGATGAGCGAGTGGTCAACGGTCGCGCCGCAGGGCTAAGACGACAGACGCCGAAACAGCAAGGGCCGGGGCGTAGCTACGCCCCGGCCCTTGCTGTTTCATTGTGCCTGATTACCACCGAGATATTCGCTCACCCCATCGGGATGATCCAAATCGACCTGATAGCCATGCGCTTCCCCTGCCTCCGTATCGTAGATAACGAACGTGGCGGGAACCTCCCGACGATTACCGGCATCGTAGCCCATGATCGCGCCGGGGTTGATCAGTGTCGCCCCGTCTCGCTGCTCGATCACGAACTGGTGGTCGTGACCGTAGCAGATCACATCGAAATCACCGGATGAAGCGGCCTGCGCGATTGCCGGATAATGGTTGACGAAGAACCGCTTACCGCCGAGTTCGCCGATGAACACCTCGCCGTGCAGCGTGATCTGCGGCCACTTCGCCGCCAGCTGCGCGATGCGGAAGAGATCGCCATCATTGTTGCCAAAGACGATCTGGATCGGCGTGTCCGGCAACCCCTCGGCCAGCAGACCGATGACGAACGGCGAGCAGAGATCGCCGCAGACGATCGCGGCATCGACATCGCGCAACGCCGCCAATGCACCGCGCAAATTCCAGATGTTGTCATGGATATCCGAGAGAATCCCAATCTTCATCACGCCTCCCCCGCTGAACACGATCCGGCCCGATCTGGCACAATAGCCGCCGCGCGACGATCATACCGCCGAATGGGATCGCGCGTCGTGGAGGAGTGCAAGCCGATGTCCCAGGATGAACTCTGTTTCCAGACCGCCACCGACCTCGCCGCGCTGATCCGCACCAAGGCCGTCTCCGCACGCGAGGTGATGGAAGCACACCTGGCGCAGATCGCGCGGGTCAACCCTCAGGTCAACGCGATCGTCACCTTGCTGCCCGAACGGGCCTTGGCGGCGGCGGACGACGCCGACGCGGCGCTCGCACACGGCGAGGCGGTCGGACCGCTGCACGGCCTGCCAATCGCCCACAAAGACCTCGAACTGACGAAGGGGATCCGTACTACCTTCGGCTCGCCGATCTACCGCGATAACATCCCCGACCAGAGTACCCTTTTGGTGGAAAGGTTACAGGGCGCGGGCGCGCTGACGATCGGCAAGACCAACACCCCCGAGTTCGGCGCGGGCTCGCAGACCTACAACGAGGTTTTCGGCGAGACGAAGAACGCCTACGATTTGACGAAGACGTGCGGCGGCAGCAGCGGCGGTGCAGCCGTCGCGCTCGCCTGCGGGATGATCCCGATCGCCGATGGCAGCGATCTCGGCGGCTCGTTGCGGAATCCGGCCAGCTTCGGCAACGTCGTCGGCTTCCGCACCGCTCCCGGTCGCGTGCCGGTCTACCCTACGGCGATGGGCTGGTGGCCGTTCTCGGTCGTCGGCCCGATGGCCCGCACGGTAGAAGATGTCGCCCTGCTCCTCAGCGCCATCGCCGGGCCGGATCGGCGCGTGCCGATCAGTATCGACGAGTCGGGCGCACGGTTCGCCGCGCCGCTCGACCGCGACTTCCGCAACGTGCGGATCGCCTGGAGCCCCGATCTCGGCGGTCTGCCGATCGACCGACGGATCACGGCGACACTCGACGCGCAACGCCCAACCTTCGAGGCGATTGGCTGTGTCCTCGATGGTGCGACGCCCGACTTCACCGACGCCGACGCGATCTTCAAAGGCTGGCGCGGCTGGCACACCGCCGCCATCCGCAGCGCCCTGATCGCGCAGCACGGCACGCTGATCAAGGAGACGATCCGCACCGAAGCGGCTTTTGGCGCGACGCTGACCGGCCAAGACCTCGCCCGGTTGGAGCTGGCCCGCACCAGCCTCTACGGGCGTGTCAGCGACTTCATGGACCGCTACGAGTTCCTGATCTGCCCGGTCGCGCAGGTGCCGCCATTCGACATCCCGCAGCGCTATGTCACCGAGATCGAAGGGGTGCAGATGGCGTCGTATATCGACTGGATGCGCTCGTGCTACTACATCACCGTCACCGGGCTCCCGGCGATCTCGGTTCCCTGCGGCTTCACGCCGGAAGGGTTGCCAGTCGGGATCCAGATCGTCGGGCGGCATCACGACGAGTTCGGCGTCCTCCAATTGGCGCACGCATTCCAGCAGGCAACCGGCTTCTGGCGGCAACGACCCGCCGTTGCCGGATAAGCCAGCCTCGTCATCGCGCGAAAAGCCACCTTCACCGATTGGAGACACCGATGGATCAACGGCAGATCGACGACCGCTGCTATCTTTCGGCCCTCGAATTGCGGCAACGTTACAGCAGTCGGGAGCTATCGCCGGTCGAGGTGACGGCGGCAATCCTCGCCCGGATCGAGCGGTTGAATCCGCACCTCAACGCCTTCCTGACCATCACCGCCGACCGCGCGATGGCCGAAGCGCACGCGGCAGAGCGGGCATTTGCGGGTGCCGATGCGGCGGCGTTGCCGCTGTTGACCGGGATCCCGGTCTCGATCAAGGATAACCAACCGACGAAGGGGATCCGCACCACACACGGATCGCTGGTGACGAAGGACGCGATCGCGGACCACGATAGCCTCATCGTCTCACGGACGAGCGCGGCGGGCGCGATCCTCCTCGGCAAGACGAACCTGCCCGAAGATGGTTGGAAAGGTGCCTCGTCGAACCGCCTCGGGCCACCGGTGCAAAACCCCTGGCGTGCGGGCTACATGACCGGGGGATCGAGCGCGGGCGCGGCGGCGGCGGTGGCAACCGGACTGGGCCCGATCGCGCAGGGCGGCGACGGCGCGGGTTCGATCCGTATCCCCGCCGGGTTCTGCGGCGTCTTCGGCTTCAAGCCGTCGTTCGGGCTGATCGCCTACCCCGGTGCCAGCGCGGCCACCACCGCACACGTCGGCCCACTCACACGCACCGTCCGTGACGCCGCCCTCTTCCTCGACAGTGTCGCCGGCCCCGATCCGCGTGACCGCTTCTCATTCTCCGGTGAGGCGAGCTACCTCGCAGCGTGCAACGGCGACATCAGCGGGCTTCGGATCGCCTGGTCCCCGGACCTCGGCTTTGCGGCGATCGACCCTGAGGTGCGCGAGTTGACGGCACGGGCGGCGGCACGGTTCGCGGAACTCGGCTGCCATGTCGAGGAAGTCAATCCCGGCCTGCCCGACCCATGGGATATCCTCGACCCGATCTGGTGTGCGACACAGGCCGCCTATTTCTTCGACAATTTCGACGAAGTGCGCGACCAATTGGATCCGGGCCGCTTGCCGATCATCGAGCGCGGTTTCAGTCTATCCGCAGCGGCGCTCGGCAGGGCACAATCGCAGCGCACCACTTACCACGAAGCGATCTGCGCGTTCATGGAGCCGTACGATCTGCTGATCACCCCGCAACTGCCAATCACCGCCTTCCCCGCCGATCAGGATGCCCCGACCGAGATCGCCGGTCGCACGGTGAGCTATCTCGGTTGGTCGGCGTTCACCTATCCGTTCAACCTGACCGGGCAGCCAGCGGCGACCGTTCCCTGTGGCTTCGCCAGCGATGGCCTACCGATCGCCCTGCAACTCGTCGGTCGCTGGCGCGATGACGCCACCGTGTTCAGAGCCGCCGCCGCCTATGAAGCACTCGCGCCCTGGGCACAGCGCCCATCGGTTGAAGGGTTTGGCGTGTAGCCAGAATCCAGTAGAGATGTCAGGTGGGAGGTGGCGAGCGGTTAAAACCGCGTCTTGAGGGCGCTCATGCGCCACGAAGCCTCCCTGCGGAGGCTAGGTTTGTCAGCGGCGTAGTGCCTACCGATATAGGTACTGCCTACCAATAGATCCAACCTGCGGAGGCAGGCATTGTGCCCTGCAGGGGTATTGCGTGGCCGCAGCTCTGCGCCGGGACTTGTCGCGTGCGGCGTCACGGGGATGCAATCCCGGTCTGCCCGCGGGCCCGCGAGGCTGGGTGCCCTTTGGACGATTCAGCCGCCAGTCATCTCAGTCGCCCTCACACCTCCTGCTCCTCGAAGATCGCCAGCGCCCGCGCTTGCATCTGGGTGATATGCCAGGCCATCGCGCATTCTGCCTCCGGCCAGTTCTGCGCCTTGAGGGCATCCATGATCGCGGCATGGTGTTCGATCGACAGGAGGAAAAGCGGTTCCAGGCGCAACCCGTATACTTGCAACACATCGAGTTGGGCCTGCAAACCATCGCGCAGCGCGAGCAGCCGACGATTGCGCGCGGCGACGAAGAGCGCGTGGTGGAGGTCGCGGTCAGCCTTGTGGAACGCCGCGAACGCCCCTTCCGCACCCGCGCGCAGCAGCGTCGCCATGACCTCGTGCGAGTATTGCATCGTGTGTAAAGCGGCAGCGTCGAGTTGCGGGCCACCGAGCCGTACCGCCATCAGTTCCAGTCCGAGCCGGATCTCGTAGAGTTCGCGCACATCTTGCGCGGTGATACTCGTGACCGCGAAACCGCGTCGCCGATAGACCTGCACCACACCTTCCTGCACCAGCCGATAGAGGGCTTCGCGTACCGGCGTGCGGCTGACGTGCAAAGCATCGCTCAGGCGCAGATCGGACAACTTTTCGCCGGGCTGCAAGCGCCCGCTGATGATCTGCTCGCGGATCGCGCGATAGACCTGCTCCCCGAGCGCATGTTGCTCGATCGGGACGATCCGCTCGTCGGTAGCCACTATCCGGGTCCGTCTCAGCGGATCGGTCTGCATCGGTTCCCCTCGTTATGCAGGATCAGTTGTGACCGGTTATCGTGCCAGGCGACGTGAGACGATCGTCAGCGGCGACAATACCACCACTGTAACATGGTTCGCGTCAATCACCATACTT
>JAABUS010009343.1_pt1 | contig 10379 bp, 9 predicted proteins | sample 5560161 | NCBI WGS metagenome assembly JAABUS01 (sample SAMN10711885, study PRJNA513376) | rock metagenome | isolation source: Antarctica rocks | place: Antarctica: Victoria Land, Trio Nunatak nord | collected 2016-01-04
ACCGGCTGGCCGTCGCGAGCTCGAACGGAAGCGGCAACGGGGCCGCGCCCGCCGAGGCGGACGAGGGGTGGGCGCTGCGCGGCATCGACCTGCGGATCCTCCCCGGCCAGACGGTCGCCCTCGTCGGGGAGACCGGCGCCGGCAAGTCGACGCTGGCGAAGCTGGTCGCCCGCTTCTACGATCCGCAGCGGGGGCGGATCGCCGTCGACGGCGTCGATGTCCGCGAGCTCGACTCGCGCAAGCTCCGCAACCAGCTCGGGATCGTCCCCCAGGAGGGGTTCCTGTTCAGCGGCACGATCGCTGAGAACGTGGCCTTCGGGCGGACGGACGCCGGCGACGAGCAGATCCTCGACGCCCTCCGCGCGGTCGGGGGCGGGGCGATGCTCGATGCCCTCCCCGTGGGGTTCGCCACCGAGGTCGGCGAGCGCGGCGCGCACCTCTCGGCGGGGCAGCGGCAGATGGTCGCCTTCGCCCGGGCCCTGCTCGCCGAGCCGCGGATCCTGATCCTCGACGAGGCCACCTCGAACGTCGACGTCCGCACCGAGCGCCAGATCGAGCGCGGGCTCGAGCGCCTGCTCGCCGGCCGCACGGCGATCGTGATCGCCCATCGCCTCTCGACGATCAGGCGCGCCGCCCGGATCGTGGTCCTCGAGCACGGGGCGATCGCCGAGAGCGGCACCCACGAGGAGTTGCTCGAGGCGGGGGGCGCCTACGCGCGCCTCTACGGCACGTGGGCCGGCGTGCCGGCCGCCTGAGCGCCGGCGGCCGGCACGCATCGTCCCGGATCGAGGTCGCTATGCGACTCAGATGCGGGAGGGTCGAACGACCTTGCGGCCTCGCGGCCTCAGCCGGGGCTGACGCCGCCGGAGCTGCCGCCCGAGCTCCCCCCCGAGCCGCCGCCTGCAGTGCCGCCGCCCGTCGCCCCCGCCCCGGTGCCGCCCGTCGGCGGAGCGGGCACGGGTGCCGGTTCGGGGGCCGGGACGGGAGCGGGCTCGACGGGAGCGGGCGCCACCGGCGCCGTCGTGGTGGGCGTCACGGGCGCCGTGGGCGCGGGAGTCGTGCTCGGGGGAGCGGGCACCGTGCTCGGATCGCCCCCGCCCGCCACCGATGTTCCCTGTTGGCCGCACTCGTCGAAGCCGAACTCCTCGCCCGCGTCCCTCGCATCCTCCTGGGCTCGCCCGAGCTCGGAGTTCAGCGAGGCGAGGGCGGCAGGGTCTCCGCCCTCGGCGGCCTGCTCCTCCCGACCGAGGATCGAGGTCTCGTCCTCGAGCGCGGAGTAGAAGCGATCGAGCGCCCCGCTCGGGTCCGGAGGGGATCCGAGGGACCTCAGGCCGCCGAGAAGCTCGCGGATGATCTCGCGCTGCTGCGCCGTGGCCAGGGTGCTCGTCGACGTCTCGCTCGAGAGGCTGGCGATGGCGGCATTGGCCTCGGCGCAGCGCGAGTCGGCGCTCGCGATGAACTCCTCGGCGTCGACCTCGGAGGAGTCGGAGCCCGTGGCCTCGGTGGTGACGGGCTCGATCGGGGCGTCGTCGCCCCCGCAGCCCGCGATCGGGACGATCACCGCCCCCGCGACCAGCAGCAGCGCCAAGCGCCCGCCCCTCGGGTGCGGCCCACGGATCATGCCGGGAGGTTAGCTCCCGAACCGAGCCGTGAGCTGCGGGCCAGGGATTCGAACCCCGAATACCTCTTCCAGAGAGAGGCGTGTTGCCGTTACACCAGCCCGCAATCGACCGCGAACGACGGCGCCGAGCGCGGGCGCAAAGACTAGCGGGAACCAACCGCTTCGAGATCGCCTCCGGGGTCCTCCAGGAGCCCCCGCCCTGCCCCGATCGGCGCGGCCGACTCGATCAGCCGGCGCGCGTGCACGAGGTCTTCGGAGCGGCCTACCGAGAGCGCCGCGACCACCCGATCCCCCTCGAGGTACCAGGCTGAGAACTCACCGCCCGCGCGATCGCCGCGCCAGAGCACCTCATCCCATTCCCGGGCAGAGCCGACGTACTCGATCGAGGCCCAGTCGGCGAGGTCGCTGAAGAAGTAGGGGACGACCCGGTAGGGAGCGCTCTCGCCGAGCATCCCGCGGGCGGCGTGACGGCCCTGCTGGAAGGCCACGTCCCAGTGCTCGACCCGCAGGCGGCGGCCGTGAATCTCGCTCTCGTAGCTGCAACAGTCGCCGGCGGCGAAGATGCCCTCCGCCGAGGTCCGCAGGGCCGCGTCGCAGACGATGCCGTCGGCGACCTCGAGCCCCGCGCGCCCGGCGAGCATCGTGTCGGGGCGCACGCCCGCGCCGACGATCACGCCGTCGCAATCGAGGCTCCGCCCGCTCTCGAGCAGGACCCGCTCGACGCGCTCGTCACCTTCGAAGGCCGCCAGCGTCTCGCCGCCGACGATCTCCACGCCCCTCGACCCCAGCAGCTCGTGGAAGTGGCGGCCGACGCCCTCGCCGAACCCCCGCGAGAGCAGCACGGGCTCGATCATCACGATCGTGCAGCGGAGCCCCATCTCGGTCAGGGACGCGGCGACCTCCGCGCCGATGTAGCTGCCGCCGATCAGGACGACGCTCCCCGCCCCCGCCAGATCCTCGCGGATCGAGTCGGCGTTGCCGAAGGCCCGCAGGTAGTGGATGCCCTCGAGCTGCGCTCCGTCGACACGGAGCAGGTTGACCATCGCCCCCGTGGCGAGCAGCGCCGTCGCGAAGCCGACCTCCTCCCCGCCCTGGAGCTTCGCCGTGCGGGCCTCGGCATCGAGTGCCATGACGCTCCTGCCCGTCAGCAGCTCGACGCCGTTGTCGCGGTACCAGTCGGGCGAGTGCACGTGGGCGTCGGCTCGCTCGGAGGTCCCCCTCAGGTACTCCTTCGAAAGCGGCGGGCGGTCGTAGGGCGGCTCGGGCTCGCGCCCGACGAGCAGGATCGAGCCCTCCGCCCCGCGCCGGCGCAGCTCCGCCGCGCAGGCGGCGGAGGCGATCCCGCCGCCGATCAGCAGGTGGTCGACGTGGCGGCCCGGCATCGCGTCTGACCCGGCGAGCGGCGGCCGCTCAGGAGGGGGTGCGGTCGATCGCCGTGCCGCCGGCTACCCCGAGGTAGCGCGTCAGCTCCTCCTCGACGCGGGGGTCGAGGACGGCCAGGAGCTCGTCGCCGCCCCTGAGCACGGTCTCGGCGGTGGGAACGAAGCCGCTGCCCTCGCGCAGGACGCTGATCAGGAGGCTGCCCTTCGGGATCTCGAGCTCGTCGACCCGCTTGCCCGCCACGGGCGAGTCGTCGCCGATCAGGAGGTCGATGATCTCGATCTTCGCGTCGGCGAGGTCGAGTAGGTGGACGAGCCCGTAGCGCGGCACCTCGCGCTCGATCAGGCGCAGGATCAGGTCCGTGGCCGAGACGTAGGGCTTGACGCCGAGCAGCTCGAAGTGCTGGCGGTTGCGCGGGTTGTTGACGCGCGCGATCACCCGGTCGACCCCGTACTTGTCCTTGGCGACCTGGCAGATCAGGAGGTTGTCCTCGTCGTCGCCGGTGACCGCGATCACCATGCTCGCCCGCTTGATCCCGGCGCGCTCGAGCACCCAGAGCTCGGAGGCGTCGCCATAGAGGACCCGGTGCTCGAGCTCCTGCTCGACCGTCAGGTAGCGCTCCCGATCGGCCTCGATCAAGGTGACCTCGTGCCCCTTGTCGATCAGCTCCCGGGTCAGGTTCCACCCCACCTTGCCGGCGCCGACGACGAGCATGTAGTCGGGAGGCTCCTCAGCCATTTCCGTACGCCTCCTCGGCGCTGCCGGCGGCGATGCTCCGCAGGTCGGACTCGAGCAGCTCGATCGCGGTTCGCGTCGGGCAGATGGTCCGCAGGCCCTGCTGCTCGTACCACTCGGCGCGGTAGGGATCGAGGATGCGCGCGATCACGGTCTCGACCCGGAAGCGGCGCTGGGCGATCTGGGCGATGACGATGTTCGTGTTGTCGCCGTTCGTGGAGGCGACGAAGACGTCGGAGTCCTCGATTCCGGCGGTCAGCAGGGCGTCGATCTCGAGGCCGGTCCCGACCGTGAACTGCCCGCCGGCGTCCTCCCAGGACGTCTCGAGGCCGAGCTCGAGGCGAGCGTGGGAGTCGGGGTCCTCGTCCACGCAGGAGACGTCGTGGCCATCGGCCAGCATCGTCCTCGCCAAGGAGGACCCGACGCGCCCGCAGCCGACGATCAGGATCTGCATGCGACGATCTTATTCAGCGCCGGCCCCGGCCCCGTCGCCCGAGCTCGCGGCGACCGGGTCCGGCTCAGGCTGCTCGGCGACGGCTTCGGGAGGCGCCGTCAACAAGACCCGGCAGGGCGCGTTGCGCAGGACGTACTCGGTGGTGGGTCCGACCTCCGCCGGCTTCGCCCCCCGGATCCCGCCGAGCACCGCTCCGCCGCGGATCCGCGTCGGCGGCTCCGCCCCGATCACGATCGCCTCGACGCCGCGCAGGCGGGCCTGCTCGACGATCGCCTGCCCGGCGCTGCGAGCGGCGACATAGCCCTGCTCGACCTCGACCGATGGATACTCCTCGGCGATCTCCATCCCGCGGTCGAGAGCCCGCCTGGCCTCGGCGATGCGCTCGGATGGAGGCGGCGCGTTCAGCGGCACCGTCAGCGGCAGGTCGATCACGTAGAGCAGCTCGAGCCGTGGGCGGCTCTGCCCCGGCAGCGGATCGGAGTCCGCCAAGCGGGCGGCGGTGCTGACGATCTCGTCGTCGAGCCCCGCGCCGAAGACCGGCACGAGCACGCTCTCGAGCTCGACGTCGAATTCCTGCTTCTGGAGCGCCTGCTCGGGGACCGAGACGCGGTCGGTCAGCGAGATCCCCTCGAAGAGGCGGCGGTAGACGAAGTAGGCGACAAGCCCGAACAGCATCCAGCCGCCGCCGACGTAGAGAGCGCCGCCGTGAAGCAGCACCAGCGAGACCAGCCCGATCCCGGTCAGCAGCAGGCCGACCAACGCGGGGACGGGCACCGCGACGCCCCGCACCCTGATCCCGAACGGGACCTCGTAGGGGCGGTCGCGCTCGGGGTCGCTGAAGCGCAGCCTGATCAGCGAGAGGTGTGCGATCGAGATCGCCAGCATGGCGCCGAACGCGAAGACGCCCGCCAGGAGCTCGACGTCACCGGGCAGGACGAGCCCGATCGCCATCGTGGCGGCGATCAGGATCGCCACGTGAGGGGTCGAGCGGCGCTTGCCGAGCTTGCCCAGCCAGCTCGGGATCTGCCGGTTCGTGGCCAGCACGTAGACGTGGCGCGAGAGGCCGAGCATGGTGGCGTTGGCGGCGAAGACCAGGATCGCGGGGGCGATCGCGACCACCGCCCATTTCGCCACATCCGCGAGCCAGCCCGGCTCGAACGCGGAGGTGACGCCGAGCACCGGCGCGTCCTCGAACGTCGTCGAGAGCGCCGTCTGCGGCCCGTCCGGGCCGGCGACGACCGGTAGCGCCATCAGCGCGACGAGGGCCATCCCGACGTAGACGAGCGGAACCACCACGCCGCCCACGCGCAGCACGTGGCGAAGGTCCTCGCGCCGCCAGGCGAGATCCGGAGCGAGATCCGAGGCAGCTTCGATGCCGGCGAGCGCCACCATCGAGATCACGAGCGCGTAGGCGACGTCGCTGAGGCTCGGGGCGTCGAAGAGGTCGAGCTGCGCGGTCAGCGCCGAGGGATCCCAGACGACGATGATCCCCACGACGATCAGGAGGACCTGCAGCAGCAGGTCGGCGCTCGTCAGCGCGACCAGAAGGCCCTGGCGCCGGCTGCCGGTGAAGCCGACGATGTTGATGGCCGCCACGAGGGCCACCACTCCCACCGCGATCAGCACCTCGGGAAGGCCGGTCGAGAGGTCGGCCGAGATCGGAGCCAGATAGTGCGGCACCGTGACCGCTGCCAGCGCGATCACGATCACGTAGTCGATCAGGATCGCCCAGCCGGCGATGAACGAGACGAGCTCGTTGAAGGCGTGGCGGGCGAGGGTGTTGGAGCCCCCACGCTCGTTGAACATCGCCCCGCCCTCGACGTAGGTCATCGTCGTGACGACGTAGACGAGGCCGGCGACGGCGAAGATGACCGGGGTGAGCGACAGGCCGCGGTCGGCGACGACTCCCAGCGAGTAGTAGATCGAGAAGGCGATCGCCGAGTGGGCGACCGCCCAGAGCCAGGGCACCCCGAGGAAGCGCCGACCCAGCGGCGGGCGTCCTACCCGCCGGTCCCTCAACTCGGGGCCCGCAGCGAGAGCACGAGCCGGCCGGCGCCGATGCACAGGAAGACGACGCCCAGCAGGACACCGATCGACAGGACCCCGCCGCCGGCGATGAGCGTGCGCACGATGATCGCGACCCCGAGCGCGCCGATCACCGGCGCGAGCACGCGGGTGCCGCCGGTGCCGATTCGCTGCGAGGACGCCATCGGCGGCGATTGTAGATCGGCGCGTCCGGCCCGGATCGCTAGTGGGTCTAGACGGGCGCCGGTGCCGCCGCCAGCCCGCTGGTGCTCGGCGAGCCCGCGGGGTCGGCGGCGATCAGCACGCGGCAGGGCCGCGAGCCGAGGACCCCCTGCAGGGTCTTGCCGTACAGGGGCGCGCCGTTGCGGTAGGTGAGCTGCATGACGATCGCGACCGCCTTGATCTGATCGGCCTCCTCGATGATCGCCTTCGGCGCCTGCCCGGGTCGGACCCGCTGGACGTGGCCCGTCACGCGCTGGCCGCCGATCAGCTTCGCCCGCTCGATCTTGCCCTGCGCCCGCTCCTGCTGGCGCGGCAATGGGGCGTCGATCGGCAGGTGCGCCGGCACGTTGAGCAGCGAGATCACGTGGATCCCGCGGCGCTTGCGGCCGGCGAGGCGGGCGGCGGTCGCGATCGTCAGCTCCGAGAACGGATCGTCCTCGAACGGCACGAGCACCGAGCGGAACTCGACCTCCTCGACGTCCAGCGGCTCCGGCAGGACCACCTTGACCGTCTGCTTGATCGGAAGCTGCTGGCTGCGCCGGTAGAGCAGGTAGACGGCGGCCCCGAGCAACATCCAGCCGAGGCCGATCGCCATGGTCACCGGGTTCATCACCATCACCACGATCCAGGCGGCGAACGTGCCGAGGCCGCCGAGGATCGCGGTCAACGGCAGCCTCGCGCCCGCCACCGGCAACTCTCCCGGCGGCGTCCAGGCCCGCTCGCGATCCGGGTAGCGGCGCCGCATCCAGAGGACGGCGACGTGGGCGATCGTGAACGAGAGCATCGCCCCGAACGAGTACATGGTCGCCAGCAGGTCGGCCTGCCCGGGAATCAGGGCGAGCGAGGCGATCACCGAGAAGGTGATGATCGCGACGTGGGGCGTGCGGAACTTCGGGTGGACCTGCCGCAGCCGCTCCGGAAGCTGGCGGTGCTGTCCCATCGAGAAGGTCAGCCGCGACACGCCGATCATCCCCGCATTCGTCGCGATGATCAGGATGACCGCGGCGAGGATTCCCACGTACACCCGCAGGACGTCGGTGAGCGCCGCTCCCAGCCCGAGGTTCTCGACGATTCCGAGGACGGGATCGCCGGCGTAGGTGGTGCCGAGCTCGGTCGTGAAGCCGCTTGCGGTCTCCGTCACCGGCATCGCGGAAAGCGCGATGATCGGCAGCAGCGCGTAGAGCCCGAGGACGGCGGCGACCACGTAGCCGGTGCCGCGGGGGATCGTCTTCTCGGGCGCGATCGCCTCCTCGGACATGTTCGAGATCGTCTCGATGCCGGTGTAGGCGATCATCCCGAGCGCGATCCCCAGGGCGAAGTCGCCCCAGGTGGGAGCGACGCCGAGGTCGACGTTCGAGATCAGGGTGTCGGGGCTGAGCACGAGGACGATCCCGATCAGCACGAGGAGCACCTGGGTGGCGAGGTCGCCGATCGCCAGGACCAGGTTCAGCTTCGCCGACTCCTGAGTCCCCTTGACGTTGAGCGCCGCCAGCGCCGCGATCAGGACGATCCCCCCGATGATGTCGCCGGGGCTGGTGCGCAGGGGCTCCCAGAAGACTCCGAGGTAATGGGGCACGAAGAAGGCCGAGATCGCGACCGTGATGATGTAGTTGAGCATCTGCCCCCAGCCGGCGATGAAGGAGACGAGCTCGTTGAAGGCGTGCCGCGCGAAGCTGGCGGAGCCGCCGGCCTCGGGGAACATCACCGTCCCCTCGACGTACGTGGCCGCCGTGCAGACGAAGATCAGCCCTGAGATGACGAAGGCGAGCGGGGTCAGCCCGAGCGCGAAGGCGGCGACGACCCCGAGGGCGTAGTAGATCGAGGAGCCGACGTTGCCGTAGGCGGCGCTGAACAGGGCACCGACGCCGTGGACGCGCTGCAGCGACTGATCGCGAGGAACCCGGTGCGCCATGCGGCGGCGATTGTAGGCGGCCAACCGGTGTGCTGCTTGACTAGCACAGCTTTGCTGCTACTGTGCTGGCGCAATGGCACAGTACCTCCTCGCCGAACCGCCCCTCGCCGAGCTTCCGCTCACGGAGGACGAGCGCGAGCGCGCCCGCAGGATCGACTTCAGCGTGGACCGTAAGAGCGACCTGCCGCTGGGCATCCAGCTCGCCTGGAAGCTCCGCGGGATGATCGCCCGAGGTGCCCTCCGCTCCGGCGACCGCCTTCCCAGCGTCCGGGAGCTCGCGGGCTTCGCCGGGGTGAACGTGAACACCGCCCGTGGCGTCTACGCCGGGCTCGAGGAGGAGGGGCTGCTCAGCTCCGAGCATGGTCGGGGAACCTTCGTCACCGGAGCCGCCGCCGAGCTTCGCGAGCTCGATGCGATCGCCGGCGAGGCGCTCGCGAAGGCCCGCGAGGCGTCGCTCGATCCCGCGTCCCTGATCGCGACGATCTACTCCGCCACGGAGGCGGAGTCGGCCCGCGAGCTTCCACCCCATCCGCTGCCGGCGCTCGACCCGAGCACCGAGGGGCCGGTCCTGCGGCGCGAGCTCCGCGCTCAGATCTCCCGCCTGGAGCGTGAGCTTTCGCAGTACGCCTGGCACGATCCCCGCCGCCCGGCCGCGCCCGGGCCGGTGACGGCTCAGCCGGTCGGCCGCATCGCGAGCGTCGAGGACCTGGAGCAGATGCGCGGCGAGATGATCGAGCGCCTCGCCCAGCTTCGGGGCGAGGCAGAGCGGCGGGGAGCGAGCGAGCAGGGAGCCCGCGAGCACGTCGAGGAGATGATCTCCCGGCCGAGGGACCATCGCTGGCAGATCGTCACGGCCGAGCAGACCGGGGATCCGGGATGCAAGAGCTGGCGGGTCGTCCCCAGCTACGGCCCCCTCGGGGCGATCATGGGCTGGTGGCGGGTGAAGGTCTCGTCGGGATGTCCGTTAGCCGCGCCGCTTGCGGCGGCCCCCCGATGAGAGCCTGGAGCCGAGCCCTCCGAGGAGAGAAGCGATGATCCGAGTTGTCGCCGACCGCGCGTTCCTTCCCGCCAAGGGCCTGTTCGAGCAGGTCGGGAACATGATGATCCTGACCGGCAAGACGATGGTCGCCGCCATGACGCCGCCATTTCCCTACGGCGGGGAGTTCATCTCGCAGTTCCTCTTCGCCCTCCGCCTCTGCTGGTTTCCGATGCTGATCAGCACGGTCGCGGTGACGTTCGGCGCGCCGGGCCTGCAGGCCGCCAACTTCCTCACCCTCTTCGGCGCGCTCGACCGGCTGGGCGGGTTCTTCATCCTGGCGAGCGTGCGGGAGTTCGCGCCGCTGGTGACCGCCGTCGTGGTCGCCGGCGTGGCCGGGACGGCGATCACCGCCGACCTCGGCGCTCGCAAGATCCGCGAGGAGCTCGACGCCCTGATGGTCCTCGGCGTCGACCCGATCAAGAACCTGGTCGTCCCCCGCTTCCTCAGCCTGATGCTGATCACGGGCCTGCTCAACGTGTACGCGATCATCTTCGGGATCACGGGCGGCATCCTCGCCGAGATCTCCTACGGGCAGCCCCTCGGCGGCTTCTTCGCGACCCTCTTCAACAACGCCTCCATCGCCGATCTCTGGGGCTCGGTGCTGAAGACCTCGATGTTCGGTGCGATCGTCGCGATCGTCTGCTCCTACAAGGGGATGAACGCCTCGGGTGGCGCGCAGGGGGTCGGCACCGCCGTCAATGAGGCGGTCGTCGTCGCCTTCATGGGCGTCTTCGCCTTCAACTACGTGTTCACGCAGACGCTGCTCGCCACCCACCCCGACATCAGCACGATCAAGTGACGACGCCTCCGGCACTGCGCATCTCGGCGTCCTCGTCGGCTCACGGCCTGGTGGCCGCATCGCCTCCTGCGTCCTTGATCTGCTTGACCGGAGACGCCGTCTAGATGTCTTGGCTCGCCTTACCCCGCGACTGGCTCTCCTCGATGGGGGAGATCTTCCGCTTCTGCGGCCGGGTCATGGGCCTCGTCTACT
>JAABUS010009344.1_pt1 | contig 10378 bp, 14 predicted proteins | sample 5560161 | NCBI WGS metagenome assembly JAABUS01 (sample SAMN10711885, study PRJNA513376) | rock metagenome | isolation source: Antarctica rocks | place: Antarctica: Victoria Land, Trio Nunatak nord | collected 2016-01-04
GGTAGACGAAGCGCGAGGAGACGGAGCCGGACGGGAGGGAGGCGGTGGAGAGGCAGACGGTTTCGGGTTGGTGGACGCGGGCGGATTGGGCGTGGGTGAACCAGGTGTGGAATTGGGTGAAGGGGGAGGGGTCGAGCTGGGAGCGGTCTAGGGAGCCTTTTGTGTACTGGTCGGCTTGTTTGGTGGAGGGGTCGGAAGTAGGGGCGACTGTTGGAAGAGGGGGGGTTAGTGAGGGGGGAGGGAAAGAGGAGGGGGGGGGTCCAAGTGAGCCTACATATGAGTTTGGAAGATTGGGCGGAGGCCATTCGGTTTATTTGGAGGAGTCGGAGGGGTGATAGGCGCATGAGAGTAAAAGGACACCGCCAGTTGGTCTAATAATGAAAGGAATGTATTGGGAACAATAGGTAGCGGTCATCGATCACTAAACCCTAATCTCCATGTGACTTGGGCACTATCGAATCATCCGGGTACACCTTCGGCAACAGAGGCAATCGTATAACGAACACATGAAATGTTACCATACATTGATCGGTGGATCTGGAGTGATCCTACATATCCTAACGTACTGTACCGTAAGCTACCTAGATGCTCCGCATCTTCTATCTAGTTTGAGTCGAGATGTTCTATCCATAATAATACATATCCATTCCAGCAACGTGCTTCGTGTACCTTCCCCTTCAAAGTCTTCCATACCTCTCCCCCAAACGCCAGCTCAACCGTATTGGTACAGGAGCAATATAATCCAAACGCTGTGACAGATATCCCTCGTCCACTCCAGACAAAAACGCCGTAAGTACGGTCCACTTGTGTATGCACCAGTGTATTAAAAACCGAAAAGAAACCATGAAAAACTTTTTTGGCATCGACCAAGCCAAGTAAGGTGGGCAGGTCCATGTAGGTCAGGCCATGGGCCCAGACAGTGCTACACTGCTTCCTCGACTCATAACAGGACCAAGCAATTCCAGGATCTTCCCTGATACTGCTGATGGGTAGCCCCTCGACAACATCTCGTGCACAACTCCCATAGCACTCTCTCTGCCTTCGACAGTGAGGAAAGCTCTAGTCATAGCCTCATAGGTGCTAGGCTCTCTCTTCTCCAGCCCAACGTTCTCGTATACCGCTTTCGCTTTTGTAATGTTCTTTTCCATAGCCCAGCCATGGATCAAGGTGTTTGCAATATAAGGAGTTAACGCCACCTGCCTCGCAGACATATGATCGAGGAGTTCCTCCGTCTCGGCCACGGAGTGGTTGGCAACCATGGATTCAAACAAGGCCTGGTAAAGGCATGCCTGCGGGCGGATATCGGGGTTTGCGATTACCTCGTTGAAGTCCTGACGGGCACCAGCCATATCGTGAAGGGCGCAGCCTTTCGCGTGGATGAGCGAAGCATAGTGGACCGCCTCCGGACGTTGGCCTGAAGCACGAATTGTGTCCAGCACACCTTCGGCGGCTGGTAAGTTAATAGGATCAAGGGTGGCATATGTGTCTATCAGCAGCTTGTATGTGTGCATCGTAGGTTGTATACTTTTCGACTGCATGCGCTCGTAGTATGCAAGTACTTTTGCGCTATCACGTTTGGTAGTCAAAAAATATTGCATCAAGCTGTTGTAGGGCGCCGGGCGGGGCTTGTAGTTTGGCATGGACTCCATTTCATCGAATAACTCTTCCGCGAACCGTTCGTCACTAACTCTGCAAAGCGCATTGACAATCGTCCCGTACGTGACAGATGTGGGTCGGATTCCTAAGTTGCGCATTTCAGCGAAATAAAACAGGCAATCATCAATGCGTCGAGCTTTGCCAAGCTTTCCAATGAGTGCGTTGTAGAGGAAAGACGACGGCTCCACTTCTTCGGACTTGGCACGCTGAAATATTCTGACTGCCTCAGTTGCTTCGTCAAAGGTCTTTGTCGAGTCCTTTAATGTGGTGATGTAGAGTCCAAAAGTATTTGCCGTGGGAGCCGACCCCATATCAAGCAACTCCTGATGGAAACGTCCAGCCAAGGTCCGGTTACCAACTGTAAGGCAGGCGCCAACCATCGCATCTAAGATTGAAGACCATCCATGTCGGACAACCGCATATTGAGTGAAGAAGGGAATGTCTTGCCGTGCCATTCCATGGATATCATGTATCAAATTCGCTCGTCCTTCCTTTGCAGCAGCGGAGATGAGTTTTGCATACACAATATACCGTGGGTGCCGGCCAGCCCGGCGAATGTTTCTAAACCTCATAAGAGCCTCGTTGAGACCAGCGCCAGTCTTCGCACGGTGATTCTCTAGCTCCTCAATAATGATGGTCGAACCTCTGTAGTCTGTAGTAGCCGCGTATGGATCAAAAGTATCCGCGTAAGTACTGGGCATGGCTGCGGCGAGGCTGGGCGTTGGCGTGAATGGTTGAGGAGCGTAAGGTGCTTTGGCTGACAGGTGGTGTCGATAGCTTTGCCACCTCTCAACCAAGTCTCGACGCTGATGTGATATCTTTGCCAGGGCCCGCTCAATAAGGTCTGAAGTGCGCTTGTCTGTAGTAATGCCGCTGCCAACGGTAGTTTCAAGAAGATTCGCAAACCTTGCCGAATGAGCAAGATCATGGGTAGTATTACCACTGCCGAGCATTTCAGCCTCAATCTGTAGTGCCAAGGTCAAATCCTGCCAGCTTAAACCAGAAATGTCTTCCGGACCGAGTCCTGCCAGCATTTGCTCAGCAACAGGGGAGACAAGACCACCGTTGTCGAGCATTGCCCACAGAAAATTCATGCTAGCATTGGGCGAAGGCACAATCCTTTGGTCAGCGAGAAACCCGCCAATTGTTTCTATGGCCTCGTCGATCTCTTCCGTAATCTCGGACCGAGGCATTGCATCTTTGCTTGACGCACGAACACGCTCGAATACTTGTCTGGCCTCCATCAGACCTTCATCGACGTGACCGCTGCCGATTAAGGCCACGGCGTACATAGCCGTTGGTTCAATCATAGATTCATCAAGTTTTGCAGAAGTGGTCAAAGTAGACCAATAAGTTCGAGCTGGGTCAACTTTCCCTTGCCGGATATGGAGCGCAAGCATTGAGATTGCCACCATTGGTGCTCCAGCGGCGCCTGGGTGGATGTGTTGGTAGGTCTTTGTTGCGAGCTCAACATCACCATGATCGGCGGCAGTAGTACATACCCGGGCCATCGCTTCACTCCGGGCAGAATGTGTTAGGTTCCCTTTTTCTGCCATCTTCAGGGCAAGTTGCAGATCACCGGCATCTAGGCGTGCCTGGACGAGAGCGTTTACCACCACTATGTCTTGCATGTCCTCCAATCGTTCCATACGGTGATCTGTCACTCCATCATAAGATTCAACAATCCTACCGAGGAACCTGTCACCGCCATCTGCTTTGCCGCAGATCGCATACGCTTTGACAAGTGAGGCATAAACTTCGTTGTCCTTGCGCTGAATAATGGCCAGTTTACCGGCATCGTCGGCAACAGCTAAAGACTTGTATTCATTGTAGCATTCGACAGCACTGGCGAGTTCTCCAGCCACCGCGAAGGCATCGATCATCGGCGGAAACATAGTGGCGATAGGGATAATTTTGTGTGCTTCCATATGAGAATAGGTCCGAATCATATCGTCTACTCGCCTATGCAAAGCACAAGCAGTGACTAGAAGTCGATATGTCTCCGAAGAATAAAGACGCGTCTTTTGCGCTAAGACTGAAGAGTTGAAAATCTTCATTGCTGTGCTAAGTGCATCATCCTCAGCAAGAATGGCGAGTTCTGCCTCGTTCGAGCGGAACAGGAACTTTCCATTCTCCTTCAGACCTCCGAACCTCAATCGCTTTTTCTCCACCGTATCCCTCATAACAAATACTTCAAGTGCTCGGCAAGCAAGAACCTCGATAAGTGCAGTGTAGAAAGCGGTGTCCGGAGTTACCTTACGCCGAAGCATGTCAGAGTAGACTCCAAGAGCTTTAGGTACAACATGATGCTTGGCAACGGGCAAATGAATGGCGGCGGCGAGAAGTGCGTTGTAAGCTTCAGTGGTTGGCCGAAGGCCCTCGACGAGCATTGACTCAAAAACTGGGGGGATCTCGGCGTATCGCTGTGCAGCGTTGAGATTGCTGATATGCTCACAGAAAGCCTGGGATTCTACATCTTGGGCCGAGGATAATGAAGTGGCAACGCTTGAAGTAGTGGAAGGAGTCGAAGCGTTAGCGGTGGTGCTTGGAAGCACGGACGTCGGCGCGACAGATTCGTCTGAATTGATTGAAGTCTGTTTTGTAGACTCGATCTGGGCATCCGAAGGAACGGGAGCTGATACCTGTTGGATATGGCTGATCTCCTCTGCAATAGCCTCATCAACTTTAGCAACCGCAATGGCTTCGGCAGCCTCGTCCTCAACTTGTTTAATCTCATCAACAGCACTGGTGCTGTAAGCTCGGTTTAGGCCTTCGCGCTCAACCTGAACCTCTGCCCGCAGACCAACATCTTCCCTCTCGTTTGCCTTCCTGTCAGGTACAACCGATGGTGCCTTCCATCCTATCCTCTTCGGAAACTGAAACTGCTTCCACTCTTTAATCTCGCCACCATGCTGTTGCTGATTCTGCCACGCTTCGTAATACGCCGCTAATCCTTCGTCATTACTCCCTGTGCCATTTTGGTCTCCATGGTTCGCCCTGTTCGAAGCCCCAGAAGAGCTCGAGGTATTATGGAAGGCAGTATGTAACTGTGCATGTTTACCGTGCCGATTAGTGGTGTGGATCCCATATGGTCCGAACGGAGTTGTTGATGATGCGTATGAAGATTGTGTAGCGGCAACGACTGATTGCGCGTACCCGTGTGTAAAGGTCTTCACAAAACTTTGACGTGCGAGATGTGTGAATGGCTTGAAAACCATTTAGTGAACCGATATCCCCTCACGATGGAGATTCGAGTCTACTTCGAGATCGAGTCAGCTAGTTATGGCGAGCACCGCACGAGTAGTCAAGGATGCCACACGTAGCACAAGCATATTGAAGAGATGACCAACTCACTGTAGATGGATATGATGGATTGCAGGTTCATGTGACGACACTATAGTCGTCCAAGAACGCGCTATACTAAAAGATGCGAGGTAGGTCTAGGCAGCCCGAAGGCGAAGTGCGGCTCAAGACGAGGAACGGAAAGGGTTGGATGTAGAACGTGAAGAGCGGCACAGGGTCATCGATTGCAAGACCATTTGTATCAATCCGGGGTAATAGATCGTAGGTGCTGAACCTAAGGTACGAAAGCGGTGGCCTAGAAATAATATAACAGTTGTGTATCAGTATGATGGATGACGAGGCACCTCCTTGAGGTAGTAATTAGTAAGGCGGTATACTGGAAACGAAGCGGTGAACTAAAGACAGGTCATCTGCGCCGTCAATGCTGGGGGCAACGCAGACGTCAATTGGAGAAGTATAGAAAGAAATCGAGGCTTTTGCTGGGTGGGGGATGTCAGCTCGAGAGAGACATTGGTGCCTGGCGAAAAGTGAGTCCGTATCATTTTCTTTCCGTCTTCGAGTCATTCCGGCTTGTAGCCGCGACCAGGGATGCGATTGGCTTGCTGGGTGCCTTACAAGGCTTAGCGTATCAAAGCCCTCCGACTGCAAACGGCAGATGCCGATGCGTGGATGTTTGGTAAGGTAAGAAAGATACTTAACAGCTTTCTTTTGTTTCATACTCTGTGTTTCCCAAACGTCACCGTCACAGGGCTTGAGCCGGCGTTGCGTCTCTCTTGGAAGGATCGCGATTAGTTTATGATGCACTTCTTAAAAGTTGGACATACTATGGATCAATAATCACTGCATGATGGGTCTTGCAGACGTGGCTGTTTCTGCCCCGGGCAAAGTCTTGCTAGCTGGAGGATACCTGGTTCTGGACAGAGACTACACTGGCCTGGTCTTCGGACTCGATGCACGCATCCACGTCCATATCAAGAACTTGTCAACCAGTCCCGGCTTGACTCTGTCCGAAATTATCGTGAGATCTCCTCAGTTCAAAGATGCAGAATGGAGATATGGATACCGCGAGACTGAAGAACATGGTGGTATTGAAGTGACACAGCTTAAAGGGTAATTACCACTTTCTACTTTGTGAACTCTCAATCTAGTTGACGAACGACTTCTTCCGTCCGGCTCTCTTCATAACGATCATTGACGTAATGAAACCCAACAAATGATCCATGTCTATCGCTATTCTTCAGTCCGTTCTGCTCTTCCTTCTGCTTGGGTCCAAATGCCCTTTTGCATACACTAAGTGAGAGAAATGTACCTTGTCTAGCTGTTGCATCTCTTGCCAACCCGGCTGATACCGTCTCCTTGTGACAGCCATTCTACATCTTCGCAGTCCCGAAACAAGTTCGTTGAGACGGCGCTAGCATATGCATTGAGCTATGTTTCATCTCTCTCGCGTTCCAAGATCGGACCAGCATCAATTACGATATTGGCTGACACAGACTATTACTCGCATGCTGGGTCTACCAGCAATGCATCTCCTCGTTGGACCGATCAGCGTTTTCTTGATTTCAATGTGCCTCTGGCCAAGGCTCATAAAACAGGTCTTGGATCATCTGCAGCACTCGTGACTGCCTTTACAGCAGCTGTGTTCGCCCACTATATAGACCCTGAAGGGGCCTTCTTGAAATCTGGTGTCGGAAGAGCGCGTCTGCATAACCTGGCTCAAGCAGCCCACTGTGCAGCTCAAGGCAAAGTTGGATCGGGATTTGATGTTGCGGCTGCTGTCCACGGCTCCTGTGTCTATAAGCGCTTCTCGCCATCCATCCTGGAAGGGCTAGCTGATACGGGTACAGAAGGTTTTTCAACCCGCCTAAAAGCGGTAGTCGAGGGTACTGATAGCTCTAACCAATGGGACACACAAATCCAGAAGTCTTCCGCTATCATGCCGGAAGGCCTTCGTCTGGTCATGTGCGATGTCGATTGTGGCTCTGCGACGGTGGGCATGGTCAAAAAAGTACTTTCGTGGAGGAAAGAGAGTCATAAGGAGGCGGCATTGCTTTGGAGAACACTACAAAAAGGAAACGAAGACCTTGTTGGAGAGCTTCAAAGGTTGTGTAGAGCCACCGGAGAGTCTCGATACGATTATGACGATTTAAGCACCATCATTGAGACTATTCGATCGTTGATCAGAGAGATGTCAATGAAGGCAGGGGTACCGATCGAGCCGAAAGTGCAGAGGGAATTGCTAGACGCTTGCTGTCAGGTACCTGGTGTTGTCGGAGGAGTAGTTCCCGGTGCTGGTGGTTATGACGCTATTGCTCTATTGGTAGATGAAAGAAAGAGTGAAGTATTCAACGGCTTACATGGCCTATTGGATCACTATACGGTTGACGCTGAAGAAGTTGAAGGAGCCAGTATAGGTACGGTCAGACTACTCAGCGTGAAGCAGGAAATGGAGGGAGTAAAGATGATGAATCCAACCAAGTATGAACATTGGACGAAATAACGCTTGAGAATTACCTCAACAGTTGGAGCAATGCTATTGTGGGCACGCACGGCACGATCCTGTGTGGCGGTTGTGGTTCTACCTCAAGCATATCCTGAATAGAGGCGACAGCTGTGTGGGAGTCTGGATTAATATTCTGCGTCGATTTACCCGGGCTTGAAAATGTTCTCTGCGTTGTGTCATGATACCGATGGCTTATTCCGTATAGTAGATAGGTAAACGTTACGTCGCTTTACCAAGGAAGTTTTCCTGGAAGCAAACCCTAGTTCAAAGCCAGCCCTACCGTAGCTTCCGGAAGCTTAAAACCAGTATCTGTACATACTTCCGTACAGCTCCCCTCGGCCGTAGACGAAGGGCATCTTCAGAAGGCCACCCTTACTTCACCTCCTTGATTTCTGAAACATAATTGATTGATCTTGGGAATTTGTGACTTCATCATACTTGTATTCAAAGATATAGCATACCACGAACACGCTCGTTCCCAGCTTATATTTCGGAAGGTCTACCGACGATCGAGCCCTGTTTGACGACGGCACGCGGACATCAAGACCTGCTGCTTCTTCGAATTTACAGTGCCCTTCCCACTACCATCGAACTGATTCTCCGTCTGCAAACATCTGTACATTGATTCCGCAATCAAGATCGTGTGCCCCCAGGATCTTGGAACAGCTTCCAACATTCTGACGTTCTGTGCGACCCGAGCGTTGCAATTTGCCACCATTGGAAAGTATCATCAGTTGAGCCGAGCTACCGCGACAGCTATAATATCCACGACTTTCTGCCGATATCCATATCATTGACTGAAGCACTCTATCCTTGAGGCGTTGTTCTGTACTCCGGTAGCTGGAACTTCACAATGGCTTCGGCGGATGGCCAAGGGACAGCACTGGCAAAAGATAGCACGCGAGAGCCTACAACTACACCCAACATACTTGCGGGCCAGTTACAACCCGTACAGTCTTCGCCGATGTCTTCTACGCCAGTGGAGATGACTCAATTCGGTCAGCAAGCCGCAACAGAGGCCACCTCGGGAAATGCTCCAATATTTACAATGCCAGAACCCGCGTCAACTTCAAGAGAGGACCCAGTACAAGAGTCGTCGACAGTAAGAGAAGACCTAGGCATAAGCTCTACGACCGAGCCCTCGAGTCCAGTCACTGCGCGAAATGCTCCTCTCACGCGCAAAGAGACCGCTCCTGCCATTGGCTCCTCCTCCGATAAACCGATTTCAGTACCAAAAGAATCCGATTTAGCTGGCCCTACTCTGATTATCACTCTATTATTGACCAACGGTGCAAGGCACCCTTATAAGATTGACGAAAGATATTTGAAGAAGCGGGCCGTCAATGTGGATGGCAACAATCCTGTCAACCTGAGTGTATATACCTTGAAGGAGTTGATATGGAGAGAATGGAGGGAAGGTAAGAGTAATTTAACTAGGTAGTCGGTCGCTAAGCCTTGGTATGGCGTGCTGATACATATGTTATCAGAGTGGGAACCAAGACCGTCAAGTCCAAGCTCAATACGCATTATCTACTATGGAAAGATGCTAGAAGACAAGGCTCGCTTGCATGGTAAGGGATCAACCGAGCATATTGGAGGATCTGCCTAACATGTTTATAATCAGACTGCAAATTCGAGATTGGGACCACTCCTCATGTTGTTCACATGACCATCAAACCACAAGAAGTCGTGGACGATGAAGATGCTAAGGGATCAAAAACTGGAGGCAGAGACCGTGACGGTAATGAGAGGGGTCCGGGTTGTCGATGCGTTATTTTATGACCCGTGCCCTTCGTTTGTCCTTATTGGTCAGGTTTCTATAGCGAGAGAATTGTGGCTGTCAGCATGTTGAGAGACGGCGTACTGGTTAGGCTGTGCCTCTGGTATAACGAGGCTATAACGGGGCTTGCTATGGGACGGCGCTATCGGACTGACATTGCGCTGTCAAGCTTTGTATAAGATCAAGAGTCGAGCTCGGGGATGTATTATAAATCATGGTTTAACGAGATATTTGTTGGTGGTTCGACATCTTGACACAATGTCCAAGAACATTTGGTTAATGACCAGCGAACCAGAGGATCCTCTAATGTAACTGTTGTTGATTGGAGAACATAAAGAATGGTCTTGATGGTATATTTGGACCTCAATTTGAGAGCTTACCATCCGCGACTCGCACTCGATTAATCTAAAGTCTTCCAACTTTCGTCCATACTTTCTCCTCAAACAGCTAGCCGTCTCTCTGCGCCATCTCTACCAATCCATCCTCATCCTCGCCTCCATCTCCGTGTGGAAATCAACTGCCTCCCTTGTCTCATCCCCTACCATCAAGTTAGCCTCCATTTCAAACAACCTCCAAGCTTAGAATCGTCCACATACCCCTATAAACATCCTCCCACGCACACTCCCAATCCCTCCCCGCCAACACATCCCCCGAAACCCCCGCGCTGCACCCTAAAACCGCAGGCCGCCACTCCCCCTCCCTCGCAATCTTCAGCTCCATACCCTTCCTCACTGGCTCGGCGATCCCAAACGTCCGACGCAGGCCGTTCATTCTGAGGCTGTCTTGCGTGGCGGTCCAGGCGGCCAGGCGGGCTTCGAGGGGATGCGTGGATATGGGTGCTGGGGCGGTGTTGGCGGGGGATGGGTTGGGGTTGTAGGTCAGGGAGGCGCGGAGGGTGTCGGGGAGGCCGGGGGCGGAGGGGGCGCCTTTTGAGGCGGAGGAGGTGGTGTTTGTCGCGTGCGTGGGGTGGGAAGGGGAGGGGACGATGCGGAGGGACTGGGTGGGTTAGCTAGGTGGAGGATGGTGCTGGATGGGGGTGTAGTGGGCTTACCATGGTGAGATAGTGGGTGCGGTGCCGTTTGGAAGCTGCAGAATGTATGGATGGAGTTACTCTATTTGTGAGGAAAACGGTTGAT
>JAABUS010009345.1_pt1 | contig 10376 bp, 4 predicted proteins | sample 5560161 | NCBI WGS metagenome assembly JAABUS01 (sample SAMN10711885, study PRJNA513376) | rock metagenome | isolation source: Antarctica rocks | place: Antarctica: Victoria Land, Trio Nunatak nord | collected 2016-01-04
CTTTGCTCAGTTGGCTGAGATCTACTTCGACCGACTGCGTAACGTCTTGGGGGTCTTGTTCGTGTAGGGTGAGCAAGCCATTTGCCAGCGCATATTGGACGTCCAGTACCGAGCCTGCAGTCTCGAGGAGTAATGGTCGAGGGTCGGTGTCAGCTGGTGACTTACGACAGAGGCCGATGACGATGCTGAATGGCAGCTGGCCTGAGGCGTCGAAGACTTGGTAGCGGTTGTGAATTTGAGTGAAAATTCCCAGTTCATTCCTCATGTTGTAGTATATAGCGCAAGTGCAGGTACAGGTTATGCGGCTTCTGAAGAAAATGAAGATTTGAATGACTAGAAGGATTGAGATTTCTTGAAAAGGCGTTGACGATGATACTTATGCGACGAGTCAAGTGACACATGAATACAGGTAGGGGCGCATCATCGACCATGCTACGAGGTTAATTGTTATTTTGAACCCCTGTTTCTGAGCAAATAAACCCTGTCGCGCTAGATTTTAAATGTGATTGAGAAGCAGACATATTGTAGTATGTTGTGAATGTGAGTCATCTACTACAATGCGACGCAATGTGTACTTTAAGATTAATTTCAAGCGAGATCTCAGCTCAGAAGAGCAATGCAGGCATGTCTATATATAGACTGGTATTGCAGCTCATGCTAGTACTCTAGCGTGAGTCGTTCATATCACTTTAATTGTTTGCTTGTACAGATTCTTTCTGCAGCGAGCTGAACATTGCTTAAGCGTTGTCGAGCTTGTTCAGATATAGCTGACTTACGCTCTCATACAAATAATTCTTGTTAAGAGACTTTTTGTCAATGCAATGTTCAGCTCGCTGCAGAAAGATGTAGTAGCTTGATCAAGTTAATATCTTGAGACAAAGATTGATTGCAAACAAAAGTTGAACAATGTTGTGTTTGTATTGAAGATGACATCATTCTCAATTAGATCTAAAGTCTCTTGATAACTCATTCAATCTTTACTTTTCTTGAAGCATCGTTTCACTATCGCTTTGTCATTGCACTTACATGAACATCGTCAAGAATTTATTATCTCATCGCAAAGCTGAGAAAGTTTGATGATAAAGTAGAATAGCATGATGAAGTTGATCAGATACGAAAATCAATCACTGTGCTGAGACTGCATGAACGTTTGAATATTCTAGCATGTCAGCAAGTCATTGTCTCTGATGTTCAGTTCATAAGCATCAATTTTTCAAATATCACGTATGTGACTCATTCTGAACTTACTTGTCGAAAGAAAATCAGCTTCGTCACATTCAAGATGACACGACTCTTGAACGAGTCATTTTATTAAACATATTATCTAGATTCTGCAATACAGCTCTATTGACAAAGTTATAAACAACAAGACAAGAACTTTGTTAGACTTCATAAGTCAGACAGAAAGAATGAGTCAATGTTCAATTGAACAGCGAGAAGCAAAGAAATATCTGAGAAATGTGTTGTTTCAGATTTACATTTGCTGACTGAAACTAAGAAGTATTAAAAAATGTCATTTACTACTTCTAAAATAACTCTCTTGATCTCAAGAAACAGGTTTGAGCAGTAGCTGAATCTCTATTCTTGCTCTAGATCATGTTTACAATCTCAGATTGTTCAGCTGAACTTGCTAATCTTGTGATGATTCAAAACAAGATGAAATATCAATGAATATTAATCAATGAAGACAACAACAGATATTCACAGTCTTCATGAATTCAGTTTGAGAATTGATTGTTTTGTCATTCAATGATTCTTCTTAGATTCACAGTCATGATCATCATTTTCATCTTCTTCTTATTGTTAAAAGAATCTGCAAGATGAAAACATTATAAATACGTCATCAATAATCATCTTTAAGTCGATAGAAGCACTCATCTCGCTCTTCTTACATTTCTCTTTATAATCAATCTTTCTCTTCTCACAGCTTAATTATATAAAGTTCAGCTGTGATTTTCTTTCTAACAATGTCTCTATTTAAAGTTCTTTCTCTTGCGCTTTTCGTAGCAATGACTTGCATCAGCTCAATTCATAGCTCATTTTGAATTTTGCATCGCGACTCATCAGTATCTTCTGTCTACTCACTTGATGATGCTTGCAATCATGAGTGACAGTATCTCAACTTCAACTTGAATGATAATATTAACAGAATTCATTTTCAAAAACTTCATGATGTCATCTGCAGTGATGAAATGCATGCAATCTTCAGCTATGATCAAGTCTCAACTCAGAACATTCTTGTTCTTTATAAGCGATTTTTCTCAGAAAGCGATCTTGAAAATGATTTTCAAACTCATGTCAAAGATGTTTTAGATCTGATTGCAAAGATGAGCAGCATGAATGAAGCAATTGAAAGTGTCGTTGAAACATTTGTTGTAAATAATCTTGATGAGTCTTACATTCACTTTGAAACTTTCTCTTCTCTTCTTTCTTCATATCTTTTTGTAATCTTCACTGATTCATTTTGCAAACTTTGTCATAAGTAACAATGAAGAAAACTGCAGTAATGAAAACATCTTAGTCTACACACTTCATGATGATCATATCAATCAACGTAAGAAGATTCATTTCTGCAACTTCTTATGAACTTTTAAAAGTATCATTGACATTGATTGCACATTCTTGAATCTTTTTTCTAGCATCAAGATAAACATCTTCTTGCACATCATGTTACATGAAATGATACACTACAGCATCGTTGACTTTGCAACGTCTCTGATGCAACAAATTCAAGACATGATGAACATAAATGACTTGTTGACGTATAATTCTTCACATGCACATGATTTTCTGAACTTGCATCAAGATGATAATCTTGTCATTACAAAGATCAATGTTGATAACTATGCATGAATGTTGCTGAACACTTAAATTAGTTGCAAGTGCTCATTGAACTTAAGTGATAATAACTGAGCAAAGTACTTCACTCAGAACTCTTTAATGTATAAATGATCATATTATTTAAAACTATGATTTAAAGAACAAAGTATAAATAATTATAACATTTGAAACTTGAATTTAAAGATAGAAATTGATGTTGCTATTAAGTTAATAGTTGAGCAAATATAGCAGAAATAATGTTCATAATCAATGATTTGATGCAAAATCTGATACTGCTTATGAACTATCTAAATAATTATTGAATTACTGCTTTTTAAACTTAAAACAAGCAGGTAAAAAGAAGATAAAACATGTCAATTTTTATATATTAAAAGTATTTTCATGAGTCATTCATTTCAAATGTTATCTTGTAATATCAAGTACTTATTGTTGATCTCATTGCTTTGCTCAATAAGTATGTGAAGTCATCACAAAGCTTAATTGATTGTCATGTCTTAAAAATCTGTATTTACACAATTTTCTCAAAGAATGATCTTGTATGCAAATGCACTTTCAAATTCATCAGATGTTTAAATATTTATCTTAAAGTCTTTCGTTTAACTCTTTATGATAAACATTGCTTGCATTCTAAAATGCTGAACATCAAAGATCATATCTTGACTATTAAATGATTAACTGTCATCAAATGTTTCAGTCAATTGATCATTCTTGTTACAATAATGAACTTGTAAAGCAATAAGCTTCTTATCTGTAATTATGTATTCATATTGAGCTTTTGCTTTGACACAATATGTGAAAATTTGAAAAAAAGATTTGACTCAAATAATTGAATCTTGATATCATGTTTCAAATGAGTTGTAAACTATCTTGACATTTAATCACTTCTTGCTCAGCTTCAAGTCTTCAAATAATAGATTCTTAAGTTCATTTTGTTGATTGTTGAACTTACACAAGTTTGAATTTTGTCAGAATGTTGTATTTCTGCTCAGTTTGAATTATAACAGCTATTTTCATCTGAATAGTTGATCTGATCACTTCTCATCATATTTAACTTTTCTTAAAAATCAGAGTGTTTAAAATCAGTCTGAACTACTGCTAAAGCATGATTGATTACATTCTGATTTCAAACTTCAAGTACACTCTTGAAGAAATCTTCATCAAAGATTTCGCGAAAGAATGAAGCTTTAAGTATCAAGCAATTATGAAAATTGCAATCGCGTTGCAAAAGTCTCTGAAAATCATCACTGTAAATGTATTGCAAGAATTCATACTCAAAATCATTTTACACTTCAATGATTTTCAATTTCAATCAAAAGCTTGACTTTGATTTAGTATATTCACTTTCTTAACATTTATGATTATGAATGATCAAACTTTCAATTTTGAGATAATTCAAAAGACTTTGAGATGACATGATAGTAAAAAGATCAATCAAGAAAGTAAATAAAATGACTTTGATTTTAATTTAAGATGTGCAAGCTAAAGTATGCAAAATGATGATGCTTATCATTTACTATCTTAATTTATAAGAGAATCAAAGTACTTTCAACTTATTGCAAAGCTGTTAAATGAGTAATTATGATAAAAATAGTTCTTGATTTTATTTGAATTGCAAACATGAATGAGTGCATAGTTATGTTGTTAAATTAACTTCAATGCTCAGTGCATATAATTAACATTCTTTAATTTTCATGTATATTATTTTACATTATTTAACGAATTTTTTATACAAAATAAGCGCTTAAATACTCTGATTAAGCAGATTCATTTTCTGCTTCAGACTCATGTAATAAAGAGAAAAAACTGAGTCATATTACAAAGAAAGTTTACTTCATTTTAAATCAATGTTTTCAAACTTGATGTTAAAATGAGACTACATAAATAACTTTATAATATGTTTTTCATTTTACTACTTTCTCACATTTTCACACTTCTTTTAAGATTGTCAAAAACTAAACTGAATTAAAAATTTTATTAAGATAAAGAATTAATTATTATATTACTTGAACTAAATACAGAATAATACATCAAATAATGTACAAGATGAAAGATAAAAAGCAAAAGAAAAAAACAAAAGTTCAACTTTTATATATATGAATTGAGCAGAATCAAGACTAAACAATAGTTTTATAACTTAAGATTGCAAAGATTTGCATACATGATTGAAATAATTAAAATAAAATTGTTAAAACTAAATTAAAATGATGATAATTAAATTAATGATTTGATTCATTGAATTGCAAAACAGATTCAATGAATCAAGATTATTTAAAACATCAACTATTTATGTTTTAAATTAAGTTAATGATCTGACATTATGATAGAAATTCTCATTATTTCTTTAAATACAAAGATTGCATCAAAGTATATACAAAAGAAATGCTTAATGTTAATAATTTAAGTTAAATAAAAAACAGTTTTTGAATATATGATTTTCACTTTCAAACTTTCTACTTATTACTTTATCAATGTTTCAACTGCAACAATGTTTTTGAAAGATTAAACTCTTAATCAATGTTAAGCTTTATTTTATTACAAAGAATTAAAGTTCACTTTCTTTGCAAATCATTAAACTTTTATTGAGTTCATTCATTTTCTTAAATTTATTAAATTCAGCAACATTAATAATTTTAAAAACTTTAAAAAGTTTTGTTAAAATAAAACTTATAATTATGTTTTTGAAGTTTTAATAAACTTGAAATGATATGCATTAAAAATAATAAGTTTTTCTGTTTTGCAATTTAAATTATCAGAAGATTTAATTAATACTGATAATGTTAACATTTCAGTTCAGATTTTATGATGATGAAGAAAATTAATTTCTTTTAATGAATTAAAAGAAGAATTAAGTTTCTCTTAATTTTCTTCATGCAAATCAAGATTCATTTTACAATGAGTATCATGTATATGAAAGACTTATAAAGAAGAAAATCAATGAAAAGATTATCATGCATTATTATAACTATACAAATCTTTCTGCTGAGAAAGAAGTGAAGTTACATCAAAAATTTAACATTATATTTATTATGATTTTAATTTTCATTTATTCTTCAACTAATTGTTGAAATCATGTCTAGAATCTAATCACACTGCAGCAAGATAGTGCGTAGCTGAATAGAATGTTTGATCAATAAAGATAGCTATAACTAGAAAACTAAGAATACAGAAGAAAGAAGACAGTTTTGAGCTGTATCTATAGTAGAATAAACAAAGAAGCGAAGTAGTTAATTTGCTAAAACTCAAATAAATGAAATGTTTCAACATATTTTGATTTGAAACATCATTGTTTCTTGTTCACATATTGAAATTTCTAGAGTTTATTGATTAAACTCTATTTAATGTTGACACACTTTGTAACATTATTCTCTTCTCTTTAAAAGTCATGTCTCTATGACTTGTAATGTAGTTCATAGCACTGATGTAAAGCTTGATGCTCATCTTTCTATCAATCTTTCTATTGATCTTTTTATTGATCTTTCAGATCATTGAAATGTTTATTGTAACAGACTCACTATGAGAGAGAAAGAACAATCATTGTAGCAGACTCACTATTTGACGTAGAAACATGAGATAGATTGATTCACTGATAGATAAAGCGATGTGAGTAGATAAATCATTGCATTGACAGCGTCTTTATAGCAGACTCACTATGTAAAGATCGACTTGCTCATTGAAGAGATCAATTCTGATTGTATCATTGAAGCAGACTCATTAATTGACTTGCTCATTGAAGAGATCAATTCTCATCGACTTGTTTTTGTAGCAGACTCACTAAATTGACACAGAAACATGAGATAGATCAATTCATTGATAGATAAAGTGATGTAACTAAATCATTGCATTGATGACATCTTTGTAACAAACTCATTAAATTGATTTGAATTTGAATCAAGTCAAATTGAATTTAATGACACAGATTATTTTGACTTAACTGATTCACAAGTTTTTTAAGAAAGAAGAGAAAATTTGTGATTCTTTAACAATTAATGATCATATGTTTTCGTTGATTTTATTGATCGAGTGAATCGATGTTACTGAATGAGCGATAGATTCTTTAGCAATTCAATGATCATATGTTCTCGTTGATTCTATTGATTTTCTGATGTTGTTCTGTCTTTCAATGTCATTGATCATCAGATAAACAAATCTTTTTATACTCATTTCATTGTTCATCAATGTTGAGATCGTGCCTAAATCATTCAATCAAAGAAGCTCGAGACTGATATGTATGTATTGTTCTTTAGAGATAGCTATAACAAGACATTAAGAATACAGAAGAGAAAGAGTGCGAGCTCTTCTATAAATAATGACTTGAGACTGCGCTAGACTCGATACAGATGTGATGTAATAGATCAGATGTGTTTGTCTAAAAGAATGATGAAAGAAATGAATGAAGAAAGTGCTGAATAAACGAGAAGAAGTGTTGAGAATGACTCGAAGAGATGCACTAGATTCAAACTAGACATAGCGTCATGACTTGTTCTAATCAAATTGATTAGAATTAGATCTGAACTCTGATCGATTCAGACATGTTCATAACATTACTTTCTCTCTTTGAACATTCATGTTCGCATGAATAGAAAAGAAATAAAAGCAAAAAATTCATCGTGTTTTCAATTTAGTGCGACTTATTCGAGTATAGCTTGTGAAATTCGTTCAGAACTTTCTTCGAGTCATCGAATTTCTCTTTATCGACATAGTATCATTTGTCATCACGATCTATCTCGATTCATTTGACCTTGTATTGTAGTCTTTCTTTATATCGTCTGAAGTTCAATATATTGTCTACTTCTCAGTGCTTTTCATTCTCTTCAATGATCATTGATCTAGAAGTCTCAGAATGTTGTTCTGATAGAGAATCGTTTGATGAAGTTCGTAGATACTTCGAGCTGAACACTGAATGTATATGCTTCATGCTTCTAGATAGCTGAAGACGATAGAAGATTTCAACTTTGACTGTGATTGAATAGAGATCGAGCTGCTTGTCTTTCAAATCTTTGCATGATCTAGTGATTTTGATGTTTTCGAAGACTAATCAAACTTGATCATCTACTTCATAGATGACGTCTCATCTATGCTTGTTCATCTGAGCTTCAGTGATCTGCTTGATCTTTTTCAATTGTTGACGATCAAAGATAAGAAGTTCGCTCATTCAAGTGACAATGTCATCGATCTTTCTAGTTTCAATACGTTGACGAATCATTTCGTAATCAGTCGTATCTGAATCAAAACTCATTCGAAAGTGAAAGTCTTTATTGAAGTAGAAAGAAATCATCGAGATAGTCGAGAATGTATTGAAATTGTCACTAAATTTCATCATTGAAAGTCATTTAGCTCAGTCATTCTGCATGTAATTGCAGTAAATTCGAAGTTCGCGTTCAACATCTTGATTAGCTCGTTTCAACTGATCATCGATCTCTGAATGATAAACTGTTGATAGATTGACTTTGATCTTCAGTCGTTTACAAAGACTTTGTCACATGATCGATATGAACTGAGAGTCTCTATTCGAAACGATAGAACTGAGTAGATCATGAAGTTGATAGACGTTTCATAGCATGATTCATACTGTTTCTTCGATTGAGATGTCATCGTCTCTTCAATGACAGAGAACATAGTGACGTTCTTTGAAGAGACAACATATGATCATGCAAATGACGTTATAGTTTTTCGATAGAGATAGTTCAATGATGAAGTTTATAGCTATATCTTGTCAACGCTGCTGAGAAATCGATAGAGACTGAAGCAAATCATTTGTATCATCTCAAGATGCTTTGCTTCGCTGACAGACATGACAGTTTCAAATGTATTGTCAAATAGTTGCTCGATGATCTGATCAATAGTAGAAGCGTTGAACTAGATCAATCATTCGTCTAATGTCAGAGTGCGAGATTGATGATTGATCGTGAATCTTTCAAAGCAATTTCGTATGCATTTGTTTCAACACTCATAGTAGATTCTTTTTGAATAGAACGTTGTCAATGATTTGACAGTTCTTTAGCTTCGTGTCATGAAGCTTCAGTTCGTCTTTGTTCATAGCTTGTCGATACTCATTGCATAGTTCATTCTTCTGATTGACTAGATGTACGCGTTGATAGAGATTAGTCTCGTATTCAGATTCGATTTCGAACTCAATCGATAAAACGTCTATTCGATTCGAGATCAGTATAGTCTGAAAACGATCATCTATGTCTTTAGCTGATTCAGAACTATCGATCATCGACATTCTAGTTAAAGCATCGACTTTGAAGTTTGTTTTGCCTGATCGAAAGATAATCTGAAAGTTAAACTTCGATAGAATATTCAGATAGTTCGCTTGTCGTCGAGTCAGCTGTTTGTTTTTCATAAAGATCTTCAAAGTCTGATGATCAGTAAACATCTGAATAGATAGCTCAGTATCTTCTAGTTTGAGTCGTCAGTGTTCGAAGCATCGAATGATAGCTAGTAATTTCTTGTCATAGATGTGATAATTGCATTCAGCTGAAATCATGCTCTTGCTATAGAAGACTATCGAGTGAAGCACACTCTCGTCATCGTACTGAGATAGTATGTCGTCTTTTACATAGTTGAATGCATCGATTTTCAAAATAGCTTGACGTTTGACATCGAAATGATGTAGAACTGAAGTCGAGCTGATCTGCTTCTTTAGATTGTCAAAGACTTCGACGCAGACTTCGTTTCAAACAAAAGATGTGTCTTTTCGAGTCAGCTGAATGAACGACTTGACTAGTTTCGAAAAGTTCTTGATGAAGCGTCGATAGAAATTGACGAAGTCAACGAAGTCTTGTATCTCTTTTAGATTAGTAGATGTAGCTCAATTGACTATAGCTTTCACTTTGATAGAATTCATGCAAAGATCTTGTTCTGATATTATGATCTCTAAGAAGACTGTTTCTTTTACATTGAATTCACACTTTTGAATATCTATCTGCAGATCAGCGTTTCATAGACGATCTAGTATCATCTTGACATGTTGTCTATGCTTCTTTTGAATCTTGCTGTATATGAGAATGTTGTCTAAATAAGTTTGACAGAAGTCATTTAGAAAGTTTCATAGAACATCATTCATATATTGCTGAAACGAGATCGAATCGTTTGTTAATTCGAATGATAGAATCTTTGATTTGTGCGCTTCTAGAGCGATAATGAAAATCGTATAGTTCTCACTATCGAAGTGCATACGAAGTTTGTTGAAAGCGAAAATTATATTCAGTCGAGTCAGATGCTTGCAGTCAACGATTTTGTCAATTATCTCATCTATGAGCGATAGAGAGTAGCGATTTCTTTTGATAATGACATTGAGCTTTCAATAGTCGACACAGAAGCGAAGATCGTCATTGATCTTCAGAGCGAATAAAACGAGTGAGAAATATGAGATCTTGCTAGAAGTAATAAAACTCTTTAACAGATTTTCGTTCAGATATTCTTTGATCTTCTGAAGCTTGTAAAGTGACATTCGATAAGCTCGACATCTAGAAGAAGTGACATCGTTAGTGAGCTCTATCTTATGATCATATGAACGATGAGATGATAGC
>JAABUS010009346.1_pt1 | contig 10375 bp, 14 predicted proteins | sample 5560161 | NCBI WGS metagenome assembly JAABUS01 (sample SAMN10711885, study PRJNA513376) | rock metagenome | isolation source: Antarctica rocks | place: Antarctica: Victoria Land, Trio Nunatak nord | collected 2016-01-04
TAAAGGACGGCACCGATGTCCTGATGGTCATGCACTCTTATGGAGGTTGTCCTGGTGCCGCAGCTGCCAAGGGGTTGAGCACAAAAGAACGTGAAGCGGACGGCAAGACAGGAGGCATCATTGGACTAATATTCATTGCCGCATTTCTGCTTCACCAAGGAGAGTGTGTGTTCAAGTGCGTCGGTGGGAAGTGGGAGCCTTGGCACTGTGTAGATGTGGGTCAACAGCTTGCACTTTTGCGTCTTGTGGCAGACCTCTTGCAAAATATCTGCATGATCAGCTGTCTTTCCCAATGCAGGAAAAGACTGGACTAATCAGGCCTGCAGACCCCCAGACCATAATGTATGGCGATGTCCCTGAGTATCTGGCTGCAGACGCAGCATCTGCTTTATTGCCACTCTCTCTGCATGTGTTCACAAATCCCAGCCCTGCCCCAGGTTGGGCAGATGCTGCATACTCTGGCCGCCGTGCATACATTCGTTGTTCCCAAGACATATGCCTGCCAACATTTGTTCAAGATATAATGGTGGAGGCATCTGGGGTGGACTGGATCAAGAAGACTTTCGACACAAGTCACAGCCCTTTCCTGAGTTGTCCATCAAAGCTAGCAGACTACGTGATTGAATTGGCGGTTGCCTTTGCTAAATAGTCATGTACACTACTAATGATGAATCTGTACAGGAGACATGTCCAGTAAATTACATTGATTGCAGCGCCACATTACTTGTTGCAAGTCAGACATCTGCATTTTGATCAAGCAGTTTCAGCATTGCCATGATCACTTGGCATCTGCAATATGCAGAACGGAATTCTTGCCGGCAGCTATGAAGTAGAAACCCAGATTCAATGCTGCCTCTTATTTGTTTTGCCACGTGTTTAAAATTGGATTCACCTTGCTTTGTTTTGCACATAAAGCCAGCATTGCGCAAAACAGGACAAGTCTTGAAATCAAATAGCTGCCCTGGCAATGCAGCACACATCTTAAGGATGCGTTCTAGTATAATGACCATGCAGGGTTGACCATCCAGGTCATGTGCACATCGATGTCTGCACAGAATGCACAAGTTCGCATTGTACAATGCTGATTTTTGTCAACTGCACCATGGCACAAAATGAGTCATGCTGTAGAAGCAAGAACCAGGCATCCGCCTGCAAGGTGCTTTTTGGGCACCTATGCACTTCTTCTTTGTCATTTGTTAAGGGTGTGCTCCGTATGAACACCGTCTTCTTTGGCATTACTGCCTGGCATCTAAATGCCTGACAGCCAACCAAATGGTTGCTGACCAGCAACAGACTGCTGGTCACCGGTGCTGCTGTTGCACTCATTGATCCTGTCAGGCATTCTGAGTTGCTTTGCCCGGACCTGGGCCTGCCACTCGTCAAAAGATACATATGCATTCTCTGCCTTGGCATTGAGGGTCGCTGTGGTTTCTGAAAGGGGTGAATTGGAGGGTAGGAGGGGGTTAGGGACGGGGGTCACATAGCGGGGACCTGCTGCACCAACCCCAGGGAACTGGTTCTCATTGCTGTTGCTGTTGTGGTCATTGACATAATGACCACTGTAGGGTGCTTTGCTGCTGAGTTGGTGGCTGCTGCTTTGCATTCCAGTCTTGTTGCCAATGTCCATCTGATTGTGGACAGAAAGTATCTGAGCTGTCGCATCTGAAGCCTGATACCTTGAACTGCCATCTCTTCTTGAGTAGGAAATGTCATTCTGTGGCCCACCAAACGCATGCTGAGCCAGGATTGCTGCGTCAGGCGCAGCTGGCATGGCATACCTCTGTACGTAACTGTCTGTTTGATCTGAAGTGCTTTGGGGGGCTCTGGTCACACCTGGGAAGGGGCCTGATGCTGTTGGCAGCCTGCCTGGCATGTCACTGTGAATCTGTGTGCTGAAAGCCTGTTGTGTTGGGTATGCTGGGGGCCGAGGCTTGTCTGGTAGGACACCGTGGGGTAGCTGGGAAGTCATGTTGGCAGCTGTGCTACCAGATCCCTGCAGGCATATGACAGCTGAATGGGTGCATGCTGAATGTAGGTTGCTGCTAGGATTGCTCGCAGAACGATAGTTCCAAATGTGTATCCAAGAGCTTGTTGTAGAGAATATTGCCAACAGAGGCTTTCAGATGCAAGCTACACATGCCACTGCCGCATACAGATGAGTGGGGCCAGGAGCTGCAGAGCAGTCACGTATGTTTGCTTGTCAAGTATTGTGCATTAACATTGCACATTCACAAGAAACCAGCATGCAAAACAGTTGTACAGAGCATTGCAGTTGGAGTGGCACCTCTGAAAGGGTGTCTGTCAGTGGCTTGTTCGGCGCCATGCTTGGATCTGCTTGGCTGATATCTTGCAGAGAGAGCGATTGCTGAAAAGCCATGCCCATGTTATACAAGGGCAAAGCATTGGGCTGTGAGTCCCTGATATTGCTGCTCCCGGAGCGCTGCTCAGCTCTGAACCTTTGTGATGAAGGGGTACCGTCAATGGTCTTCTGAGTGCTGATGCCTGTTGCTGAAACTGCCGACTCTGTGATCTGGTCTGCTGCAGCGCCACTTGCCTCAGTGGAGTATGAAGCTTGCACGCCGCCAAGCGGGGGGAAATCCATATCGTGGAACTGAGGATCTGGCTCTAGTCTTTGGTGGTGGTGGTGAGGCAGGACGGAGATGGGCTCACCCGTGCTGTCGGCATCATGCAGCAGATCCTCCTTGATCCCAGGGTCTGTGTGCTTCCAAACAGCAGCTGTTGCAGCATGAAAGTGGGCATGCCCTGGGTGCAGCTGGCGAGCCAGCTTCTGCCTTGGTTTGGAAAGGCTGGTAAGCTTTGGGTGCTTGCCTGCAGCTGCCTTGAGCTGCCAGCCAGCTTTGTCATGTCTAGTCAGGACACGCCAAGACATGGCCAGATCAGCATCGTAAAAGATGCTGGATGGGTTCAGCCGTATGCTGATGTCATTTGGGTTGATTACCTTCCCAGTGTTGCTCACAAGCTTGACGTTTGCAACAGCTTTGCTGGGGATGGCAGCAGCGGCAGAGCTGCCTGCTGAAGCCCGTATGCTTTTCAGTAGCTGAGTGATGTAGGCACGCTTGTTTTCTGCCACAGAGATGCCTTCAGCAAGGCAGCTGATTGCATGGACTTGCAAGAAGGCAGGGATGGCGGCTAGCAGCCCCAAGCAATGCTGGTCCATGAGGTTACTGTCCAGGATGCCCAGGCTGTACAGCTCAGCCAGCTTCTGCTTGGCTTCTGGGCTGACAGTGCTTGGGTCTGCTTCTAGGGGCTTTGGCACAGTCAGCACAGAGCCTTTGCCTGCTGAGCTGTGCACTCTGGGAGGCTTGCCTTCTGTGACCTGCTTCAGTAATCCCATGAAGAAGGCTGCATTGCAGTGTAGCTGATCTCTGTGCTTGACATTCGCATACTGCTCTAGCACCTGAATGTCAGATTCATATGTCTGCAGCTATTCACAATGCCAGGATCTGCATGGCCCTTTGACAGCTTGCTCTGTCACCACAGGTCTCTGGTCAGACATTGTCATTTGGCTCGATGTGCTTGTTTCCGTCAACAGACGTTGATGCATATAGCTTGCAAGACCGACACAGCTCTGCGCAAGAACTTGCAAGTGGTATCATTGGGCGGGTGTTGGCCACACATGCTGACCTTGACAGAGTGTCAAGTGATGATTGTGAGACACAATGCTTTGAGCTCAGCAGCGCTACTTCCAACACCATGACAGCAACATACACTGTGGGAACAAACACGCTGTACCTGTCATGCTCAGCAAGACATACACAAAGATTGGCAGCCTTACCTGTGTTTGCTGATGGGATGGCAGCTTGGCCAGCCATGAGATGCATGCTGAGTCCAGCTCAAATTGGCCAATGCTGCCATTGTCCTGCAGGCTTCGCAGCAAATTCCTCCCTGCTGGAGCCAGAATGGACAGGATGCCCTCACGCAGACCCTTCTTCTTCAAGCTGTGTGTCTTCTGTGCAGCTATTTCAAGGCTCTGCGGCACAAAGCGCACAATACTGAGCACTGAGTGCATCAGCAGAGGTGCCAGTTTTGGATGCTTGTTGAGCAGTGCTGACAACAGATGGCTGACAAGATTCTCAGAGGCAGTGTCTTGTCAAGCTCACTGAGGACTGCCAGTCACGAACTGCATTGCAGCCAAAGTTCCAGCTGGTCAGGCATACAGCAGCTGATTCCACCTGCCAAGGGTAGAGCAAGGTGAAAAGCCTATATTGGCAATGTGTACAGCCCATGGGCTGAACACATGCAAGATCTTGATGTACAGCAATTGGCAGCGTGATCAGAGAGAGGCTGTGTACCTGAAGCAAGGACATGAAGTATGCTGGTGGGTTGTTGAGGGTGTTCTTGGATCTGCGGTTTGCATACTCTGACAGGGCTTGACACTGGATGTCAGGAGCCAGGTTCTTCATGTAGCTCAGGCATCTGCAGGGCAAGGGAGTCCAACTTGACATGTGATCATGTTGCTGCTACTCCTTTCCAGCGCAACACAACAGCGCATGCTGTCATGGCTGTTGTTGCCGCCTGCAGAATGTCTTGTCACAGCAGGGGCAGCAGATGCTCTGCAGCAGCTGGCAAGGAAACTGTCTGCATCTGTAGTCCATGCATGCCTGCCAGGATGAACAGCAATCAATGGTTTGCCTGCATTACAAGTGTATGCAAATCAGGCAAAAGACATGCCAGCCATAAAATCAACCTTTCGTCCAGGTGACCTGGTAAGATTTTGCCCTCTGAGTAGAACTTGTCCAGCAAGGTCTGTGGTCTGATACTGTCGCTGAAGGTAGATGCTCTGTTGTCATGACTTTTGTCCTTCTTGGAACCAGCTGTGGCCCAGGCCTGCTCTTCAGGCTCTTCGCGTAAGTAGTCTATCAAGTCCTTGACACGGTCCATGCAGCCTGCACATGTGCGCAATGGGACATGAAATGTGATGTATGTAACATACTGCTGTCATTGATAATCAAAGCTCGCAGAGACACTGCGTGAGGGGACCAATACAATCGATACTAGAGACACTCGATACTAGATCAGTCCAGCCTGAGCCCGCAACAGTCGCTTGTAACACAAGCGTACCTTTTTCGCAATTGAAGCTGTGCACAAAAAATATCACATGTGTGACGGAAAAGTCATAGGCCTCGTTAGCCCCAGTGCGCTCGCGAGCCTCGATCGAGCTGGTCTCGAGCTTTGATCGCCGGCAGTGTGGTCACCGCATGACTCAAGCCTTTAGCGTCTCAGTCCTTGCAAAGAGTGCAGCTCAGCACTGCTGCTTCTTTTTGAGACGGTAGGGGCTCCTGATATGTTGATCACCAGCAAGCATGCTCTGCCAGTGTACCTTGTAGTCAACTCACGGTCCCGTAACAAGTTCTGCTTTCGCACTAGTGCATATGCGTTGGATACGCATATATGTCTATGGTGCAAACGGCCTGCGCGTCACAGTCCTTGACGGTGCACAGTTCACAGTCTTATGCATTAAAGGCGATTTAGAGCAAGACGTAAATTTGCTACAATCCTACTGACAGGGCACAATTCGCTGTCATTTTCACCAATTCAGCACTTTGTTGGGAGCAAGGCTCCAATCGGCTGCCCAAGAACAGCATACAAAGCCAAATGGTGACGTTAGCTAGTACATTGCTCGTACGTGCGTATTTATAGGGTCAACTGCAACCTCACAGAATATTAGAGTCTATTTGTTCTTTCAGAAAACCACGCATGATCTGGTACACCACCAGCTTTGATATTCAAACCAATTATCTGTGCAACCCCTAATTCTACATCAAAATCTTTCATCGCATCTGCCCAGGACCTGACCACTAGTTTCTACTTTGGCTACGGCATATCAAGATTGCACAAACTGCTCAGTGAGACACAACTGCTGCTCGGTGGGACACACACTGCAAGAATTCTAGCATCCCTTCTCGCCTTCCAGAGCAACAAACCAGAAATGATGAGAGATCCGAAAGTCTGCAATACAGTTGCAGAAACACAAACAAAGACCATGTGTTGGTCTCTCAAAACAGTTCTTTGCTGGAGCTGCAACAAAGCCAGCCAGAATGAGGAAAAGGAAACAGTCAAAAAAACCAATTTATGTATCTCCAACAGTGCACGTATCTGGCAGATGTGAAGCAGTGCTGCTCTTGTAGATTGCGATGACCCAGTATCATGTCAATAGACAAACCCATGTTCCCGATTACATCTTCGTATGTACGATCAGAAAGGCCCGCCGTAGACCTGCCAGTATGCCTGCCTGTCAGAGGCCTTTGCTTGATGCCACACGTAATGCTGATTATGCTTGACCACGCCAAACCCATATCCCATCCAGGTTTGACATCACATCCCATACCCTTGTCACGCCGCCACAGCAGTGCCATGGGGCAAGGGACCAAGGTCCACCTCAGTATGAATGGGTGCTTGAGTGGTGCACAGCAACACATCTGGAAGGTCATTGCCATTAATTCCAGGCCTGGTCTGGCTACGAGCCTCCAAGCTTTGTGCCCTGGTAGCATCGCCACAGGCTGCTAGCATGCTGCTCAGATGCTCGACGCACTGCTTGAAAGTGGGTCTTGCCTCTGGGTCCAGCTCAAAGCAAGCATTGCCAAGTGCCTGCATGACACCATATCCATTGTCAGTGACTACAGTTGGGTTTCTTTGCAGATGTGCTGCAAAGTTTGATGTCATCACAGGCCGCCTATATGACACCATAACCATCGTCAGTGACTACAGTTGGGTTTCTTTGCAGATGTGCTGCAGAGTTTGATGTCATCACAGGCCGCCTGTATGACACCATAACCATTGTCAGTGACTACAGTTGGGTTTGTTTGCACATGTGCAGCAGGGTTTGATGTCATCACAGGCCGCCTGTATGACGCCATAACCATCGTCAGTGACTACAGTTGGTTTTCTTTGCAGATGTGCTGCAGAGGTTGATGTTATCACAGGCTGTCAGCAAGCTGGTGATACAAAGAACAGTCCAGATTTGGCCTCTTATGGGTCCAGAGATGCATTCACAGCTTGCTATAGAAGCAGAGGGCAGTGGCAAACACACCGCATCAGGGTCTACAAACACCGGTCATATCAAACGAGCTGCCTGCACCCTGATCAGGTGCTGAATGCAAGGTAAGGACAAAGTCAACGTTGGGTCTAACTCTTAACATAAAAAGATCACGTTTGCCTTACTTGTGTGAAGCTAACTGCACAAGTGACATCTGATGAGGCACACAGTCAAACGCATCCGGACCAACAGCAACTGCAAGTGTCAGGGCCAGTAGTTGCCATGCCATTTCCAAACTCTTGTAAACCTCAATCAAAACTAGGATGTGAACTTCAAGAGGCATCAAGAGCAGCGCTGCCGTCTTCTGGTGTGTCACTCACCTTAAGGGAAGTGGGTGCCTGATCGGGCCACTCAGGACCCCTCTGCTCATACCCAACAGCTTGCATGACTTGGGTGTATGACATGCCGGCCCATGCGCGCTGCCCACTGTACATCTCCCACAGCAGCACCCCAAAAGCCCACACATCTGCGGACTTGTGAGTGACGCCCTTGCGCACCAGCTCGGGGGGCATGTGGGTGATTGTACCCTGGGTGGCCGTCTGCTTGGGGTCTGAGTAGATGCGACTCAGGCCAAAGTCTGCCACCTGTAAGCGTGCAGCAGCGTCTCAGACCATATCTCAAGGGCTTCTTTGCACTGTTGTGATCAGAGGGTGCGTGGGTGATTGTGCCCTGGCTTGCCGCCTGCTTGAGACCTAAGTGATTGCTACTTAGGCCGTCAGGCAAATCTGCCACCTGTAGGCGTGCAGAAATGTCTTTATGACACATTTGTGATGCTTCTTCATGCCTTTGTGAGCAACCTGTTGTGTGCATGCTTGCTGCCAGACCCCTGCTTGGGGTTTGGGTAGACGAGGTTTGAACGACGAGGTGATGCCTGGAAGGATCAAGCAAGGGATCAGAGCATGGTCAAACACTTTGCAGAAAGGGTCATTCAAGGATGACAAGTGTAAGTTCACACGGGATGATTGCTGATATGGTCAAATGCAGGTGAGTCTGGTGTGCATGTCACTGTCACATGGAAGAATCACACATCAGTGACTGTCACAACTCCCGACGTTGTAGACAGTCTCACATAGCACAAGCAGTATCAACAGATGACTGCGCTGACCCATACAGAGTCACCCATGATAATTGACGTTGCACACAGCAGCACACAGTAGTGGGTCACAATGGCATGACAGCATTCCTTCTCAAGAAAGATAAGCTGACAGCTAAGATCCAGGCTACGCTAGCCAGGAACAGTGAGTGCAAGTCTCACAGTCTGATTGAAGCTGCACCTTGACTGTGAAGCCTCGGGAATCTTGCTCAGTGACTGGAGTTGAGTGCAGCATGACGTTGCCACCAGTCAAGTCTCCATGCATGATGTCCAGCCTGTGTAGGTAGGCCAGGGCCTTTGCCAGCTCTAGGGCAGTTAGCAGCAGCTTGTTCAGGCCCAGCACACCGCTGAAGTGTGATGCCTCGTCTAGTAACCAACCTCGGTCTACAGCATCCTACACAACGGAAGATGTCCCTTTCAAAGCATAAATACAAAGCTAGAAACACATAGAAACAAGTGTCAAGCGTTTGTATTTCAAGGAGGTGTCTTGGTCGACTCCTCTGACTGAGGGCTGTGCACTCAGCATGCATGAGCTGTGGGTGAAACCAGCTGCATGTTGAGGCTGACAGTACAACATTACAGTGGACCTTCACAATTGCTGACTTGAGCCAGGCCGACATACATAGATGTATGGCTCAATGTACCTTGGTGTTACCTGATATCTCAGCAAGCAGCAAGGCAAGAGTGAGAGAGTGCTGCCAAACCAGCAAGGCATGAGTGACAGAAGATGCCACACCAGCAAGGCATGAACAAAAGGGGATGGCCATACCAGCAAGGCATGAGCAATGGGGGTGCCAGATCAACATGGCGTGAGCGCAAAGAGATGTCAAGCCAACAAGGCATGAGCAAAAGGACCTTCCACACCAGCAAGGTATGAGCAAAAAAGTATGCCAAACAAGGCATGAGCGGAGGGAGATGCCACACTAGCAAGGCATGACTGAAAGGGGATGCCAAACAAGGCATGACCAAAAGGGGATGCTTTACCAGCAAGGCATGAGCGTAAGAGGAAGCCACACTAGCAAGGGATAACCAAAAGGGGATGGCCATACCAGCAAGGCATGAGCAAAAGGGGATGCCATACCAGTAAGGAGCCTCTGTCACAGAACTCCAGCATGAGCCAGGTTTCAGGGGGCTGGGGGGCGTCCTCATCCAGGGGGGCCACACTATCGTCCTCCCCCCACAGGCTGTCAGTGGAGTGCATGCTCCAGATCTGGTTCTGTGTCATCACTGACAATGAAGCATTCTGCAGCATATTAGTGTAACGTATATATGACTGCTGACTGTGACTGCTGCAGTAAATCTAACTCTGTATCACTTTTGCCAGAAGTGCATTCTGAAGGCACGTCAGGCCTACATTCAGCATAAATGCTGCGGCACATCTGGATTTTTTGTCATAACTGACAGGAAGCATGCTGTGGTGTGTTAGCCGTGAACACAGCATGATGGCAGAGTATGCATTGGTGCAAAGGCTGTGTTTGACGCATGCCCCATAGGCTTCATTTGAAGTTGCTAGAACACACTATTCACACAAACACTAAGTGAGAAAAGTGAGTCACTACGGTGTGCACTTTTCATTTATTGCATGCTACATCTGTATCCTGTTGGTTGTATGTCATTGGTACAGGCACAAACGGCGGTCTCCCTGTACCAATGACACACAACCAACAGGATACAAATGTAGCATGCAATAAACGAAAAGTGCACACCGTAGTGACATGGCGTTGATTATCAACTTCCATCTGAGCTATATCTGAACTGCATCTGAGCTATATCACGGAAAGCAGAGGGAGAAGATTGACCTGTGATTGGAAGCTGGCATGACGCAAGGTACGCACAATGTTGGGGTGGTCCAGGTCCTGGGTGAGGGCCACCTCCATGGGGGTCCCATCTGGGGTGCGCTTTATATACTTGTCCTGCTCTGGTGCTATGATCTGCAGCATCAAAATCTTACAAACATGCCCCCCAGTACTACATGATCTTACAAGGAAGCCCCTCAAAGCTTCAAAATCTTACAGCTGCTGCAGAATAAGCCCCTCCACAGCTCAAGATTTGTACACTGCTTATGATGCTGAAACTAGCCAATGTCCTCTGTTGCACGTTGCACATGAGTTGGCTAATTCAGTGCCAAGGTAGATAGACACGGATACTGTCACTGACAGATCTTCTGTGGTCACTGACAGTCTTGGAGTGCCACCAGTATACCACCACTGTTTGTGTTTGCTCCT
>JAABUS010009347.1_pt1 | contig 10374 bp, 14 predicted proteins | sample 5560161 | NCBI WGS metagenome assembly JAABUS01 (sample SAMN10711885, study PRJNA513376) | rock metagenome | isolation source: Antarctica rocks | place: Antarctica: Victoria Land, Trio Nunatak nord | collected 2016-01-04
GTCATCCGGCTCGTTGCGAGGGCCCGCGAGGCGGCACTGGGCGTCTTGCTCGGCTTCGGTGGTCATGTTCGCCTCCTCGCGCCGGCCGACCTGCGCCGGGACATGCTCGCCATCGCTCGGGCGGCGCTGGCGATGCACGCATGAGCGACGCACGCAGGCTCGACGCAGGCAGGCTCGACGCACGCAGGCTCGACGCAGGCATGATCGACGCAGGCATGATCGACGCACGCAGGACCGACGCACCCGTGTCCGTATGCCGACTGGAAGCCGCAGGTGCCGCCCCCACTGTTAGCGTCCACGTGGCGAGACCAACATCTCGATGAACGGACTCCCCCGAATGTCGCCGCACGACACGTACTCCCACGGTCACCACGAGTCCGTCCTGCGCTCTCACCAGTGGCGGACCGCGGAGAACTCGGCCGGCTACCTCCTGGCGCACCTGCACCCGGGGATGTCGCTCCTCGACGTCGGCTGCGGCCCCGGCACCCTCACCCTCGACCTCGCTGAGCGGGTGGCGCCGGGCCAGACCGTCGGCATTGACAACGTCGCCGAGCCGCTGACGGTCGCGCGGGTCAACGCGAGCGACCGCGGCGACACGACCACCGAGTTCGTCGTCGGTGACGTCTACGCCCTTGACGTTCCCGACGGCTCCGTCGACGTCGTCCACGCCCACCAGGTCCTCCAGCACCTCACCGACCCCGTCCGGGCGCTCCGCGAGATGCGCCGGGTGTGCCGACCGGGCGGGATCGTCGCTGCCCGGGACGCCGACTACGCCGCCATGACGTGGCATCCAGCCAGCCGGCAGCTCGATGGGTGGCTCGCGCTCTATCGCCAGGTCGCCCGGGGCAACGACGCCGAGCCGGACGCGGCGCGCCATCTGCTCGGGTGGGCCCACGCCGCGGGGTTCGACGACGTCACCTGCTCGGCCGACGCCTGGTGCTACGCCACGCCGGAGGAACGGTCGTGGTGGGGTGGCCTCTGGGCCGACCGGGTGACGAAGTCGGCTCTCGCCGAGCAGATCCTCGAGCGAGGACTCGCGACGCCGGCCGGCCTCGACGACCTTGCTGCCGGTTGGCGCGACTGGGCAGCCGAGCGCGATGCGTGGTTCGTCGTCCTCAACGGGGAGATCCTCTGCACGGCCTGACGCGCAGACCCCGCTCGACGGCGCCCGCCGCCACAGCGCTCCCGCGGAGTTATCACAGGCACCATCCCCCCCGGCATTCCCGCACGACTGACTTTGAGACTCGCCAGCGTTCGCGACGATGAGTTTGGCACAATCTTTCTGCACGAGGGATCTGAGAAGGCGTCACGCCTGCACCAGTGAGCGGACGTACCTTGCTTGTAGAGTCAGTGACGCCATACGTTCAACTCATGCGCTCTCGCACCGAGGCGATGTGGTGGGGCACGGAGATCGAGGCACCCGACCCGGGCGCCCTTGCTGAGTTCTATTCCCAGTTGCTTGACTGGCCGATCGGCCATCAAGAGCCAAGCACGCTCCTTGCGCTGCTTCGAGCTATCCCGTCTGGAGGGCATCCGTCAGGTAGCGGGTCAGGATCGGCTCGTGCTCTGTGGTGAGCCTGCGGCTGACCTTGCACATTGAGGACGACTCCACTCCGGCCCCGTCGACCGTGATTTCGAGGACGGACTATCCGCGCCAGAACTTGACGACGTCGGCGGTCAGCTCGCGGTCATCAACGCGCATGGTGTCGTCCCACGCTCGATTAGCTCGTGTACGGCGAGGGACGTGATCGACGGGTCTACGGGCCGCCGGCTTCCCCGTTCGGATTCGCGGCGGGCTGTTTGCGCGTGGGCGCGCATCTCGACGAGCTCCTGTGAGGTGGCTTGGCGAGCACCGCCGGGAACGCCCGGTCCAATACCGCGCCTTCACGGAAGATTGGGCCGCGCCGCCGTGGGCTGCGGTCTTGCATGTATCCGTCCTGGAACCGATCACCTTGACCAGGAGTCGCGGCAGCTGCATTCCGACAAGTCTCCACGACGAACAGCCGACCGACTCTCCACGACGATCAGCCGGCCGACCGAGCCTCACCGCAGCCCAACCTTCGGTTCGACCGGCGTGGCCGCGGGCCCTGCGCGGCGCGGCATGGTCCGCCTTTTCGCCCTCTGGGGCAGAAGCGGACGTTTGAGCGTGGGCCTGTTGCTGCATGACTATGCGACATCGACGGGGAACGAACCCCCGAGGTGTGGACATCGACGGCCCGGTCCGAGCTCTTGTGGACCTCCTGCGCGGCAGCTGACGTCACTCTGGTCGTCGGTCGCAACCCGTGTCAAGGACGAGTGGGCCGCGGCTGTTAGGGCCGCGCTGGCGAGTAGACGTTAATCAGGTTCCCGTCCGGGTCCCGGAACAACATCGAGCGATTGCCCCACTGCTGATCGGTCGGCTGCAGAACCCAGTCGATGACGACGGACTCCAGCCGCGACCTTTCGGTGTCTACGTCTTCGACCTGGAACTCCAGGACGGCCGTGCGGTTCGCCGCGGCCGTCAGGGCGCCGGCGTCGGCTGCCTGGACCGACCGCTGACTGCAGATCGCGAGGGTGGCCGCTGGCGTCTGCAGTTCCATGTAGTCGGCGAACCCGACAGGGCTGATTCCGGTCACCGTCTCGTAGAACGCCGCGAGGGCGGCCACATCGTCGGTGACGATTCGGACCGAAGACAGTTTCATGGTTGAGACCTCTCACGTCAGCTGGTGAGCCGCGCCGAGGAACGGCCGGCCGTTACGATGCGACGGCGTAGCGAAGAACGCTACGGCACCGTACTGCTGGCGGGACGCCGGGGGTCAAGGACGTGCCCGACACCGTTGACACCGCGCCCGCCGACCGGCCGGTCCGACGGGCCAAGAACGCTGTGCTCGGCCAGACGTACGCCCTGCTGTCCGAGGTGGGCATCGGTGGCGTCAGCGTCGACGAGGTGTCGCGGCGCTCAGGGGTCGCCAAGACCACGATCTACCGGCACTGGCCGTCCCGAGGCGCTGCTGCTCGAGAGCCGCGTCCGGCTGGGCCCGAAGCCGCCCGCCCCGGACACCGGCAGCCCGATCGGGGACCTCCAGGCGCTGGCCAGCCACCTGGCCGCCGAGTTCCAGTCCGCCCGCTGGGCGGCGTGGTTCTCCCGCCAAGCCTTTGACCAGCAGTTGGTCGGGGCCGTGGTCAACGCCGCCGTCACGCGGCACGTCACCACCTAGCTGACGGCGCCCCCACGGCACCGGCGGGGGACAACCGGCTTGCCGGATCGAGGCGAGCATGGTGTCGAACGGCGACTGGTGGTCTCGCGCAGGCCTGGTAATCTGGCCGTCCCAGCCGGCCAGGAGCGGCAGGACGTCGACGGTGGGCGAAGCCGGCTGGGCGATGTAGACGACGAGGTGCTGGTCGGATCGTGAAGGCGCCGACGATCTCGATGTCGAAGCAGAGCAGTCCGGCGGTGGGGTGCTGGATGCGCTTGGCGACGGAGGCGTAGTCGCGGATGGTGTGGTCGTTCCACCATCGGGCGACGTCCGGGTCAGTGGCGCGGAGCTCGTCGAACGGGGCTGGTGTCGGGTGAACCTTCGGCTCCGCCCCGTCAAACGGTGGTCGTCCCCCGCAGGCCGTCCGAATGCGTCGGCGGGGTCGCAGACCGACCCGCCCAGGCTCAGGCTGATCTACCGGGCGGCGAGCTCGTCGGCGATCACGCGGGCGTTTGGTAGGGATCGAGCGAGCCGGTCCAGCTTGGTCACCACGAGGGTGTCGCCTGCCCGGCACGCGGCAAGCGCCTCCCGCAGGCCGGGTCGCTCGCGGTTGGTGCCGGTCAGGCCGTGATCGACGTAGATCCGCTCGGCCTCGACGCCCAGGCTCAGCAGGGCGTCGCGCTGGGCGGTCAGGTCTTGTTGCTCGGTTGAGCATCGGCCGTATCCGACAAGCAGTGCGCTTATGGTGCCCCTCCTTTTAGGGGGCCGGCTCGAGAGGACTCCCTTGACGACCGGCAACGGCGTGACTGCCGCTCCCGCTACGGTTCGCCCACCGGGCCTGGGTGGGGCAGCTGAGCGAGCTCCTCGGCATCCGAGTCGATGTCGTGGCCACAACACTTCTGCGCGATGAGGTCTCGGCCACCGCCCTGGGAGACGCGGTGGCCGTGTGAGCCGCTCGGACGCGGAGCGCTTGGAGGATATCCGCGCTGCAATCTTGCTTGCATCGCCTACCGCGACCATCTCCATTCTGCAGAGCTGGGCTCCATGGCGTACGACGTCGTACTCCGCAACCTTGCCGTTGTCGGAGTGGCGGTGAAGGCCCTCCCCGACGACTCCAAGCAAGAGCACGCGGACACGCCCTGGACGTCGATCGCTGGTCTACGCAACGTAGTTGTCCATGAGAACTTTCGTGTCAACCCGGACATGATCCGGGATATCGTCGACAATCAGTTCGCACCGCTACTGGACGACATCGCCTGATCCGCACACAAGGACCTCGTCCCGGAGGCCGATCGGCTACCGGTCATTGGTGAGTGTGCCTTGGGTCGAAGTGGGTCTGCTCGTAGTGCTGGCGGAGGAGGTCGGCGCCGTAGTCGTTGCCGTTCGGCGTGCGTACGACAGTGTGGATGTGGCGACGGGTCGGGAAGCGGTTGAGGAATGCGACCCCGGGCAGGTGGTCGAACTCGATGAGCACCACGGGACTGTGGATGCGGTAGTAGAAGGCCGCGCCCGGGCCGGTTTGGCCGCTCCACGCGAAGTAGGTGCGGTCCAGGTGTTGGTCTATCTCGCCCATCGTGACAGCTGCGTGCTCGGGGCGCGTGCGTCCGACGTAGACCTCGACGAGTCGGCGGAGCCTGGCCTGCTGGTCGGCGGTCAGGTCGCTGGACGCGATGCCGTCGTAGCGCAGCTCGAAGTTGTCACGGAACGATCCGGTGAAGACCTCCGGCGGCGGGTCCCCGCCCAGCACCGCGACTGCGCGTTGTGCGGGTGTCAGCGACTGCAGGAGCTCGTAGCCCTGCCGCTCCTCCTCTTGGAGCACGAAGGTGCCGGCGTACGCTCCGGCGTCAGCGGCGACCGGCTCCGAGCCGAAGAACATCGGCGTGGTGACCATCTGGTCGCCGAGCACGAAGGTGTTGACGATGAGGTGGTGGCCGTCGACCTGCCAACCCCATGGCCGGTCCGCCGACGGTTCCCCGAAGACCGAGATCCAGTACAGCCACTCGCCGTAATCACTCCAGTGACCGGTCAGCTCGGCCAGGGTGTGGTTGAGCCGCATGATGTCCCGGGCAGCGGCGAATCCGGTGGCACTGAGCGTCGCGCGTAGTACGCCCAAGGCTCGGTCGCGCTGGTCGTCGGTCAGGTCCTCGAGCAGCGCGCCGTGCCGCATCAGGTTGGGTGCGAAGTTGGACCAGCGCCGCCAGTTCCTGCTGCCGAGCGGCTGGAGCACCTCCGTGCGTTCGACCGGGTCGAGCGAGGCGAGCAAGTCGGCCGCCGACTCGATCAAGCGGTGGGTGGACGCCCCGGTCCGCTGCAGGCGGAACAACGCCTCCTCGGCGGCTCCTCCACTCGTGATGCCGGTCAGGGGATGCTGCGCCGTTCCTTCCCACGCGGCGATCATGTCGGCGACCGGCCCGGCGGGTGGGGTACTTCGGGTGCGTCCGTCCAGCCCGGGAGCGCTGGGCCTGGCCGCTGTCACGCTGTCGGGGTCTGAACTGCCGGGCAGCTCGAGCGGGCTGTTGGTCATGGTCTCCTCGCTGGTGCGGTGCGGTGCGGTGCGGTGCGGTGCTGTGCGATGTGGTTCGAAGACGTTCGAGGAGCCGCTTCCCGCTCCCACCCGAACGAACGTTGGGTCCCCACGGGCCACCAATAATCTCCTCACATCGTCTTGGCTCAGACAATCCTAGGCCGTACGATACACATATGTCCTCACTTCCTGTTCCGAGTCCTTGGTCGCAACCTCTGCCGGAGGCAGCACCGCCGTCGGACCTGGCCGTGCACCAGCTGCCGACCGGCACCTACGAGACCCGGGCCGCGTTCGCGGTCCAGGGCGGGTCGCTCCGTGACAAACGGCACTTTGCTGCGACGGCGGTCCTGGTGCAGCACCCGAGGGGCGATCTTCTGATTGATGCGGGCTTCGGGCGGGGTGTTGCGGCGCATGTGGCGTCCCTGCCTCGCCTGGCGCGTGCATCGTTCGAGGCGGGGAGGACTGCGAGCGAGCAACTCGACGACGCCGGCTATGACCACAGCCGGCTCCTCGGCGTGCTGGTGACGCATTCGCACTGGGACCACGTCAGCGGCCTCGACGGGCTGCAGGTGCCCATCTGGATCATTTCCGGCCGATCGCACCGCCTACGACGGGATCCCGATCGTGTCTCCACAATCGGTGACTCGCGCAGCTCGCCGACCCGGGCAGCCGGCATGACGGCGTCCCTCGCAGCCGTGAGTGCCGTCCATGACCCATTGCCCGTCCGACCGGAGGCCCGAAGATGAGCCTGACCGTCTCCCCTGACCAGCAAGGCAAACCGCCGCCGGCCGAGCCGAGCACGACGGAGCTGAGTCCCTCCGTGGACTCGGAGATCACCTGGCTGCTTCACCGCGCCGCGCAACGGATGCGCAGCGCCACCGGCGACCAGGCGGAGCAGCACGGGATCCAGCTTCGGGATCACATCGTCCTGAGCGCGCTGCACAAGACGCCAAACCTCACCCAGATCGAGCTGGGAAAGGCTCTCAGCCTGGACAAGACCACGCTGATGAGCCAGCTGGACCGGCTTGAACGCCGGGGGCTCGTGGTACGCCGCCAGGACCCGCGCGACCGCCGGGCACGCATACCCGAGATCACCGAGGCAGGAGACGCCGCGCGGGCGGCAGCCGCCGCTGGCTCAGCTGACGTCGAGGCAGCGGCGCTCAGCGGTTTCAGCAACGACGAGGTGCAGATGTTCCGGCGAATCCTTTTCGCGATTATCCAAGATTCCGAGGACCGGGGGTCCTGCCTGTGATGCGCCGGTCTCTGGCCCAGTGGGCGGCAGACTTCCGAGCCCTCCCGTCCGGCGCAGCTCCTCCGACGCCGGCGATGACTGACCGGGCCGCGCTCGGACGCGCAACCTACGCCCGGAACTTCGACGTAACCGAGGCCGAAGCGAAAGCCCTCATGAAAGGACGCGCCGGCGCGGACTTCACCCATGAGGCGTTCCAAGCGGCCGGCGGCCCCGGGTGGCAGAGCACGACACTCACCGACCGTGACCGCGCCATCGCCGTCATCGCCGCACTAGTGAGCCAAAACGTCACCGATGTGTGAACCGCAGCGGTAACTGGCACCGATCTCGCGGCGTAATTTGGCCAGTCGACTAGGGCCGTCGCCGCAAGGGGAAGGTTTACCGGCACTCGTCAGCCGCGGCGGGAAGTCGCGCCAGGTGTGATGTTTCTTAGGAGGAAGCTCGACCCGTGTGAGTCGAAGGAGCCGTCGCGTCCGCCTCGTCGCCGCAGGCAGCGAGCAGCCGCTGCGCCAGCGTTAGAACACGGTCGCGTAGCTCATCGGGGCCCTCGATGACGAGGTCCGCGTCGAGTCTGGCGAGCACGCCAGGTACCCAGTCAAGCTGCTCGGCACGGATCTCGACCCGCGTCCAACCCTCCTCGTCGGTCAGCGGCGTGATGGTAGCGAGGCCGAGGGGCAGTCGGGACTGGACTGCGTCTGCGTCAGCGTGGACTATCACCGACACCAGGTGGCGCCACGGGGTCCGGGCGAGCGCGCCGAGCACCTCGTCCTGCGGTCGGAAGTTCGTGGGCACCATGAAAGTGTCCGACCCTAGCTTGGCCGTGGTGACCCGGTCCAGGCGGAACGTTCGAACTTCCAGCCTCACGGTGTCCTGGCCGGTGAGGTACCAATGGCCGGCGTGGGCGACGACACCGTACGGCTGGACCGTCCGTTCGGCGGTGCGTCCGTTTCGGCCCGCGTGCATGATCTCGAGCGTGCGCCGGTCGCGTGCTGCTTCGGCAACGAGGAGCAGCACGTCGATTTCGGCTGCAGATCCAGGGTGGGACCGGCCGGGGAAGTGAGCGGTGTCGAGCAACGCGCCCAGCCGCACGGCCAACGGCTTCGGCAGCACCCGCCGAATCTTGGCGGTCGCGCTCTCGGCGGCGGCCCTCGATGCGCCGGCACCAGACTGAGGGCCGCTCACGAGACCAACCAACACTGCGACCGCCTCGTCATCGGTGAGCATCAGCGGTGGCAGCCGGTAGCCCGGGCCCAGCCGGTAGCCCCCGTACCGGCCGCGCACCGACTCCACTGGGACGTCGAGCTCGAGCAGGTGCGCGACGTAGCGGCGCACCGTCCGCTCGTCGACGCCGAGCCGGTCCGCGAGGTCACCGACGGTTCGGGTGCCGCCACTTTGCAGGAGCTCCAGCAGCGCAAGGACGCGCGCGGTCGGACGGGTCACCCGAGAAACCTAGCGATAGCGGGCGGGTCCTGCCCGGTATTGGTCCTAGCGTCGATGGCATGAACCTCGTCTCCATCCGCATCATCACCGCCGACCTCGACCAGATGGTCGACTTCTACGCCCGGGTCACCGGTGCGGCGGTCGACCGACCGCACCCCGACTTCGCCGAGCTCCGGACGCCCAGCGGGACGCTCGCCCTCGGCAGCACCCGGACCGTCGGGCTGTTCGGGGTCGGCAGCGCCGAACCCGCCGCCAACCGCTCGGCGATCGTCGAGTTCCTAGTCGAGGACGTCGACGCCGCGTACGCCTCGCTGCAGACGTGGGTCACCACGTTCGTCAACGCACCCACCACGATGCCGTGGGGGAACCGGTCCCTGCTGCTGCGCGACCCGGACGGCAACCTCGTCAACCTGTTCAGCCCCGCGACGCCCGCGGCGACGGAGAAGTTCAGCCGGTACGAGCGCTGAACGGCCACGGCCAGCACAACGGCGCGGGTGCCCTCGCTGCTTGCCTTTATGTCCCAGAACGCTCTCCCACCGTCGGAGGATGACCAGCAGCTGGCGCAGCGGCGCCTTCGGAGTTGCCCCCATACAGGGTGTCTTGCAAGACGACCGCTGAGCGGGCACGTCGGCTGATGGGTGGTGAGACGGGGCCGACGGGCGCCGGGTTTCCTGCAAGACCGGTTCGGTGATCTGTCGCAGTAAAGGGGGGCTAAGCGGCTCAGGACGACCCAACCGTAAACGATCGTCTACGAGGCACCCGAGAAGGCACGGGCCGTCAAGCAACAGCAGCTGTCTCACGACTCGTGTCCGCGAACTATGTGACAGCAGGTACGTTCACGGTACGGTCAAGGGGATGGCGCTCGTTGGTTACGCCCGGGGTCAGCACCCGCGACCAGCATCCGGAGGCGCAGCTCGACGCGCTGAGCGCGGCTGGGTGCGGGCGCACGTTCACGGACCATGCCTCGGGCACGCTGGCTCGGCGGCCGGCGTTGGACGAGGCGTTGGTGCTCCTTGGTGTCCAGGAACGGGGTGCGGTCCTCGGGGACGGGCGGGGCGAGGGGGTTGACTTCGCCGAGCTGGCCGGCGAGGAACCGCCGGCCGTCGTCACATAGCGCCATCAGCAAGCGGCCAGAAAGCGTTGCGATTCACACCGATGAACGGCTCACAACGTACCTGTCACTGGCACGTCGCCACGGTGTAGACGACCAGGCACTCACCGCCCTCATGATCCTGCTCACCGCCTACGTCGGTCAGCCCTACACCTCGTTGGCCATGGAGGCGATTCACCGCTCGAGCCACCCGGAGCGGCTTCTCGACCAACAGCCTTGACATCTGCGGCTCATCGATGCGAGCCACAAGCCAGCACCACGGCCTCCCCCGATCCGCAAGAGGAACCCCTTGCGGCACAGTCCACGTCAGCATGGGCACGCGCGGTCCGGCGTCCCGCCAGACCCGCCCGATGAAGGTTCTCACCACGGTGCCCTTTACGGGACGGGCTCGCTGCTCGGCCCGCGCCGCGAGGAGGGGGCTGCCGCGAGGTGGGCGTGTCGACAGGTGACCACGGGCCCGACGGTCACAGCAGGGCTGGTCCTGCATAACAGCCGGTACGGTCGCATGGTCATCCGCTGCGGAATGCTCCCGCCCATCGGCAGAAGCGATAGTTCCGACTACCGATCCCTGGCACGGCTTCGCGGGGCCGGGCCGCCGTCCGAACCAAGGGACCTCTCCCGTCGCGAGACTCCGAGTCCCAGGATTCTCAGGTTCTTCGTTCAGGTTCTCAACGTCCTCGGTCAATCGGCGATCTTCCCCACGCGTTCTCAAACTCGTCGGTATCTCGCATGATCACCCGGACCGTGACCGGGAGCGGACGTGGGACCCTTAGCGCCATGAGCGCGCAGTGGAGCACCCCCGAGCAGATCGAGGCGGCGAAGGAGACGATCGCCGCATCCATCGAGGGGTGGCAGGAGCCGGCCGCGTATGCCG
>JAABUS010009349.1_pt1 | contig 10373 bp, 6 predicted proteins | sample 5560161 | NCBI WGS metagenome assembly JAABUS01 (sample SAMN10711885, study PRJNA513376) | rock metagenome | isolation source: Antarctica rocks | place: Antarctica: Victoria Land, Trio Nunatak nord | collected 2016-01-04
CGAACGGGGTGTTCTGGCGAAGGTCGCGCGATGCCTCGTCGTCGGTGACGAGGATCGAGGCGATTTCAGGCGCCGACCGGTCGAGTACCGCTCTCCAGCGTCGGGCGTAGACGGGATGGACCGGGCCTCTTTCGGCGATCCACTCTTCCACCCTCGCCCGCGCCTTGGCGAGAAGGGCTTCGTCGAGTCGCTCGGCGACGAGTCGGTGGTATTCGAGACTGCGACGCTCGGCGGTTCTGTGCCCGTGCATCGTGTAGGTCACTGTAGATGCGTTACCGGCATCGGGCCGGCGCGCGCCTAAGCTGCGGGGATGCCGCCGAGCGCCTCGATCGTGGTTCCGACGCGTGCCCGCTCGGACTACCTGGAGGTGGCGCTCGCTTCGATTGCGCCGCAGGCGCTCGCGCTGGGCGCCGAGGTCGTGGTCGCCGACGATGGCGGGCTCGACGAGAACCTGCGGGTGGCGGATCGCCACGGGGCGAGGTACGTGTCGCACGACGCGCCGCGGGGGCCGAACGCCGCGCGCAACACCGGCATCGAGGCGGCGGACGCCGAGCTGATCGTCCTGATCGACGACGACGTCTGGGCCCCGGAAGGGTGGCTGGCCGCGCTGCTGCGCGCGGCGGCGGAGCGCCCGGAGGACGAGGTGTTCGGCGGGCCGATCCGGGTTGCGCTCGAGGGCTTTCGGTGGCGGACGTGCGGGCGGGAGGGGCCGCCGGTCACTTTCCTCGACCTCGGGCGCGATGATCGGGAGGCCGACTTCGTCTGGAGCGCCAACATGGCGATCCGCCGGCGGGCGCTCGAGCGGGTCGGGCCGTTCGATGCGTCGCAGGAGATCTACGGCGACGAGGAGGAATGGCAGCGCCGCCTCAAGGCCGCCGGGGGCACGATCCGCTACGTGGCGGCGGCGGGTCTCGAGCACCGGCGCGCGGGTCGGGACGCTCGGATCGGGGCGCTCGCCCGCGCGGCGTTCGCCCGCGGGCGGAGCGGGCGGCGCTATGACGAGCGAAAGCGGGTTGCGCCTTCGCTCCCGCGCGAGCTGTGGACGCTCGCGGGATGCGCCGTGCACACCGCGCGCTTCCGGTGCGCGTTCGGCGTGCCAATGACCGCCGGTGCGTGGGGGCGTGTGAGCGCGGCGGTGGGCCGGGGTGGGAGGGTCGAGGGGGGCGGCGCGGCTGCGCGAGTCGGCGCGACAGTGAGCGCCGCGAACTTGTCCGACGCCACGGGAAGCGCCGCGGTCGGTGGCGGCGCGGCGGCGGCGACCGCGAACGGACCCGTTGACGACTTCCTCTCCGGCTCGCACGGTATGCCCTTTCGCCGGCGCGCGGTCCTGCGCGATGCGATGCAGGACCTCGAGCTCGTCGCTCGGTGCGTTCCCTGGCGGCTCGGGCGGGCGGCGGCGAAGGCGCGGCGGAGGCGGGTCCTCGTGCTGGGGGTGGTGCGGGCGGACGTGCCGGGGCTCATGGACGCGGCCCGCCGGGAGCTCGAGCGCTCGCGGCATGAGGTGGAGGTCCGCATCGCGGCCGTCGGTGAGGGCGGGAAGTTCGAGAACCTCAATGCCCTTCTCGCCGCGCACCCGCCGGCGGCGATGCATGACTGGCTGCTGGTGGTCGACGATGACGTCGCGCTGCCGCGGGGGTTCCTCGACCACTTCCTGTTCCTGGCGGAGCGGTTCGATCTTGCCCTTGCCGGACCGGCGCACCGGCATCGCTCGCACGCCGCCTGGGAGCTCACGCGGCGGCGGCGCGGTGCTCTCGTCCGCGAGACCGCGTGGGTGGAGATCGGGCCGGTCGTCGCGCTTCGCGCCGATACGTGGGCGCGCCTGCTTCCGTTCCCCTCGACGCGGATGGGCTGGGGACTGGACGCGCACTGGGCGGCGCTCGCCCGCGAGGACGGCTGGAGGGTCGGGATCGTCGACGCGACGCCGGTCCGCCACCTGCTCCGTCCCATCGCGACCGGCTACGCCGCGCAGTCGGCGGTAGAGGAAGCGCGCGCCTTCCTGGCCGAGCGGCCCTACCTGAGCGCGCAGGAGAGCCAACGGACGCTGGCCACCCACGCCTCGTGGTAAAGGCCAGCACGGTGGGTTGCGCGTGAAGGTCGCCGTCGTCGCCGAGTACTACCCGCGCGCGGCGGATCCGGTGCTCGGCGTCTGGGCGCACCGCCAGGCGCTCGCGGCGCGGGAGGCCGGTGCCGACGTCCGGGTGCTCGTCCTGCATCGGCTCGTGCCGCCCAAGGCGGCTGTGCGAGCGCTCGATCTTCGCGCGGCGAGCGAGATCCTCCGCCAGCCGCGGAGGGCGACGCTCGACGGGATCGAGGTCGAGTACGTCCCCTTTGCCTCCCCCTCGCGCGACCGCAGCTACGGCTCCTGGGGCGCATGGGCGGCTCCGGCGCTCGCGCTGGCCCTCGCCCGGCTGCGGCGGCGCTTTGCCTTCGAGCTCGTCCACGCCCACTACGCCGTGCCGGCGGGCGACGCCGTCCGGCGCGTCTCCCCACGCGCTCCGCTGGTCGTCTCGGTGCACGGTGGCGACGTCCTGTGGACCGTGCACCGCGGTGCGAGGGCGAGGCGCTCGGTGGAGCGAACCCTCGGTCACGCGCGGCTGGTGATCGCCAACAGCGCGGGGACGGCGGAGCGCTGCCGGCGCCACGGCGCGCGAGCCGTCCGGGTGGTGCACCTTGGGACTGATCTTCCCGTGATCGCGGAGGGGAAGGAACCGCGGGACGAAGACGGGCGTGGATCACCACCCACGCTCGTCACGGTCGGGCATCTCGTGGCCCGCAAGCGCCACGCCGACGTGGTGCGGGCGCTCGCGATCCTCCGGCCGCGCCATCCAGAGCTGCGCTACGTGATCGTGGGCGACGGACCCGAGCGCGAGGCCGTGCATCGGGTCGCGGAGGAGCAGGGCGTGGCGGATCGCGTCGAGCTGCGCGGCGAGCTTGCCCACGATGCCGCGATGTGGGAAGCACGGGCCGGCACGGTCTTCGTCCTTCCCAGCGTGCAGGAGGCCTTCGGGGTCGCCTACGTGGAGGCGATGGCCGGCGGGGTCCCCGCGGTCGGCTGCCAGGGGGAGGACGGCCCCGAGGAGCTCGCAGCGGTGGGCGGGGGCATGACGCTCGTTCCCCCGCGCGATCCGTCCGCGCTGGCCGCGGCGCTCGACGGGCTGCTGGGCGACGAGCGCGCCCGGCGCGAGCTCGGGGGCCAGGCCCGCGCGACCGTCGAGCGGGGCTTCACCTGGGAGCGCTGCGGCCAGGACACGGTCGAGGCCTACGAGGCGGCGGTGCGGCGATGACCGATCGTTGGCACGGCCCATGCCTGATACCGCCGAGAGGCGCGCCCGGTGAGACCCCGGATACCGAGACGCGGGCGGTCCAAGAGCCGAAAGCACGAGGACTGAAGGATTCGGTAGCCGATGGGGCATCAAATCCTTCAGCGAGGCCAGTCTTGCCACATGCGGTCATGGCCCCGACGACGACCCGTTCGTGACGGTTTCGACGACCACGCGGAGCTAGGGCGGCGCTGCGATGCCAGATCCGGGGCCCTCGACCTCTGCGGCCGCGCGGCCCTTGACCGACCAACGGCCCGTGCTCTTTGTGACGGGCCATGCCCCGCCTTCGCGCCTGGCGCCCTTCGGCGAGCTGCACGCCCGCGAGGACGTCGTCGTCGCCCTGTTCGGCGGGCGGGCGATCCACGCGATGGCGGGCGCTGAGCACCTGCCCTTCCCGCACATGCGTCCCAGCCAGCGCGCGGTCGGGCGGCTGGCCGCCTCGGGGGACTTCCGTGCGGTGGTGTGTGGGACGGGCGGCCGGCTGGCGCTGCCGGCGGCCTATGCGGGAGCGCGGCGCGCCGGGGTTCCCTTCGTCCTGTGGGCGTCTATCTGGGCGCACCCCCGCAGCCTCGCGGGGGCCGCGGGCTACCTGCCGCTGCGCCACGTCTACCGCCACGCCGACGCCGTGGCGACCTACGGGCCGCACGTGAGCTCCTACGTCAGGGCCAAGGGGGCCCGCAACGTGCACGAGGCGCCCCAAGCGGTGGACAACGAGCGCTGGAGCTCTGCGGCGGCGGCGCCGGCTCGGCTGGCGCCGTTCCAGATCCTGTTTGTCGGCCGCGCATCGAGGGAAAAGGGCGTGCAGGTGCTGTCCAGGGCCTGGCACGCTTCAGGCCTCGCAGCGCCACACGCCGCGCTGGTCCTGGTTGGCGGCGGCCCAGACCGTTCTCGGGCCGTCGCCACCAGCGCGGTGCACTCGGGGGAAGCTGCGGCCGGAGCGGCGGAAGCGGCCGCGGGCGGGAGCGCCAACGACGAGCGTCAAGCGGCCGCGGGCGGGAGCGCCGACGACGATCGTCCAGCGGCCGCCCCGGCGAGCGGGATCGTCGCCGTCGGCGAGGTCGGGGCGCAGGAGCTGCGCAACTTCTATGCGGGATCCAACGTTGTCGCCATACCTTCGGTTCCGACCGCCACGATCCGTGAGACCTGGAGCCTCGTCGCCAACGAAGCCATGAACCAGAGCATCCCCGTCATCGCCTCAGACGCCGTCGGCGCCGCCGCCGGTGGACTCGTGCGCCACGAGCGCAACGGGCTCGTCGTTCCCGCAGGAGACGCGGCGGCGCTCGCCCGCGCGCTCAGGAGGCTGCACGACCAGCCCGACCTGCGCCGCCGGCTGGGCGCCGCGGCGAGGATCGACGTCGAGCCCTACACCGCACAGGCCTGGGCCGCGGGGGTCTCGCGGGCGCTGGCAACCGTCGGGGCGAGCAGGGCGGGCTTGGTACCTTGACGCTCGAGCGTCACTGGGGCGCAGGGCCCCCGCTCATCTCCATGCGCATCAAGACCGCGATCATCGGCGTGCTTCTCGCCTGCCTGCTCGCGCCTGCCGCGGCGGGCGCGGCCTCGACCGACGAGATCCTGCGCGACTGCCCCGACGGCCAGCTCGAGGGGGACTACTCGCGTAAGGAGATCGAGAAGGCCGGCAAGAACATCCCCGCAGACCTCGACGAGTACAGCAACTGTCGCGGAGCGCTCGCGGGGGCGCGGATCGACGTCACCGCGGGCAAGGGAAAGGGAAAGGACCAGGCTGGGTCCGGTAGCGGCGCCGGCAGCGCAGGTGGGGGCGGAACCGGAAGCGCCACCCCCTCGAACGCGGGCAACACGGAGAACCCCGACCCTCAGACCCCGGCCGAGGCAGCGGCCGTGAAGGCCGCGACGGGGCGCAAGGGCGGGGGCAGCCCCGTACGCCTGGACTCAGGGTCCGCGATCACGCCCGGTAGGACCGGGGTCACGGAATCGGACTTCCGCAGGTCGGTTCCCGTCCCGCTGCTCGTCGTCCTCATCCTGCTCGGGACCATCGCCCTCGTCGGCGGGGTCCTGGCGACGCGGGCCCGTGTCTTCACAAACCGTCTCGGTTAGGCCGCCGCCGGCCCGCCAGACGATCGCGCTGCCCCGCGTGGGCGCGCAGACGCTGCTGACCCTGCTCTTCGGCGCCGCGCTGTCGGCGGTCGCCTTCGGTGCGCAGGGCGGACTCCAGATCGGGCGTACCACCGTCGTCGAGATGGCGGCCACCCTGGCCGGGGCCGGGCTCGCCGCGGCGGCGCTCGTGGTGGCGCCGCTTCGCAGTCGCTTCTGGGGCGGGGCGACCCTCGCCGCGCTCATCGCCCTGGCGGTGTGGACGGTCGTCTCGGTGAGCTGGTCCGTCCAACCCGCGGACTCCTGGACCGAGGCCAACAGGACGATCAGCTACGTCGCGGTGTTCGCCGGCGGCCTGGGCCTCGCCCGCATCGCGCCGGCGCAGTGGCCGGCGCTGCTGGGCGGCGTGGTCCTCGCCTGCTTCGTCGTGTGCGGCTACGGACTGCTGACCAAGGTCTTTCCGGGGGCGTTCAGCCCCACCGAGTTCTACGCGCGGCTGCGCGAGCCCTACGACTACTGGAACGCCATCGGCCTGATGGGCGCCCTGGGCGTTCCCGCGTGCCTGTGGCTGGGCACGCGGCGGGAGGGGCATGGAGCGGTAAACGCGCTCGCGTTCCCGGTCCTGGGCCTGCTCATCGTCACGCTGATGATCTCCTACTCGCGTGGCTCGCTCGCCGCGATCGTGGTGGGGCTGGCCGCCTGGTTCGCGCTCGTCCCGCTGCGGCTGCGCGGGGTCCTGGTCCTCGCCGTGAGCGCGGTCCCGGCCGGGCTGGTCACCGCGTGGGCGTTCCGCCGCGAGGCGCTCATTCGCGACAACGTGATCGTCCCCGTGCGAGCCGACGCCGGGCACGAGCTCGGAGTCCTGCTGGTCCTCATGCTCATCGTGCTGCTCTTCGGCGGGCTCGCCGCCAGCTACGCGCAGGCGCGGCGACCGCTGACCGGCGAGGCGCGGCTCAAGGCCGGCCGCTGGGTCGGAGTGCTCGTCGCGCTCCTGCCCGTCGCGGGGATCGTCGCACTGACCCTGAGCGACCGCGGCCTGGGCGGCAGCATCTCGAAGACCTGGAGCACGTTCACCGACCCCGACGCAGACCCGCCCTCGAACGACCCCGGGCGTCTGACCGCGGCGGGAAGCGTGCGCGCCCGTTACTGGCGCGACGGCCTGAAGATCTACCAGAGCCAGCAGGCGATCGGCAACGGCGCGGGCGCCTATGCCACGGCCCGCTTCCGCGTTCGCAAGGACACCGCCAGCGTGCGCCACGCACACGGCTACTGGGCCCAGACGCTCGCCGACCTGGGCGTCGTCGGCCTCTTGATCAGCTTGACCGCGGTGGCCGCCTGGCTGGGAGCGACGGCCCGCGCGATCGGCCTCGGGACGGGGCGCAGCGACGGAAGCCGTGCGCCCCCGGGCGACGCCGAGCGCGTCGGCCTGGTCACCCTCGCGGTGACCGCGCTCGTCTTCGGGATCCACTCGCTCGTCGACTGGTCGTGGTTCATCCCCGGGACGGCCATGCTCGGGATCCTGTGCGCCGCCTGGGTCGCCGGGCGCGGGCCCGCCTTCCAGGCCATGCTGCCCGCGGCGACCGGCCGCGAACGCGCCCTTCGCATCACCTCCGGGGCGGCGGTGGGCGTGGTGGCGCTGGTGATCGTGTGGGCCATGTGGCAGCCGCTGCGGTCGATCAGCGCCGGCGACGAGGCGCTGGACCTCGTCGAGAGCGGACGCTTCTCCGACGCGCGCGAGAAGGCGAAGGAGGCCGCCGACCTCAACCCGCTGGCCATCGAGCCGCTCTTCGAGCTCTCAGCCGTCGAGGAGGCGTCGGGGCGCGGGCGGCAGGCGCGCAAGGCGCTGGATGACGCGGTCCGCCTCCAGCCGGCCAACCCCGCCTCGTGGACGCGGCTTTCCGTCTTCGAGCTCCGTGCGGGCAAGCCCGACCGTGCGCTCACCGCGGCTCGCGCGGCGCTCTACCTCGATCCGCTCTCGCCCCAGACCCGTCGTATCCTTCTGCGCGCGGTCCGGGTCACCCAGCAACCCGGCACGCCGGCGACGACGGCGCCCACCGGGACTCCCGCCCCGGCCGGCGTCCCGCCCGCCGGAACTCCCGGAGCCAAGCCCGGCCCCTCGCCGCCGAACCCGGCGCCCGGCGGCACCCCGACGCCTGAGGCCGAACCTGCTCCGAAGAGCAAACCATGACTTGCACTTGCACCCACATCAGAACGGAGAATCGGCCCTGAGGCCTCGTACACCCATGACCGCAAAGAACGCCACGACCGCAACCCACCTCCCCGCCCAGGGTTGGAGGGCGAGGATGCCGCGACCTTTCCTCCCCGCTCTCGCCGTCCTCGCCGCCGCCGTCGCGGTGCTCATGTCGGCCCCGATGGCCGGAGCCTCGCCGACCCAGGAGACCCAGTTCCAGGACGACCCCATGCTCGTCTACAAGCCCGCCGACGAGGTCGCCCGGACGCTGGACGAGATCCGCGCGTTCGGGGTCGACCGCATCCGCGTGTCGGTCTTCTGGCTGGCCGTCGCTCCCTCCGTGACCTCGACGACCAAGCCCGACGGCTTCGACGGCGCCAACCCGGCCGCTTACCCCCGCAGCGCCTGGAAGCGCTACGACACCATCGTCCGCCTCGCGGCGGCCAAGGGCCTCTCCGTCAACCTCGAGGTCATGCCGCCGGCGCCCGCGTGGGCGACGGGCGACCCCGGGGCGCGGGCCGATCTCAAGGCGACCTGGAATCCCTCCCCCGAGGAGTTCGGGGCCTTCACCACGGCGGTCGGGCGCCGCTACGACGGCACCTACGACCCCTGCAGCAAGGATCCCAACTGCGACCCGCTGGGGCTGGCCGGCGACGTGCCCGCCAGCGGGCCGCTGCCACGGGTGAACTTCTGGTCGATCTGGAACGAGCCCAACCAGTCGGGCTGGCTGACGCCTCAGAACGCCGGCGGCGTGCCCAGCTCGCCGCGGATCTACCGGTCGCTGGTCAAGGCCTCCTTCGCCGCCCTGGTCGCCACCGGCCACGGCCCGCCCAAGGACAGGATCCTCATCGGCGAGCTCGCTCCCAAGGGCCAGAAGGGCAACGGCGTCTCCGACAACGTCAAGCCGCTGGCCTTCGTCCGTGGGCTCTACTGCGTGGACGCCAAGCTGCGCCCGCTGCGCGGCTCCTCGGCGGCGGTGATGGGCTGCCCGCAGAGCGGTCAGCGCCAGGCGTTCGTCAACGACAACCCGGGGCTGTTCCTGGCCGGCGGCTTCGGGCACCACCCCTACGCGCTGCTCGAGCCGCCGAGCAGGGGATCGCTCGACAAGGACTACATCGTCCTCGCCGATCTGCCCCGGCTCACGAAGACGCTTGACGGCATCTTCTCCGCCTACGGACAGCCCCGCAAGCGCCGGCTCCCGCTCTACCTGACCGAGTACGGCTACCAGACCAAGCCGCCCGACCCGTTCGGGGTCAGCCCCTCCCGCCAGGCGGCCTACCTCAACGAGGCCGAGTACCTCGCCTACCGCAACAAGCGCGTCGTGCAGTTCTCGCAGTTCCTGCTCGTCGACGACGGCCCGGTCCTCGGGGAGCCCGTGGGCTCACCGCGATACTGGGGGAACTTCCAGTCGGGCCTGATCGGGCTCGACGGCCTGCGCAAGCCGGCCTACGCCGCTTTCCGGCTGCCCTTCCACGTGCCCAAGACTCGCGACCGCGGCGGGCGCTTCGCGGTATGGGGAGCGCTGCGAAGGGTGCCCAACGCTTCGGCTCGGAGCGCGCGGGTCGAATACCGTCGCGGAACCCGCGGCGCCTTCACGGCGCTGCGGACCCTCAAGGCGCGCGGCGCGCGCGGCTTCATCACCGGGACCGTGCGAGTGCCCGCCTCCGGTCAGCTGCGCCTCGCGTGGAAGAGCCCGAGCGGCGAGGTCGTGCTCAGCCGCGTGATCGCCGTGCGAAAGGGGTAGTTGCGAGGCCGTGGCAGCCCTCACCTACGCTGAATCAGGGCCACGAAGGGCAAGGAGTCGAGGCGGCCTCCGCTGAGGCCCCCTAGGAAGACCGGCATCGGGGCCGGTACCCGGTAGCGGATCAGGGCGTAGGTCCGCGTGCGCGTGCGCTGTACTTCGGCGAACCCCGGCGGCAGGAAGCCCGGCGCGGTGCCCGGGGGTTGAGCCTTGGTGGCCAGCTTCTCCTTCTCGCTCGATCGCACGCTGAGCATCACCACCTCGCGCACGGGCACGCCGTCCTGCTTGAGCAGGGCAGCGTCGGGGAGATAGACCTGGAGGGGCTTTCGCCCCGCCGCCGCAGGCGTGACGACCAACGCGCGGCCGCCGGGAGGAACCGGCCCCACGGCCTCGGCGGCGCCGCGCCAGTCCGCGCGGGTCTGGAGGAGTGGGTCGGCCGCGTCCGCGACGACGACGCCGATCCAGATCACGCACAGCGCCGCCGCGACGGCCGGCCCCACTCTCCTGGCGCGAGGCGCGGCGCACCCCGCGGCCAGGCAGATCGTAAGCGGGACGAGCCCGGCGATCTCGTAGCGGGCGCTGACGTAGTCGAAGCCGGCGAGCGCGAGGAGGAACGGGACGACCAGCGTGGCGATCCCGGCGACGGCGGCGGGAGCGAGGCGGTCTCGCTCCCCCGGGGGCCGCAGAACGAGCAGCGCCACCCCTGCCAGCGCGAGGGCGAGGCAGACCACAGCGAGCGCGTTCTCCGCCGGCGCGTCGAAGCCCACCGCGAACTGCTTTGGCACCTGCAGGGTGCGAAGCACGGTGGAGGACTCCTCGGCGAGCGGCACCGCGAGCCGGTTGGAGCTCTGGGCCACGGCGAGCGGCACGAGCGCGGCGCCGGCCGCGAAGATCGGCAGGGCGGCCAGCGCCACCCGACGGCGCGCATTGGGGGCTGCGAACAGCATCCACCCCAGCTGCGCGGCGATCATCAGCGCCGCGTAGTAATGGGTGGCCAGGGCGAGCGCGGAGACGATCCCCCAGGCCGCGAGCGTGGAGGTCCGTCGCTCGT
>JAABUS010009350.1_pt1 | contig 10373 bp, 6 predicted proteins | sample 5560161 | NCBI WGS metagenome assembly JAABUS01 (sample SAMN10711885, study PRJNA513376) | rock metagenome | isolation source: Antarctica rocks | place: Antarctica: Victoria Land, Trio Nunatak nord | collected 2016-01-04
GCCGCGAGCTGTGCGATCAGCTCAAGCAGCTGGTGGTCGACCGTCTCGACCTGCCCGTCGACCCTGACTGGATCACCGACGACCAGCCCCTGTTCGGCCGCGGGCTCGAACTCGACAGCGTCGACGCCCTCGAGCTCGTCGTCGGGCTCGAGTTCGATTTCAACGTGTCGGTCACCGACGACGACGTGGACATCTTCGGTTCGATCGGACGACTCGCCGACCACGTCGAGAAGGAGCTCGGCTAAGGCCTACAAGCGGTTCCTCGCTGATGCTCGGCTTCTCCCGGGACGTCTCGGTCCGGGCGTTCCGGTCCGGTGACGCCGACATGGTGTGCGAGTTCGTCAACCGCTTCGGGTTGATGACCCAGCGCTACGCCTACCCGACCACCGCCGACGATCTGCTGCGCGGCATCACCGAGAACGGCGTGCTCGGGTTCTACATCGCCACGTACCGCGAGGAACGGGTGATCGGGATCGTCGACTACGCGCCGGCCTGCTTCGGCTTTGCCTGCCCCGCCGGCGGCCTCCAGGCCAGGACCCTGTTCGTCGACCCCCAGTTCCGGATGGGCCCTGTCATCAGCGAGCTGTTCGCCCAGGGCGTCCAACTCTGCCTCAACCGCGGGTACGGACGGATCGACACCCTCACCATCGGCGCCAACGCCAACGCGTTGCGGCTGTTCCGAAGGGCAGGGTTCCGGCAGGTGTCCGAACCCCCGGTCGGCGCCGAGGAGATCGTCGAGCTCGTGAACTTCGGCCCGCTGCTGATCCGCTACCTCTACGGGGCACTGGCTGACGGTCCCGGCCTCCGCTCCCTGGGGCGGGCAGGGGCACCATTCGACTTCAGCCGGGCCTTCCCGCCGGTGGCCCGCGAGGGCGCACCCCGCGATGACCTGGACTGGCATGGCTCCCGGGTCGTTGCCTACGACGTCAACCTCCCCGACCGGACCCGCTTCTCGTGCCACGTCGACCTCGCCATCGAGGAGGTCACCGCAGTCGAGGGCGTCCTCGGTGAGCTCACCTGCCAGCCCGAGGGTGACCGCCACGTCGCCGCCGGCAGCCGGACGGCGTTCGAGTGCCGGTTCCGCAACACGACAGGGAGACCGGTCACGCTCACGGTGGAGGCCCCCGGCACCCCCGAGGGCGTGCTCACCAGGGACGAGCCGATCGGGGAGGGCGAGGGTTGGACCGCCCGCTTCGACGTCGATGCTCCCGCATCCGGGCGACTGCGGGTGCCGGTCGAGGCCACCGTGACGGTGCCCGACGGCCGCCTCGCCGGGCGGCTGCGGCTACCGGCCGTCTCATGGATCGAGACCCGGCCGCCCTCGGTCGCCCGATCACGCCGATCGTCGTCGGCCGGCGCCACGCTGCTCGAGACCGCTGACGGATGGAGGCTGGACAACCGTTGGGTGCGGGCGACGATCGATCGCGCCACCGGGGGTCTCACCCTCGGTACCACCGTGTCGGGCGCCGGAGCCTCCACCGACCTGGTCTGGGAGGGCTGGCCCGACCTGGGCCCGCCCTACCCGCCGACCCATCGACGGCCGGTCGCCCGTGAGCTGCACGCCCTCCGCACCGACGCGGTGGACGAAGGCGTGCAGCTGGAGCTGATGTCGACGGCCAACGTCTGGTGGGCTCGCGACCCCGCCGCGGTCGAGCGGTGGGGGCCGGACATCGCCTCTCTCGGCGCAGTGCGCCTCCGCCGCACCTACCACCTCGGGGGTGACCAGCTGCTGCGGATCGACACCGTCGTCGAGCGCGGGGAGGACGACGGCGACAGGGCGACCGATGCCGGCGGCGACCCGGTCGACGATCTCTCTGTGCGGACCCACATCTGGGCGCTCCCCGCCGCCGCCAGCCTCACCGTGCCCAGCGACGTCGGCGAGGTGACCGGCCCCTTCGTCCACCACCTGTACCCGTTCATGGTGGACGGGTTCGACCACCTCCTGACCCCGCACCTGCCCACCGATCCTCGTGCGTACGCCGCGCCCTGGACGGCGGTGGGAGCCGGCGACCTGGTGGCCGGCGCCCTGTGGCCGGACGCCGACGAGGTTCGCTTCGGCCTCCGGTGGATGCCCTCGGTGCTCTACCGGGTCGGGCACCTGCGCCCCGGCGAGTCGCGCCCGCTGCCGCCGCTTCACCTCTGCGCCGCGGTGGGCGACCACCGCTTCGTGGCTGCGGCGTGGGCCCACCTGGGCCCGCCGGGGCCGGAGCCGGCCGCCACCGACGGTGTCGGTGTCGGTGTGGCCGGAGGGGGCGGCGCTCCGGTCCGCCTGCATCTGAGCTCGGTCGACGGCGGGCACGGGTCGGCCGGGGTGGCCCGGGTGGCCGGAAGGGTCTTGGCCACCGGCGCCCCGCGACAGGGGCACCTCAGCCTCGACGTGGCCGGTCATCGCCTCGAGACCGGAGCCGAAACCGGCGGAGTCAGCTCGGAGGCAGGCCGGTTCGACCTCTCCATGGACGACACGGAGTTGCCACCGGGGGTGCATCAGGGCCTCGTCACGTGGCGGGAGTCCCTCGGCACCGAGACCTGGGCCGTTCCCGTCGTGGTCTCGGGGCCCGGGGACACGGTGGTGACCACGGCGGAGGAGGGAGGCCACCGGATCGACGGGTCGACCGCCCGGGTCCTGGTGGACGGGACGGGCGTCATCGCCGCCCTGGAGGTGGCCGGCCAGGCCCTGCTCGGGCCCAACGGCGCGACCCTCCACGTCGTCAGCCCCGGACGTCGGTGGCTCCACGAGCCCGGCCCCGAGGACGTGCCCTGGGCCGGGCGCCTCGCCGCCACCGTCGTGACCGGTGCCGCCGACGGCTGGGCCGGTGTGGAGCTCGGCGATCCAGACGGTGCCGACCCGGCCTCCCCCGGGCCCTCCTACGGGCTCTCGATCCTCACCCGGCCGGGGTGGCCCCTCGCCGTGGCCCGCGTCCGCTGCACGAACCCCGGGCCCGGCCCTCTCGCCACCCGGTTGGCGTTGACCGCCCAGGCGGCCCCCGGCGAGGCCGTGCTCCGCTACCGCAACGGCGGGTCGGACCTCGAGCTCCCGGCCATCGGGCCGGGTGCCCGCCAGGGGAGCCTGCCCTCGGGGCGGTGCACTGCGGCGGGGGCGGCGGCAGGAATCGTGCAGGCCGGCGAAGAATCCTTCTTCATGGTCTCGGATCTGGGCGCCAGCACGCGAGGCTGGGTGGACGAGAGCGGGTGCTGGCGGCTGCTCGTGAGCCTCGAGCGCCAGATCGCCGCCGGCGACAGCGGCACCGCCTCGTTCCTGCTCGGTAGAGGTCACGCCCAGCCCGGCATCGGCCCGCTCGTCGCCTTCCAAAGCCTGCTGTCGCCCGGAGCCGTCGAGTGAGCGACAGGCCTGACGTCTCAACCCAACGACGACCTGACCAGGAGGCCCTCGTGCCGACCTCGATGCTCGCTGACACTCGCTCGGACACCCTGGTGACCGAGACCATCGACGCCTCCACGGTTCCGTGGGTGTTCACCGACTTCGAGGACGAGTACAACCGCCTGCGCCAGGGCCGCGGGGTATTCGACCTCACCAGCCTCGGGCGCATCCGCGTCGAGGGGCCGAGGGCCCTGGCGTACCTGCAACGGGTGCTTGCCCGGGACATCGAGTACCTCTTCCCCGAGCGCTGCCTCACGAGCCTCGTCCTCGACGACGCCGCGCACCCCGTCGACATCGTGGTCGTCCACAAGGTGCAGGGCGGGTACCTGATCGAGACGTCCTTCGGGCGGGCGCCGTCGACCCTCGCCCACCTCCAGGCCCAGGCCTCGGACGACGTGGAGGTCCGCGACGTCTCCGAGGAGGCGGTGGTCATCGGGCTCGAAGGGCCCTTCGCCTGGGACCTGGTGAAGCAGGTCTTCGACCCGCAGTTGACCGGACTGCCCTTCCAGGGCGTCGCCAGCTCGTCGTGGTCGGGCGAGGAGTTCATGGTCACCCGCACCGGCTACACCGGCGAGTACGGCTACAAGTTCCACCTCACCCCCGACCTGGCCAGGAAGGCTTGGACCGTTCTGGCCCAGGATGCGCCACCCGTCGGCTTCCAGGCGCTCGAGGTGTCGATGCTCGAGATGCGCCAGTCGATGATCCACCGGGAGGTCGGCCCCGACGACGACGTGATCGCGTGCGGGCTCAACCCGCTCGTGGAGATCGACAAGGACGACTTCGTCGGGAAGGACGCTCTGGCCGCGCAACGAGAGGCCGGTGTCCCTGTCCGCACGCTCGGGTTCACCGCCGAGGGTGACGCCGACGTGCCGGCCGAAGGGGCGACCGTTCTCGCCGGGGGCGAGCTGGAGATCGGCCGGGTCGTGTACGCGGTGCGGAGCCCCGGCATGGGCAAGGCCATTGGCCTGATCCGCGTCGACACCGAGTGGGCCGCCCATGGCCTCGACCTCGAGATCACCGACGGCAACGGCCAGGCAACACCCGTCCGGACCGTCCCGTCCCCGTTCGTCATCCCCCTCAGCTGGACGATCCCGATCCTCTGAAGAGGCGTGACCGCCCGACCGCCGACCGAAGGAGCCCGGAGACAATGAAGACAGAGAAGACCCGGATCGTCGTCACCGGCCTCGGCATCGTCTCCGCGATCGGCACGACCACCGAGACGACCTGGGACGCCGCGATCGCCGGGCGGAGCGGCATCGGCGAGATCGCCTCCCTCTCGACCGGCTGGCTCGGGACCCGGTACGCCGGGGAGATCCGTGACCTCGATCTGAGCCAGTTCCTCGATGAGGACGAGCAGCGGGACCTGGTCCGTTCCGCCCAACTCGTGATCGCCGCCTCCCACGAGGCTCTCGAGCAGAGCAAGCTCGACCTCGGCGCCCACGACCCGCACCGGGTTGGCCTCGTGATCGGCACCTGCCAGGGGTCGCTCGCCGAGCTCAACGTGAACAAGCCGCACATCATCGATGCTGTGCACGCCAGCTGCGACGCCCTCGGGCGGCACCTCGGCCTGCGCGGCCCCCGGGCGATGGTCTCGACCGCCTGCTCGGCCGGCGCCACCGCCCTCGGCATGGCTCGCGACCGGCTGTGGAGCGGCGACACCGACGTGGTGATCACCGGTGGAACCGACGCGCTCACGTTCTTCTCGCTGTCGGGTTTCGCCATCATGGGCGCGCTGGCCGCGGGGCCGTGCGCGCCCTATTCACGCTCGGACGGGCTGTCGCTCGGCGAGGGTGCCGCCATCCTGGTCCTGGAGCCCCTCGATCGGGCCCTCGACCGGGGAGCACCGGTCCTGGCCGAGCTGCTGGGCTGCGGCCTCTCCGCCGACGCGTACCACGCCTCGGCCCCCGACCCCTCCGGCCGGGGAGCGGCGCTCGCCGTCAACCGGGCGCTGGCGCAGGCGGGCGTCACCGCCGCGGACGTGGACTACGTCAACGGCCACGGCACGGCGACTCCGGCCAACGACTCCATGGAGCGCAAGGCGATGCGGACGATCTTCGGCGACCGCGCCGCTGCCGTGCCCTGGAGCAGCACGAAGTCGATGATCGGTCACACCCTCGGCGCGGCCGGGGCCATCGAGACCGGGATGTGCGTGCTAGCGACCCAACAGGACCTCGTGCCGCCCACGGTGAACTTCGACGAAGACGCCGAGCAGGACTTCGACTTCGTTCCCAACTCCGGTCGCCGGCAGCGGGTGGAGGTGGCCATCTCCAACAGCTACGGCTTCGGTGGCACAAACGCCTCGGTGGTCGTGTCCAAGCCCGGGCTCGAGGTTCGCCAGCAGACTGCGCCCAACTCACCCGCCGTCATCACCGGGATGGCCGCGGTCGGGCCTCTCGGCATCGGCGTGGAGGCGTGGTGGGACGCGTTGGCGTCCGGGGAGTGCGCAATCGGTGAGATCCGCTCCTTCGACGCCGGCGGACTGCTCGGAGCCGACGCACCACCGTTGCCGACGAAGGGCTTCGCCCACCCGGGGGCGTGGCGGAAGATGGACTCGCTGGCCCGCCTGTGCGTGGCGAGCAGCCGACTGGCGTGGCGCCACGCCGGCATCGACCTCGATGCCAACGACATGGAGCGGGTGGCGGTGCTCTTCGGGACCAACGCCGGCTCTATGGAGCACACCGAGACCTTCGACCGCGGGGCCCGGCAGGGGGCGTCCCGAGCCAACCCGATCCTGTTCCCGAACGCCGTGCTCAACTCGGCGGCCGGCCAGGTCTGCATGAGCCTCGGACTGCGGGGACCGACCAACACCGTCACCTCCGGCGGGGTCTCCAGCCTGGTCTCGCTGATCCAGGCCCTCGACCTGATCGCTCAGGGCGAGGTGGACGTCGCCCTCGTGCTCGGCGGGGACTCGCTGTACCGCACCGTGGTCACCGCCGGAAGCGCCATCCCCGGCATGCTCACCACCGACCGGGTCCGGCCCTTCGACGAGCGCGCCTCGGGGACGGCGTTGGCCGGGTGCGGAGCGGCCGTCGTCCTCGAATCGGCCGAGCACGCGGCCCGCCGGGCCGCCACCGTCCACGCCCGGGTCTCCGGCTGGGGGATGACCAGCGATCCCACCCCCGATGGCGCGCTGCCGGCGTCGAGCGAGGAGTTCGGTGCGGCCATGAGCTTGGCCGTCGAGCGGAGCGGCCTCCGCCCCGACGACGTCGGGCTGGTGGTGGCGGCCGCCTCGGGCGTCGCTGTCACCGATCGGGCCGAGGCCGTGGCGATCGGTGAGCTGGTGGGCACTGACACCCCGGTCAGCGCGCCGAAGTCCTTGACGGGTGAGACCCTCGGTGCCGCCGGCCTCGTCGGCGTGCTCACGGGGACCATGGCGCTTGAGCAGGGCCGCCTGGCCCCGACCGCGAACCTCGACCGACCCCTGGCGGAGGGATCCCTGGCCCACGTGCTCGAGCCGGGCCGCGCCAAGGTCGACCATTGCCTCGTCAACGCCGTCGGCATCGGCAGCAGCTACGTCAGCGTCGTGCTCAGTCGCAACGAGAGCGCATGAGGTGGCCTCAGTCGACGCCGCCCCGTCAGTGACCTCGCGCCCTGCGGCGCCAACCGTGCTCCGGTGCCGGGGCCTCACCAAGCGCTACGGCGAGCGGGTCGCGGTGGACGATGTCTCCTTCGAGATCGGAGAAGGTGAGCGCTACGGGCTCCTCGGTCCGAACGGCGCCGGCAAGACCACCACCATCGCCATGGTCTGCGGCGTGCTGCGCCCCGACGCCGGCCAGGTCGAGGTCGACGGCTCGCTCGAGCCTGGCCGCCGGCGGTCCATCGGCTACGTGCCCCAGGAGCTAGCCATCTTCCCCGATCTGACCGCCAACGAGAACCTCGCGTTCTTCGGCCGGCTGGCCGGCCTGCGGGGCCGGGAGCTGCGGGGTCGCATCGCCGAGGTGCTCGAGGTCGTGGATCTGGCCGACCGGGCCCGGGACTTCGTGATCCGGTACTCGGGAGGGATGCAGCGCCGCCTCAACATCGCCATCGGCCTGCTCAGCAGTCCCCGCCTCCTGGTCCTCGACGAACCCACGGCGGGCGTCGATCCCCAGACCCGGAACTCGATCCTCGAGGCGGTCGAGCGCATGGCCGGCGCCGGGATGGCCACCCTCTACACCACCCACTACATCGATGAAGCCGCCAGGCTCTGCACACGGCTCGGCATCATCGACGGCGGCAGGTTGGTGGCCGAAGGGACTCCCGATGAGCTGGTGTCGCAGGGTGAGAGCGATCGCCTGCTCCGGGTGGCGGTCGCCGGCGACGACTCGTCGTTCGCCTCCGCCTGCCGGACCGTGTCCGGCGTCGTCGGAGTCGCGACCGTCGACGGTCGGTTGGAGGTGACGGTCGACGACCCCGCCGCCACAACCGCCCACCTCTTCGAGCTGGCCGGTCGCCTCGGCACCCCGATCACCGACCTCCAGCTCCACCGGCCGGATCTCGAGACGGTGTTCCTCCGGCTGACCGGGCACGAGCTCCGGGACTGACGTTGCCCGCCCGCCCACCGCGTCTCGGGTCGCCAGCGGCGCCGGCGACGATGGCGATCCTCCTCGCCAACGACGTGCGTCGTCGCTGGCGCGACCGACCCGCCCTCGTCGCCGCCCTCCTCGCCCCGGTGGTCCTGGCGCTCATCGCCAGCTTCGCCTTCTCGCGCCTCACACGCTCCTTCGAGGCCACCTACGCCATCGTCGACCTCGACGGGGGCCAGGTGGGTGAGCTCCTCGAACAGGGCATCCGCGCCGACGACCGGTTCGACCACGTCGTGTCGCTGCGTCGCTACGACTCCGAGGCCGCCGCACGCGACGCGGCGACCTCCGGTCGGGTGGCGGCGGCGTTCGTCGTCCCGCCCGGGTTCACCAGGACGGCCTACTCGGGTCAGCCGGTGAACCTCCGCGTGATCCAGAGCCCCCGACACCCGACGGCGGCGACGGTGGCCGGCGCCATCGCCGACCGGGCCGTGGCCGACATCCGGGCGGACCAGCTCTCGGTGGTGGCGGCGCTCACGGTCAAGGGTGGTCACGCTGGTGCCAGCCCTGTGAGCGACCTCGCCGACCGGGCCGGGGACGTTGCCGTGCCGGTCCGCATCGACGATCGGGTCCTGGACGAGTCGGGAGGATCCGCCGCCGCCGAGTTCTACGGCCCCTCGATGGCGATCGTCGTGCTCCTCGTCCTCGTGCAGCTCAGCGCCCGCAGCCTGGTGGAGGAACGGGGCAACGGGGTGTTGCGACGGGAGCTGGCCGCCGGCGTCAGCCCGGGCACGGCCCTCGCCAGCAAGGCGCTCTTCGCGACGGGACTGGGTGTGGGTTCCATGCTGGTGACCTTGGCGACGGTGGCCGCGGTGACCGGCGCGCGATGGGGTGCGGTCGCCGGCGTCATGCTGCTCTGCGTCGCCACCGTCGGCGCCTTCGTCGCCATCGCGTCGCTCGTGACCGTCACCGCCCAGGCCGAGGAGTCGGCCAGCAGCATCGGGCTGGTGCTCGGACTCGTGCTCGCGTTGATCGGCGGCAACTTCGTCCCCCTGTCCCAGGCACCCGGGTTCCTGCGCTCCCTCAGCTTGGCCACACCCAACGGGTGGGCGCTCCGCGGCTTCGCCAACCTCTCGGCCGGCCAGTCGGTCCTGGCCGCCGTGGGCCCGAGCCTCATCGCGCTGGGCGGGTTCATGGCCGTGGCCGCCATGCCGGCATGGGCGCTGAGCCGCCGGATGGTGGAACCGTGAGGCGAATCGGTCTGGTCGTCCGGCTGAACCTGCTTCGCAACCTTCGGTCCCCGATCTACCTGGCCACCATCGTGGTGATCCCGCTCCTCGTGATGCTGATCCAGGCCACCGTGGTCGGATCCGGCACCGATGCCCTGCCGGTGGGCGTGGTGGACTCCTCGAGGGGCCCGCTGGCCACCGATCTCGTCGATCGCCTCGAGCGCTCCGATGTCGCCGACGTGAGCCGTTACGGGACCGAGGCGCAGCTGGCCACCGCGCTGCAGGCCGACGAGGTGGTCGCCGGCATCGTCCTTCCCGCCGACTTCGACGACGCCTTGCGGGCCGGGACGGCTGTGCAGGTCCGCCTCCTGGCCAACCCCACGAGGGCGGTCGCCGGGGCCGCTCGCGCCTCGTTGGCCGCCGAGGTGGAGGGCCTCTCCTCGGTCGTCCAGGCGGCCCGTTTCACCGAGGAGCAGGCTGGCGTCCCCTTCGCCCAGGCCCTGGCCCATGCCCAGGCGGTCGAGGCCGAGCGGGGAAGAGCGGAACGTGGCCTTCCCTCGGGCCGGCCTCTCGAGGCTGAAGGCAGCTACGCCTACGGGGTCCGCAGCGCGGTCGTGTTCTTCATGTTCGCCACCGCCACCGGTGCGGCGGCGCTGCTGGTGGACATGCGACAGCGCGGCATCGTCCGCCGGCTGCTCGCCGGCGGGCTGAAGCCGTCCGAGCTCATGGTCGGCGAGGGCATCAGCCGGCTGGTCGTGTCCCTGGTCCAGGCCGGCATCATCGTGCTCGCTGGGTCGGTGCTGTTCGATGTTGGCTGGGGTGGCCTGGTCCCCGTCCTGGTGGCGCTCGGCGCCTTCAGCGTGGTGTGCACCTCCGTGGCTCTGCTCATCGGCGCCACGGCGCGGACCTTCGAGCAGGCGATCGTGTTCGGTTCCGCCAGCGCGATCGCCCTCGGCATGGCCGGAGGATGCCTCTGGCCGTTGGACATCACCCCGCCGGCGATGCGGGGGCTGGCCCAGCTGACACCCCACCACTGGGCCCTCGATGCCCTCCTCGACAGCGCCGCGGCGCGGGTCACTCCGGTCGACCTGCTCCCGAACCTGGCCGTTCTCGCCGGGTTCACCGCCCTGGTCTTCCCGCTTGCCGTGTGGCGGCTGAAGTGGGCCTCGGGCCGGTAGCCGATGACCTTGTCCCCGTCGTCGTCCCCGTTGTTCTCGTCTCCGTCTTCGTCGGGTTTGTTGGGAGGGTCGGTGTTGGGGTGGT
>JAABUS010009351.1_pt1 | contig 10372 bp, 17 predicted proteins | sample 5560161 | NCBI WGS metagenome assembly JAABUS01 (sample SAMN10711885, study PRJNA513376) | rock metagenome | isolation source: Antarctica rocks | place: Antarctica: Victoria Land, Trio Nunatak nord | collected 2016-01-04
CGGCACCGTCGAAGACGCCCTCGACACCGCCTGCGGGCTCTACCTCAACGACCCCACCGCGTGGATCTGAACCCCCGACCTTTCAACGGAGATGACCACTAGCTCGGCGGCGTAGGTCCAAAGGATTCGGCCGAGGCTCGGCGAGCCGACCTCCTCCTCGCCCTCGATGAACACCGTGACGCCGACCGGCGGCCGGCCGTCGAAGGCACGCAGTGCGGCCAGGTGAACAGCCAGACCGCCTTTGTCATCGGCGATGCCGCGCCCGAACAGTCGGCCACCGCGTTGCTGGGGCACGAACGGCGGTGAGGTCCACAGCGACGCCTCGCCGGTGGGCTGCACGTCATGATGCGCGTACAGGCAGATCGTCGGTTTGCCCTCCGGAGCCGGGAAGTGGCCGATCACGGCGGGCTGACCACCCTCGCTGACGATCTTGACCTCCGGGCAGCCGAGGTCGGTCAGCAGCGCTGCCACGGTTTCGGCGCTGCGCTGGACCTGGGTGGCCCGTTCCGGATCGGCACTGATCGACTCGATCGCCACCAGCCGCTTCAGATCGGCAACCGCGCGGGGAAGCTCCCGGTCCACTGCCTCAGTCAAGTTCGTCACGCCGATGACCCTAACCCCCGGGCTGAGCGGTCAGACGACGGTGCCCTCGGAGTGCCCGACCTGGTTCAGGTGCTGCAGGCACTGACGGTAGGACTCCACCACGCCGACCTCCCGGAACGGCAGCCCCATCTCGATGCAGTAGTCGCGGATGATCGGCTGAGCCAGCTTGAGGTTCGGCCGGGGCAGCGACGGGAACAGGTGGTGCTCGATCTGGTAGTTCAACCCACCGAGCATGAAGTCGACCCACCAGCTCCCGGTGATGTCGCGCGCGGTGATGACCTGCTTGTGCAGGTGGCTGAGCCGCGAACCCGCCTCCGGCATGGGCATCCCCTTGTGGTTGGGGGCGAAGGCACAACCCAGCAGGAGCCCGTACACGGCCTGGTGGATCGCGATGAAGACCAGCGCCTGCACTGGGTTGAGCAGGATGAACAGGGCGGAGAGGTAGACCGCGACGTGTCCGACCAGCAGACCAGCCTCGAGCAGCCGCGTCCCCCGGGGTCGCTGCCGCAACGACCGCAGTCCGGCGACCTTGAGCTGCCAGCCCTCGAAGGTCAGCAACGGGAAGAAGAACCAGGCCTGGTGACGGGAGAACCAGCGTGCGAAGCCGCTCTTCTTGGCCTGCTGCTTCTCGCTCCAGCTGATGATGCCCTCGCCGACGTCGGGATCCTGCCCCTCGTGGTTTGGGTTGGCGTGATGCCGCAGGTGCTTGTCCTGCCACCAGCCGTAGCTGAGACCGGTGAGCACGTCGCCGCAGATAAGGCCCATCCAGCGGGTTGCCCTGCGATGGGAGGTGATCTGGTGATGTCCGACATCGTGGCCGAAGAAGCTGATCTGCGCGGTGATCATCGCGGCGACGGGTGCCAACAGCACGGCCCACCAGGTTCCGGACAGCTGGACCAGGGCAGCGACGAGGACGATCAGCGCAAGCCCGACGGCCAGCGCGTAGCCGACGTACCATCCCTTGCGTTCTTTCATCAGCCCGGCAGCGTTGATCTGGGCCACCAGCGGCTTGAAGTCGCTGGCCGGCCGCGCCTTGCGTGCGACCACCGTGGGTGGGTTTGTGAGAACTGGTGCGGTCATACATCAACGATGCCCGGGAACGGTGAGACAATCACGGGTACCAGGACCCGAATCAGCATGGGTGCTACCACCCTTATGCGTCGGGTCCGCCGAACCAGAATTGAGCCCATGAAGCACCGGCTTTCCCTCACGCTGATTGCGTTTGTGGCGATCCTGATTTCCATGATCGGGCTCGCCCCGTTCGTGTTGTCGCTCACGTCGCTCTCGCTGCTGGTGGTGTGGATCGGTATCCCGATGCTGCTCGTCTCGACCGCGTTGCTCCGGGCCTTCGTGACACCGTGGCGAATCTGGAGTGGCTGGGTCCTGGGTCACGAGATCGTCCGGCCGTACCGCGCCATCCCTACCGGTGGGTGGTTCGCTCGGCTCCGCTGGATCGTCACCGACTCAGCCACCTGGCGTGATCTGGTCTGGGTCCTGGTCAACATCACCGCTGGATTCAGCCTCGCCATCCTCACCGTCGCCCTGCTGGCGGGCTCGCTGTTCTATTTGGCCTATCCGGTGCTGCTCGAGGTGACGCCGTACGGGCTGTTCAACAACCCGCTGGGGCTGTTCGTCTTGACCAAGTCCTGGCAGGGCGTCTTCATGTGGCCGGTTGCCGGTGTCCTGTTCGGTCTGTGGTGGCTGTGGGCCCCCGGCCTGATGCACGGTTGGGCGGCCCTCCACAACAGCCTGCTCGGTCCGTCCAAGACCGCCGTCCTGGCCGGGCGGGTGGCCGCGCTGGCGGCCAGCCGGGCCGACACCGTCGACAGCGCAGCCCGCGAGGTGCGCCGGATCGAACGTGACCTGCACGACGGGGTGCAGGTACGCCTGGTCTCCCTTGGCATGAGCCTCGGCCTGGCCGAGGAGATGATCGACACCGATCCCGAGCGGGCCAAGGTGCTGATCAGTGAGGCGAACGCTGCGACGTCGGGGACCCTGCAGGACCTGCGGACGCTCGTTCGTGGTATCCACCCGCCGGTACTTGCCGACCGGGGGCTGGTCGGTGCCGTGCGTGCAATCGCCTTGGACGCTCCAATGACAACGTCGGTGGTCGTGAAGGGCTTCGGCAGCACCGACGAGGCCCGCGAGGACGTCCGCCTGGAGGCCCCGGTCGAGGCCTGCGCCTACTTCGCCGTCGCCGAGACGCTGGCCAACGTGATCAAGCACGCCAAGTCCAGCCGGGTCGACATCCTGGTCGCCCTGCGGACCAGAGCCGACCACCACAAGTCCGATCTGCACCTCACCATCACCGACGACGGCACTGGTGGTGCCGTGGTGGCACCTGGTGGTGGCCTGGCAGGCGTCACGCGGCGCCTCGCCGCGTTTGATGGAATACTCCAGGTGGAATCTCCCCGAGGAGGCCCGACCACGATCACGATGGAGATCCCGTGCGAGCCCTTGTCGCCGAAGACCACGCGCTCCTCCGCGAAGGCCTGATCCGGCTCCTGGAAGCGCATGACATCGAGGTCGTCGAGGCGGTCGCCGACGAGCCGACGCTGCTCCGGGCGCTCCAGCGCGATGATCTTGATGTCGCGATCCTGGATGTCCGGCTGCCGCCCAGCGGCACCGATGAGGGGCTGCGGGCAGCAGTCGCGATCCGTAAGGCACGACCGGGATTCCCGGTTCTGGTGCTTTCCCAGTACGTGGAGCAGCTGTACGCCCAGGAGCTGCTCGCCTCCGGGCTCGGCTCGGTGGGCTATCTGCTGAAGGACCGGGTATCCAACGTCCGGCAGTTCATCGATGCCATCCACCAGGTGGTCGCCGGTGGCACCGTGATGGACCCGGACGTGGTGACGCGGCTGCTGTCCCGCCGACAGGCGCCGTTGCAGCGGCTGACCCCGCGCGAGCAGGAGACGCTGGCGCTGATGGCAGCGGGCCGATCGAACGCTGCGATTGCCGCGGCGATGGTGATCACCGAGAAAGCTTTGGGAAAGCACATCGCCAACATCTTCATCAAGCTCGATCTGCCGCCGAGCGACGACGACAACCGGCGGGTGCTGGCGGTCCTGGCCTTTCTGCAGTCCTGACCGACCCGGTTCAGCTCAGGAGACCAGCGCGTTCAGGACCGCGATCAAGATCACGACGGCGAGGATACCGACCACCACGCCCAGGGTGACACCTAGACCCTTACGCTTCTGCGGGACCAGTCCCATCGACCCGGACATGAACTGGTTGTACGGCGGCGCGTAGAAGACCTCCAACGTCGTGTTGGGCTGGACCTGACAATCCAGCGTCGCCCGTCCGTACGTCGTCAGCCACTGGCTGGACGCCTCGAGATGGTGCGGGCCGGCTGGCACCGGGATCACCGTCGAGCCGATCGCTGCGGGCACCCGGTGACCGTCGATGAGCACCGTCGGCGGGACCAGGTTCGAGGTGAGCACCGATCCCTGAACGGTGATCTTGAGCGCCGCATTGGCAACCAGCTGGGGTCCGGGCTGCCACGGGTACGGCTGCTGACCCGGGCCGTACGGCTGCTGACCCTGGCCGTACGGCTGCTGAACCGGGCCGTACGGCTGATGTGGCGGCCGGTACGCCGGCGGGGTCTGCTGATGCGGGGGATGGGGCTGCTGGCCTTGCGGCGGCTCGGTCACAACTGACGATCCTAGTGCGGTCAGCGTGCTACGGACAGATCGATACGCTGACGATCATGCGTGGAAACCTGGACTGGAAGCCGCTGGCTGAACACCCGGAGCTGGTGGCCGGTCCGGTACGCGATGCGGGCATCGATCTGAACGGGGCGGAAGTCGTGGCGATCGATCCCGAGCTTGCCGACACAGCCGCGTTCTGCCTGGCCTACCAGACGCCGTTGGAGAACTCGGCCAACTGCGTGATCGTCGCCGGCAGACGCGGTGACGTGACCCGCTACGCCGCGGTGATGGTCCTGGCGAGCAGCCGCGCCGACGTCAACGGGGTGATCCGCAAACGGCTGGATGCGCGCAAGTGCTCGTTCGCGCCGATGGACGAAGCCTGTGCCCTCACTCAGATGGAGTACGGCGGGATCACCCCGGTCGGCATCCCGGCCGGCTGGCCGGTGCTGGTTGACGATCAGGTGATCGCTGCCGGCACCGTGATCGTCGGCTCCGGCCTTCGGTCAAGCAAGATGCTGCTGCCGGCGGCCGAGCTGCTCCGGCTCCCCGACGCCGAGCAGCTCCAGCTGACCATCTGAACCGCTGGCGAAGTGTCGGGAAGTTACTGACCGCCGTCACTCGACAAACGCCACGTGTTTGATCAAACGCTCTGTCCTATCGTTGACGCCAATCGTCAGCGCATGTCCGCACAGAATCGAATGCCCAGGCAGGACTCCCCGCGCCCGACGTCGTCAGACGCTGCGATCGTGTCAGAGCCATGCACGGATCGCGTCGACGTCTAGGTAGTCGCGCGGCTCGCCCCGGCTATACAGGGCGGCGACCTTGTTGCCGACGGCATCGGCCAGGCTCAGCACCGGCCCAACACCAAGAGTTACCGGGTCGTCCTGGCGCCAGTCCACGCCCAGGTGGCCGAGCTGGAGCCCGTCACCGGTGGCCACGTGCAGCCGGGCGAACTGTGCGGCGCGGCGCGTCTCCTTGACCTGATAGCCACTCCCCCGCAGTTCGGCGGTCACCTGTCGACGGCGACGCCGAATGCAGTTACGTCCTGGCTCGTGCTGAACAAGCCGACGTCCTCGGTGGCCCGCTCGATCATGCCGTGCCACACCGGCACCCGGGTTCCCGGGCTGAGGTTCGGACAACAGCGCAGCCATGCCCTGCTCTCGGTGGCGAACCACTTCTACTTCTACTGCCTCGACGCCGACTTCGGCCCGTTCTTTGTCAAGTTCTGCTCCTACTTCCCCTACAACGCCAAGCTGTGCCTCAACGGCCAGCCCGACGAGTCGCGGAGCAATGATCAGAACCTGTGGATGGCCCCTCGGCTTGGTGACGTGTAGGAGCGCACCTTCCGGAGGGATGATCTGAAGCCCATGTAGTTGTGATCAAGGTAGTCCAAGAAGGTTCGGAGGCCAACCAGACCGGCTCGTCATTGTTGGATGAGATAGTCGGTGATGGGGCCGGGTAGATGTTGGCGGCGACGTTGCCAGCCGAGGTCGCCGGCTATATCCACGGGCACGCCGGTGAGGTCGACGCTGACGGTCGCCGGCTGGTGGTGCGCAACGGCTCCCACCCGGCCCGGGAAGTGACCACGGCGGCGGCCGCGGTGCCGGTCCAGGCGCCGCGGGTCAAACGACAAGCGCACCAGCCGGATACGGGTGAACCGCGCCGGTTCTCCTCGGCGATCCTGCCGGCCTGGTCGCGGAAGTCGCCGCGGGTGGTGGAGGTGTTGCCGCTGCTGCATCTGCACGGGCTGTCCAGCTCGGACTTCGTCCCCGGGTTGGAGCAGTTCCTCGGGCTCCGACGCCGGCCTGTCCCCCGAGGAAGCCGACCACTCGGCCGTCGATTTCGGCGACACGGAAGTAGCGATCTGACTGTGACCCAACTCGGCAAAGTCGGCTCTCAGCTGGTCGATGCTCGGAGCCGGACGGATGTTCGCGAAGTCGCGTGCGTGCTGCTGCAAGGACTCTGACGCAATCTCAGCGACACTCTCGGCATCATCGTGGGCACGGTCACGAAGAATCACCTGGACTCGGCTGTCAGACACTCCGACATCCTCGCGCACAGTAGTTACGCCCCCGGAAAACCGTCCTTGCGGTCCTCCGGGCAGGGTGATCGCCCCAATGCCCACTGGCCGAGGAAGGTAGTGCCGTGGCCATCCATCGACTGTGGCGGTCGTACTCGTCAGGGGCCAACGCCGACCGGCGGTCTCAACGAGTCGCCCACCGACAGGTCCAGCCCGGACCGCAGCACCAGGTCCGGGATCGCGTTCTGAATCAGCTGCCGGAGCCCTTGGTACTGGCGTTCCACCGATCCTGGTGGTCGAATCGACCACATGGGCACCACGGACCGTCCGCTGCTTTTCGTCGACATCGACGGCGTACTGAACCCCTACGGCGGACCGTGCCCCGACGGCTACGAAGAGGACTGGCTGTTCCCGGCCGAAGACGAGCCCGTCCGCATCTGCTCGGCACACAGCCCGTGGCTGCACGAGCTGGCCCAGCACTACGACCTCGCGTGGGGAACGTCGTGGTCCGAACCCGATCGGCGCGTGCTCGGGACCGTGCTGAACCTGCCCGCCTTCGTGGCCGCCGTCGAACTGCCGTCCGGCCGGTTTGACGCGGCGCTGAAGGTGCCCGCCGTCGATCTCGTCGCCGGTAACCGCGCTTTGGCGTGGATCGACGACCTACTGTCGAGCGAGGCGCACTCCTGGGCCGAGACCCGTGGCGCGCCGACCCTGTTGGTGCCGATCGATCCCGCTGAGGGGCTGCGACGCCACCACGTTGACCAGCTGGTCGCGTGGGCGGCCAGCGTCTAGACGATCGGGTTGCGGTCACCCGTTTCCCTTGACGGGGTCGCTGTTCCGGGTCCATGCCGGAGGGTATGAATGAACTCCTGGTGGGATACGCCCGCGTATCAACTGAACAGCAAGATCTCCCCGCACAACGAGACGCGCTCCGCGGGCTCGGTGTCGGTGATGACCGCATCTACGTCGACCACGGTCTGACCGGAACCAACCGTGACCGACCAGGCCTCCGGTTGGCTTTGGCCGCCTGCCGTGGCGGCGACACTCTGGTCGTCACCAAACTCGACCGTCTCGCCCGATCATTGCCGACGCCCGCGACATCTTGGCCGAACTGACCGCGAAGAACGTCCGGCTCAGCATGGCCGGGGCGATCCACGACCCGGCCGACCCGATCGGTCGGCTGTTGTTCAACGTGCTCGCGATGGTCGCTGAGTTCGAAGCCGACCTGATCCGGACCCGCACCCGCGACGGCATGCGGGTGGCCAAGGCGAAAGGTCATCTCCGCGGGAAGCAGCCGAAGCTCACCATCAACCAGGCCAAGCATCTGCTCGAACTCGCCGATCTCGGCACCTACAGCACCGCCGAGTTGGCCGAGCTGTTCGGCGTCGGCCGCTCCACCATCTACCGCACCCTCCTGCGAGTGAGAACCGTTCCGATTGATCCGCACCGACCGTTCGCCGACCACCGAGCCTGAGCGACCACGACGGGCGTGGGCAACCTTGCCCATGCCCGTGCACGGGTCTCTCTGGTGGGGACGCGTTGCAGCACCGGCCACGTTGGACGTGGTGAACTGTCGCCATCCCAGACTTCGTATTACGATCTCGTATGGGGTCAGAATCGATTGGCGGAGTACCCGTCAGACACGACCAGATTCAGGAGTTGGCCGACGAAGCCGAACACGGGTGCCCCCCCGAACAGCTGCGTCGACGTGGCCGTCCCACGGTTGGCGAAGGACCCACCTCGATGGTGCCGGTCCGGATGGACTCGGCGTTGCTGGACGCTCTCACCGTGCGGGCAGCAGCGGAGAACGTGACCAGGTCCGAAGCCATCCGGGCCGCCGTCCGTGCGTGGATCGACGCCGCTTGATGGAAGTCCACCGCTCTGCGCTGAAGCACGGCATCAGCGCAGATGATGGGCGTTACGCAGCAGAACGGCGGTGTGGGTCGCGATCTCGTCGACGATGTCGCCACTCGCCAACTTCGGCTTGGTTTCGACGCGTCCGGCCGTTTGCTCGAACTCATCGTTCTGAGGTTCGACAGCGGGAACGAACTGCTGATCCCATCGATGAAAGCGCGACCGCAGTACTACGAACTCCTCCCATGAGCTGCCCGGAAGCCGATCCGCTTACGGTTCAGATCGGTCGTGATCATGTCGGGCATCACGGGGCAGCTGCTGGCTGTGTCCGCCGAGGAACCTCTTGCGGGCGACCGATGGGTCTAGAGATCGAGGGGGCGGATGTGGTCATAGCTGATGCCGGAGTGAGCCCAGGCGATGCGCGGGTCGATCCGCCGGGTCAGCTTGTCTTGCAGCGGTTGGAATCCACGACCTCGCCAGAAGCGGTCGCTGGTGAGGTTCGGTGAGGTCCACTCAACAGCGCAGAAGCGGTAGCCGCTGCTGCTTGCCCAGTCCAACGCGAAGTTGACGATCGCGGTCCCGACGCCTTGGTGCCGCTTCCCTGGCGCGACACCGGCGATACCGATGGTGGCGGTGTCGACGAAGTGGCTGTCGGGATTCACCTGGAAGAATCCCCCGAGTCTCTGTCCGAGGTCGGCAACCACGACCAACGAGCGTGCGGACGCCATGGCTTTGATCAACTCGTCACGGACGAAGACGTGGTCCGACAGCGCGGGACGGAGCATCGGCGACTCTGCGTGGAAGCGAGTGACCTCGCGCGCCAGCTCGACCATGTCGTCGAGATCATCGGCTCGGGCTTCACGCACATGGATGTCAGTCGAGCCGGTCGTGGCTACCGCTAACCGAGCGAGCGACTGAACACCCCTCACCTGATCCATGCCGAAGCCCAGCTCGAACCAGGAGTCCACCGTTGCGCGGTCGGCGCAATTGACCGCGATGGTGTGCGTGAACCCTCCGATCTTGGTCAACTCGCCAGCAAGGTGTGCATAGAGGCGGCGGTAGATGTCGCGCCGGTTCTCCGGTGCAGTGGCGTGCATCGCCGCCTTAATGCCGACTCCTTGACCAGGCGGCCGTGGCGGCGGCGCGGCCAAGTAGCCGATCAACTGTCCTTCGTGCACGGCGGCCACTGACGGGTTTCCCAGGGACGCCTCGATGCGTTGTTCGGCGACGGCAACGTCACTGACTGCGGCGAGGCAACCGGTTGAGTGCGGTTCATGCCAGGTGGCACTGAGTAGCTTGGCAGCATCGTTGACCAGGGCTGATGACATAGCAACCAGTTCGATCACCTCCCAACCTTCTCCCAGTGGCGGCAGAGTTGCCAACAGTCGTCCGATATTCGCCCGGTCAGCGATCCCTCTGCGGAGCATGCTCAACCGCCGCGGGTGCCTCGGTCAGGCGTTTGTCTTGTGAGTGAACCGCTGCCGCGCCGCTTGCCGAGATACGCCCAGGGCGAGAGCGATCTGGTTCCACGACCTGCCGTGCGCCCGGGCGACTTCAACGTTTTCCCGCAACCGGGCTTCATCGAAGCGCACCGCCTCGGAGACCACAGAGATCTGGCGGAGGTCGTCGGTATGGTCCACGGCCGCGGTCGTTGGGTCGAGGTCGTCCGCCAGCTGCTCGAACCGGCCGGAGGCCCTGTCGATTTCATCGTCTGTGTGTCGCATCGTGATCACCTCTCATCGAAGAATCCGGTAGAACTTCGGTCTCAGCGGCATCGCGTGAATGATGACCGGGTCATCTCCCTCGAGGTCGAGAACGCCGACCTCCAGAAGCGCTCCGTCGGAGGCTGGTCCGATGAGCATGGTCAAGTCCTCATCCATCATGACCCGACGCACCGCGGTACGTGCTGCATGCCAGGTGTCGGCATCGGCAACCCCGTGCTTTCGCGCTGGTTCACCGATCCGCACGTAGACAACCTACCTTGCCTAGGCGTGGCCGACAAGGCTCAATGTCTCGCAGCGGCACGGCGTCCGGTGGATCCGCTTGCGGACGGTGAGTCATCCCGCGGCGGAGTGGACGAGCTGGTGAAAGACCAATCACCGGAATGATGCGGTGTTCTACCATCGTCGAGTGCAGACGATCGAGGTGCGAGCCGTTCAGGTCGACGCGTTCGGTTCCCACGGTGTCACGATCAACGATCCGATCGGCCCCGCGAGTGGTCAGGCCAGCCGGCGATCCTGCGAAGCAG